>Ga0105106_10001804_pt1 | contig 15295 bp, 9 predicted proteins | sample PPLLaktember2015_5_FD_79109 | JGI IMG/M metagenome (GOLD analysis project Ga0105106, IMG submission 79109) | Freshwater sediment microbial communities from Prairie Pothole Lake near Jamestown, North Dakota, USA - PPLs Lake P8 Core (1) Depth... | ecosystem: Environmental > Aquatic > Freshwater >...
CCCCTCAATTTTCTGACTCGCTCCAGGAGGTAACTCAACGTAAGGAACATTACATTATCCTCGACCTGGGAAATGTGAGCTATGTCTCAAGCGCTGGGCTGAGGGTACTAATTGATACCCGAAAGACATGCAAAAAATTGAATAAGGGTGATCTCACTATGGTCAGTGTACCACCAAGAGTTTATGAGACACTCGAGCTTGCCGGTTTTACTCCCCTCTTCAGGTTCTATGCGAATGTCCCAGCCGCTCTTGAACAATGCTAAACCCCGCCGAGGGATCGAAGATTGGGTAAAGATCATTCGGCTTGGCGAGAACATACCTAACCAGTCATCGATTAATTCCCATTGCGATCGGATCATTTCTACAACCGAAGAAATCCTCGGGGGATATGCCTGTTTATGGCTCTCGAACAGCGCATTTTCATCCCCTCACGCTGGTTTATCGCCAAATTTTGATATTCAGTATCAAACCGCTTGCTCTCCATTAATGCAAAAAGCCGCGAAAAGTAATAAGATCGTATCGCGGGTCGAACCAATGAGTAGTGGATTTTTATACTCAATCGCTGCGCCTGTAAATTCGGCCGGATCGATCCTTGGAGTAATTCTAATTGAACGCCAAGGGACTAAATTCACACAAGCCGAAAAAAGAACGATAGAAGGTCTGACAATGCAAGCAGGTATAGCATTGGATGTTGCTCGCAGAAGGATTGTGGATCAATGGAGTGTCGATCTTCTTGAGTTAGTGCGAAATGTCGCCCAAGAAATTACTGAGGTTATGGATGGTGATGAACTGGTCCGCCGCGTTACCAGATTGATCCAAGAAAAATTTAAATATTATTATGTGGCTGTATTTACGTATACTCCGGATTCGTCCACACTTCAATATCGCAATAGCGCAGGTCAGACAAAGCACAATATATTACCAATCGATCCCTCTCCATTCCTCAATATCAAGTTTGGCGAAGGGATCATCGGTCGTGTGGCATTGACAGGCATCGAGTTATTAGAAAATAATGTTGCCAGCAGTCATTATTATCGACATGTAGATGCTTTACCCGAGACAAAAGCTGAATTTGCCTTGCCATTACGGATGGGTAATCAGGTTATTGGGGTGTTGGATGTCCAAAGTGATGTTGAAGATAGCTTCCATGAAATGGATATTTTAGTACTCAGAGCGTTAGCAGACCATATTGCTTTAGCAATCAATAATTCGAAGCTTTATTCGGATATAACATATCGAGCAAATCAGCTTTCTATAGTTGCAGATATCAGCAAAGCCATATCTTCAATATTAGATTTTGATCACTTGCTGAATAACATAGTTACATTGATCCACAGACGTTTTTCGGTGCCAGGAGTGAGTTTATATCTGACGAACTGGGGAAGAAATCAAATCGTTTTTCGGGCCGGTGCAGGGTCGCTATTAAATTCAGCTGAACTGGAACCAAATATTTATTATTATGATATAGGTGCCCAGGTGGGTCTGGTTCCTTGGGCAGTCCAAAATCAACAAAGTGTGCTTGTCAAGGATGCATCATCGGATGAGCGGTTTGAAATCACACCCGGTTCCCAGGGTGCCCGATCTGAATTAGTTATCCCATTAAGTTTTGGGGATAAAGTACTAGGAGCAATTGATCTACAAAGTCCTCAAGTAGGAGCATTTACGAACGACGATGTAATAATTTTTGATGCTCTGGCTGACTTTATATCTGTAGCTATCCGAAATGCGAATTTATACAGCACCGAGCAATGGCGGAGAATTGTTGCCGAGAGCATTCAGGAGGTAGCAGGCCTCCTCTCTGCTGACATTGCTTTAGACAAAGTGTTGGAGAGAATCCTACAAGAACTTCACAAGACACTACCCTGTGATGTTTCTGCAATTTGGCTTCTAGAAGACAACGAATCGGATAGTGGGATTGGTCAATATACGTCTCCCCTGCGTTTAGCAGCGATCTATTCAGGAAATGGCGGACGGAATGATGAGCTGCATCAGGAAATTGATGCATTGCATGTTCAGGAATTGCTGCAAACAAGTGATCTTCCAGGCTCATTAAGTCCATGGATGGTTGAAGCTCTAGAATCTACTGCTCCTCTGGTCCGGTCTGATACATCACCTTACGAGCCGATTGGGTCCTACCTAAATTTCTCACCTGAGTATTCAGCGATAGCTGCACCATTGAAAACCGGGGAATTAACCCTTGGCTTACTTGTATTGACCCATCGAGAAACAGGCAAATATGGAAGCGAGTCTCAGGCTATCACAACAACATACGCTAGCTATTCAGCTGTCGCAATTAGAAATACTCGACTATACGAAGCAGCCCACGACCAGGCATGGGTTGCCACGGTATTGCTGCAGGTAGCGGAAGCGACCCAATCGGTAACCTCAATGCCAGAGCTATTGGAGACTGTAGTCAGGATCATTCCAAGATTGATCGGAATCAAATCCTGTGTGTTGTTCTCTTGGGACATAAATACTGAATCATTTATTCCAGAATCTTATGATAGCTTAGAAGCCGATCAAGCCTTAGAATTTCCAACCTGGATTGTGACTCCAGGTGAAATTCCCGCTTTTGATCAAGTCCTGAATAATAAAGCACCAGTAATTATTGACCGAGATAACTTTCCTCTAGAGGTAGTAAACCACAAATTTTCATCATTAAATGTCGAGAGGGAATTGCTAGGATTGTTCCCAATGGTATCGCAGAACACTATCCTTGGCGTGATTTTGATCAATTTCACTCCTAATGAGGTTTCTGCAATTACATCCAATGACTTATGGGAAGAGAAGTTTACGATCATCCAGGGGATCGCCAATCAAACTGCTGTCGCGGTTGAAAACCTTCAATTGCTGCAGTCGCAAGAAGAGGAAGCATATATATCAGTTGCGCTCCTTCAGGTTGCTCAGGCTGTAGTAAGCTTGAATGATTTAGACGAAATATTAAGCACAATCGTTAGAATCATGCCGATTCTGGTTGGTGTGAAGCGTAGCGTGATTTACCTTTGTGAATCGGTAAACAATGAATTCCACCTGTCGCAATCCTATGGAATCTCCCGGCAAGAATTAGCTGTTCTACCCCCGAGTTACTCTTACCAGGAGCACTATTTGTTAAATACTGTAAGGGAAACTGGTCTTGGGGTCATCAAACAACAGCCACTAAAGGACGAAGCACCGATATTGTGGTCTAGCTATACGCAAAACGACTTAAGCTTCAGCCCTACCGTTTTGAACAGCAATGGCGATGTGTCATTTGGTACGGAGTTGGATACCTTACGGTATAAAGGTCGCTTACTTTTCGGATTTCCTCTGGTGATAAAGGGAGAAGTATTGGGAATTATGATCGCTGAGGAGGCTGATAATCAAAAAGGCACCCCCTCATTGCATATCCGTGAACGCCGTCTAGAGATAATCACTGGAATTATCCAGCAAGTCGCCTTAGCTATCCAGAACGATCGTTTTAAAAAGGAAGTTCTTGACCGCGAAAGAATGGCTCGGGAAATGCAATTAGCACGCGAAATCCAGACTACATTCCTGCCGGAATTCATTCCAGTGATCAAGGGTTGGGACTTGGATATTCGTTGGAAACCAGCGCGTCAGGTAGGAGGCGATTTCTATGATTTTATCAAACTACCGGACAGTACCATTTGTTTGGTGATGGCTGATGTTGCGGACAAAGGTATGCCAGCAGCATTATTTATGACACTGGTTCGGACCCTGATTAGAGCCGCGGCAAAGGATACCAGCTCGCCATCATCAATTCTAATGCAGGTAAATGACTTATTGGTGCCAGATTCAAAAAAAGGCATGTTTGTGACTATCCTTGTGGCATTCATTACACCTGATGACGGAACCATCATCTATGCTAATGCTGGTCACAATCCACCGATTGTACAACGTGAACCTGATAGAATCCTGATTGAATTACCTCCCACAGGCATGGCTTTAGGTGTAATAGAAGGTATTGAAATTGGCGAGCAGCGGATTACTATTGCCCCCGGAGAAAAATTGATCGTATACACAGATGGGGTAACAGAAGCATTCTCAGAAGGAAATGAGATATTTGGTGTAGATCGATTGAAGAAAGCAATTAGTGGATACAAAGGGCACTCTGCAAAAAAGCAATTAGATAAAATCGAAGGTGCGATCAGTAAATTTATCGCAAATGCAGCTCCGTCCGATGACCTAACCCTGTCAGCGTTTATCCGAAAACAATAAATAGAGCCCTTCGTACATTCAAGGGCTCTATGGTTAGAATCTTTATTATTTATGGTGTTGAGTTATTGTAAAACCAGTTATATGCAAAATATCCTGAGGTCGGACTCGACAATCTGATTGCGATCCGATATGAACCTTGAAGATCCTCTGGAATATTATAAGTGGCAGAGAAATCGCCACCGTTCCCCGTGGCAGTAGTGCCAACAACGATCCCACCTATCCCATAGCTGCCATAGGCTCCCATGGTGACGGAAAAAGTGTCATTTGCTGGGAAATGATGGGCGTTGATCGTCACAGTTTGATCTCTGACGACCGCAGAGATAAAGAAATAAGGGTAGCCAGAGTAACCAGGTGTGATTGGTGTTGACGGCGGTATTGGTGTTGCGGTTCCGCCTGTCGAACTGTTATAAAACCAATTGTAGGCATAATACCCCGATGTTGGACTCTGCAAACGAATTGCGATCCGCTGTTGTCCAGCCAGCGTAGATGGGATGGTGTATGTAGCAGTGAATGTGCCTGCAGATCCGGTGTCGGTAAAACCGACGACCACACCTCCAATGCCATAGTTGCCATAGTAACCCATGGTTACGCGAAACGAGTCGTTTGAGGGAAAGTTATGGGCAGTGATGGTAACCGTCTGATCAGTTACTACAGACGAGATATCAAAATATGGGTGATAATTACTTGCTGCAATAGCAGGTGAATTAAACGAAAGAATTATTATGATCGTAATTCCCAACCACAATGCACGTTTCATATTAATTTTCTCCTTGAATATATTATTAACCGGACAGGTATTATCAAGTATACCATGAGAATCACTATATATTTCGGAATACTTGTTTTATTTACCGGTTTATTGAGCTATTTTGCCAATAATGAGATATCTGAGGATTTAATGAGTAAAAATTGGCATTACTCGGACTTACGTCTAATCGATCCAATAGATAGTATTGCTGGAGTGCAAGATATTGTTGCAGTATTTTGTCGCTATAACCTCAATTCACTCCAATTCAGGATCGATTTTCTTGACCTGGAGACAAGTACAGATTATGACATGTATGTTTTTATAGACAATCGACCAGGTGGTAATAGGTCAAATACGTTTCCCAGAGTATATCCTTTTGAATTGGCGTGGGATTATGTGGTTAATGTGCCATATTTATCGCCGATGTCAATTGCTGATTCCAGGGCAGGCGAAACTAACCAGGTTAAGTTACGTGTAACCCGAGACATTAACCAGGACATGATAATTTTAACAATCCGACAATTCCCTGTGGAATTATTATCTGCGAATACTAAATTTTGGGTTGTTGTTACCGCTCCTGGCATGACAAATATCCTGGACCAAACTATACCAAGTTATATTAATGCTCCTCCCCCTCCCCCGATCCAGGTTGAGTTAGTATTTTGGAATGTGTTGGATATCACCACACCGGCATCTTCTCTGCGTAGCTGGGATGGTGCCCATACAGGACCTCAAAGCAGCCGCCACGGTCTGAAATATTTGGTAGAGGCTTCGCAAATTTGGAATATACCAATTACCTTATGTGGATTCAACTACCATACATATCGGTCAGTGGTGGATTATATTGACGAGTCTGCATATATTAATAATGGTAGAGAAGTAAATTTAATCCGGTGGATAGAAAATTGTGTTGAGCATGACTATACGCATCTTCCTATTATAGACTTTTCATACCTCTCCGAGGAACAAAAAACAAATATTGAAAGTTTATTCTTACATAGCTACTCAGATGAAACCAGGCTAACCATTTATATTGGGGAAGATCTAGCAATTTCCAATTTCGGATCAGCAGAGTTCGTTTCAGATTTTTTCGAATTTATTAGCAGGCATCCTTGGATTAAGGTTATCAGTGATCCTGCAGAGTATTCACGTACTTCCTCCCCCACCCCTCTAGAAACAAGTTCCACCAATATTATCTACACCACCCTCGGGCAGCCAATACAATCTGGTTTGACTGAAGCACAGCTTCAAAGTGAAATAAATGCTGCTTTGATCTCCACACCTGAAAATCAGCTGACTGAGTTGGCTCACTCGACCTATTTTGCATTAATGACCTCAACAGAGGAAAATTTCACTAATGCGAGGGGTAGTTACCTAAGTCAAATTGGCAATATGATTGCTGCGTCTAACTGGCTGCAGAATCCAACACAGCAAAGCACATGCGAAATCGATCTGGATTGGGACGGACAGGCTGAATGCATCCTGGCGTCTACCACCATTTTCTTGACTTATGAAATGGAAGGTGGAACGCTCGCATTTGGTTTTGCACTTACACCATCAGGTCCACATCAATTCCTTGGACCTACATCCCAATTTCCAGTGCTCAGGAGCGATCCAAGCCAGATCGTTCCAAATCGAGGAATTATTGGGGATGGAGGGCAAATTCCTGGAGCGTTCGCTGATACTATTGGTTCCTGGCAGGAATATAAAGGGAATGCAAGTCCTGCACAGCTCCTGCTCACGAGTGATGACGGTCTGATCAGTAAGACCTTTACAATCCGAGGGAATGAAATTCTGGTCAACATAACCGGCATGAATCAGGTCACTCAACCCTATCTGCAGATTCCAATCGTGCTGGATCCATGGCTCAGGTTTGAGTCTGGTTTTATTGACGCCTATTGGCAAGAATTCCATGAGTCCACCTGGATATGGGGTATAACTGATAATATATTTCTGACATTCGAGTCACAAAGCGATTTCTCCGCATATACATTTAATGCAACCTCCGCAGCATTAACCAGTCCGGAAGATCCTAATTTCGATTACACACCAGGCCATCTGCTTCCCTTTCCAATGGCGGTAATTCAATTAGAAACAATTCCATCAATGGATATCCGAATCACCATCGATCAATAAATCATCCAAACAATTCATTAGGCAGTTTTATCAGGCTTGACGCTGGTTTGAATGTATAGTAAACTACCGCTCGCACGGTCTCGTGGTGTAGTGGCCAAACATGCGGCCCTGTCAAGGCCGAGATCGCGGGTTCGAATCCCGTCGAGACCGCTCAGAGATACCAAATCAGGCTGCTTAAGTTGAGCAGCCTGAATTATTATCCCAACTCTGTTATGGTCTCTTGAGCTCAGCGATATAAGGCAATGTTCGAAAACGGTCAGCATAGTCCAGACCGTAACCAACTACCCAGGTGTCCTGAATATCAAATCCCAGATAATCGATCGGTACATCCAACATATCTTTCCGCTTCCGCAATAGAACACATGTCCGCAGAGATGCCGGATTGTGCCAGCGAAGAACCTGATACAGATACTTTAGTGTCTTTCCGCTATCAGCTATATCTTCGATGATGATGGCATGTTGACCGTCAATCGGCTCACGTAAATCCATGATCAAGCGGACTGCGCCCGTGGTCGTCGTTTTACCGTAGCTGGAAACGGCCATAAAATCAACGATATGGGGAACACTGATCTCACGACAGAGATCAGCCATGAAAATAAAAGCGCCTTTTAGGATCCCGATCACATATATCTTTTCTATATCACGATAATCATAAGAGATCTGTTCAGCCAATTCCTTTACCCTCAGCTTGATGGCTTGTTCAGTCACAATCACACGTACCAGCTCTGGCGGAAGTTTGCTCATGAATTTCACTCCTTAGAATGGTGTAAGTCTATTATAATCACATCCTGGAATTCCCTGGTTGAGACCAGCGAGAAAACACTTCTCAATAAAACACCTGCATTCAGTAGTTTCTGTTTAGAAATTCAATTAATCATAAGGTGAAATATGCAAATAAAAAAAATTACCCCTATCGGATTATTCATTTTAGGCGGGATTCTAATTCAATCATGCGGTCTACCTGTTGACAACCAGGAAGTCATCCCAATCGTGTTTACATCAAACCGGGATGATAATTGGGATATTTACCAAATCAACAGCGATGGAACGGACCTGGTCCGGATCACCGATGATCCTGCTACAGATGCAAATCCAGTCTACTCGCCAGATGGGACACAAATTTTATTTCAATCGGATCGGGATGGGAATGTCGAGCTGTATTCCATGACTGTGGATGGTACTAATATTGTCCGGTTAACAAACGATCCTGCTGATGATATGATGCCAGCATGGTCTCCAGACAGTACTCGGATCGCATTCCAAACTAATCGCGATGGCGACTTTGAGATCTATACAATGGAACCTGATGGAAGCAACCTGACCCGGCTTACAACTCAATCAAATGATGATTTTTTACCATCCTGGTCACCTGACAGCGAACAGATCGTCTTCCAGTCACGCAGATCGGGCAATTGGAAACTATTCATTATGAACCTGGATGGTTCTAATGTGCTGCAGGTCACTGAAGGGCCATTTTATGCCCAGGCGCCGTCCTGGTCACCAGACGGCGAGCATATTGCTTTCCAATATGCAGCAGATGACAATTTCGAGATATACACCATCAACATCGACGGATCAGAATTAACCCGCTTGACCAGAACTGACGAAGGAGAAGGCACTCCAGTCTGGTCCCCAGAAGGATCACGGATCGCATTCACCAGTTCACGAAGTGGCAACTGGGAGCTATATATTATGAACAGTGATGGAACCGGGGTTGTTCGAATCACCAATGATCTCGCTTCGGACGGTAAACCAAGCTGGTTACCGTAGACTCAGACAGTATCCATGGATCTCAGGATCGCACTAAACGCAATAAAATCAATTGGATTAGGCACAGGAGCTCGCGTTTCTCGATATTCACTTCTAAAAATGCTCCAGGATCGCAATTATAAGGATCCCAGATTTCAGGCTCCATTTAATTCTCCAGGATCACAGAAGGCAATCCAATCTATATCCTCTGGTGTCGATATAGAGTATGAATACGCTACATTAACCATAAAATTCCTGACTGACGACATGGTACGGGTTACGTGGAAACCCGGGTTGTCGCCAATCCCCTATTCAATTGCCCAACAGGAATGGGATCCGGTCGGTGTTGAACTTATTTCGTCTGCCTCAGCAACAACGGTCAGAAGCAAAGAGCTTCAAATCGAGATCAATAATCTTGGGGGCGTTGCTTTTTATGATTCTTCCGGTGCATTACTAAGAATCGATCACCCTCCACAAAATAACAGAGTTGCCTGGCGGGCAGCAACCAGATTCAGGCTTGACGAACATCTCTCGGGGATGGGAGAAAGAGCAGTCCCATTTAATCTGATGGGCCAGGAATTACTTAGTTGGAATACAGATCCAGGGGGAAGTTATGGATCTGACAAGGATCCTATTTATATTTGCACTCCGGTATATATAGCGATTGGATCAACCGGCTCTTATCTTATATTTTACGAGAATTCATTCCCGGCAATATTCAATTTCTCACAAGACTCGGAAATAGAATTTTTGGGTGGAGAGCTGCGATATTATTTCATCATGGGCCAACCACATAGGCTCCTTGATCGTTATACCCAGCTGACTGGCCGGCCATTGCTGTCCCCGCGCTGGGCATTTGGTTATCATCAATCACGGTGGGGTTATCATACTGAGGAAGACATCCGCCGCATTGCCGATGGTTTCGCAAAGAACCAGCTACCATTGAGTGCTATCCACTTAGACATCGATTACATGGATGGTTTCCGATTATTCACAGTAGATAAATCCAGGTTTCCAGACCTGCGAAAATTGTCGGATGATTTGAAAGTAAAGGGGATCAACCTGGTGGCGATCATCGACCCGGGGGTAAAGAAAGATCGCGACTACCCAATCTATCAAAGTGGCATTGAAAACGATGTATTTTGTAAAACCCCCTCCAAACGGGTGTTGCATGGGGTGGTTTGGCCAGGATGGTCTGCCTACCCCGATTTTACTAATCCGGCTGCTCGCTTGTGGTGGGGCGAGCAATACAAATTTATGTTCGATGCGAATATTGCTGGTTTTTGGCATGACATGAACGAACCTGTTTCTTTTGTTACATCTGGGGATGCTTCATTGCCAAAATCCACTTTACACGACCTGGATGGCCGCAGAGGCAACCACCTTGAAGCGCATAATCTATATGGACTATTAATGAACAGAGCGGCATTCGAAACCATCCGAAAAATAAGGACAGGACAACGCCCCTGGATGATTTCAAGATCTGGGTGGGCAGGACTACAGCGTTATGCATGGAATTGGACTGGAGATGTTGCCTCCACCTGGGAAGCATTGCGTCAAACAGTGGTTATTTTACTTGGGCTGGGTATGAGCGGGCATCTCTTCTCAGGTGCGGACATCGGTGGTTTTAGCGGCAACCCTTCTGCCGAGCTTTATCTGAGATGGTTCCAGGTGTCAACTTTCTTCCCGTTCTTTCGGACTCATTCCGCAGTTGGCACCAAACCCCGGGAACCATGGTCATTTGGAGAACCTTACACTTCGATCATCCGTAAATTTCTCAAGCTGAGGTATAAATTAATCCCCTACTTTTACACGCTCGCCAGGGAGGCCAACCTCTATGGCAGCCCGCCTGTCCGCCCAATGTTCTGGCATTACCCTGAATGGAGACCTGGATGGGATATTAGCGATCAATTTACTTTAGGCAGAGACATCCTGGTAGCCCCAATCCTGGATGAATGTTCCGGACGAGAAGTAATATTACCACCTGGAGATTGGTTTGATTTCTGGGAGGATGAGTACTTCTATGGATCTCAAACAATCAGCTCTCGGGTTAACCAGGAACGAATACCTGTGTTTATCCGAGGTGGTTCAATTCTTCCTATGGAGATCCAGGGGAGACTTGAACTACATATTTATCCAGATGCCAATCTGTCTGGATCAGGCTCGATTTTCTCAGATGCCGGCGATGGTTATGGAGATTGGAGAATAGATAAGTTTGAATTTACCGGATCAGAAAAAAAGATCGATCTGTCATGGAGCCTAACCGGTGAGTATCCTTTTGAATATGTGGATTGTTTGTTGGTACTGCATGCACATAGGATAAAGAACGCAACTATTGATGGTGAATTCTGCCAAGTCTCTGGCAACACCATCGTTACCCGCATATTCAAGCACGCGACAATTCACCTTCAAGAATGAACGTCCAGGAATATTAAAACTCAATTCATCCGTCGCAGGATTAAACCCTTCAGGTAAGAGCCCTCGGGAAAATTGAGAGCTACCGGATGGTCGCTGGCTTGATGGAGATAGCCAATGATCTGCATCTGGATGCCGGCATCAAGTGCAGCAGAAAAAACAATCTTTTGGAAGAGATCATCCGTAATCCCGCCAGAGCAGGAAAAAGTGACCAGAGTGCCCGCTTCACGAAGAAGCTTCATTGCCAGCAAGTTAATATCCTTATAGCCTCTGGCAGCCCGTCCAACCTGAGCCTTCGTTTGGGCAAATTTCGGTGGATCGAGAATGATCACATTGAATGAAAGAGCTCTGTCTCTGAAAGACCTTAATTCCTGGAATACATCCCCTTTGATCAGGGTGATTGAATCATCCCTAAATGAATTGAGCCGCAGGTTCTGATCCGCCACTCGCAGTGCATCACCAGAATCATCCACTGCGGTGATCGAGCGAGCTTTACCAGCCAGCGCGTTGATTGAAAAGCCACCCGTATAACAAAAACAATCTAGGACGACTTTTCCTTCAACGAACGAACGCACCTGCAATCGATTGCTGCGTTGATCTAAGTAGAAACCAGTTTTATGTCCATTCACAATATCGACAATATACTGAAATCCATTTTCGTTGATGATTATCTGATCGGGAACAGGCTTGCCAGCTATTTGACCTGTACGGAACGGCAATCCTTCAAGCTTCCTTACCTCTACATCTGACCTCTCATATAGACTTTTTATTTCACTTACTTTCAGGATCAGTTCCGTCAAGGTCTCACGCCAATACTCAGCCCCTTCTGATAACAACTGGACAACCCCTACCTCATCATATACATCAACAATCACCCCCGGTAAGTCATCCGATTCGGCATGTACCAGACGGTAAGCATTTGTATCCTTGAGATCAACCAGAGATTTCCTTAATTTAGAAGCCTGGGTTAATTTATAGAAAAAGAAACCCTCATCGATGATTTCATCTGATGTCCGGGTCCACATGCGAGCACTGATCTGCGATGTTGGGCTATACGCACCACGCCCTAATATTTCCCCGGCAGCAGTTTTTATTTCAACGGTTTCGCCTGGAGCTACTTTCCCCACTACCCGCTCTACTGCACCAGAAAATATCCACGGATGACCCTGCCGGACGGATTTCTCCCGATCGGGTTTCAGGATTAATACTCCGGTCATTTTCCCTCAATAAGAGCAATCAATCCAGCTTCGTTGAGAATTTCTACTCCAAGGTCGCGGGCTTTCTCAAATTTTGAACCGGGATTCTCTCCAACAACCAGGTAGCTGGTCTTTTTACTGATCGAGTCGATCACCTTGCCACCCTGCTCTTGAATTAATTGTTTCACACTCTCGCGACTAAAACCAGACAATGTTCCGGTAACTACAAATGAATACCCCGCAAGAGGCAATTTCTGCCCGGGTGTATTGGTTTGTTGGCTTGAAAGAGGCCATACTCCAGTTGATTTTAACTTATCCAACAGAGCAATATTTGCTGGACGATTGAACCAATCTACGATTGCCTGGGCGATATTTGGTCCTACACCTTCTATCCCTCGCAGATCGTCGACTGTAGCCTTACGTAAACTATCAAGGTCAGGAAAATAATGTGCCAGATCTACCGCTAATACCTCACCAACCCCATGAATGCCTAATGCAGTGATCAATTTTTCCAGGGGTTTAGAACGAGAATCAGATATCGCCTGAAGCAAGTTTTCTGCTTTTTTCTCCGCAAATCCTTCGAGGCTGAGCAAATTGCTTCTTTCTAAATAATATAGATCCGCCATATCAAGTAAATAACCTGCGGTGACCAATTGTTCGACGATCTTTATTCCCATGCCAACAATATCCATCGCCCCGCGGGAAACAAAATGCTCGATATTCCTGATCAGCTGAGCTGGGCAGGAGGCGTTGACACAATACCAGGCGACTTCGCCATCTAAATGCTCCACCAGCTGATGGCATACTGGACATTCACTCGGTGGAGTAAATATTTTTTCCTCTCCGGTTCTTAATGCGGCGATCGGTCCAATTACATAAGGGATCACATCCCCGGCACGCTTCAATAATACCCTGTCACCAGTGCGGATATCTTTTTCCTGGATGTAATCAAAATTATGCAATGTTGCTTGTTTAACTACCACGCCACCAATTTCGACTGGTTCTAAGATGGCTAATGGGGTTAATACGCCGGTCCGGCCAACATTAACCCCGATCTCCAATAATTTCGTGGAGACTTCCCTGGCGGGAAATTTATATGCTATAGCGCCACGCGGATCTTTCCCAATAATACCCAGCTCGTCTGCCAATCCAAGGTCATTAATTTTTATAACTGCTCCATCGGCTTCATAATCCAATTGGTCACGGATAGACAACAAAGATGCATAGGCAGATATTGCCTCATCCAGGGAGTTACATTCATATGCTACAGGTACAGGAAAACCGAGCGAATGCAAATATTCAAGACGTTCCCATTGGGTCTGGGGAAGAGTGCCATCGCTGGCTACGATGGCATATGCTAAAATAGTCAGCGGTCTGGTAGCTGTGAGAGCGGGATCCAATTGTCGTAACGAGCCGGCAGCAGTATTTCGGGGATTCAGATATGTCTTTTCACCCTTCTGAGCTAAGCGGAGATTGAGATCTTCAAAATCCTTAATGGGGATGAAGGCTTCACATCGAACGACCAGAGTTGCCGGTGGCTTAGGTCCGTTCAGGTCTATTGGCAGACGGAGTGGCAAAGTACGGATGGTTCGTAAATTTGGTGTGATAACTTCACCGATCTCGCCATCTCCGCGAGTGGCACCAGAAACAAATACCCCTTCCCGATAGTGCAACACCACCGTCAATCCGTCAATCTTTGGCTCAACCACAAAGGAGGTCGCATTGACCCGCTCGTCCAGTTTGGCAATCCGTTCAAGCCAGGCACGAACACCAGACTCGTTAAATGCGTTGGCAAGGCTGAGGATAGGTGCAGGATGTCGTACCTTCTGGAATTTTTCAAGAGCTGGAGCACCCGCACGTTGTGTAGGAGAATCGGATGTGATCCATTCTGGATGCTCATTCTCAATCTGGCGCAGTTCATTCACCAATTGGTCATACTCATAATCACTGATCACCGGCGCGTCGAGCACGTGATACAGGTAATTATGATAATGAATTTGTTGTTGTAAGCTTTCTAGTTTTTCTTTTATTGGATGGCTGGTAGTATTTTCGCGCATGGTTCGTATTATAGCCCGGATTTTGGCATTATTATGCCAGCCGGATTATTCCAATTATTATCCCCCAGAAAGAGCCGGTATCAAATGTAATGTATCGCCTTCATGCAATTCGCTGGATAGCTCAGCCAGGTGACCATTCAAGACAATTAACAGACTGTCTAAAGGTAGACTGATTTCCAGCATACTCAGCACTTCCGCCAGAGATGCTCCTGACGGAAGTGTCAAGTTAACAAGCCTGATCATCTTGCCATCAGATGATTGTTGGAGGATCGTGTGTAGATGTACTTCAACTACCAATTATATATACCATCCAGATCTTCTTCTGCAACATCGAAAATCGCATTGAGAGGCGCCAGGGGTTCCCGCGTCATCCACTCGGGAAGACGATCGTCCCCGGAGGTAAATCCAGCCAGCCGATTGAACTCACGTTCAAGTTTTAATGAAGCTTTACCGAGAACTTGCAAGATGTCCGATCCCACATCCCAACCATAGCGGGCATTGAGCAGGTCGCGGATAGCCTCGGGCGCAGATGCGAAACCGTTTCCAGCGAATATGCATGCTCCTAATGTATCGTATCCAGCCATATTAATTTGAATCGTTCGCGATAGGTCAGCCTGTCCTTTTGGATCCAGGTGGTCAACTTTCGCGCGGATCGTCAAACCGCTAGTATGATCAGCTCCCTGAGGTGAGGTTGCATAGGTCACGCCAGTGCCTTTTATCGCCCGAGGTTCATAGGCAGACATAGCTTGACCCTTCACCGCTGGGACATGTTCAATCCC
>Ga0105106_10001805_pt1 | contig 15281 bp, 12 predicted proteins | sample PPLLaktember2015_5_FD_79109 | JGI IMG/M metagenome (GOLD analysis project Ga0105106, IMG submission 79109) | Freshwater sediment microbial communities from Prairie Pothole Lake near Jamestown, North Dakota, USA - PPLs Lake P8 Core (1) Depth... | ecosystem: Environmental > Aquatic > Freshwater >...
CGTCCGCCGCTGTAGACCAGAATGGCGGTAGCCACGCCGCCCAAGGCGTTCAGCGTGGGAAAGACCAGCGAGAGCACCAATCCGCGCCGGACGTTCAAGCGGTAGGAGGTGCGGTTGACCTCCTGGAATTCCTGATAGATCGCCCCCTCCTGGCGGAAGTTCTTGGCGATGGCGATGCCGCTGATGGCCTCTTTGACCAACGCGTTGACGCTGGCCATGGCGCGAAAACCCTGCCGGGTGGCCTTGCGTGCCAGGCGGCGGAAGATCAGCGCCACCGCGAAGACGAACGGCATCAGAGCGATCAGGAGCAGGGTCAGGCGCCACTCGATGCGCAGCAGGACGACGAACAGGATCAGCGCCTCGACCACCTGATTGACCAGGTCGGTCAGCAGCACGGTCATCTGGGCGAGATCGTACGTGTCGGAGGTGATGCGGCTGACAATCCCGCCGGAGGCATTCTCGGAATAGAAGGACAGGTCATGTTCAGCGGCGGCGGCGAAGGCGTCGTGCCTGAGCTTGAGCATGACGTCCCCGACGGTCCGCGTCGTCAGGCGGCGGCTGACCCAGTTGACCAGCCACACGGTCACTCCCAGGCTGAGGAGCGCGCCGCCCAGGGCGAACATGAGACGGGTCGAATCGCGTTCGGCCATCAGATCGACGCCGCGCGCCACAACCACCGGAAGCAGGGCTCCGGCGGCAGAGATGACGAGCGTCAGCAACGAGATGAGGACCAGACGCCGCCCATGCGGCCTGAAGTAGCGCGCCATCCGCCGCAGCAGTTCACGGTCGCGGTAGGAGCGATCGTAGGCTTCCGCGTCCAGTCCCTCGAAGAAGCCCATCAGGCGTCCTCGTAGCGCGTGAAGATGCGCCGGTACGGCTCGGAGCTGGCCATCAACTCGGCGTGGGTACCGATCGCCGCCACCCGCCCGCGGCGCAGCACCAGGATCCGATCCGCCCAGCGGATCTGCGAAAGGCGGTGGGTGATGATCAATGTGGTGCGGCCGCGGGCGGCGGAGAAGATGGCGCGCTGGATCTGGTCCTCGGTGGCGCTGTCGATCGATGAGGTCGAATCGTCCAGGATCAGGATGCGCGGATCGGTCAGGAAGGCGCGCGCCAGGGCGATGCGTTGCCGCTGTCCGCCGGAGAGCGTCACGCCCCGTTCGCCGACGATGGTCTGGTATCCCTGCGGGAAGCCGAGGATGAACTCGTGCGCCTGAGCCTGGCGGGCGGCCTGTTCGATCTGTTCGGCCGTTGCCTGCGGTCGGCCGAAGGCGATGTTCTCGGCGATCGTGCGCGAGAACAAGAACACCTCCTGCTCGATGATCGAGATCTGGCGCCGCAGCCCGGCCAGGTCCCACTGGCGCACGTCGACCCCGTCGACCAGGACCTGACCGGCGCCGACGTCGTAGACGCGGCTGATCAGCTTGGCCAGCGTCGATTTCCCGGCGCCGGTCTGGCCGACGACGGCGAGCGTCTGCCCAGGTTCCACCCGCAAAGAGACGTCGACCAGCGAGTGCTCGGCCTGGGGATAGCCGAAATGCACGCCGCGGAACTCGATGGCGCCGCGCATCGGAAGGTCGCGGCCCTGCGGGTTCTGATCGAGCTCGGTCTGGCGCGTGATCAGGTCGAGGATGCGCCGGGCGCCGGCCATGCCCAGCGAGACCTGCGAGTAGGCGAACAGCGAGGTGAAGGTGGGGAAGCCCAACATCTGGATCAGGCCCATGTAGGCGATCACCTGGCCGACATCGAGCGCACCGGCGCGAAAGAGCGAGAGCGAGTGCAGGAAGGCGCCGCCTTCGGCCAGGCCCATCAACAGCAGCGGCAGGAAGCGGGCCTCCACCTCTCCCTGGCGCACAAATGCGTTGCGATGCTGCTGGGCGTGCTCGGCGAAGCGCCGCACCTCGGCCGGCTCCTGGGCGTGGCCTTTGACTACCTCGATGCCGTCGATCGCCTCGGCCAGATGCGCGTTCATCACGCCGAAGGCCCGGCGTGCGTTCTCACTGATCGGCCGCAGCTCACGCAGGTAGTGCCACAGCGCGGCGAAGTAGCCGACGCTGAACAAGGCCGGCACCAGGACCAGGGAGGGGTGAAACGAAGGCGCCACCAGAAGGGGGATGATCATGAAGTTCGCCGAGCCGACCACCAGGTTGATGCCCGGGCTGAACATCAGGTTGATCTCGCGCACGTCGTTGGTGGCGCGCGCCATCGTGTCCCCCACCGGCTGCAGGTGGTGGAAGGTCATGCTCTTCCCAAGCAGGCTCAGGTAGAGCTCGTCGCGGATATCGCGCTCCAGGCGCTGGCCGATCAGCTCGGCGCTGAAATTGCGCACCAATTGCAGCGCGCCGCGCAGCACTTGAGAGCCGGCGATGGCCAAGGCCATCCCGCCCAGAGGCGATATGTCCGGGGGACTCTGCAGGATGGCGTTGAATGCGCGGCCGACCAGGATCGGCACCACCGCTGCCAACCCGGCGTTTCCGGCCGCGCCGACCAGCATGCTGACCACCAGCCAGCGGCGGCAGGCGACATGCGAGAGGATCCAGCGCAGCGGGGAGCGGCGATCCGTCCGTCGTGCGCTGGGCAGGGCGAATTCAGCGGCCGTCATCGGTGTGGTCGGTGGAGACCGGCGTTGGTCGAGGGCGAGATGGGACCAGCATACCACAGCCGGCGTTGGCGACCGCCCCGGTACCTATGCTATAGTCACTTCACCTCGTGGTGCGGCCGCGTCGGAACCGGCCGACGTGGGTGCGGCCGGTTGTCACAGGGCGGAGCGGGGGAACGTTCCAGGGATCGGACTTGAAGAGAGAGACAGGTCGTATCCCAACTACGGATGAGGCCGGCCTCGTCCGCCGGGCGCAGGGTGGTGACCGGGAGGCTTTCGCCGAGCTCTTCTCCCGTCTCCATCAGCCGGTCCTGAACTACGTCTACCACACGCTTGGCGATCTGCCGGCGGCGGAGGACGTGACGCAGGACGCCTTCATCCGGGCCCACCAGCACCTGGATCGACTCGGGCCACCCTGGGACTTCAAGTCGTGGGTCTACCGTATCGCCAGTAACCTGGCCATCGATGACCTGCGCGGCCGCAAACGCCTGGTGGAGATGCCCGAGGACTCGGAGGAAACCGAACCCATGCCCGAGGCGCCGACCACGCGGCGTCCGCTCGAGCGCAGAGTCCAGCAGGATGAGCTGCGCCGCAGCGTATGGGGGACCCTCGACCAGCTGCCGACTTCCCACCGTCAGGCCTTGATCCTGCGCGAGATCAACGGCCTGTCGTATGAGGAGGTGGCCCGCTCGCTCGAATGCACCTACGAGAACGCCCGGCAGATGGTCCACCGCGCCCGGCTGCAGTTCCGCCAGCTGCACGGGCTGCGTATGGTCCTGGCCGGCGGGGCAGGGCGCTGCCAGACACTGGGAGACATGCTCTCCGCCTACCACGACGGCGAGCTCGGGAAGCGCGAGCGCCGGGCGGTGGAGACGCACATCGCCTCCTGTCCGGACTGTCGGGAGACGCGCGACGATCTGAAGCGGGTGGGAGCTCTGTTCGCCGGGCTGACGCCGGTTCTGCCCTCGGCGGAGTGGACCGCCGGCATCCTGGATCGTCTGGGATCGGGACCGTCGTCAGGCGGAGGAGTCGGCGCGGGCACGGGCAGTGAAGGAGGGACTGGCGGTAGTGGCGGCGCAGGCGGCGGCGGCACAGGCGGCGGATCCGGCGCGGGGGGTGGAGCGGCGGCCTCCGCGCCCGGGCTGGCCGGCGCGCTCCCCTGGATCGCGCTGGCCGTTGGCGCGCCGATCCTGGTCGCGGGCCTCTTGATCGGCGCGTGGCTTCTCACGCGCGAGCCGCCCACCCCCGCGCCCACCGTGACCGTCGCGGCGCCCCTTCCGCCGGCGGCCAGCCCCACGGCCGCGGCCGCGACCCGCACGCCGTCGCCCGGCCCGGCCAGCCCGACCTTGACTCCCAGCCCGACGGCGACGCCGACCCCGACCCTGGCGCCGCCGGCAGTGTTTGCGCCGATGGACGTCAACTGCCGCGACTATTCCGGTTCCCTGGGCCGCATCATTGGAACGTTCCGGGCCGAGTCGACGGCGCCGATCGAGGGGCGCAACGAGGACTCGACCTGGTGGTGGATCCCCAACCCGGATTGGATGGGGCACTGCTGGGTGTGGGCCGGCGCGGTCGAAGAGAGCGGCGATCTGAGCGCCATCCCTCTCATCCGCCTGCCCTCACCGACACCGCCGGGATGTTGGGTGATCTCGCAGACGCAGTCCGGTACGGTTTGTGTTGTCCCCTGCCCGGCTAACGCCTACCCCGGAGGGGCTTGCAGTCCGTGATCCTGAGGACCCGCTGGCGAAGCCCGATGGGTCGGCAGGAGTTCGAGGCTCTTGACACCTGACGAGACGAGGGAGACATGAAGAAGAGCATCGTGCTGATCTTCGCTGCGCTCATGATGGCTGTCCTGCTGGCGGCCTGCGGCGGCCCGTCGGTCTGTCCGACCGCTGAGCTGGTCGCTCCCATCCTGGCGGCGCCATCCAACGGGGCGGTCGTGACCGAGCTCTCCCCGTCCCTGACCTGGGCCTACCCGGCCAATTGCGTGCCGGAAGGCTACCGCATCGACCTCGCGGTGACGCCCGACTTCTCCGACACCAGTCTGAGCGGAGGCACCGGCGACTCGTCGACGACCTGGGGTCCGGGCGAGCCGCTAAGGGACTGCACCGAATACTACTGGCGTGTCGCGCCGATCAACGGCACCACCCTGGGGCCGTTCTCGGCTCCCTGGTCGTTCAAGGTCGACGCGGCCGGGACGTGCAGCCCGCCAGTCCCGCCGAGTTCGATCGGCGGCATGGTCTGGCACGATCTGTGTGCCATACCCTACGCCTCGGGCTCGCCGCTTGAACCCGGCTGTGTGAACATCGAAGGCGTGGATGGCGGGCCAGTTCCCGCAGCCAACGGCATTCTCGAACCGGGCGAGCCGGGTTTCGAAGGCGTGCAGGTCGATCTCGGCGCCGGCGCTTGTCCGTCGACCGGCCTGGCAACCGCCTTCACCGGTCCCGACGGCCTGTACTCCTTCCCGGAGGTGGCCCCCGGCGATTACTGCGTCTCGGTCGACGCCCTCAACGCGGTCAACTCCGCAATCCTGATCCCGGGAGGCTGGTCGTACCCGATCCGCGATGTGGAGCCGGTCACGGCTGAGGTCAGCCTGGGAGCCGGAGAATCGGCCAGCGACGTCAACTTCGGGTGGGACTTCCAGTTCTTGCCTGCGCCGCCGCCCATCGAGGACACGCCCACGCCCGTGGCGACCGCCACCGTTGCGGGGGCTGAGATCCTGGGCTTCATGTGGAACGACGTCTGCCACTTCTCCGCCGGCCCCAACAACTCGATCGTCCTCGGGCAGGGCTGTGTCGGGAATCCGACCGGCGTGTGGGGCGCCAACGGAGTCTTCGACTCCGGTGAGCCGGTGTTCACCGGTGTGACCTTCCGGCTGGCCGCCGGCTCGTGCGCCAATCCCCCTTACGCCAGCGCCGCGACCAATGTCGCCGGGTACTTCGGCTTCGTCAATGTCCCGCCCGGCAACTACTGCTTGATCATGAACGCGCTCGAGTCCGGCAACGCTAGCCGGTTGATCCCCGGCGGCTCTACGACGCACACGGAAACGGCCGGTCAGATCCTGATCCCGTTCACGATCGATCCGGGCGACACGGAATTCAATGTGTCGATCGGCTGGGAGTTCCAGCACCTGGGCTGAGCGGAGCCTGAGCCGGTCCGCACGACGGCGCTCGGACTTCGCCAACCTTGCACTGAGGAGATGACAACCACATGTTGAACCGCCGCCGCTCCATCTTGGCAGCCTGCCTGGCCCTCGGCCTGGCGGTGCTCGCCTGCGAGCCGCCCAGCAGCGGTCCGAGCGCCGAGACGATCGTCGCCCTGACCGTCGAGGCGCGTCCGACACTGACCGTCGCCCCGCTGGCCGCGGCGACAACGCAGGCGCCGCCGCAGCTGCCGACGTTCACTCCGGTCACCCCGGCTACAGCGACCTTCACCTCCCAGCCTCCGTCGATCACACCCGTGCAGGCGCCTTGCGATCGGGCCGCTTTCGTAACCGACGTGACCGTCCCGGATGGATCCGACTTCCATGCCGGCGACACGCTCACCAAGACCTGGCGGCTGCGCAATAACGGCACCTGCACCTGGACCTCTGGCTACTCGCTCATCTTCGACCATGGGGACGCCATGGGTGCACCGGCCTCCCAGCAGCTGACGACCGGCACGGTCGCGCCCGGGCAGTCGATCGATGTCTCGGTCAACCTGACCGCGCCCGGCTCCGTGGGCACCTATCGCGGCTACTTCCTGCTGCGCAACCCGTCCGGAGCGGTCTTCGGGATCGGGGCCAATGCTGACGTTGCCTTCTGGGTCGAGATCGAGGTCGTCCCGCTGGTCCTTGAGATCGTCCCGTTCCCGGTCGTGACTGCCTTCTTCATATTCCACTCGTCAGGAAGCGATGTGACCGTGGCGGACGAACAGTGCTTCGACCTGGACGCCGGCAATACGATCTCGTGTGGAAATGCGGGAGCCGACTTCCAGTACGAGGCCTTCCTGCTCAACCACGAGTACGATCCGGTGCAGAGCGCCAGCGTCGGCGGCTCCCACGGCGCGGCGCCGTCAAGGACCGTCTGCTCGACGGGTGGGATCACAACGGCCACCATCGACCTGGACGAGGGACCCTACTACTGCTACCGCACCGGCGAAGGGCGATGGGGATGGCTGCACCCGAGTGATCTGGACAGCACGGATATGACGTTCGGCTTCGCCACCTACCAGTAACCTGCACCGGTTCGACCGGGCGCCCCGAAAGGGGCGCCCTTAGTTCCCCCCTTTGGCGCCCCGGCCACCCACCATCGGTACGCTTGTCCACCCGCTCAGCATGCTGTAAAGTCATTCGCGGTATCCGTCACAGGCTGGCGCGCCCGAGCGTTACGATCATGAGTGCTCAGCCTATTCGTGAGCCTCGTGGAGGCACCCCCGATGCAGCAGAGAACCCGCACGCTCTTCGCCCTCATCCTTTCCCTGGCGCTGGCCGGCATGGCCTGCGCCTTCCCGTCCACCGGGACGGCGGTGCCGCAGGACACCCTGCCGCCTGAACTCCCGCCTTCGGCGACGGAGGCCCCGCCGCCGGTCATCCCGCCGACAACCGCGCCGCCGCCCTTGGTCCTGCCGACGTTCACGCCTTCGCCCACGGCGACAATTACTCCCACGGCGCAGCCGTGCGACCGGGCCGCCTTCGTCACCGACGTCACCGTCTCGGATGGGTCCGACTTCTACGCCGGCCAGACGTTCACCAAGACCTGGCGCCTGCGCAACAACGGGACATGCACGTGGACTTCAGGTTATTCGCTGATCTTCGATCACGGGGATGCGATGGGGGCCCCGGCCTCGCAACAGCTGACCACCGGGACGGTCGCGCCCGGCCAGACGATCGATATCTCGGTCAACCTGACCGCGCCCGCCTCGGTCGGCACCTACCGCGGCTATTTCCGTCTGCGCAATCCGTCCGGCGTTGTCTTCGGCATCGGCGCCAATGCCGACGTGGCTTTCTGGGTCGAGATCGAGGTCGTCTCGGCCGGAGTCACGTTGGTTCACATCATCCCGTTCATTCCCATGCTCCCGTCCGCAGATTTCTCGCTGGAGGTCGCCAATGTCCACATCTGCGGCGCGAGCCGGGTGGTCACTTTCCGGCTGGGCAATGACGACGATGTGACGTTCGAGTCCGTCCGGGTTAACATGACCGACTCGACCGCCGGCGTGTTGTACTTCGGAGATGCATCCGACAGCTTCGCCACCACGGCGTCGACCTGTACACTGACGGCCAGTGCGTTCCCGCCGGGCGGCTACCGCTACTTCTTCCATCCCATATCCGCCGGCTCGGTCTCTGGCAACGCGTTCTTGGCCTCGGTACGGGCCTGCTCGGCGGACGGCATGGGCGGGACGTGCGCCGAACACACGATCAACTTCGCACTGCCCTGATCGCTGCGAAATGAGAAGCCGGGCGTCCCGAGGACCCCCGGCTTTGTGTTGTCGCGGCCGGAAGCGGATCCCTCAGAGCGGCTCGAAGTGGGCCGTGAAATGCCGCAGCAGCTCGGGGGCATCGGTGATGCGGTAGCCGTGCAGCGAGGCGCGGCGTTGCGCGATCGCCCGCAGCGTGTCGACGACGAAGTCCATGTGCGCCTGCGTGTACATCCGGCGCGGGATCGCCAGGCGCACCAGCTCCAGCTTTGGGTGAACCATCCGGCCGGTCCTAGGGTCGGTACGGGCGAACATGACCGACCCGATCTCGCAGGCGCGGATGCCGCCCTCCAGGTAGAGTTCGACGGCAAGTGCCTGCCCGGGAAACTCAGCCGGGGTGATGTGCGGCAGGAGCCCGCCGGCATCGATGTAGACGGCGTGGCCGCCGGGCGGCTCGATGACCGGAATGCCGACCTCGATCAAACGCTCGGCCAGATAGGCCGTCTGGCCGATGCGGTAGGCCAGGTAGTCCACCTCCAGCCCCTCCCACAATCCTGTGGCGATGGCGTCCAGGTCGCGCCCGGCCAGCCCGCCGTAGGTGGGGAAGCCCTCGCGCAAGATCAATTCATTGCAGGCGCGCCGGTAAAGCTGCTCGTCATTCATGGCCAGGAAGCCGCCGATGTTCACGATGGCGTCCTTCTTGGCGCTCATCAGCGTCCCGTCGGCCAGGGAGAAGATCTCACTGGCGATCTCGACCGGGGCCTTGTCGGCATAGCCGGGCTCGCGCAGCTTGATGAAGTACGCGTTCTCGGCGAACCGGCAGGAGTCGATGAAGAACGGGATCCCGTGTGCGTGGTAGGTCTCGCTGATCTGTCGCAGGTTCTCGAGTGAGACCGGCTGACCGCCGCCGGCGTTGTTGGTGATGGTCACCATGCCGAAGGGGATGTTGGCCGCGCCCTCGCGCTCGATGAAGGTGCGCAGGGCGCCGATATCCATGTTGCCCTTGAACGGGTGGCGGTTGTGAGGGTCAGCCGCTTCGGCGATAACCAGGTTCTCCGGGCGGCCGCCGCGCGCCAGGATGTTGGCTTCGGTCGTGTCGAAGTGCATGTTGGAGGGCACGCGCTGGCCGGGCTTGACCAGCAGGGCGCAGAGGATATTCTCGGCCGCGCGACCCTGGTGCGTCGGGACGAAGTAGCCGAATCCGGTGATGCTCTCGATGGCCTCCTTGAGCCGGAAGAACGACCGGGCGCCGGCGTAACTCTCATCACCCTGCATGATCGCCGACCACTGCCGGTCGCTCATCGCGCCGGTGCCCGAGTCGGTCAGCAGGTCGATGAAGATGTCTTCGGCGCGCAGCCCGAAGATGTTGAAGCCGGCGGCGCGCATGGCCGCTTGCCGCTCAGCACGGGAGATGCGGCGGATATGCTCAACGACCTTGATGCGGAAGGGCTCAGGCGGGTAGGATGGCATGCACGCCTCGTCTCGGGGTTTGCCCCAGTCTAGCACCTCCCCGGGGCGGCGCAAAGCAGACACAGCCTCCGGCCGGCGATATACTCAAGGTTGCTGAGTCTGTGACCGCCGGAAAGCTGTGAGGTGAACGTGGCGGACGAATCGCTGTCAGTCATCAGCTTCGTGCTCGGCCCGGTCGGGACCAATGCCTACCTGATCGCCGACGCCGCCAGCGGCGCGGCGGCCGTGATCGATCCCGCCTGGGACGGGCAGGTCATTGTGGAGGAGGCCCGACGGCGAGGCTGGCGCATCCAGGGCATCTGGCTCACCCACGCGCACTTCGATCACTTCGGCGGCGCGGCGGCCGTGTATGAGGCCTTCAATGTGCCTGTGGCGCTGCATCCCGACGATCAGATGATGTGGCGCTTTCAAGGCGGCGCGGCACTCTTCGGAATCCACGAGTTCGACCCGGGTCCGGAGCCGACGCTGGCGTTGGAGCACGGCATGCATCTCCACCTGGGCAGCCATGTCCTCGAGGTCCGACACACACCCGGCCACAGCCCCGGTCACGTCATCTTCGTCGCCGACCAGGGCGGCTCCGTCTTCTGCGGGGATCTGATCTTCCAATCCGGCGTGGGTCGGACCGATCTACCCGGCGGAGATTGGGGCACGCTCCTGGCCAGCATCCAGCGCGAGATTCTGTCGCTGCCCGATAGCGCCGTGCTGTACTCCGGGCATGGGCCGGAGACGACGGTCGCCGAGGAGCGGCGCTGGAATCCGTTCCTCACTGGCGAGGTCTGATCGCCGGCCGGCACGCGCGACTGTAAGGTACACACCGGATGCAGTGTGGTAGCATGGAGGCAGAGAGGCAGGGAGGGACCACGATGCCAGTTTCGACACAGGATTTGAGCAAGCTCTTCGGCGCCGCGCTGACGGCGGTCAGCACCAACAAGCAGGCCCTCAACCAGCTCGACGGGTACAACGGCAATCACGGCGACAACATGGCCAAGAACCTGCAGCTGGTGGTTCAGGCGCTGCAGTCACAGAAGACCAAGCCGCCGGCGACGGCGCTGTCGCAGGCAGCCAAAGTGCTGCAGACGCGGGGCATCGGGGGCTCCGGTCGCGACTATGCAGTCGGCCTGAGCCAGGCCGCGCGGGAGGTCAAGGGGCGCAATACCCTGGAAGGCCCGGACGTCGTCAGTCTCCTGCAGACGATCATGGCGGCGATCCCGGACCAGGGTTCGACGGCGCGAGCCGGGACCAAGACGGCCGGGAACGTTCTCGAGTCGCTGCTGGGCGCGGCCGGGTCGGCCGGCGCCCCGAGCGCCTCGGACGGCAAGCTGGATGCGGGTGACCTGCTCACCGCAGGGATGGCCTACTTGCAGGCCAAGCAATCCGGGGCGGACGACATGAGCGCGATCCTGCAGGCGGCCATGCGCGCGCTGGGCGGCCAGGGGAATCCCCTGCAGCTGGGGTCCGCTCGCGCCGCCTCCGGTGGGCTGATCGCACAAAGCATTCTTCAGACACTCATGGGCGGCCGCTAGAAGAGTCCTCTCCCCGACGCTCCACCCAGAACCGATGCAACGCGAGGCGTGGGGGTCCGACATTGGACCCCCACGCTCGATTCGCGGATCCGACTCGCGTACCTTCTCGGCTACAGGTCAGGGGAGGCTTGTATCCAGGACAGCCACGCGCGCAGGGATCCCTCCGGCTCGGAAGGGGAGGCCGCCACGACGGTCAGGCCGAGGGGGTAACGCCCGTCTTCCAGGGCTTCCGGGCCGGGCAGGACGCCGTTGACACGCACCAGCCGTACTGTCTCGTTCACCTGCGACAACGCCAGGATCCCCACCGCCCCCGGATCGGCCTCGACTCGCGCCAGGAGGTCCGCCGCTGACGCGGCGATCAAGGCGGCCGGGGTGATGGCGTCGCCGTCCAAGATCAGTGCTTCGAAGCGCACTCGCAGGCTGTCTCCCGGGAAGGGCGAGACCACATGCACCGGGCCGGGATCACCTTCCAGTTCCTGCCAATCGCCGAGTGTGCCGCCAAAAAGCGCCGCCAGCTCGTCGAGCGTCGCCGAACGCCAGGGGTTGTCCGCGTTCACGATGACGGCGATGGCTTCAGCCCAGAGTGGGGTGGCAAACCATCCATCGGGGGGCTCGAGCCCGGTGATCATCAGATCCAGCTCACCCGATTCGACTGCCTGCGTGGCCGCCTCCTCCAGCCAGGGTTCGAGATCGATGGGCGGGACGCCTTCAGCGCGCATGTAGCCGCGCAGGCGGTCGGCCGCTGCGCCCTCCAGCGACGGCGCAACGGCGACGCGCGCGATCGTCACGGGCGTATCGACCGGCCCGGCGCAGGCGCCCAGGAGTGCGGCCATCAGCGCGCCCCCAGCCAGGCCTCGCCACAAGCGCAGCACGCCTCCCCTAGCCACGGATCAGAACCAGTGCCAGGCCGGCCAGGCCGACGATCGCGCAATACCCGGCGAAGAGGGTGAGCGGACGACGGACCAGGTAGCCCAACAGCCAGTGAATGGCGAGATAGCCGGTGATGGCCGCCGCCACAGTCCCGGCGATCAACGCCGGCAGCAGGCTGCTCAGCCCCGGCGCGTCGGCCAGGTCGTTCAGCGCCACAGCGCCGGCGCCGATCATGACCGGGATGGACATCAAGAACGAGAAACGGGCCGCCTGCGGGCGGCCCAGGCCTCGGGCCAGTCCGGCGGATATCGTCGCCCCGGAGCGCGAGATTCCGGGGAAGAGGGACAGCGCCTGCGCCAGGCCGATCCACAGCGCGTCCGTGGGGCGCAAGGCCTCCAGTTCGCGCAGCCGCCGGCCGTAACGTTCGCCGAGCAGGAGCAAGGCCGCGGTGATGAGGAGGAAGCTGCTGACGGCCGCGGGGCTGTCGAAGGCCGCCTCGACCAGGTCCTTGAACAGCAGACCGGCCGCGGCTGCCGGCAAGCTGGCCAGAAGCAGAAGCCAGGCCAGGCGCGCCTGCGGGTCGTCGAAGGGTCGGCGGCGCAGCACGCCCTCCAACGCCGCACGCGCCAGTCCGACCAGATCGCGCCAGAAGTAGGCGATGACGGCCAGGAGCGTGCCATCCTGCACCAGGACGTCGAAGACGAAGGCGGCTTGAGGCTCGAAATGCCATTCGAGCAGCCAGGGGACCAGGACGAGGTGTGCCGATGAAGAGATGGGCAGGAACTCGGTCAGGCCCTGGACGATGCCGAGGACGCAGGCCTGCAGCAGGTTCATCCTTGGGCTAGTCCTCCGGTGGACGGTGCTTGTGGTAGTGAAGCCGAAAGTCCTCGGCGAACGCCTGGAGACGGCCATCGGTCACGGCCTGCCTCAGGTCGGCCGCCAGGGTGGTCAGCAAGTGCAGATTATGAATGGAAAGGAGCGTGGCGGCGAGCATCTCGCCCGCAGTGCAAAGATGCCGGACGTAGGCGCGCGTGAAGCTCTGACAGGTGTAGCAGTTGCAGGCGAAATCGATCGGCCGGCGGTCGTCGGCGAACGCCGCGCCGCGCAGGTTCAGGCGGCCGCTGCGGGTCAGGGCGGTGTGGTTGCGGGCCATGCGTGTCGGCAGCACACAGTCGAACAAGTCGATGCCGCGCAGAACGCCTTCGACCAGATCCTCCGGCGAGCCGACGCCCATCAGGTAGCGCGGCCGCTCTGCCGGAAGGATCGGTTCGACCAGGTCGAGCATGGCGTGCATCTCGGCCTTGGTCTCGCCTACCGACAGGCCGCCGACGGCGATGCCTGCGAAGGGAAGGGAGGCGATCCGCTCCGCCGAGCGGCGGCGCAAGTCGGGGAAGATGCCTCCCTGGATGATCCCAAACAACGCCTGATCGGCACGGCGCTTGCTCTGAAGGCAGCGCTCGGCCCAGGCGTGGGTGCGCTCGAGTGCCTGCTCGTTGTAGGCGCGGTCGTGGGGTTCCGGGCACTCGTCGAGAGCCATGATGATGTCGGCGCCGAGGTTCTCCTGAATGGCGATCGAGCGCTCGGGTGTGAGGCGGTGTTCTGACCCGTCCAGATGCGAGCGGAAGGTCACACCGTCGGCGTCCACCTGCCGGGTCTGCGAGAGTGAGAAGATCTGGAAGCCGCCCGAGTCGGTCAGGATCGGCCCAGGCCAGCTCATGAATTCGTGCAGTCCGCCGAGCGCGGCGATGCGCTCGGCGCCGGGGCGCAGGTACAGGTGATAGGTGTTGGCCAGGACGATGGTCGCCCCCAGCGCAGCCACTTGCGCCGGGGTGAGCGACTTCACGGTCGCCTGCGTCCCGACCGGTGCAAATGCGGGCGTCGGCACGGCGCCGTGCGGAGTGTGCAGGCAGCCGGCACGTGCGCGCCCGTCGCGGGCGAGGAGTTCGAAACGAAAGGACTCCACGCCTCACATGTTCCCTGAGGGGGCCGTGCCCGGCGGGCCGGGCGCATCGGGAGGCGGCGGAGACGTGTTCGGCCTGCCTGAGGCTGCCTGAATCTCGCGCACAGGCGCGGGTGCGGACGGTTTCATGGCCCGAGGATTATACCTGTTCGGATTGTCACCGCCGACGCGGGCGCTTATAATGCTGGCCCATGCCCCTGACAGGCAAGCACTCCAACTGGCTCGAGATCGACCGGGGGGCGATCGAGGCCAACGTTCGCCAGTGCCTCGAACGAACCGGCGCGCAGGTGATGGCAGTGGTCAAAGCCAACGGCTACGGCCACGGCATCGTCCCGCTGGCGCGGGCGGCCGTGCGCGGCGGGGCGACCTGGTGCGGTGTGGCCCGGGTCGAGGAAGCCATTGAGCTGCGCCGAGCGGGCATCGATGGGCCGATCCTGATTCTAGGGGCGACTGCGGCCGGCCGCGTGCAGGAAGCGATTGGCGAGCGCATCTCCATGGCCGTCTGGGATCTCGGGCACGTCGAGGCGGCCGCGGCGGCAACCAACGGCACCAACGAGCGCGCCCGGCTTCACCTGAAGGTCGAGACCGGCATGGGCCGGCTGGGGATCGAGCCCGAGGAGGCGGTCGCTCTGGCTCGACGTATCGCCTCGACGCCGGGCGTGATCCTGGAGGGCGTGTTCACGCACTTCGCCCGGGCAGACGAATCCGATCCGGAGCCGACCGCGGCCCAAGAGCGGCAGTTCGCCCAGGTCCTGGCCTCGCTGGAGGCGGCCGGTCTGCGGCCGGGGTTGGTGCATGCCGCCAACTCGGCCGCCAGCCTGAGCCGGCCGAGCGCCACCTTCAACCTGGTGCGCGCGGGGATCGCCATCTGCGGCTTGAATCCCTCGCCGGAGTGTCCGCTGCCGGAGGGGTTCCGGCCGGCGCTGGCCTGGAAGGCGCAGCTCTCACAGGTGCGGCTGATGCCGCCCGGCCGCGGCGTGAGCTACGGCCACCAGTACGTGACGCGCAGCACGGAGCGCATCGGCGTCGCGCCGGTGGGCTACGGTGACGGCTACCGGCGCGTCCCGGGCAATCAGGTGCTGGTCGGCGGACGTTCGGTCCCGGTCGTGGGACGCGTGTGTATGGACCAGATCATGGTCCAACTCGATAGCGTTCCCGAGGCGCGCGCCGGTGACGAAGTGGTGCTGATCGGGGAGCAGGCCGGGCAGCGCATCAGTGTTGACGACCTGGCCGCCCGCTGGGGGACGTTCAACTACGAGGTCGTGTGCGGATTGTCGGCGCGCATCCCGCGCGTCTATCGAGGCTGAGCGAGGCGCGCGTTGGCTCGCCGGCCCGACCTTCCTGATTGAGTTCAGATACATATGAGACAGTAGCCCTGGCGTAGAGAGCGCACCGGGGTCATCCTTGGGGTTGCCACACCAACCAAGGAGACGACCCCGATGCGCCAGTTGTATTATCCCCGATC
>Ga0105106_10001806_pt1 | contig 15279 bp, 10 predicted proteins | sample PPLLaktember2015_5_FD_79109 | JGI IMG/M metagenome (GOLD analysis project Ga0105106, IMG submission 79109) | Freshwater sediment microbial communities from Prairie Pothole Lake near Jamestown, North Dakota, USA - PPLs Lake P8 Core (1) Depth... | ecosystem: Environmental > Aquatic > Freshwater >...
GACATAGATACTTCATCCAGAGTGCCTGCGCTATTCGTGACACATATCTGCATTGACCCGGACTCGGTGGGGTCGAGTCCTGAATTGCTGAACAGGCCGACCCCGCCGAGAGTAGGGCCCTCACGGCCCCGACTTATGGATTCCTGTGCTTTGTGATCTCTGCCGTCACGAGAGAGCTCTCGGCGGCTTCCTGGACATCAGGCGGAAATTCTGATACCTCAAACACTTGACGCACTTCGATCGCATCACCGTCTTGCGCCGGACAGCGCCTGGCCCACTGGATCGCTTCCTCTTTTGAATTCACCTGTATCATCCAGTAGCCTCCGAGCACTTCTTTGGCTTCTGTGAAAGGACCGTCGGTAACGCTTGGCTTCCCTCCCGAAAAGGAGACCCGCGCACCCATCGTGATGGGGTGGAGCCCATCGAGTGCGATAAGTGCCCCGGCCTTGGCAAGTTCCTCGTTATATTTCATCATCTCCCCGACATCCGCTGCGCTAGGGGCGAAATCCGCTCCTACCTTCTTGCCTTCCGCACCCTGGTAGACGCGCGGAATCATCAGCATCATGAATCGCATGGCGACACCTCCTCTATGAAGTGAATGAATTGCGGGTTCATTATCTAGTCGTTCGGAGCCTGGAAGAATCGACATGCAGATCACACCTTGCTACGACAATCGGCTCATTTGCCGTTCCAAGAATCGGCGCACGGGTCCCTGCTGCGTGAGGCTAAGGGCCCGTGTGTAGGAATCGGTTGCTTCTCTTCTCTTGCCGATTCGCCTGCAAAGTTCACCTCTCGCGGAATGTGCAAGCGCATAGTTCGCCAGTTCGCCCCGGGCAAGAATCGCATCAATGATTTCCAGTCCTGCGGACGGGCCGTCCCGCATTGCCACCGCTACCGCCCGGTTCAGTTCCACAACCGGGGAAGGCTCCCACAGGAGAAGCATGTCGTACAGTTCGACTATCCTTTTCCATTCTGTGCTGCTGGCGTCGGGAGCGCCGGCGTGGATTGCGGCGATTGCTGCCTGGATGGCATACGGGCCGAATTGGCCCGTGGACATCGCTCGCACGGTAAGTGCACTCCCCTCTGTGATGTATTCCCTGTTCCAAAGCGATCGGTCCTGGTCCTCGAGCAGGACAAGGTCACCCGAAAGGGTGGTGCGCGCATCTCGCCTCGACTCCTGTAACAGCATGAGCGCAAGAAGTCCGATAACCTCCGAATCCGGCAGCAGCTCCATCAACAGGCGCCCCAGACGAATAGCCTCACCCGACAGATCAGGGCGGGTCAACAATTCTCCCGATGATGCAGAGTAGCCCTCGTTGAACACGAGATAGATCACACGGAGGACAGTGCCTAATCGATCCGGCAGGTCAGCCGGGGACGGTATTCGATATGGGATATGGGCGTCGCGGATCTTCGCCTTTGCACGCACGATTCGTTGTGCGAGAGTCGATGGGGTGGTTATGAATGCGCTTGCGATTTCTTCGGTGGTGAGGCCGCAAACCTCTCTGAGGGTGAGAGCAACGCGAGCCTCTTGCGAGAGTGCTGGATGGCAGCACGTAAAGATCAGCCGCAGCTGATCATCCCGGAAAATATCGTCGATCTGGTCGGCAGGATCGATGTTCCCGGTATCTGGAAATGCGGCGAGCGATTCGACTGATGTATCGAACCTGGCGGCCCGTCGTTTCTGGTCTATCCCCTTGAATCGTCCGGTTGACACAAGCCAGGCGAGGGGGTTGGCGGGCACACCCTCAAGAGGCCATTGCACCATTGCCGCGTTGAACGCGTCGTGCAGGGCATCTTCGGCAAGATCGAAATCATCCAGCAGGCGAATGAGTGTGGCAAGTATACGACTGGAGTCGGAGCGATACAGGTTGTCCACAAGTTCCCGCGTTCGATCTGCACCATCCTCTCTCATCTGCAACCCTGGACGCTGTGGTGGATACAGATCTATAACAACGGATTCGAGGAAAATACTCCCTGTTGGCGGGATTCCTTCCTTGGGTTATAAGGATGGGCACATGCGCGGAGAGCGGGGAACAGCAGAACAGATGTCCTGCCTTCGTGTTATGGTTGCCTCTCGTAGATCACCCGGCCGTCGAAGACCGTTGTCTCCACCTTTGCAGTGTTCAACAGTGACGGCTTCATCTGCAGAATGTCGTCCGAGAGGACAACCATGTCGGCAAGTTTTCCCGCCTCAATCGAACCCTTGATTCCCTCGTCGAATGAGGCAAATGCCGCACCGAGTGTGAACGCATTGATGGCTTCGGCAACGCTGATCTTTTCTCCGGGGATCCAACCCTCGGGATGTTTCCCATCGAGTGTGCTCCGCGTGACTGCACCATAGATTCCCATGAGTGGATCCATCGGTGCTACAGACCAGTCGGAGCCAAACGCCAGAGTCACGCCAGCATCGAGGAGTGAACGAAACGCGTACGCGCCTTTAGCCCGCTCCGGGCCGATGCGCTTTTCCGCCCAGCGTCCGTCGTCAATCGCGTGATAGGGCTGCATTGACGCAATGACTCCCTGCCGCGCGAATGATGCAATCTCCGCTTTCTGGAGATGTTGCGCGTGCTCTATCCGGAATCGTCTGTCGCGTTCGCCGTTGTGCTTCGCTGCGCTCTCGTATATGCCGAGAATAGCCTGGTTGGCGCGATCGCCGATCGCGTGAATCCCGATTTGAAGGCCGGCGCTGTCGGCCGCGGTGATGTTCGCTGACATCCTGCTTTCGGGGATCATCTCTTCACTCGGGAGACCGGACGTTGCGGGCGCATCCTCGTACGGAGAGAAGAACAGGGCCGTCGTTGAGCCGAGGGACCCGTCCGCAAATCCCTTCATGCCGCCGATCTTCAACTTCTCGTTGCCGAACCCAGCGCGCAGCCCGAGGGAGGCCTGGCGTTTCCATGAGCCGAGTGGTTGGAATCCGTAAATACGCACGGTCAGTTCGTTCCTGGCGAGGAGTTCCTGGTATGCGGCCAGAATGTCTGATGATGCCGACATATCCTGGACGCTCGTCACGCCATTCTCTGCTGCACAGCGGAGTGCAGCGCGTATTGCATCGACGATCTCCGCCGATGAGGCGTCGGGCATCACCCGGTAGACAGGATCCATTGCAGCGTCTTTGAGTACCCCGGTCGGTTCACCCTTTGCGTCTCGAACGATAGTTCCACCAGGAGGGTCGGGAGTCTCCCGTGTGATCCCGGCAAGTTTGAGCGCGAGCGAATTCGCAAGGGCCATATGCCCGTCAAGCCGGTCAACGAAGACAGGGTTCTCAGGTGTCGCATCGTCAATCAGCGCGCGTGTTGGCAAATGTGCCGGAGTCCATGCTTCATGATCCCAGTTTCCCCCGGTGATCCACCGTCCTTTGGGGAGGCGCGTAGCAAATTCCTGTATCCGGTCCGCGAATTCCCTGTGCGACTTGGCCGTGCGGAGTTGCACGCCGCTGAGACTCGCACCACCGGAATAGAAATGCAGGTGCGCGTCGTTGAATCCGGGAATGACACGTTTGCCGGCAAGGTCGATAACCTGCGTTTTCTCCCCGGCCCAGGATCGAATATCCTTCGTCGATCCTACCGCAACGATCCTGTTTCCACTGCAGGCCACCGCTTCCGCTTCAGGCTGCTTCGGATTGACCGTCCATATCTTGCCGTTCAGGAGTATCAAATCAGCGTATGGTTGTGCATTGGTTGTGTTGAAAGTCAGGATCAGCAGGGTGACGAGCGGTAATAGTCGCATTGGTCGGCTGCGCTCCGGATGTTGCGTGAGTGTGGAACCCCTGGGATCGAACAGGCTTATCGGTTTGGGCCAAATCGAGGGATTCTTGTGCAGCAATATACCACCAGAAGCACCGGATGTCAATCAGGACGTATGGATCGATAATACGGAAAAAGGGTCAGCCGCGTGTCATTGGGAAAAGTGCGGGGTACTCCTATCGGCAATCGGGATCCAGGCTTTGGTCTGATGATCAAACATTGAGGATGGTCGGCAGTAGTTGATCTACATTCAGTGTCCATTCCTGCCAATGTAGCGCAGAGACAGGACGGTGATGTCGTCCGATTGCGGTGCCTCGCGCGTGTGTTTCTTGATATCGGCGATGCTTCCTCGCACGATGTCCTGAATTGCCTTTCCGCCTGTCGATCTCAGATACGATTCCAGTCGCGCCTCCTGGTACTGATTCAATTCGGAGTCCATCGCCTCACTCACGCCATCGGTGTAGACGAACAACGAATCGCCCTTCGACAGGTGAAGTCTCTTCGTCTCGAAGTCCATATGCGGAAACTTGCCAAGAAACATTCCATCGGTCATGGGGAGTTGTTCAATCTCTCCGGTCGCACGGACGTGATAGGGTAGATTGTGCCCTCCGTTACTGAACTGTATCTCGCCGGAGTGGATGTTCAGCACGCCGTAAAAGATAGTCACAAACGTCGACTCATCGCTCTCCGGAATCAGAAGCGTGTTGAGCTTCCTCAGGACCTCGCCGGGGTTGACGATCTGGTGCGCAATGGCCTTCAGCAGAGTTCGGCTCACCGCCATGTAAATAGCCGCAGGAATCCCCTTCCCCGACACGTCGCCTACGGCGAAGGCAAGACGGTCTTCGTCGATAAGGTAGAAATCGTAGAAGTCCCCCCCGACCTCCTTAGCTGTCTGCATCTCCGCATAGATGTCCATCTCGGGACGGTGTGGGAAAGGTGGGAACGTTTTTGGCAAAAGGGATTGCTGGATGCGTGTGGCCGTGCTCAAATCGCGCTGCACGGCGACGAGTTCATCCCTCGTCTTCAGCGCATGCCGTATGACTTCGAGCTGCTGCATGGTTTTCTGAACGGTGAGATCGAGGTCGTTAAAATCAATCGGTTTTGTCAGGAAGTCGAAGGCACCCCGGTTCATGGCAGTCCGGATGTTCTCCATGTCGCCGTACGCAGAGATTATGACGGACTTGATTGCCGGGTTGTTCCGTTCACCCACCTTCTCCAGGAGTGTCAGGCCGTCCATTTCGGGCATGTTGATGTCGGAAAGGATGACTGAAATATCAGGATGTTCATCAAGTCTGGTCAGGGCCTGGAGGCCGTTCTGGGCAAATTCGAATCGGAGCTCGTCATCGCGAATCTGCTTGCGGAACCTCTGGCGAATTAGGACTTCGAGATCCGGCTCATCATCCACAACGAGGATTCTAGGAGGCATTCAGTACGTCCTTCTTGACCTGGTCAAAATCGATAGGCTTCGTGAAATAGTGTTCGGCTCCAGTCGACATCGCGGTCTTAAAATTGAGTTCATCGCCGTAGGCCGTGATCATGGAGACCCGGATCCCGGGATACTTCTCTTTTACTGCTCTGAGCAGATCGAGCCCGGTGATGCCGGGCATGTTGATATCCGAAAGAATACACACCACATCCGGAGGATTTACCGTCTGGAGGTAGTCCAGCGCCTCCTCCCCCGAGAATGCGTAACAGAGTTCAACGCGGCCATCTCTTACCTCTTTGCGGAACTGCTGCCGGAAGAGGATTTCCACGTCCCGTTCATCATCTACGATCATGATCTTCATCAGGCACCTCCCTGTCCATTTCCCGCATGCCGCGGGATGGTGATCACGAATTCGGTGTACTGTCCTTCTTCTGAATCCACCCTGATTTCTCCTTTGTGCTCCTGCGTGATAATATCGTAGGAGAGCGACAGTCCGAGGCCCGTTCCGACGCCTGCGGGCTTCGTCGTAAAGAACGGATTGAAGATCTTTTTGCGGATCGAATCCGGGATCCCATTTCCGTTATCCCTGATCCGGATTTCGACAGCTTCGGAAAGACTCTTTGCGCTTACGCGCACCACCGGCGCGAAACCATTCTTGGAAGTCTTCTTCTTGTCGTACGCCGCGTAGCAGGCGTTGTTGACGATATTCAGAAAAGCGCGACTCAGGTCCTGAGGAACGACGCTGACTTTGCCGACAGCCGGATCGAAGTCAGTCTCGATCTTCACGTTGAATGATTGATCCAGCGCCCTCATACCGTGGTAGGCCAGATTCGTGTATTCGGAGAGCAGAGCATTCAGATCGGTCTCCTGACGCTCCCCCGCTTTCCCGCGTGAGTGCAGGAGCATCCCGCGGACGATGCTATCGGCACGTTTTCCGTGCTCGTTGATCTTGCCGACGTTCTGCTCGAGGTCATTCAACAGATCTTCGATTTCCTTGGCCCGCTCTGGATCGACACGGTCGCGTTCGGCGGCGAGTTCTTTCCGGAGATCCTTCGTCAGGTCTCGTGAGAGAACAGAGAAGTTTGTGATAAAATTGAGCGGGTTCTTGATTTCATGGGCAATTCCCGCGGTCAGCTGTCCGAGCGAGGCCATTTTCTCCGAGAGAATGAGTTGATTCTGGGTCTCTTTCAGATTATTTAGGGTCTTCTGAAGCTCTCCGGTCCTGTCCTGCACCTGCTGCTCGAGCTCGGCCTTGCGCTTCTTCATGCTCCGCATCCGGTAGAGATAAAACGATGGGCCGGCTGTCAAGAACCCGATGACCACTAGCGCAATGAACCATGGAGTCTGGTAGAAGAACGGGCTCAGCACGAAGCCTGCGGATGCCCCCGTTTCGTTCCAGATGCCGTCGCTGTTGGCGGCAATGACCCGGAACGTATACTCTCCGGGATCTAGATGGGTATAGTACGCTTCGCGCCGCGTCCCCGCGTCGATCCAGTCATCGTCAAGCCCCATAAGCTGGTACTTGTATTTCACTTCCTTTCCCGCGGCGTAACTGATCCCTGCGTAGTGGAATTCGAAGCGTGATCTTCCGGCGGGCACATGGACCTGCCTGTTCGCTGGCTGCAGCTCTCCTTCCACAAGGAACCTGTCGATCACTACAGGCGGAGGAATCTGATTGATCCGGATATCTGCCGGGTTGACAATCACGATTCCTTTGATCGACGAGAAGCAGAGACGCCCGTCCTTGAGCTTGAATCCGGACGGGGAATAGCCGCCATTGCACTCACGGCTCTCCATCCCGTCTGCGGCACCATAGGAATTAAATGTCACCGATTCCGTCTTCCCGTCGGCCACATCATTCAGCTGTTGCTTGCTGACGCGCGACACCCCCTTGTTCGAGGACATCCAGAAATACCCTGCACTGTCCTCAAGAACAGCGTACACGTTATAGTCGAACAATCCTTGCCGCGGTGAGATGCCGAAGAATTTACCGTCTTTGTATCTGAAGATCCCATGGCTCCCTGTGCCTATCCAGACAGCGCCATCGGTGTCCTCATGAAAGGCCATACTCCAGAGCGCTTCAAATCCTTTTTCGGTTCCGACTTGTTCGAGTTGTCCATTCTTGTACCAATATGTCATCGATTGAGTGCCAATCCAGATTGTGCCCTTGCTGTCTTCGAACAGTGTGGTGACTGCGTCTGAAGGGTTGTCCCTCGCGCCAACCGAGCCGAGCGAGGTGAACTGGCCACGATGGTATGAGAAGAGCTGGTTCCGTGAGGCGACAAGCCATTCTCCCGATTTTGTCAGTAGAAACGCCCCCCCCTCGAAATCCGGCACACCGTTGACTGTGTGAGACCGCATTGTGATCGTGCCGTTCCTGAGCGTATAAATACCCCGCGATGAACCTATCCAGATGGTCCCTTCGCTGTCTTCTCCCAGAGCCCGCACATCCACCAGGGGCGGTCCCTGCCTGTTCTCGAACTGAGTGATGACGCCGCCTGCGAGCCGGTTGAGCGCACCGAACGCCGTGCCTATCCAGATCGCTCCTGTATGATCCTCGAAGACGGATTCGGTGTTGTCTTCGCTGAGGCCGACTTTCGAAGAATAGGTGACGAATTTCTCGTCGCGAAACCGGTCCACTCCCCCGCCGAATGTGCTCACCCAGATGCTTCCCTCGCGGTCTATCAGCATGTCCTGCACGCCGTTGTCGGACAGTCCATCGCTTCGCTGGTAGCGTTCGAATTTGCCGCCTACAAATCGAGCAATCCCCTTTCCGGTCCCGAGCCAGAGGCTCCCTTCCGCATCTTCGCGGATAAGGAGGAAATTGTTCTCATCTTTATCGGCGGACGAATTGTAGTTTGTGAACTTGCCGTTCACAAAGGAGACCAAGCCTCCGGCGGTTGCAATCCACATCGTTCCGCGGTTGTCTTCGTGGAGAGCCTGTACGGTAGAATTCGAAAGAACAGCCTTTTTCTCGTAGCGCGTGACCGTTCCACCGCGATAGGCAAGGAGATGCGTTGCTGTGTTCATCCAGAGGGTGCCATGACGGTCTTGGTAGCAATTCGAATTGGGATTGACACGCAGGAAGACCGTGTCGGGAAATTCCTTCCGGCCGGTCATGGTTTCTAGTTTGCCGCCAATGAGCCGGGCCAGTCCTCGCGAAGTGCTTATCCAGAGGTTTTCTTCGTTGTCGAGTCCGAGTGCGAAGATTGTGTCAGCGGGGAGACCGTCCCTCACGGTATATGTTTTGAACTTCCCGTCATTGAATTCAGCGAGGCCTCCAATTGTGCCGAGCCAGGTCTTGCCGTGTTTGTCGCTGTGCCAGCTGATCACCCGGTTGTGCGGAAGCCCGGTAGTTGTGTCGAAGAAATAAAACCTCCCTCCGTGATACCGGAGGATTCCCGGAGCGAAGCCTGCCGGCCGCATCCATAATCCGCCGTCGCTGTCTTCGTTCATGCGGAGCATCCAGGGGGTGGGTAGTTCCTTCGTATTCGCTCTATCGAAAACCGTGAATTCCACGCCGTCGAAGCGCGCGACCCCTTCCTGGGTTGAAAACCAGATGTACCCATCCCGCGTCTGCCTGATGTTCGACGCGGAATTCTGGGGGAGCCCCTCATTGGCGGTCCAGATTTGGTGCACATACTGCTTGATCGATTTTCGCTGGGCCAATCCCGATCCTGCCGTTACGCAAAGGAGAATGGCGACAAGACCGAAAATCCATGTCCAGGGTGGTATTCTTAGGGACTTCCGCATGGGACGTTGACCCTCTCGCAATGTGAATTGGCGGCTGACGGCCGCAGGGACTATGTCAGGAATGAGTGGTTGAATCACAAGAAGTGCCGCAGAGGCAGAAGACGATCCGACTGGCCGGGAGGCGTCTTTCTGATCGAATTCCGCTGCTTGGCCGGACATCAGATCGCTCTCTGCTTCAAGGTGTGCAGACGAGACAGCAATTACAGCATTTACCTCCAGGTATAACCAAGGTCCGGGCAAATAAGTTTCTTGTTTATCGATTTTTCAGCACCCGCCGGGGAACAAGTCAATGGTATTTCGGGTTTCATTCAAACAGGAAAGGGACACATTTTCCCGGAGCATCTCATGCCGTTATCCCCTCTCGTTTCCTCTCGCACTACACAACACGACCATCAAAGGCGAACCCGCATGGGTCAGTACGTGCTTTCGGGAGTGTGAATCGAATCATGGCTGTCAAGTTCGGGTCCCGTGGACCCGCACAGGCCCCGCCCTCACGCAGCACGCTGTGTGAGGCGGGGCCGTCGAATTGAGGAGGCGAATCTTTCACGCCATCATTTTCAGGAAGGAGCTTGACGAGCATCGACGATTTTATGACAGAGGTGGCAAATGCACGGATTTACGACGGTGTGCATTCTCGCACGTACACTCAGGTGGGAACAACCATGGGTCGACAAATTGGAGAGGTGGCCATCGGCAAGTACGGACTGCCGACCCCGAAAGGGAGCGACAGATAGGTCGAGCCGCTGGGGGACAATAGGGTAAGGCCTTATTGCGGATATCGTCCCGAAACGCGCAAATACCCTTCCAGAAGAGCCCTTGCGATTGGGTTCTTATGTTTCCTGTAGTAGCGGAGCTGCGAGGTCCTGTACACGTTTGACTTTCCTCTTGGGACTTTCTCAGATCCGCCGTGGCCATGATCGTGGATCAGAGTGAATGAAGGATCAAAACCCACTTTATATCCAGCCTTGTGCAAGCGTTTGCAGAGGTCGGAATCCTCAAAGTACAGGAAGTATCCATCGTCAAAACCGCCAACTTTTAAAAATGCATCTCGCCGGACGAAAAGCGCCCCTCCCGTCGCCCAGTCGACCCATTTCGTTTTCTCAAAACGACGTTTGATAGCCTTGCGAACGATTGCCGACTTGTTGCTGAGGATCCTCTCGGATTTCAGACGGGCTTCGTTCAAGAGCCCCGGAAACCTTTCGAACGAAAACTCGGGCTGACCTTTAGTGGTTACGAGGAGCGGACTCAAAGCCGCCGTTGTTTCTTCGCGCAGCAATCTGTCTGCGAATGCCGGCAGTGATCCACCTCTGAACCGGCAATCGGGATTCAAGAAGAGCAAGACCTCCCCATCGGAACTCCTGGCCCCCAGGTTGCATCCGTCGCCGAAGCCCTTATTCTCCGGATATTCAAGAATTCGTACTTCCTCGAAATTCCGGGGAAGTTTGAGTCGTTCGGGGAGTGCGGGTTGGGCAGGAGAATGGTCGATGATAATCCATTCGACCTGGGGCAGCGCTCCCAAGGTTTCTGCAGAATCGAGTAACCTCTGTAAAACCTCCGTGCACTTAAAGTGAATCGTAACGACGCTCAACTTGTGCATAATACAGGCTCCCAATGCGGGGTGTGGTTGCTCAGGACGTTTTGACGAGGACAACTATTTCCAAGACGCAGGAAGGTTCTGCCGGATCTCGATATTGCCGAACGGCTTGCTCTCTTTCGCGCCTGCTGCTCTCGCCCACGTTGCCATCCGGCGCAGTCCTTCGTCGAGGCTCACCGGGCTGGACTCTCCGAACCGTTTCCGGACCTTTCCGTGATCAGAGAATGCATGGAGTACCTCATTTCGCGGATCGAGATGCTTCAGGTCCGGTTTCACACCCATGGCGCCCGCAACTTTCTCTGCAAGCGTCTTGACCGAGTAAGGCGTGTCTGCCCCGATGTTGTAGATAGTATTCCAGGATTCCGGCATTTCGATGCTTCGGGCCATCACCGGGGCAACATCGGCGATGTGTGTGAATGCGCGAGTCTGGGTCCCATCGCCGAAAACGGTCATGGGTCTGCCCTGCATGATCTGGTTCATGAAAATGCCGATTACGTTTCGGTACTTGTCACCGATGTTCTGCCGCTCGCCGTACACGTTGTGCGGGCGGAAGACCACGTAGTTCAATCCAAACATCCGGTGAGTGACTTCCAGTTCTCTTTCCACCGCGAGCTTTGCGATCCCGTAGGAATCTTCCGGTTCAGGCACCATTGTTTCATTCAGCGGACTCTGCCCTGTCCCGTACACGGCAATCGAAGAAGTGAAAACGAAGCAATGCGCGCGATTGTTCACAGCTGCATTGATAAGATTGACACTTCCGACCAGATTGTTGTCGTAATTGAACCGTTTAATGAAATGGCTGAGTCCCTCGGCGGCATATGCTGCAAGATGGAACACCCCTTCATACCTATCCGCAGCAAAGAGACGATTTACCAAATTCATGTCCGTAATGGAGCCCTCGACGAACCTGGCGCGTGCCGGCACGTTTTCCCGGAAGCCGCCGCTCAAATCGTCAAGGACCGCCACATCATGGCCTGCTGCCAGTAGGGAATCGGCGACATGTGAACCGATAAACCCCGCACCGCCTGTAACTAGGCATCTCATACGTAATACGGCTCCTTTCGTGACTCTGTGGCAAGACGGAACTGATTGAGTGCGTAATTTATCAATATATTGCCCCGCAATCCAGTCATAGACAGTACCCGCATGACAAGAACTTATGCCGTGAGGTTCGTCATCCTTCAACCCCGCAGCGCCACCAACGGCGGCATCAGAATAGTCTTCAATTGTTGCGCACAAGATTGCGCAGATGGGCAATATTAGACACCGAATGACCAGATATCTGACCCGGAACAGAAGAATTCCGCCATTGACTCATGGTCCTAGACTGGCCGAAGATTTGCATCGTTTCTCCACAACCATCCATTCGGATGAGCACCAATAACATGGAGACTCATATGCGTATTTGCACAGTTGTTGTGTTCCTGCTGATCGCTTGCATGGCTTACGGGCAGGTAAGCGTCGTCAGTACCACTCCGGCCCACGCCACAACGAGCGTCCCTCTATTGACCACAGTCAGTGTGACATTTAGCGCCGCGATCGATACGACGCAATCGTTCGACATCGGAGACAACTTCTTCACAAACGTGACCACGGCCCCCGCCCAGTGGTGGAGCGCCGACCGTCGGACGATCTCCTTTTCTGTAGTACTCCAGCCATCGACTGTCTATTTTCTCCTCATCCACAGCGTAAAACCTGCTGCCGGCGGAGGCTTCCCCGTCCCGTACTGCTTCTACTGGACCACATCGGCGACATTCCCCACTAATCTTCACAGTGTGAGCGGGATGATTACGAGCGGCGGCAGTCCTGTCACGCCTGACAATGCAATTGTCGGACTGGGAGCGACCCCGTTTTCGGGCGATACCCCTGAATTCATAGGTGCAGCAGTCACGAACGCCCTTGGGCAGTTCACCGTCCCGTATGTTCCCGATGGGACATGGTACCCGATCGCTGCGAAGGATGCAGACTTAAACGGCGAGATCGACCCTAGCCAGGGAGATCCCGTTGCATTTGGCGACAGCGTCACGGTGAGCGGCGCCGACGTTTCCGGCGTCGTGTTGCAGTTCTTTTCGATAGAGCCAATCCGTTTTGCCGCCGCGCGTGACTCAATTACTGCGACGGCGGCGGCGATTCTCCCCGCAAACCGTGAACTCCGTGAGTTCAACGCCTGGCAGGTAGATTCTACCGGCGCTGCGAAGGAATTTGGCGCAATATTCACTGTTCCTGGAAGCTGGCTCAAGGCTGAAATCTGGCTCGAGACGTTCGGTGCAAAGGCTGAGACCACGTCGTTTGGGAGCGAGTGGATTTATCAACTTCGGCCCTACACCGGTCTCGCCTCAGCGGCCTTGCTGGATACGGTCGTCGCACGTGCGGAGCGCATGGGAGGAAGGGAGTTTCGCAGGCAGGTCCCTCCTGACCCCAACACTCACTTTGTTGCGTATGCCCGGCTCGGCGCACTTCACAACACAGAATTTGGCTGGATGATTTCGGATACCAGCCAGTACTACTGGGGACTCCAGTATACCTACCAGATCCAGGTAACGCAGGACAGCAGTTACTCAGTGGGATGGAAGCTGTTTCTCGCGAACGCCACGACGGGGCAGATTCTTCTCGTGACAGATGTCGACGATCAAAATGGGGCTCCGGTGCCGGCGTCGTACGCTCTCGGACAGAACTATCCGAATCCGTTCAACCCTGCGACCACGATCACTTTCTCGGTCCCGACTCAAAGCCGCGTGTCGATCGAAGTGTTTGATGTGCTGGGGCAGAAGGTGGCTACGCTTGTCGACGACATCCGAACGGCGGGAACGCACCAGACCGTGTGGAAGGCGCAGGTTCCCTCCGGTGTCTACTTCTACAGGATGGAAGCCGCCGGAACTGACGCCCCGTCACACCGTTTCTCGCAAGTTGGCAAGATGATGCTGGTGCGTTAATTGCAGGCACGTCTTTGGCAAAATCGGAGGCCTGCTCGACTGCGGGCCTCCATTTCTTCTGCAGGCTGCCCTCCTTAGATTGGTGTGCACCCATAGACCGGTATGCGCCGCTGGATCATACTTCTGCGCCGCTTTGCGCTGGATTCTCGCCCTTCCGTGCTTTGTTTTATGACCAGCTGAATGGGATCCAGTTATCTCATTTGGCGCCCTCACCTGCTTTCAACGACGTACTCTTCAAAATGCGTTTGATTCTCGCTGACCACTCCCCTATCTTACAGCCGTGCCGATGATTTCCCGTGCAGTCGGAATATGCACGCCCCACATGAAAACGGTGGTGTTTTGTTTTGAAAGGACCTGATCATGGAGGAGAAGCTCCAGTTCAAGCTGAATGGCAAGCAAACGACCTTGACCGTGGATAGCGATCGCATGCTGTTGTGGGTGCTGCGCACTGATCTCGGATTGACAGGGACCAAATACGGTTGCGGCGAGAGCCATTGCGGAGCCTGCACGGTTCTCGTCGATAACGAAGCGGTTCGATCGTGCATGACGCCTGTCAAAGACGTCAGGGGGAAAGAGGTGGTCACCATCGAGGGCTTGGGACGTGACGGTTCTCTGCACCCGGTCCAACGAGCCTTTATGGACACAGATGCTCTCCAGTGCGGATATTGCACCCCGGGGATGATCATGAACGCGTACGCATTCCTCCGCAAGAATCCTCGCCCCACTCCGACCGAGATTGTTCTCGCCATGGATGACAACCTCTGTCGTTGCGGTGCCCACACACGCATTGTTCAGGCGATTCAGGACGCAGCGGCGAAAATGAGAGGAGGATCCTGACATGAAAGCGAGCACCGAAGGGGAGCAATCCAGAGACTCCAACGACCGCGGCGTCAGCCGGAGAGACTTCCTCAAAGCGACGGGGAGCGGCATATTCATTTACTTCAGCGTGGGAGAGGTGCCGTTGCTCCAGCGGGAAGCCCAGAGCCGGGGGGCATCACCCGGTTTGCCGTCCGATTTCAATGCCTTTCTTAAGATCGGAGAGAATGGGCGCGTTTCTTGCTTCACCGGCAAAATCGAGATGGGCCAGGGGCCAATCACATCCCTCGCACAGGAGCTGGCGGATGAACTGGATGTTGCTCTCGAAGCGGTTGACATGGTCATGGGGGACACTGATCTCTGTCCGTGGGACATGGGCACATTTGGATCAATGACAACGCGCTTCTTTGGCCCTCCCCTCCGTGCTGCCGCCGCCAAGGCACGGCAGGTGTTGCTCGAGCTGGCATCCGAAAACCTCGGAGTTCCCGTTGTGCATCTGGCCGTGGAGAACGGAGTGGTGTTCGACAAAGCCAACACCGCGCATCATGTGCTGTATGGACAACTTGCCCGGGGGAAAAGAATCGAGCGGCAAGTCACTCAACAAGCGGTGACCAAGAAGCCTCCTGAGTTCAAGATCATTGGGAAGCCGGTGCTCAGGAGAGATGCAAGGGCAAAAGTGACGGGTGCCGCAAAATATGCGGGCGACGTTCAGTTGCCCGGGATGGTCTATGCAAAACTTCTCCGACCTCCGGCGCACGGGGCGAGACTGATTGACGTAGATCTCTCCGAAGCAAAGAAGGTCCCAGGAGTGGAGATCGTCCGGGAGGACGATTTCATCGCGGTGCTTCACAAGTACCCGGACGTGGCTGAGATCGCCCTGTCGAAGGTCCGTGCGCGATTTGATACACCGCCACCGATTGTCGACGATACTACGATCTTCGAGCATCTGCTGAAGGTTGCCCCGGAAGGCCGCATTGTGGCGCAGGGAGGAAGTGTGGAGGAAGGAGA
>Ga0105106_10001807_pt1 | contig 15277 bp, 12 predicted proteins | sample PPLLaktember2015_5_FD_79109 | JGI IMG/M metagenome (GOLD analysis project Ga0105106, IMG submission 79109) | Freshwater sediment microbial communities from Prairie Pothole Lake near Jamestown, North Dakota, USA - PPLs Lake P8 Core (1) Depth... | ecosystem: Environmental > Aquatic > Freshwater >...
GCCGCAAAAGCCCTCCCCATCAGGAAGATCCTTGCTTTCGCCGCGGCCGGCCTGCTCCTCCTGGCGCTCGGATGGTGGATGGCGCCGGCGCAGCGCGGGCTCACCCCGCAGGACCTGCAGGCCGCGATCGAGCAGGCCTTCGAGGAGCGCGCGCAGCCGACCGCGACCGACGCCTACGAGGTGATCCGTCCCTCGGTGGTGCGCGTGCGCGGCCTGCCCGAGCCCGGCGCGGGCGAGCTCGAGGGCTTCGTCGCCGACGAGAGCGTCGGCACCGGCGTGGTGATCGTCGAGGACGGCACCATCCTCACCAACCTGCACGTGGTGCAGGGCGCGCAGCGCCTCTCCGTCACCTTCTTCGACGGCACCGAGTCCGAGGCGGTGCTCGTCGGCGCGCGGCCGGAGCACGACCTCGCGGTGATCCGCGCGCGCACGCTGCCCGACGACCTTGCGCCGGCGACGATGCGCTCCACCGCCGACCTCGCGCCCGGCGACGGCGTCGTCGCGGTGGGCTTTCCCTTCGGCATCGGCCCCTCGGCGAGCGCGGGCGTGGTCTCGGGCCTGAAGCGCGAGTACATCTCGCCTTCGGGAGCCAAGCTCTCCAACCTCATCCAGTTCGACGCCGCGGTGAACCCGGGCAACTCGGGCGGGCCGCTCGTCACCGCCGACGGCGAGGTGGTCGGCATCGTCACCGGCCTGCTCAACCCCACCGAGGAGCGCGTCTTCATCGGCATCGGCTTCGCGGTGCCGATCGAGAATGCCGCCGGCGCCGCCGGCCTTTCACCCTTCTAGGAGCCCCATGGAAAACGCTTCGCTGATGGAACGCATCCTCTACGAGGTCAAGAAGACGGTGGTGGGGCAGGACCATTTCCTCGAGCGGGTGCTGGTGGCGGTGCTGGCGCAGGGGCACCTGCTGGTGGAAGGCGTGCCGGGGCTGGCGAAGACCCTGACGGTGAAGACGCTCGCGGCGACCATCCGCGGCTCCTTCCGGCGCATCCAGTTCACGCCCGATCTCGTGCCCGCGGACCTGGTGGGCACGCGGATCTACAACCAGAAGAGCGGCGAGTTCGCGACTTCGCTCGGGCCGGTGTTCACCAACCTGCTGCTCGCCGACGAGATCAACCGGGCGCCGGCGAAGGTGCAGAGCGCGCTGCTGGAAGTGATGCAGGAGCACCAGGTGACGATCGCGGGCGAGACGCACAAGGTGCCCGAGCCCTTCCTGGTGATGGCGACGCAGAACCCGATCGAGACCGAGGGCACCTACGCGCTGCCCGAGGCGCAGGTCGACCGCTTCATGATGAAGGTGCTGGTGGGCTACCCGAGCGAGGAAGAGGAGTTCGTCATCGTCGAACGGGTCACGGGTATTGCGCATCAATCCATGCCCGTCTGTTCGACAGAACAACTGCAACAGCTGCAGCGCGAGTGCCGCAAGGTGTATGTCGAGCCGGCGCTCATCCAGTACGCGGTGCGGCTCGCGAACGCGACCCGCGAGCCGGAAAGGTTCGGCTTGAAGAACATGAACAACTATCTGACGTATGGCGCCAGCCCGCGCGCCTCGATCCACGTGATCGAGGGGGCGCGCGCGCTGGCGATGCTGCGAGGGCGCGACTACGCGCTGCCGGAGGACGTGACCGACCTTGTGCCGGATGTGTTCCGCCACCGCCTGGTGCTCTCCTACGAGGCGCTCGCGGAAGGCCTCGCGGCCGACCAGATCATCCAGCGCATCATGCAGAACGTGCGCGCGCCGGAGAAGCCCATGCAGGCGAGCCCGAGTGCAGCCGCGTAATCCCGAAGCGCTCCTGCGCCGTCTCGAATGGACGGTGATCCGGCGCCTCGACGGGCTGCTGCAGGGGGACTACCGCACGCTCTTCCGCGGCTTCGGCCTGGACCTCGCCGACCTGCGCGAGTACCAGTACGGCGACGACGTGCGCCACATCGACTGGAACGTGACGGCGCGCCTGCAGACGCCCTACGTGCGCGAGTTCCACGAGGACCGCGAGGTGACCGCGTGGTTCCTGCTCGACCTCAGCCAGTCGATCGCCTTCGGCTCGCACGAGAAGCGGAAGACAGCGGTGTCCGAGGATTTCGTCGCCGTGCTCTCGCGCGTGCTGACGCGCCACGGCAACCGCGTCGGCGCGCTCTACTACGGCAGCCGCGTGAGCGGCATGATCCCGGCGCGCAACGGCCGCCGGCAGGTGCTCGCCATCCTGCAGGGCATGCAGCGCCACGCCGGCGTCAAGGGCGAGGGCAGCAGCACCGACCTCGCCCAGCTCCTCGGATACTCGCTGAACGTCCTCAAGCGCCGCTCGCTCGTCTTCGTCGTCTCCGACTTCATCAGCGCGCCGGGCTGGGCCGAGCGCCTCGCCCAGCTCTCGCGGCGCCACGAGGTGCTGGCGGTGCGGCTCTACGACCCGCTCGAGTCCGAGCTCCCGGACCTGGGGCTGCTCACCTTCCAGGATGCCGAGACCGGCGAGCAGATGCTCGTCGACACGCACGACGCGGGATTCCGCAAGCGCTTCGCCCAGGCCGCCGAGCGGCGCGAGAAGGCCCTGCGCACCGCGTTCCGCGACTCCGGCGTCGATGCGCTCGAGCTCTCCACCGATGAGAACCTGGTCGACGCGCTGATGCGCTTCGCCGGATTGCGCAAGCGCCGCAGCCGAGGCAGGATAAACGCCGCGGCGAACACCCCGCATGACTTTTCAGTGGCCTGAGCTGCTCTGGCTCATGCTCGCCGTGCCGGCGCTCGTCGCCGCGTACGTCGTGCTGCTGCGCAAGCGCCGAAAACTTGCGCTCCAATACGCAAGCCTCTCTCTCGTAAGAGAAGCCAATACGATTCAAAGCATAAGACGGCATATCCCGCCGCTGCTGCTCCTCGCGGCGCTGGCGCTGATGATCGCAGCGACGGCGCGCCCGAACGCGGTGCTGACGCTGCCCTCGCAGCACGAGACGGTGATCCTCGCCATGGACGTCTCGGGCAGCATGCGCGCCACCGACGTGCAGCCCACGCGCCTCGCCGCGGCGCAGGCCGCGGCCAAGGCCTTCATCGCCGAGCAGCCGGAGAACGTGCGCATCGGCGTCGTCGCCTTCGCCGGCACCGCCACCGTGGCGCAGGCGCCGACGCGCAACCACGAGGACGTGATCGCCGCCATCGACCGCTTCCAGCTGCAGCGCGCCACGGCGATCGGCAGCGCCATCGTCGTGTCGCTCGCGACGCTCTTTCCGGATGCGGGCATCGACCTCGCCGCGCTGACCTACGGCGGCGAAGGCAGGAAGCCGGTCAAGCCCGCGCCGCCGTTCAAGCCGGTGCCGCCGGGCTCCTACGCCTCCGGGGCGATCGTGCTGCTCACCGACGGCCAGCGCACCACCGGCCCGGACTCGATCCAGATGGCGCGCCTGGCGGCCGAGCGCGGCGTGCGCATCTACACGGTCGGCGTGGGCACGCCCAAGGGCTCCATCGTCGGCATCGAGGGCTGGTCGATGCGCGTCGGCCTCGACGAGGAGACGCTGAAGGCGGTCGCCGACATCACCCGCGGCGAGTACTTCTATGCCGGCACCGCCGTCGACCTGAAGAAGATCTACGAGGCGCTGCGCTCGCGCCTGGTGCTGGAGCGCAAGCGCACCGAAGTCACGGCGCTCTTCGCCGCCGCCGCGGCGCTGCTGGTGGTCGTCTCGGCAGCGCTGTCGCTCGCCTGGTTCAACCGCATCCTCTGAAAGAGCGCAGCCAATTCAGGCTGCTGGCGGAGCGGCGCTTCGGCCCGTTCTTCGGCGTGCAGTTCCTCGGCGCCATGAACGACAACGTCTTCAAGCAGGCGCTGGTGATCCTGCTCGCCTACCAGACGGCGAGCTTCGCCTCGATGTCGTCGGACACGCTGCAGAACCTGGCGCAGGCGCTGTTCATCCTGCCGTTCTTCCTTTTCTCGGCGACCGCCGGGCAGCTCGCCGACAAGTACGAGAAGTCGCGCCTCATCACCATCACCGTGGCGATCGAGCTGGCGGTGATGCTGCTCGGCGCGGTCGGGCTGCTCTCGCACAGCCTCGCGCTGCTGCTCGGGGCGCTCTTCCTGGGCGGGGTGCAGTCGGCGCTCTTCGGCCCGGTGAAGTACGCGATCCTGCCGCAGAGCCTGGCCGAGTCGGAGCTCGTCGGCGGCAACGGCCTGGTCGAGACCGGCACCTCGATCGCCATCCTCGCCGGCATGATCGCAGGGGGCTGGATGATCGCGCAGCCCGGCTGGGGCGTGGTGGGCGTGGCGGTCACCACCTGCGCGCTCTCGGCGCTGGGCCTCGTCGCCTCGCGCTTCATTCCGCAGGCGCCGCCGGCCGACCCGGGGCTGCGCATCAACTGGAACCCGCTCACCGAGACCTGGCGCATCCTGCGCTTCACCAGCCAGAACCGCACCGTCTTCCTCTCGGTGCTCGGCATCTCCTGGTTCTGGTTCTACGGCGCGCTGCTGGTGACGCAGTTTCCGAATCTTGCACGAATCGTCCTTTCACAAGAATCGACTTATGTGACCCTGCTCCTCGTGGTGTTCTCGGTCGGCGTCGGGCTGGGGTCGCTCCTCTGCGAGCGCCTCTCCGGGCACAAGGTGGAGCTCGGCCTCGTCCCCTTCGGTTCCATCGGGCTGACGCTCTTCGGCCTCGACCTCGCCTTCGCGGCATCGCAGGCAGGCTGGCGGCTGCTCGCCGACCTGGCGCTGCTCGGCGTCTTCGGCGGCTTCTACATCGTGCCGCTCTACGCGCTGGTGCAGGCTAGGAGCGAGGCGAGCCACCGCTCGCGCGTCATCGCCGGCAACAACGTGCTCAACGCCGTCTTCATCGTCGCCGCCGCGGTAATCGCCATCGCGCTGCTCGGCGCCGGGCTCACCATCCCGCAGCTCTTCCTCGTCGCGGCGCTGATGAACGCCGCCGTGGCGCTCTACATCTACACGCTGGTGCCCGAGTTCCTGATGCGCTTCATGGTGTGGATGCTGATCCACTCGGTGTACCGGCTGAAGAAGCTCGACCTCGAGCGCATCCCGGAGGCGGGGCCGGCGCTGGTGGTGTGCAACCACGTCTCCTACGTCGACGCGCTCGTCATCTCGGCCGCCTGCCGGCGCCCGATCCGCTGGGTCATGGACCACCGCATCTTCAAGGTGCCGCTGCTCAGCTTCTTCTTCCGCACCGCGCGCGCCATCCCGATCGCGCCGGCGAAGGAGGACGAGCAGCTCCTCGAGCGCGCCTACGCGAGGATCGCGGAAGAGCTGCGCGCGGGCGAGCTGGTCGGCATCTTCCCGGAAGGCCGCCTGACGCCCGACGGCGAGATGGGCGATTTCCGCGGCGGCATCATGCGCGCGCTCAAGGAATGCCCGGTGCCGGTGGTGCCGATGGCGCTCTCCGGGCTGTGGCAGAGCGTCTTCGCGCGCAACCGCGAGGCGCGCAAGCTCTTCCCGCGCGTGCGCCTCGCGGTTGGCGAGGCGCTGCGCGCCGACGCGGTGACGCCGGAAAAGCTGCACGCCGAGGTCCTCGCGCTGCGCGGCGACTGGAGGTAGGCCACCCGGCCCCTATCTTGCTGCCCTCCGGGCGGAACCGATCGTCCTTCCGCGAGGTCTGCACGCAGTGAGAAGAGACGCACTCTACAGCCGGTCCTCGCGCAAGCCCGAGCGAGCCGAGCCGCCGCCCGCGCCTGCCGGGAAAGCCCCGGCATCCTCGTGGCGCGATTTCTACAAGCGTCACGAAAAGGCGATGCTCGTCGCCACGACCGGGTTGGTTTCTCTTTCATTTTTCCTTCTTCTGGGCATGCGGCAGCCGGAACCGGCGATCACGCAGGCCGATGTCGACGCGGCGGTCGTGCGCGCCCTCAAGGAAAAGACGCTGCCGTCGCCCGCGGCGAAAGCCTACGAGGCGGTGCGCGCCTCCGTGGTGCGCGTGCGTGCCGGCGCCGACAGCCTCGAGCAGGACGAGTACGCCGAGCGCGCCGTCGGCTCGGGCGTGGTGGTGGTCGAAAACGGCATCATCCTCACCAACCTGCACGTCGTCGCCGGCGCGAGCCGCATCGTGGTGGAGTTCGCCGACGGCCAGAAGTCCGAGGCGAGGATCGTATCCGCGCAGCCCGAGAACGACCTCGCGGTGATCCAGGCCGCGGTGCTGCCCGACGACCTGAAGCCCGCCACGCTCGGCTCGTCGACGACCCTGGTCGAAGGCGATCACGTCGTCGCGGTCGGCTTCCCGTTCGGCATCGGCCCGTCGGTCTCGGCGGGCGTGGTCTCCGGCCTGCGGCGCGAGTACCGCTCGCCGGCGGGCGAGCGCATGCTCTCCGACCTTATCCAGTTCGACGCTGCCGCCAATCCCGGCAGCTCCGGCGGCCCGCTCGTCAACGCCGCCGGCGAAGTCGTCGGCATCGTCACGGCGATCCTCAGCCCGGGCGAGGAAGGCACGTTCGCCGGCATCGCCTTCGCCGTGCCCATCCAGACCGCAGCCAGGGCGGCAGGACTGCCCCCCTTCTGATGACGTTCCTCTGGCCGACGGCGCTCTGGCTGCTCGCGGCCTTGCCGGTCCTGGCGGGAATGTACGTGTGGGCGTTGCGGCGCCGGAAGAAGCTCGCCTTGCAATATTCGAGCTTGAGCCTGGTCCGGGAAGCCGTTTCCTCGGGACAGAGTTTTCGCCGGCATGTCCCGCCGGCGCTGTTCCTCGCGGCGCTCGCCGGCATGCTGGTCGCCGGCGCCCGGCCCGCGGCGATCGTGACGCTGCCCTCGCAGCACGAGACGGTGATCCTGGCGATGGACGTGTCGGGCAGCATGCGCGCCGAGGACGTGAAGCCGAACCGCCTCGTCGCCTCGCAGGTTGCCGCCAAGGCCTTCATCGACGACACGCCGCGCAGCACGCGCATCGGCATCGTCGCTTTCGCCGGCAGCGCTGCGCTGGTGCAGGCGCCGACCTCGAGTCGCGAGCAGGCGGCCGCGGCGATCGAGCAGTTCCAGCTGCAGCACGCCACCGCCGTGGGCAGCGGCATCCTCGTCTCGCTGAAGGCGATCTTTCCCGACGCCGAGTTCGACCCGTTCAACATGAAGCCTCGATTGAGAAGCGCCGCCGCGAGCGTCGGCTCAGGCAACGCCGCGGCGGGCGGCAGCGCGCCGGTCAAGCCCGGCTCCTACGGCTCGGCGGCGATCATCCTGCTCACCGACGGCCAGACCACCACCGGGCCGGACCCGATCGAGGCGGCGAGAGTGGCGGCGGCGCGCGGCGTGCGCGTGTTCACCGTCGGCGTGGGCACGCCGGAGGGCGAGATCCTCACCGGCGAGGGCTGGTCGATCCGCGTGCGCCTCGACGAGGACGCGCTCAGGCAGATCGCCGACGTCACCGGCGGCGAGTACTTCTACGCCGGCACCGCAGCCGACCTGAAGAAGGTCTACCAGGCGCTCAACTCGAAGCTGGTGATGGAGAAGCAGGAGACCGAGATCACCGCGCTCTTCGCCGTCGCCGCCGCGCTGCTCGCGCTCCTTTCGGCCGCGCTTTCGCTCCTCTGGTTTAACCGCATCCTTTAGAGAGGAACACGAAGCGGGTAGAATCCGGCCCCTTCGATGTCCCTCATCGTCCAGAAATTCGGCGGCACCTCGGTGGGCTCGGTCGAGCGCATCCGCAACGTCGCGCGCCGCGTCGCCAAGTGGCGCGCCGCCGGGCATCGCCTGGTGGTCGTGCCCTCGGCGATGGCCGGGGAAACCAACCGCCTGCTCGCGCTCGCCGGCCAGGTGCAGGCGCAGCCGGACCCGCGCGAGCTCGACGTCGTCGCCTCGACCGGCGAGCAGGTGACGATCGGGCTGCTGACGATGGCGCTGCTCGAGCTCGGCGTGAAGGCGAGGAGCTTCACCGGCTGGCAGGTCCGCGTGCTGACTAACGCGGCCTTCAACAAGGCACGGATCAGCAGAATCGAAGTCAGCAACATCAACGCCGCGCTGGACGAGGGAATGGTCGCCATCGTCGCCGGCTTCCAGGGCGTGGACGAGCAGGGGAACATCACCACGCTCGGCCGCGGCGGCTCGGACACCTCCGCGGTGGCGCTCGCCGCGGCGCTGAAGGCCGACGAGTGCCATATCTATACGGACGTGGACGGCGTCTACACCACCGACCCGCGCCTCGTTCCCGAGGCGCGTCGCCTGAAGAGCGTCACCTTCGAGGAGATGCTGGAGATGGCCGGCGCCGGCTCCAAGGTGCTGCAGATCCGCTCGGTCGAATTCGCCGGCAAGTACAAGGTGCCCACGCGCGTGCTCTCCAGCCTCACCGACCCGGACCTGCCGGTGGCGGAGGAGGGCCGCTCGGGCACGCTCATCACTTTCGAGGAAGACCCGCACATGGCGATGGAAAAGGCAGTGATCTCGGGCGTGGCCTTCAACCGCGACGAGGCGAAGATCACCGTGCACGACGTCCCCGACCGCCCCGGGGTCGCCTACGCGATCCTCGGCCCGATCGCCGACGCCAACATCGACGTCGACGTGATCGTGCAGAACGTCGGCCAGAACGGCATGACCGACCTCTCCTTCACGGTGAACCGCACCGACTACCCGCGCACGCTCAAGATCCTCAAGGGGCAGGTGCAGCCGCACATCAAGTGCCGCGAAGTCTCCGGCGATGAGCGCATCGCCAAGGTCTCGATCGTCGGCATGGGCATGCGCTCGCACGCCGGCATCGCCGCGCAGATGTTCCGCACGCTCGCGGAGGAGGGCATCAACATCCAGATGATCTCCACCTCCGAGATCAAGATCACCGTGGTGATCGAGGAGAAGTACGTCGAGCTCGCGGTGCGCGTGCTGCACAAGGCCTTCGAGCTTGACCAGGAGTGACGTCGTCGGACGCTGGCGGCTCGCCAGCTACGAAGCAGTCTCGAAGGACGACGTCATCTACCCGATGGGGAAGAACGCCATCGGCGTGCTCGACTACTCCGCCGACGGCAAGGTCTCGGTGCACATCATGGGCGAGGGCTACTTCGCCTACTACGGCGACTACACCGTCGACGAGCGCGCCTCGACCATCACGCACCGCCTGGAGATGGCCTCGGAGCCGAGCTTCGTCGGCGCCTCGAACCTGCGCCGGGCAGAGCTGCAGGGCTCGACCCTCATCCTCAGCGGCGAAATGACCTTCGAGGGCAAGCCTCGAACGATCAAGGTGATCTGGAAGCGCCCCTGAAGACTGCTGTGCGCTCAGTAGGAGCGACTGCCCAAATGAGAAAAATAGGGTCCGTCCCCATTCAAGCGGTGAAGACCTCGCGGCCGTCGACGAAGGTGCGCTCGACGCGGATGTCCTTGATGCGGTCTTCGTCGCAGGTAAGCGGGTCCTCGGCGAGCACGACGAAGTCTGCGGCGTTGCCGGGGGCGAGGGGCCCGCGCCTGCCTTCTTCCCAGGCGAGGCAGTGGCCGGTGACGGTGGCGATGCGCAGCGCCTCCTCGCGGCCGAGGCGGCTCTCGCCGAGCTTCGAGCGGCTGTCGTTGTCCCAGCGCGAGAGCGCCTGCCACAGCGTGAAGAGCATCGAGTGCGGCACGTTGTCGGAGGAGAGCGCCACCGGGATGCCGGCATCGAGGAGCTCGCGGATCGGCACGCCGCGGCCGCGCAGCTTGTCCAGGCCGAAGCGGTCGGAGGCCATGTACATGAAGTTGGGCGTCACCGTGGCGACGAGCCCGAGGCGCTTGATGCGCTCGAGCTGCTCGGGCGTCGCCTCGATGACGTGGATGATCACCCAGCGCCTGTCGTCGATCGGCACCTGCGCGTGCACGGCCTCGTAGGCGCGCAGCACGCGCTCCAGGTCGTAGCACACCAGGCAATTCAGGCGCAGGCCGAGCTTCGCCGCCAGCACGCCGATCTCGACGAAGCGATCGTGCGGCAGCGACTGGTAGAAGTGCCCCGCCCACTGCTCGTAGGGATAGTGCTGGCCGATCACGTGCGCGGTCTGCGGGTCGCCGACGTCCACGCACACGCCTTCCAGGCGGAGGATGCCGTCGCCCGTCCCGCGCCCGGCCAGCACGTTCGCCCAGTGGTAGAGGAGATCGGCGATCTTGCGGTTGTCGAAGGCGGCGGTGGGAAGGCTGAGCGGAATCTGCATGCGCACGGTGAGCTCGCCCGCGGCGTGCACCTGCCGGTACGCCTCGATGAGCGGCGGGGTGATGCCGTGGCCTTCGTAGGCGGCGGTGGTGCCGGTCGCGCTATAAGCCGCCGAGCCCAGTCGCACGCCGGCGACACGGTCCTCGTAGGTAAAACGCGGCACGCAGCGAAACAGCGTGTACTCCATGAGCGGCGCGTAGTTGCGGTCGAGGAAGACGCCGCTCGGCTCGCCTCTCGCGTCCTTCAGGATCTCGCAGTTGTAGGGCGCGATCGAGTCGCGCGTGACGCCGGCGAGCGCCAGGGCCTTCGAGTTGGCCACCGACGGGAATGGCCGGTGGCTCCACCAGCCCCAGCAGGCGCGGATGTAGACGGGATGCTCGCTCGTCGCCGCGTCGAGGTCCTGGCGCGTGGGGAAGCGCCCCTCGGCGAGCTGCTCCGGCCGGTACACGTAGTCGGTCGGCGGCGTCCCCATCGGCATCAGCACGATCCACTCGCCCTTGGGAGTCCGGGAGGCAGCTTCTTTTGTTATTTGAAGAATTTCCTTTATCGAACGGCAGCCATCAAGCGGGATTCCACCCCGGTGCTTCAGGCCATGCCGGTCCATGTGCGGGTGGGCGTCGAAGAAGCCCGGCGTCACGGTCTTCCCCGCCACGTCGAGAACTTTGGTGCCCGGTCCCTTGTCTTTCATGACCGCGTCCGCGTCGCCGACCGCGGCGATGCGCCCGTCGCGCACGGCGAGCGCCTGCGCGACGCGCGACGAGCCATCGAGCGTGATGATTCTTCCGCCGTGCAGAATGAGATCGTGCTGAGGCATCCGGATCCCCGCGAAAGGGGGCAAGAATAGCGCGGCCCGGGTTAGAATCGGCGCACTTCAGGAGAGATGCCCGAGTGGCCGAAGGGGGCGCCCTGCTAAGGCGTTATACGGGCTTAAACCCGTATCGAGGGTTCGAATCCCTCTCTCTCCGCCAGAATCTTCCGACCCAGCGATGAACCAGCCGGTCGAGCCGATCCCCGCGGGCGCCTGCGAAATCGAGAGCTATCCCGGCGAGGCCGCCGATCGGCGTGTCGCTGCCGGCGTCTTCGATCCTGCCGGCAAGCGCGTGCGCGTGCTCAATCCGCGCGGCACGCCGCCGCCGGTGGCCCTGCGGCCGATGGCGCCGCGGCCCGCGTCGCTCGAAGGCCGCACCATTTACCTCATCGACGTGCGCTTCATGAACGGCGACGTGTTCCTCGGCGAGATCCGCAAGCTGCTCGCCGAGAGGCATCCCGGCGTGCAGCTCGAGTTCCGCCAGAAGCGCGGCGGCTACACCGAGGACGACCCGGCGCTGTGGGCCGAGATCAAGGCGAGGAACGCGCTCGCCGTCATGGCGATCGGCCATTGCAGCACCTGCGCGCCGGCGGTCGCGGTGCATTGCATGCGCCTGGAGGAGATGGGCATCCCGACCGCGCCGATCGTCACCTCGGCGTTCGTCGATCTCGTCAAGGCAGTCGCCTTCAAGGCCGGCATGCCGGAGCTTCGCTTCACGTTCGTCCCGCATCCCGTCGGGGGCAAGTCCGCCGCGGAGCTGCGCGATTACGGAAAAGCCATTCTGGAAAAAATCGGCGGCGCGCTGACACGGCCGCTGTCCGACGCGGAACTGAAAAAGGGCGGGCAGGAGCGGCGGGTGACGCGGCTGCTCGGCGCCGACTCCGAGGACGCGCTGCACGCGCTCTTCCTCGAGGCGGGCTGGACCGACGGATTGCCGATCGTGCTGCCGACCGAGGCGCGCGTCGCCGCGATGCTGAAGGGCACGAGCCATCGGCCCGACGCGCCGGTCGGCAAGATGCGCCCGACGGAAACGCAGGAGGACTGGTCCTACACCGTGGAGCAGGTGGCGGTGAACGCGGTGATGGCGGGCGCGCGGCCGGAGTATCTGCCGGTGATCCTGGCGCTCGCCGCCACCGAGGTGACGGCGCTGCACAGCTCGACGAGCTCCTTCGCGGCGATGGCGGCGGTGAACGGCCCGGTCCGCGACGAGCTGCGCATGAACGCCGGCCTCGGCGCGCTCGGGCCTTTCAACCATGCCAATGCGGCGATCGGGCGCGCCTGGGGGCTGCTCTCGCGCAACCTCGGCGGCGGCGCCGTGCCGGGCACCACCTACCTCGGCTCGCAGGGCAACCCGCTCAACTACGCCAACCTGTGCTTCGCCGAGAACGAGGAGCGCAGCCCCTGGGAGCCGTTCCACGTGCAGAAGGGCTTCAAGGCCGGCGAGAGCGTGGTGAGCGTGTTCCGCGGCCGCACCTTCAGCCACTTGCTCGAGGTGCGCGATCGCACATGGCGCGAGCAGTTCCTGAACCTGGTGGCGGGATTCACGCCGACGCAGCGCACCAACCTCACGCTGCTCCTCGAGCCGCTCGCCGCGCGCGCGCTGAAGGAGCGGCAGGGCTTCGACTCGAAGGCGAAGCTCGCGCGCTGGTTCCACGAGCACTCGCGCATCCCGGCCGAGGTGTACTGGGACTACCAGCTCGTCATCAACTACATCGAGCCCCTCGCGCGCAACGGCGTCGAGCCGTTCGCGTCGTACCTCGACACGCCGAAGGGCGGCACCGTCCCGCGCTTCGCCGAAGCCGGGAAGATCGCCGTGCTGGTGGTCGGCGGCGAGAAGAACGCCTACTGGTTCGCCACCGACTTCGGCTACCTGAAAAGCGAGTCCATCGACCGCTGGCGGTAAAGCGCGCGTGTGCCGTTCGGGGCATTCCGCGCCATTCGCGGCTGTGTCACGGTTCGCTGGATTCCCATGCGTGGATTGGTCGTCGCTGCGGCGCTATCGGTCATCGCGGCTCATCCGGTCGCCGGCGCGGAGTATTTCCCGGTCGGCCAGGTCTTCCGGCCGCTCGCCGCGGACCCGGCGGAGCCGCGCTCCTTCGTCAGCGTGCTGCGCACCCGCACGCCCATGGACCGGTTCACCATGGCCGCGGTCGGCTTCGGCACGAACTTCGGCGTGGTCCGCTGGCCGGGGGAGGCGCCCGGCGAAGGCTGGCAGGCCGGGGTGTTCGGCGTGGTGTTCTCGCAGTTCAACCTGAGCGCGCCCTCCGACGACCTCATCAACAGCGATTTCGTCATCGGCGTTCCTCTCGCGTTCAAGCGCGGCCCGCTCGCGGCGCGGCTGCGGCTGTGGCACCAGAGCTCGCACCTCGGCGACGAGCTCATCCTCAACGGCGCCGCGCCGCCGCGCAGCGACCTCAGCATGGAGATTGTCGACGGCATCCTCGCCTGGGAGCGCGGCGGCTGGCGCAGCTACGGCGGCGCCTCCTACGTCGTTCGCCGCGACCAGGGCCACCGCGGACGGGGCGGCCTGCATGCGGGGCTCGACTACGCCGGCGCGAGGGCGGTCCTCGCCGGCGGCCGGCTCGTCGGCGGCGTCGACGTGAAATGGTTCGAGCAGGCCGACTGGGATGCCGGCGTCAGCGCGAAGATCGGCCTGGAATTCGGCCGGCCGCGCCCCGAGCGTCGCGGGCTGACCGTGCTTGCCGAGGCCTATGACGGCGCCGTGCCTTTCGGGCAGTTCACGAGTCGCGAGGTGCGCTACTACGGCGTCGGCCTGCAGTTCGATTTCTAGGGGAATTCATGCGCCGGACGGGGGTCTACGCGGGAATGGAATTTGCACCGGACAGCGCCATGACCGCTAAGACCCAGTACCGCGTCGGCATTACCGGCTCCTACGGCGGCCTCAACCTCGGCGACGAGGCGATCCTTCAATCGATCATCGCCGAGCTGCGCCGCGAGCTGCCGGAGGTCGAGATCACGGTGTTCTCGCGCGACGCCGAGGACACCAAGCGCCGCCACGCCGTGGAGCGCTCGATCGCAGTGCGCAAGATCTCGCGCGCCGAGGTGGTGCCGGAGATCCAGCGCCTCGACCTCCTCATCTTCGGCGGCGGCGGCATCCTCTACGACGCCGAGGTCAAGGTCTACCTGCGCGAGGTGCTGGTGGCGAAGGAGCTCGGCGTGCCGGTGATGGTGTTCGCCGTGGGCGCCGGGCCGCTCAAGGATCCCGCCGCGCAGGCGGCGGTGCGCGAGGCGCTCGAGGGCGTGCAAGCGATCACGGTGCGCGAGCGCTCGGCGCTGCAGGTGCTCGAGGAGGCCGGGGTGCACCGCGACGTGGTGGTCACGGCGGACCCGGCGCTGCTGCTCAAGCCCGCGCCGCTGCCGCGCGGCTTCCTCAAGCGCGAGGGGCTCGAAGGGCGCCGGCGCCTGATCGGCATGTCGGTGCGCGAGCCCGGCGTCGCCGCGCCCGACATCGACCAGAACGTCTACCACGGCCTGCTCGCGAACGCGGCGGACTTCATGATCGACCGCTGGGGCGCGGACATCGTGTTCGTGCCGATGGAGCGCTCGGTGCTCGACACCCAGCACAGCCACGCCGTGATCGCGATGATGCTGCGCGCCCAGCGCGCCACGGTGCTCAAGGGCGAGTACAGCTCGGCCGAGATCCTGGCGATGATGGGGCGCTTCCAGTTCGCCGTCGGCATGCGGCTGCATTTCCTCATCTTCGCCGCGCTGCGCGGCACGCCGTTCGTCGCGCTGCCCTACTCGGGCAAGGTGAGCGGCTTCCTCGAGGACCTGAAGCTGCCCGCGCCGCCGCTCAACCTCGTCAACCCCGGGCGGCTGATCGCCCACCTGGACGAATCCTGGGACAAGCGCCGCTCGCTGCGCGCGCAGCTGCAGAAGTCGGTGCCGCCGCTGCAGGAGCGCGCCAGGGAAACGATCCAGATTGCAGTGAAGCTTTTGAGAGAGAAGAACTTCACGGAAATCAAAGCGGCCGCGTAGTGGAGCCCGAGTGCCGGCGCTAGCGCGACCCGAGACGCAAACGCGGCTGTGGCTGCCGGCCCGCGAGGCGCGGCTCGCGGCGGAAACCGACGTGCTGGTGGTCGGCGGCGGGCCCGCCGGCATCGGCGCCGCGGTCGGCGCCGCCGACGCCGGCGCGCGCGTCGTGCTCGCCGAGCGCTACGGCTTCCTCGGCGGCAACGCCACGGCGGCGCTGGTCATGCCGCTGATGTCCTTCCACACCCAGCAGCCGGTGGCGGAGCAGAGGGGCGCGACGACGCTGCTGCCGACCGACCACGGTCCCGGGGAACCGGTCATCGCCGGCGTATTGAAAAGGTTCATGGAAAAGCTCGTAACGACCGGCGGCGCCATCGCGCCCTCGCTCGCCACCGGCTACGTCGTGCCCTTCGACCC
>Ga0105106_10001810_pt1 | contig 15262 bp, 11 predicted proteins | sample PPLLaktember2015_5_FD_79109 | JGI IMG/M metagenome (GOLD analysis project Ga0105106, IMG submission 79109) | Freshwater sediment microbial communities from Prairie Pothole Lake near Jamestown, North Dakota, USA - PPLs Lake P8 Core (1) Depth... | ecosystem: Environmental > Aquatic > Freshwater >...
GCTGACGCGGTCGCTGGCGGTGGAGTGGGGCCCGGAAGGGATCCGCGTCAACGCCATCGTGCCGGGGCCGATCGTGGGGACGGAGGGGATGGCGCGCCTCGCCCCCGACATGGAGGTACGCGCGTCATGGGAGAATGCCAATCCGCTGAGGCGCTTTGGGACGCTGGCCGACATCGCGAACGCGGCGCTGTTCCTGTGCAGCGATGCGGCGTCGTACGTCAACGGCGCCATCCTGTATTGCGATGGCGGGCAGGTGCTGAGCGGCGGGCGCGATTACCGCGAGGCGTGGGCCCGGATGCAACGGCCGGGCTGACGGGATCGCGCGAAACCGGTTGCAGTGGCGGCCGTACTGTATACAATCATGAATACGAAGCCGCCCGCGTCGTGACCCGCCCCCCGGAGGACCGAGCCGTGACCCCGTTCCCTCAGCGCGTGACCCCCCGCTTCACCCCTGCCCAGCGTCCCCGGTGCATCCGCCGAGCACTGAAGCGCTTCGCCGGAATGGCAGCGCTCCTCTGCGCCGGAGCCGCCAGCGCTCAGCCGCAGGCAGGGGCCGCCCCTACCCCCGCCCGCGGACCGACAGATCCTGCCGAAATCGAAGCGTTCCTCGACGGCCTGCTGACGGTGTACATGCGCGACAAGAACATCGCCGGCGCGATGGTCGCCGTCGTGCGGGACACCGCGATCATCTTCAGAAAGGGGTACGGCTACGCCGATGTCGACAAGCGCCTGCCCGTCGACCCGGCCACCACGCTGTTTCGCAACGGTTCCATCACCAAGACCTTCACCTGGACCGCGGTCATGCAGCTGGTCGAGCAGGGAAAGCTCGATCTCGATGCGGACATCAACACGTACCTGGATTTCACCATCCCGGCCACGTACCCGCAGCCAGTCACCCTTCGGCACGTCATGACCCACACCGCCGGCTTCGAGGAGGACTCCCGGGAGCTGTTCACGGAGGACTCCTCGAAGATCCGGCCGATGGGCGAATGGCTATCGTCGCACATGCCCAGCCGCGTCCGCCCCCCTGGGGCGTATTCCGCCTACTCGAACTGGGCGACCGCCACGGCCGGATACATCGTCGAGCGCGTGAGCGGCATGCCGTACGACGCATACCTGGAGCAGAACATCCTCCAGCCGTTAGGCATGTCCTACACCACCACCCGCCAGCCGCTGCCCCCGTCGCTCGCCCCGCACATGTCCCGTGGGTATCGCTGGGCAAACGGCCGCTGGGAAGACAAGAAGTTCGAGATGATCACCGGGGCCTGGCCGGCCGGGTCGATGAGCGTGTCGGCCAGCGACATGGCCATCTGGATGATCACGCACCTGAACAAGGGCGCCTACCGCGGACAGCGCATTCTCGCCGAATCCACCGCCGTGCAGATGCAATCCCGCCACCAGGGTCACGACCCGCGGATTCCCGGATTCGCACTCGGCTTCTACGAGCAGACCGCCGCTGGCCCCCGCGCCATCGGTCATGGCGGTGACACCCAGTGGTTTCACTCCGACATGATGCTGCTGCCTGACGAGCGTGTCGGTGTCTATGTGTCGTTCAATACCAACACCGGCGGGGAAGTCAGCTTCAAGCCCTTTACCGACGACTTCCTCGCCCACTACTACCCGATATCGCTGCCACCACTTGCAGCCGCCGCTGACGACCGGGAGGCCAACAAGCGATTCGAGGGCGAGTACCTGATGAACCGCATGTCGTACTCCACCTTCCAGAAGGCGTTTGCGCTGGGCAGTGCGCTCAAGATCACCGGCACCGACAGCGGTGCGCTGGTCGCTTCCACGCCACTGGGACCCATGCGGCTCATTCGCGTGGACTCCATGCTGTTCCGCAACCTCACGAACCACGATCTGGTCGCGTTCTCAGCCGACGCGAATGGGAAGGTGACCCACGCGTACCTCTCGCTCCTCCCCATGGGCACCCTGGAAAAGACGTCACCGCTCGGTGCGCCGACGCTTCACCTGATCGTGCTCGGCCTCGGCGCCCTGACCTTCGTGGGCATTCTCGTGGCGGCCCTCGTCAGGCTGTTCGGTGCGCGATCGGCGGAACGGGGACGGCCCGACGGGCTCATGACACGCGGACGGCGATTCATGCTCGTTGCAGCGCTCTGCATGATCGCTTTCATGGTGGCTGTCGCGGTCCTGGCGTCTGATCTTGAGAATTCTCTCATGACGGGTGAGCTGGGCAGCCTGAAAATCGCGCTGGCGCTCCCAGTCATTGCCGCGATCGCGATCGCCGGCGCAGCCGTCGTTGCGGTCTTTCAGTGGCTGCAAGGGGCGGGCACCGCCGGTGCGCGCATCCGGCACGCACTGGCCGTCGTCGTCGGGCTGGCAGTCGTCTGGTCGCTGAACACGTGGAATCTCCTGGGCTGGAGGTTCTAGGCAGAGGACTTAGCTCAGGGAGAATCGCACGGAGGCTTCCGAAAACCGGGCACGGTGTGGAGTTTCAGCCCCGCTGATCCACTCCGTTGCCCGGAAGCCACTTTCGGAGTCCCGATTTTGGTGACGCAGTTGACAGCGCAATTGTGCTCGGGCGACTAAGTCGTCTGTCTCCCCAACCCGAATCCAGCCATGGCTCTCTGGAAAGAACAGACCGCCCCTAAGAAGGAACCGTCGATCATGCCGTCCGCCGCAGCGCCGGTCCGGGACGTCGAGTCTCGCAGCGACATGCCAGCCACCCACGAACCGGTGCGGCGCGCCGTCGCACACGACGCGAAGGAGTCCCTGATTGCCGCGAATCTCGTCATCGAGGGAAAGATCGATGGATCCGGTGACGTCCGCATCGCGGGCCGCTTCAAGGGCGACGTGCACGTGCAGGGGAATCTCACGATCGAGGACGGCGCCAGGGTCACGGGCGGTGTCCGCGCGAACACCGTCATCATCGGCGGCGAGTTGGAGGGCAACATCGAGGACGCGGGACGCGTCGAGGTGCTGGCCACCGGCGTGATCAACGGCGACGTGAAGGCCGGTTCACTCACCGTGGCTGCCGGCTCACGGATGCGCGGCCGCGTCGAATTCGGGTGGGACGAGAAGAAGCCCGACCTGAGGGTGGAGAGCGGCGCCGAGCGATGAGTACGGCGCGTCAAGCCGCGCCGGGAACGACGCGCACATGTCCCCACTGCCGCACTGTCATCCTCGACAGTGCGACCGTCTGTCCCATGTGCAAGCACCACCTGCGTTTCGATCCCGGTGCGGCTGCGCGGGGAAAACCGAGCTTCACGCCGCTCCGCGTCGAAGGAACGATCCGCCATCCCGCCGGTGCGGAGGCATGGGAGTATTCCGTGCTCCTCACGATCTGCAACGACAAAGGCGTCGAGGTCGCGAGGCAGGTCGTGGGCGTGGGCGCGCTTCAGTCAGGCGAGGGCCGGACGTTTACGCTGTCTGTAGACGTATATACGGCGAGCGGCATCCGGCCCACACAGACCCCGGTCTCGAACGCCGTCACCGCGGCCGAGGCGGCACGGCGACGTTAGGTCGCTATGCCGCATCTTACAGGGCAGGGCGCCGGAGGTGGATGTCGGTGCCAGCCTGAAACCGGTGTGCCACGCCGAGAAGCTTGTCGTCCTGAAACAGGGCGCCAGTGAGGACCGCGGAGATCGGCTGCGGCTTGAGGTCCAGCGGTGCTTGGTTGCCCCCGCCGGGCCCCGTGCGCTGCTGGGGGACATCGAACTTGTAAGGCACGACGACACAGGGATGCCCGGTCTGCGCATTGGCCCCGATGTCCGCCGTTGGCGTCCCGATGAACAGGTCGAGGTCCCTGAAGTACTCCGCCCAGCGGGCGATCATCACATACCGCCGTCGCTGGCTCTGGACGAAGTCGAACGCACGCGGCCGGCGACCATTGACGAAGCGGGGGTTCCAGTCCGCTGGGGCCATGGGATTCACGGGAGTCCCCGCGGGGGTGGGTGCCGGACGCCCGCCCGGAGCCCCAGCCACAGGCTCCGGGAGCGCCGTCAGGTCGAGGCCGATCTCCGTCGCCTTACGCCGAACGTATGCGTCGAAGGCCGCCGCACCCTCGACGCCGAGGCCGCTCTGCATTCCCGGGACCGTCGGCCGGGGGCCGACATCCTTCGGCTGCATCCCCAGCGCACGCAACGTGTCGACCAGCTCCTTTGGAGCGTTAGGGTCGACCCCAATGCGCAAGGATGCGAGCTCGATACTCCGGTCGAACTGGAACGGCGTCATGACGGTGGAAGGATCCTTCTCGTCCACGCCATGGACCGCATTGAAGACCATGGCGCAGTCTTCCACCGTCCGGCACATCGGGCCAACGCGATCCATGGACCAGGCGAGGGTCATGCCCCCGTACCGGCTGACACGACCGAAGGTCGGGCGCAGCGCGCTGATTCCGCAGCGCAGCGATGGCGAGACGATCGAACCCTGCGTCTCGGTCCCAATGCTGAAGGCAACACATCCAGCGGCCGTTGCCGACGCAGGCCCTGCTGACGAGCCGCTCGATCCCTGCACGAGGTTCCACGGGTTATTGGTGCGGCCGCGGAACCACTGATCGTTCTGCGCGAAAAGGCCGGTGGCCAGCTTCGCGATCAGGACCGCGCCAGCCTCACGGAGCCGGACGACGATTTCGGCATCCTCGTCGATGATGCGATTCTCGAAATCCTTCGCCCCCCAGGTCGTGGGCACCCCTCGCGTCGAGAAGAGGTCCTTCACGCCATAGGGAAGGCCGTGCAACGGCCCGCGGTATCGGCCGGCGCGGATCTCCTCATCGGCCTTCGCCGCTTCGGCACGCGCCTGAGGTTCCATGATGGTGACCGCGCACAGCAAGGTCGGATTGAGTCGCTTGATGCGCTCGAGATAGATGTCGGTCAGCTGCGTCGACGTGATGCGCTGTGACTTGAGCAGCGCCGAGAGCCGGTGCGCCGGGAGGAAGGCGATGTCGTCCGGGGAACGCGGGATGTCACCAGTCCACGCTTCCACCTCGAACACGGTGCGCTCGAAGGCGTCACGTCCGCGCTCCCGGGCCAGCTTTTCCATGAGCGCTCCGGTCCCACCCGGGTAGGGCTGGAACTGGAGGGCGGGCGCTTCGCCGTTGCCAAGCTCGAGTGGAGGCTGTTGCGGCTGCTGCTGGCGCGCACCGGCCACGCCCTGGGCATGGAGAGGCGCGGCGTGCCCAAAGGTGCTGGCGGCAGCGGCGACCAGCGACAGGAACATGAACTGGCGGCGATCGAGCCCGCCTGATGCTTCGGACTCGTAGGCTGCGTCTGCGAGATCGAGCTCAAACTGCTCGAGGATGTCTTCGGGTCTGGTCACGACTGCCTCCGCGGACGGCGTATGGACACCGTGAGAATCTCAGCCGGCGCGTCCGCCGTCCAGTAGAGGCTGCCCGATCGCTGCTCGCTGCCCCTTCAGGTATAGAGGGGTTTTGTCCCCGCGCTCAATGGTAGTTCGCGACAGGCACTCGTAGAATGGACGGGTTCCCAGCGTCGCACGAGGCGCGCGGACCCCACTTACGCAAGCGAGACATTATGGCAAACGAAGACGCGACCAAAGCCGTCAACAGCTACATCACGGACATGTTGGCGCTCGAGAAGCATATCCAGAAGGCGCTCGCCGGCCAGATCGAAGACCTCGATGAGGAAGATCCCTCCTTCGTGGCTGAGATCCGCCGTATCAACAACACGGTGGAGCAGCACATCAACACGCTCGAGGCGCTGGCCGAACGCCGACAGGACGGAGGACAGAAGTTGAGCGATGCGGTGAAGCGGGCTGCATCGAACGTTTTGGGCGTGGGCGCCGCCGCGGTCGATTTCGTGCGCAGCGAGAAGCTGCCGAAGAACCTGCGCGATGATTATACCGCCCTCTCGCTGGCGTCGATCGGCTACGTGATGCTGTATACGACCGCGACGTCGCTCGGTGATTCCGAGGCCGCTACCACGGCCAAGGCGCACTTGGAGAATCATGCGAAGAACACGATGATCCTCCACGCCATCATCCCCGGAGCGGTGATCCGGTTCCTGCAGCGGGACGGCCTGCCCGCACAGAGCGAGCACCTGGCTCAGATCAACCGGACGGTCGCCGCGGTGTGGGAAGGCGAGCCGTCCATCCTGATCGATGACACGTCGGCGCGACGCCCCACCACCGCGGATGCGCGCTGGAAGGGCGGTTCCGACGCCGAGCTGCGCTAAGCGACAGGCAGTCGAGCGGCTTCGGGGTGATCAACCCCGAAGCCGTTGTCGCATCCATGATGGACGCGGCGCCGCCGGCTCGTCGTCCTGCTCGGGGTACTGCGACCGAGGGGTTGGGTCGTTCTATAACCACGGGGTAATAGCCGTACCGGCGGCGGCCCATAAGGTTGGATCAGCCAGGGGGGAGCTGTCCTGACCTCGCCAAATCACCGCATTGGCGCATGCGCTCCCCCTCCTTGATGTTGCCACTGATTTGGCCACTGCACAGGATCAGACGCGCATGGAGTCTCGCCTCCTGCACGAAATAATAGACGAAGGGTTCGAGGCTATTGCGCAGTTCCTGGGATTCGACAGCGAGCTTCTGTCGTCGGTCCGCGAGCGGATCGAGCAGGGAGTCACGGGCAACGGGCCGCTCGAACCTGAAGAGGCACGAGTGCTGCGCTGGCTGGCCAACGAGTGGGGAGGGCGCCTGATGCTCCTGCGCGGGCGCAGCGAAGCAGGTTACCAGGTCGCAAACGAGCCGGTCACCCGCCTCGTGACCCTCGTGAGAATCGCGATGTCCGTGCGTGGCGAGAAAAGCATGGACGAGCAGGCAGGGCCACCTCAGACGCTACAGGCTCCACAGAGCGAGTCGCGGCCAAATCCATCGTAACAACTGCGGAGACATCCGGCCGTTCCGTTGCGCGGGACCACGAGAGAACGCCTATGACGCGCTTCCTCCCACAGGCCTCGCTCACCTGACTTCAGCGTTTCGTGAAGACGTTGAACCGGGTTCGAGGGGGAGGGCTTGAGTCCTCGCCACAGTGCACGCACGCCTGTAGAATGCGGCGTTTCCGGCCTTCCGCCCCCTCGTCCCCGTGGCAATGTCTCTTCGATCCTTCACGGTCGCGTGCACGGTTGCGCTCAGCGCGGTGACCGCCGCAGCGCAGCAGAAGACGACCTCCCAGCGTGTCGGCGCGGCCGATCTGGCACCTCCGCTCGTCGCGCTCGTCTCGCAACCTGAAAGCGAGCTGCGCGCCGTCGTCAGCCGCTATACGACCGACCGCGCGGCGTTGCTGCGACGCTACGACGTGCGATACGGAACGGAACGCCGCGCGCGTCTCCGGGATTTCGAGCGTGCGTGGCAGGCTCGCATGCGGGAGATCGACTTCGACCGCCTCGGACCCGAGGGGCGCATCGACCACATCCTGCTCACCAAGCGACTCGGCTACGAGCTCAGTCTGCTCGATCGCGAGGATAAGCAGGTGATGGAGATGGTGCGCTTCGCGCCGTTCTTCGAGCGACTGACCGCGCTTCCAGAGGAACGCCGTCGGCTCGAGCCGCCGGATGCGGCCGCGCTCGCGCGCGTGCTCACCGTCATCACCAAGGCCATCGACAGCGCTCGAACGGCTGTCGACAGTGCGTCCCGTGGTCCGAAGAACCCGGATACCGTCGCCGTCCGCAAGGACCGGATCATCGCGTACCGCACGGCCAACGCACTCGATGGGCTGCGCCGCAATGAGCTCGAGCGCTGGTACAACTACTACGCGGGCTACGACCCCACCTTCACGTGGTGGATCCGCGATCCCTGGAAGCGCGCCGACGAGGCCGTCACGCGGTATGTGCGCACGCTGCGCGAGCGTATCGTGGGATACAAGGAGGGTGAAGACGAGCCGATCATTGGCGACCCGATTGGCGCCGACGGGCTCAATGCCGACCTGGACGTGGAGTTCATTCCCTACACGCCGCAGCAACTGATTGCCATCGCCGAGAAGGAGTACGCGTGGTGCGAGGCCGAAATGAAGAAGGCGTCCCGCGAGATGGGCTTCGGCGACAACTGGCTCGAGGCGGTCGAGAAGGTCAAGAATCTCTATGTCGAACCGGGCAAGCAGACCGAGGTCATTCGGGATCTCGCGTACGAGGCAATCGACTACGTCGAGAGTCGCGGCTGGCTCACGGTCCCGCCGCTGGCCAAGGAGATCTGGCGCATGGAGATGATGACGCCCGAGCGGCAGAAGGTCAGCCCCTTCTTCCTCGGCGGCGAAGTGATTCAGGTGTCGTACCCAACCGACGGAATGGAGCACGAGGAAAAGATGATGAGCATGCGGGGGAACAACCCGCACTTCTCTCGCGCGACGGTGCAGCACGAGCTCATCCCAGGCCATCACCTTCAGGGATTCATGACGTCCCGGTACAACCAGCACCGGCAGGAGTTCTCCACCCCGTTCTGGGGGGAAGGATGGGCGCTGTACTGGGAGATGGTCCTGTGGGATTCCGGCTTCCCGCGCGGACCGGAAGACAAGGTCGGCATGCTGTTCTGGCGCATGCATCGCGCCGCGCGGATCATGTTCTCGCTCGGCGTGCACATGGGAACCATGACGCCGCAGCAGGCGATCGACCTCCTCGTGAACAAGGTGGGACATGAGCGTGCCAACGCCGAGGCCGAGGTGCGGCGATCGTTCCTTGGCACGTATCCTCCCGTGTACCAGGCTGCGTACATGTTAGGCGCCTTGCAGTTCCGCGCGCTCGAGGCCGAGCTGGTGAAGAGCGGCAGGATGACTCCCCGGACGTTTCACGATCAGGTTTTGCGGGGAGGCCGCATGCCGGTGGAAATGGTGCGCGCGATGCTGCTCAAGCAGTCGCTCCCAAAGGACTACAAAACCAGCTGGAAGTTTTACTCAGGGCTGGAGGTGCAGTAGGGCTGCCAGGCATGAAACACGACCCGGCGCGACGCGTGCCGCACCGCGCGGCGCGTCAGGTCGTGGGCACGTCGGTTGCTTCCACCTCGGCCAGCAGCTTCGTAAGCGCTGACAACTCGACGGGCTTGACCATGTGGCCGTCGAATCCGGCCTCGATGGAGTTACGCACATCCTCCTTTTGCCCCCAGCCCGTCAGCGCAATTACCGTGATCGCGGGCCCCCACGATTCGCGCCGGATTCTCCGACAGACCTCGTAGCCATTCAGCTTCGGCAGGCCGATGTCGAGGAGGATGATCTCGGGACGAAGAGACGCGGCCAGCTCCAGCGCCTCCAGTCCGTCATTGGCTGTGTGCGTTTCGTTGCCGGTCATTGTGAGCAGCATCGCCAGTGAGGTGGCCGCGTCCACGTTGTCGTCCACGACAAGCACCCGGCGGCTGGTGAGGGCTGGGAGCTGTGCCGTGGACGGCTGCGTCATCTCGAGCTCCTCGGCACTGGGGACGGGGAATCGCACGACGAACTCGCTGCCTTGACCGGGACCGGCGCTCGTCGCCTCGATCGTTCCGGCATGCATCTCGACGAGCTTTTTCGCGAGTGTGAGTCCGATACCCAGTCCGCTTTCTGAGCGCTCCAGCGATGTGTCCAGCTGGGTGAACATCTCGAAGATGCGACGCAGGTGTGCGGAGTCTATGCCAATGCCGTCGTCCTTTACGCGGATGACGGCCTGGTCACCCTCGCGGTCGACGCTGATCGCCACGTGGCCGCCGTCGCCAGTGAACTTGCAGGCGTTGTTGATGAGGTTCCCCACGATCTGCGAGATGCGTGTGGGATCGATGTGCAGAAAGAGCGGCTCATCGGGAGTGCGCAGTGTCAGCTCCTGGTTCTTGCATTGGGCCAGCGACGCGGCACCCGCCACCACATGCCCCACGAGGGCCGTCAGGTCGGTGCGCGCTCGACGCAGCTCGATCTTGCCACGGCTGATGCGGCTCACGTCGAGGAGATCATCCACCAGGCGAATCATGTGATTCACCTGTCGCTCCATCATTGCCGACGCGCTGCGCACCATCGCGGTATCGGCTTGCGTCGTCCGCAGGATCTCGAGTGCATTGCGGATGGGCGCCAGCGGATTCCGCAGCTCATGAGCCAGGATCGCGACGAACTGGTTCATGCGCTCCCCAGCCTCGCGCAGCGACTCCTGTGCTGCCTTCTGTTCACTGATGTCGATGAAGGACGTGACAGCGCCCGCAATCTCGCCCCTGGGCCCGGTGAGAGGCGCGAAGTTCATGAGGACCGGAATGCGGGTGCCATCGGGACGGTCCAGGAGGAACTCCATGTTCGAAACCGATGTCCCCGCGCGCAGCACATCCACGATCGGACTCTGTTCCGGCGCGATCCGTGTGCCGTCCGGACTCCGGAGCGCCATGGCACCAGAGAACCGCTCGGCACCGGGAACAGGCGCCCTCCCCCAGAGGGCGGTGGCCTGGCTGTTGTAAAACTGGATCGCCCCGTCGCGGTCGCAAACGTAGAGCGCGACGGGGGCCGCTGCGAGCAGGCTCCGATAGCGCTCCTCGCCTTCACGCACTGCCCGTTGGGCAACGCGGGCATCGGTGATGTCCCGGGCGATCTTGGATGCACCAACAATGCGGCCCCGGCTGTCCACGAGTGGAGAAACGGCCAGCGATATCTCGACCAGCGATCCGTCTTTGCGCCTTCGGATCGTTTCGAAGTGATCGATCGGTATGCCGCGCCTCACGCGGTCGAGGATCACCGCCTCCTCGTCTATTCGCTCTGGCGGAATGATCATCGTGATTGACTGGCCGATGGCCTCTTCTGGCGTGTACCCGAGGAGCCGCTCGGCGCCGGCGTTCCAGCTCGTTATGTGGCCGTTCAGGTCCTTGCTGATGATGGCGTCATCCGAGGACTCCACGATGGCGGCCAGCCTGCTCCGCGGCTCGTCGACGAGCGTGGGCTCGGCGATCCCCTCGATCGCCAGAAGGGTGAGGTGGCCCCCCAGGCTCACGTCGCGGATCCGGCGGGCGTTCAGCACCAGCACGAGCCGTCCCGGCCACTCGAACTCGTGCTCGATGCGATAGCCCTGAATATCGCCGCGCAGTGGGACCAGCTCGTCCAGCAGTAAGTGGAGGGCCGGGATGTCCCACTGCCCCTTGGCGAGTTCGTAGACGACACGTCCGATGGTGTCTGCGGGGGGAATCCGGAACATCCGCGCGAACGCAGCGCTGGCGCGCAGCACACGCAAATCCGCATCGAGGATGAGCAGCGGCTCGTGCAGCGCTTCAACGAGGCTATCGACCGGGATGGCCAGGTTGCTGTCGAGTTTCTGCGGCACGTTGTCGCTAGTCGCCATTACGTGGTTGCCGGTGGTCCTGTCCATGATCCGTCCGAAGCTCGGCTATTCTCACGGACGCCGAACCGCGAAGCGGAGGGCCACGGGTGTGCAGACGACGGCTGGGTGAACCGCTCGAGGCCGCCAAGCGCTGTGCAATTTGGCCCACGCGGGCGCGCGACACCAGTCGAGAGGCGCGCGCTCCCGACTCATACACGCGGGGAGGACAATTGCCCCGTTGAGCGGAAGTTTCCCTGCGGGAGGGATGGTCTGACCGTGCCGGCACCGCACGCTGGCGAGCGGGCAGGGCCCGGTGTCGTGCGCGGCTCAGTAGATGTAGACTGGCGTTCCCTTCCCGACATGGAGGTAGAGCCACTCGATGTCGTCGTCACCGAGCCGGATACAACCGTGGGTTGTCGCGTTCCCCAGGGACTCCGTGTACGGCGTTCCATGCAGCAGATAGCCGTCTCCGAGGTCAAGGGCGTACGCTCCAAGCTCTCCCGCGACCTTGCGGTTCAGCGTGCCGTACGGCGGGATGTACAACGTGGAGTCAAAGACGATGTGCTCGTCGGTGGGCAGCGGGTAGAACGCCCCGTCGGTTTCGAGGATCCCCACGGTGCTGTCGCGGACCGTCAGTTGGCGGCCATCCTTGAGCCTGACCGGTCGGGCGCGCGCCATTGGTGCAAGGCGTAGTTGGTGCTCCATGGCGGCTTCTGCGTACATCCAGTCAGGCGGGGTCCATGTCGGATCGACCTTGATATCGACCACGGCGTGCTTCCCCCGTGGCGTTCGGAACGTCCACGTCCGTCCAGCGAAGTCGAGCGTCAGGCCGGAGGCCACGGCGACGGTGGCCGTTCGAATCGTGTCGCTGTCATACAGGACCCACAGCGTGCGGTCTTCGAGCGAGATCACCACGCGATAACCGCGGGCGTCCTCAGCCAGCTTGCGCGCGCGCACATGCTCGATGCTATCAGCGCGCGAGCGGAAGCGTGTGGTTGCCTTCGGCGTGTGGCGCGTTCCCTCAGTGGACATGCTCGAGACCGGCGTGACGCGCGTGCGCTGGCTGGACTGCTGCGCGGGCAGCGCGCTGACGACTACGGCGGTCCCGAGGACGGCTGCGGACAACAGCGATCTCATGAAATCAATTCACTCCCGCAACGCGAACCACACATGCCTCCCGAATGGAGGGAGGCATGCGTGACTCATCGTCGCCTAACGGAACGTGACGCCAAGGACGATCGGCAGCCAGCGCACACTGTTGCTGCGGTTGCCGAAGAAGTCGGCAAGGTCCACGTCATCACCGCGATCGGCGATCACGTTTTCGATGCGCGACTCGAGGAAGATCGAGGCCGGTCCGACACCAAAGTCGATACCGCCGCCGAAGTTCCAGCCGAACTTGTTCTTCGTGCGCTCGTTGTTCACTTCGTCGTTCGGGTCGAGGACGTCGTTACCGAGCAGCCCTGACAGCGACGAGGTGCGGCCGAAGTTGCGGAAGTGGTACAACCCACCGCCGCCGACCAGGTACAGCGCGGTCATCCGTGACGGCGTGACCGGGAAGCGCATGGTGGCGTTCAGGCTGGCCGACAGGACCCTCGGATCGGGATTACTTATCGTTGACGGAACGGCGCCGCCAGTCGTGAAGGAGCTGCCGTTGAACTGGCTGTAGCCAAGGTCCAGTCGCATACCTAACAAGTGGTTCGGCACGTGCCAGCCGATCGGTACGGCGACGTTGAAGCCGTTGCCGTAGCCGAGCTCCTCGAAGTCATCGCGGGGCCGGGCGGTTCCGCCGGCCAACCCGATGTACCACCCACTGCCATTGAACAGATACCGGTTGCGCATCTGCTCCCGGCGCAACTGCTCGGCAGCGAGGATGGAGTCCGCGCGCGCGATCGAGTCGCGACGAGCGGCTTCAATGCGGGCGATGGAGTCCGCGCGGGCCCGCTCGATCGCAGCGATCGAGTCGGCACGTGCCCGCTCCACGGCGGCGATGGAATCCTGTCTCATGCGTTCGAGTCGTGCGACGGAATCCGCACGAAGCGAGTCGGCTCTCCTGAGTGAATCGGCACGCATCATCGAGTCACTACGCGCTCTGAGGTCGACCTCTCCCTGGGATTGCTTGGTGACGCGAATCCGTTGTTGAGAGGTGCGCGTGGTGTCCTGGGCGAAGCTGGCTGCCGACACTCCCAGCGACAGCGCCGCGAGAACAGACGCGCGCATTACGGAAGATCGGATATGCATTGTTCGACTCCTGAATGCCCGTTCCCCCAAGGCGGTCTGCGCGGTGCCGATGGCGACCGGGGCTCAGCACCTTGGCTGCCTGGCGGAACGGGCGGGGATGAAACATCACGTCGCGCTGCATAACGACGATGACCCCTTGAGGGTGAGTCATCGCGCGCTCGCAGGCACGAGAGCCCCGGATGCTGCCCTGAAACGGTGCCACAACGACTTAGGCCGCGCAATTCACCTTAGGTGGCAGAAGCTGAGCCAATGCCTGAAATCGCTACCTCGGAAATGCAGGGTCGGCACTGCGCACAATGCACGGCCCCAAGGGAGAGTCGCCTATTGCCCTTTGGTAGCAGAGCGTGATGCCTGACGGCTCCCCTGGCGTGAGGCGCCTCACGCGGTGCGGCTGAGCCTGTCAGGCCCGGCGCCGCTCGCTCGGCGCTGCGTCAAGCGAGCGGGCATTGCCTGACGACAGATGCGGGATTTCCCGATGCCGCCTCTCGCGCGCGTAGCTCATTCCATCCCGAGCACTTTTCGGCCACGGGCGAGTAGAACGCGGATGTCGAGCGGTCGCAGCGACCCTCACGACCACATGCCTCGGTTTCACGGAGTCTCCTGATGAAGCTCAAGCTCAAGCCCATCCGCGAGCAGGTCATTGTCATTACCGGTGCCTCGAGCGGCATCGGTCTGGTGACCGCCCAGGAGGCCGCCCACCGCGGGGCCAAGGTCGTCCTCGCCGCGCGGAACGAGCGCGATCTCCGGCTGGCGGTCGAGGAGATCCGCGATCGCGGCGGGCGCGCGGAGTACGAGGTGGCCGACGTCGCCGACGCCGAGGACGTGCGGGAGGTTGCGGCCACCGCGCTCGACGCCTTCGGCCGGATCGACACGTGGGTGAACAATGCCGCGGTGGCATTGTATGGCCGGCTCGACGAGGTGCCGGTGGAGGACATGCGCCGGCAGTTCGAGGTGAATTTCTGGGGCGCTGTTTTTGGGAGTTTGACTGCCGTGCCACACCTCCGTCGCCACGGCGGTGCCCTGATCAACGTGACGAGCGCACTCTCCGATCGCGACCTCCCGATGCAGGGCATCTACTGCGCCTCGAAGCACGCCCTCAAGGCGTTCACCGATTCCCTGCGTCTGGAGCTCGAGGAGGAGCAGGTGCCCATTTCGGTGACGCTGGTGCGATCGGCGTCAGTCGACACGCCGTTGTACGACAAGGCGCGGACATACCTCGACGTGGAGCCCCACCCCAGACCCCCCGTCTACGCACCGGACACGGTCGCGAGGGCCATCCTCACGGTGGCGGAGCACCCGCACCGTGACGTCAGGGTTGGAGCGACCGGAAAACTGGTGGTCCTCTCGGATGCCGGGACTGGCGTAGCAGCGCGCCACGTGGAACGGACAACGTTCAACTCACAGCTGGCCGATATGCCCATCGCCGACCGGCCGGATAACCTGCATGACCACCTGGATGATGACGGTGGTGAGCGTGGGCGGTACTGGCGAGGAAAGGTGCGAGAGCGGAGCAGCTACACCGATGTGGCGCTCAATCCAGGAAAGGCGGCCATGATCGCCGCCGCGGCCGGGCTCGCGCTGTTTGCCGGGGCGCGGCGCATCAAGAAGGGAGGGCAGGACCGGCAAAAGGAGGCGAGAGATGACTGACGCCAGGTCTTTGGCGTGACGTTATCAGAACGCAGCAGGGGGGCTCATGGCTGCCGTATCGAGGGTCCAAGGCAACGCCCTGGACCCTCGATGCCGAATCCGCCATGCCGTTACATGGCGAGCAGCTTCCTTACGCGCTCCTCGGTGCTGGGGTGCGTCGAAAAGAGCGAGACGATCCCGCCCCGGTAGGCAGCAAGCGGGTTGAC
>Ga0105106_10001811_pt1 | contig 15260 bp, 9 predicted proteins | sample PPLLaktember2015_5_FD_79109 | JGI IMG/M metagenome (GOLD analysis project Ga0105106, IMG submission 79109) | Freshwater sediment microbial communities from Prairie Pothole Lake near Jamestown, North Dakota, USA - PPLs Lake P8 Core (1) Depth... | ecosystem: Environmental > Aquatic > Freshwater >...
ACCCGCCGCTCGCGCGCGAGGTGTTCATCCGCGAGGCGCTGGTCCCCGGCGCGCTCGCCACGCGCGGCGCTTTCCTCGCGCACAACCGTCGCCTGGTGGCCGCGGTCGCCGAGCTCGAGCACAAGGCGCGGCGCCAGGACGTGCTGGTTGACCCCGAGACGATCGCCGCGTTCTACGCCGAGCGTCTGCCGCAGGACGTGGCCACGCTCGTGGCCTTCGAGCGCTGGCGCGCGGCCGCCGAGGCAACGGACCCGAAGGTGCTGCACCTGACGCGCGAGGCGCTGATGCGCCACGCGGCCTTGGCGATCACCGAGGAGCAGTTCCCGGAGACGCTCGCCATGGCCGGCGCGACGCTGCCGCTCAAGTACCGCTTCGCCCCCGGCCATCCGCTGGACGGGCTCACGATCACCGTGCCGCTCGCGCTCCTCAACCAGCTCGACGACGCGCGGCTCAGCTGGCTCGTCCCGGGGATGATCCGCGAGAAGGTCACCGCGTACCTGAAGTCGCTGCCCAAGGCGCAACGCAACCGCATGGTGCCGCTGCCGGAGCACGTGACGGCGTTCCTGGAAGCGACGACTGTCGGGTCGCAATCCCTGCCGGAGGCGTTGCGCATCTGGTTCAAGGATCGCTTCGGCGCGTCGCTGCCGACCGACGCCTTCGACCGCGCCGACCTGCCGCCCCATCTCCTCGTCAACGTGCGCGTCGCGGATGCGTCGGGCGCCGAGCTTGCAAGCGGTCGCGACCTCGCGGCGTTGCGCCACGAGCTGGGGCAGGCGGCGCAGATGACCTTCGCCGCCGCCGGGCCGTCCATCGAGCGCAAGGGCCTGACGCGTTGGGACTTCGGCCACTTGCCGGCGACCCTCGCCGTCGCCCGCGGTGGGGCGAAGCTCACCGGCTACCCGGCGCTCGTGGACGAGCACGACAGCGTGGCGCTGCAGCTGATGGATACGGAAGCGGCCGCGCACGCGGCGACCCGCGCCGGCGTCGTGCGCCTGATCCGCCTCGCGCTCAAGGACGTGCTGTCGCGGTGGGAGAAGGAGGCGCCCGGATTCGCGCAGCCGGCGTTGCAGCTCAAGGCGGCGATCCCGACCGACGCGCTGCGCACCGATGTGATGACGGCGGTGTGCGACCGCGCGTTCGTCGGCGACGATCCGCTGCCGCGGGACGAGCGAGCGTTCGCCGAGCAGGTCAAGCGCGCTCGCACGCGCCTGCCGGCGGTCGCCGAGGGCGCATTCCGGCTGCTCGCGGCGATCGCCGTCGAGTACCAGGCCGTGACGCAGCGCCTGGGCTCGCTGCCGAGCGCGCATGGCCGCTTCGCCGCGGACCTCAAGGCGCAGCGCGACGCGCTCGTCCATCCGGGGTTCTTCGCGGGCACGCCCTGGGCGGCGCTCCAGCACCTGCCGCGCTACCTCAAGGCGCTCGACCGGCGCGCGGCGAAGTACCTTGAGCGGCCCGACCGCGACGCCCGGCACGCCGAAGCGGTTGCGGACCTGTGGCAACGCTATCGCGAGCGTACGGAGCGCAACCGGATTGCGGGGCGGCTCGAGCCCGCCCTTACCGAATTCCGATGGCTGCTCGAGGAGCTGAAGGTGTCACTGTTCGCGCAGGAGTTGCGCACCCCCTCTCCTGTGTCGTACAAGCGACTGGAGCGCGCCTGGGCCGATCTTGCCCGATGAGGCACGGGCGATGGCGTGATGCGACATCGCGTGCTAGAGTAACTTGGCCAAAAAATGCGCTAACGCGTTGACGCGGCGCCCAACTCGCTGTTGGCGCGCCGCGCGACGCCGTGCCCCACTCTCCGCGTGAACGCGACCCCCACGACCGCCGCTGCCCGCCGCCCGACCCCGCGTGAAGCGCACAAGATCCTGGACGAGTGCCGGGACCTGACCGTGAAGCGCATGCAGGGTGCGTTCTCGGCCATTCTCGACAAGGTCGGCGACGTGCTGATGGACCGCGCGGGCCGCACCGACGTCCGCGAGGAGCAGCAGCTGCTCATTGACGCCCGCGACGTCATGCGGGCGCAGCGGCCGGCGTTGCTGGCCGACTTCGAGAAGCGCTTGCGCCGCCGCATCGACGAGCGGTTGTCCGGCGAGGACCAGCGCAACAAGCCCGACTTCTCGAAGGCGGACCTCTCCGACCTGACGCTCGTCGAGATCACGACGATGGACGAGTCGGTGATCACCGGCAACCTGAAGCGGGTGATCGAGAACGCCTGCTACGAGGAACTGGCGCTCTTGAACCGTGGCGTCGGCCACCTGATGGAGCGTCCCGACCTCGAGACCGACGGCAACCCGCTCGCGCCGGCGACGATCGTCGACGCGTTCGCGGACGCGCTGCGCGAAGTCAAGACCGACCCGCGCATCAAGCTGCAGGTGCTGAAGGAGATGAACCAGGTCGGACTCGCCGACGTCAGCGCGATCTACGCCGACCTCAACAAGCGCCTCACGGAACTGCACGTGGTGCCGGGCGCGATGCGTGCGATCAACGCCGCAGGCCGGGGCGATCGCGCGCCCCACGACGCTCGCCAGGAGACGCGCCGGCCGGAAGCACCGGTGCCGAATGCCGAAGTCGACGTGATGGCGCTGTTCCAGCGCATGTTCGCGGGCGGCGCGCCGCCGCGCGGGCAACCGATGCCGCCGTCGATGCCGGGGATGCCCGCGGCGGCACCGGGAGGCGCACCCTCGTACGCGGCGTCCGAGGGCGGGAACCTCGACTTCCCGCAGATCCAGGCGCCGGGCGGCGGTGCGTCGGCCAGCCGGACGTTTCCGACAATGGCGCCCACGCCCTCGGGTTACGTGCCCGCGGCGCCGATCATCAGCACCGTCGACCTGCACGAGGGCCTGACCCGGCTCCAGGCCGGGCAGAGCGACTTCGAGGTCGGCGGCGCGGCGGTCCCGTTCTCCGGCATTCCGGCCGGCCTGCACAACGTTCTGCGCGACCTGCAGGAGTCGCCGCTCGGCCAGAAGGCGAACCAGCTCGAATCGATGACGATCGAGATGGTCGCGATGCTGTTCGACTTCGTCTTCGACACCAAGGATCTTCCCGACGGCATCAAGGCCCTGCTCGCCCGCCTGCAGATCCCGGTGCTCAAGGCCGCGATGCTGGACGGTGCGTTCTTCGCCAAGAAGAGCCACCCGGCGCGGCTCTTGGTGAACGAGCTCGCACATGCGGGGCTCGGCTGGTCGCCGGTCATGGGCCAGGACGATCCGCTTTACCGCAAGGTCGAAGGCATCGTTCACGCGGTGCTCGACCGGTTCTCGGACGATCTCGGCCTGTTCGAGGAGCTGCGCGGCGAGCTCGAGGCCTTCCTCGCCGAGGAGGAAAAGGCGGCCGAGGCAAACATCGCGGTGACCGCCGAGGAGATCAACCAGCACGACCAGTACGAAGTCGCGTTGGCTGTCGCGCGGTCGGAGATCGAGCGTCGCATCGAGAACTACCCGGTGCCGGTGTTCCTCGGGCAGTTCCTGCGTCGCCATTGGCAGGGAACGCTCACGCATCTGTACGTCTCGGCCGGCGAGGACAGCGACGCGTGGAACGGGGCGGTGACGACGCTCGAGGACCTGGTCTGGAGCATCCAGCCCAAGCGTTCCTCCGAGGACCGGCGCCACCTGGTCGCGCTGCTGCCGTCGCTCCTCAAGCGCATCTCCGCCGGCATGCAGTCGCGCGAATGGCCGGCCGAGGCGCGCGAGGCCTTCATGACCAACCTCGTCGAGGCGCACGCGGCGGCCGTCAAGCCCACGCTCGCGCACGTCGAGTCGCCGACCGCCGCGGTGGCCGAGCAGGCGCGGGCGCAGATCGAGGTGGCAAAGGCGGTCGGCGACGAGGCCGCGGCGACCAGGGCCGCGGCGCTCGCCGAGGCGATGGCGCCCGCACCTCCGCCCGAGCCCGAGCCGGAGCGCGAGCTGCTCGAGGACGAGTACCTCGAGATCGCGCGGAGCCTCGAGCGCGGCATGTGGGTCGAGTTCGAGGACGACGACGGGCAGCTTTCGTTCGCGAAGCTCGCCTGGGTCTCGCCGCTGCGCGGTACCTACCTGTTCACCAACCGGCAGGGGCAGAAGGCGCTCTCGATCACCGCCGAGGAACTGGCGGGCCTGTTCCGCGACGACCGCGCGCGCCTCGTCGAGGCCGAGCCGCTGATCGACCGCGCCATGTCAAGCATGATGGCGAAGATGGAAGACCGCTTCGTCGAGGCCGCGTGAGCGATGCCGATCGCGCGATCGGCGCGCTGATCATCGGCAACGAGATCCTGACGGGCAAGCGGCAGGACAAGCACCTGCAGCACGTGATCGAGCGTCTGGCGACGCGTGGCCTGACGCTCGCCTATGCGCACTACCTCGGCGACGATCGTGCGCGACTCGCCGGGCTGCTGGGCGAGACGTTCGCGCAGGGCGACATCGTGTTCTCGTTCGGCGGCATCGGTGCAACCCCCGACGACCACACGCGGCAGGCAGCGGCGACAGCACTCGCGCTGCCGCTGGTGCGTCACCCCGAGGCCGTGGCCGCGATCGAGGCGCGCTTCGGCGCCGAGGCCTACCCCAACCGCGTGCTGATGGCGGAGTTCCCCGCCGGCGCGACGATCGTCCCGAATCCCGTGAACAACGTCGCCGCGTTCTCGATCCGGGACCACCACTTCTTCCCGGGCTTCCCGCAGATGGCCTGGCCGATGCTCGACTGGGTGCTCGAAACGCGCTACCCGGACCTCCGGCGCGAGCCGGACGTCGAGCGCGCGATGCTGGTGCGGGACGCCGGCGAGAGCCAGCTCCTTGCGCTGATGAACGAGAACGTCGAGCGCTTCCCGCGCGTGCAGCTGTTCAGCCTGCCGTCGTTCGTCGCCGACGGCTCGCGCCGGCTCGAGCTCGGCGTGCGCGGTCCGCGCACCGAGGTGGACCGCGCTTTCGAGCACCTGCGCGCGGGTGTCGCCGCATCCGGCTTCCCCTTCGAGCCGATCGACCCGTGACGACGCCAACGCCCAGGCCGATGACCGGCCTCGACGGCAGCGGCGTGCGCTACGACGACGCGCGCATCGGCGACACCTTCGCGAGCACGATGACCATCACCGAGACCCACCTCGTGCTCGGCGCCGGGCTCGTCGGCGACTTCAACCCGCACCACGTGAGCGAGACGTACGCGCGCGGGGCCCGCTACGGCGGGCGCATCCTGCACGGCGTGATCACGTCGGCGATCATGGGCGCGCCGCTCGGCATGTATTTCCACGGCACGGCGATCGGCTTCGTCGAGCACCACGTGCGCTTTCTCGCGCCGGTGCATCCCGGCGACACGCTGACCACCACGTGGACGATCGTCGACAAGCACGACAAGCCGAAGCACGCCGGCGGCATCGTCGTGCTGCGCGGCGAGGCCCGCACCCAGGACGGTGTCGTCGTGGCGAGCGCCGAGTCGAAGATGCTCGCGGGCAACACCCACACGCCGGGCACATCCCCCTAGAACGGCAGCCCGACGTAGTTCTCGGCCAGCGAGGCGAGCGCCTGCCGCGACGAGAACAGGTACGCGAACTCGGTGTCCTGCAGCCGCTGCTCGTAGGGGCTGCTGTCGGGAAAACGATGCAGCAGCGTCGTCATCCACCACGAGAAGCGCTGCGCCTTCCACACGCGCGCGAGCGCCCTCGCCGAGTAGCCGTCGAGGCCGCGGTCGTCGCCGTTCCGGTAGTGGTCGAGCAGCGCGTGATAGAGGTAGTAGATGTCCGAGGCGGCGCTGTTGAGGCCGCGCGCCCCCGTCGGCGGCACGATGTGCGCGGCATCCCCGGCAAGGAACAGGGTGCCGTGGCGCATGGGTTCGGCGACGAACGAGCGCAGCGGCGCGATGCTCTTCTCGATCGAAGGGCCAGTGATCATCGATGACGCGACGTCCTGCGGCAGGCGCCGCCTGAGCTCGTCGAAGAACTGCTCGTCGGACCAGTCGTCGACCGAGTCCGTCAACGGCACCTGGATGTAGTAGCGGCTCAACGTATTGGAGCGCAGCGAGCAGAGCGCGAAGCCGCGCTCGTGCCGCGCGTAGATCAGCTCGGGCGATACCGGCTTCGTGCGCGACAACACGCCCAGCCAGCCGAAGGGATACACGCGCTCGAATTCACGGATGCTGTCCTTCGGGATCGACTTCCGGCTCACGCCGTGGAAGCCGTCGCAGCCGATGATGAAGTCGCAGTCGACGCGCACGAGCTCGTCGTTCCGGCGATACGTCAGGTAGGGGCGGGACGAGTCGAAGTCGTGCGGCGTCACGTCGTCCGCGTGGTGGACGACGATGCCGCCGAGCTTGTCGCGGGCGTCGTAGAGATCGCGCGTCAGCTCGGTCTGACCGTACACGATCACCGAGTTGCCGCCGGTCAGTCCCTTCAGGTCGACGCGTTCCCTGATCCCGTCGTGGGCGATGAAGAAGCCGTCGTGGACCTGGCCTTCACGGTCCATGCGCTCGCTCGCCTGCGCCTCGCGCATCAGCTTGGCGAAACCGTGCTCCAGTACGCCGGCGCGGATGCGGCCGAGGACGTACTCGCGGCTCTGCTTTTCGAGCACGACGGTCTCGATGCCCTGCAGGTGGAGCAGCTGCGAGAGCAGCAGGCCGGACGGACCGCCGCCGATGATGCCGACCTGGGTCTTCATCGTTCTCCCCTGCGCCGATCAGCGCGAGTTTTTTCCAAGTTAGCACAAGTGCCGGAACCGGATGGCCGGGTGCCGGCGGTGCGTTCGTCCGATGTGCACGTCCAGTCGCCCGACGAAGGGCAGGGTGGCATAGTGGCGCCTGCCGCGGCGGGCGTCCCGCCGCCGGGAACATTTCGATGGAATCGACCATGAAGACACTGCTCGTCGCCCTTGCCTCGCTCCTGGCCGTCCATGCCGCATGGGCCGCCGGGGACGCTGCCCCGCCCGTCGCCCCGCCCGTGAAGGGGGAGGTGCTCGAGGTGCTGGACACCGACGCATTCACCTACATGCGCTTGAGGACGGCCAAGGGCGAGACCTGGGCGGCGGTGAGCAAGGCCGCCGTGAAGAAGGGCGAGCAGGTGACCATCGACAACCCGACGGTGATGCAGAACTTCCAGAGCAAGTCGCTCAAGCGCACGTTCGACACCATCGTGATGGGACGACTTGCCGGCGCCCCCGGCGCGCCGGCCCCGGCGATGGCGGCGGGATCGCCGCACGCCGGCGTCGACATGTCGCAATTCCACGGTGGCACGGGCAGGGCGCCCGAGGTGGAGATCGGCAAGGTGGCGAGGGCCGAGGGCGCGAACGGCCGGACGGTCGCGGAGGTCTACGCCAACCGCGTCGCACTCAAGGACAAGCCGGTGGCGATCCGCGCCAAGGTCGTCAAGGTCAACGCGGGCGTGATGGGCAAGAACTGGGTCCACCTGCGCGATGGATCGGGGTCCGCCGCCGATGGCAGCAACGACCTGCTCGTGACGAGCAAGGACGAGCCGAAGGTCGGCGACCTCGTCGTCGTCAAAGGCACGGTTAAGACGGACGTGAACCTGGGTTCGGGCTACGCCTACAAGGTGCTGGTCGAGGCAGCGTCGTTCCAGAAGTAGTGCGTCGGGATCGGCCCGCGTTCGTCCCGGCGCCGGGGAGGCGGCCGGGCGGCCCGGATTGACCGTTGTCAACGCCATCGCCTGACGCGAAGCGCAGCATGACCGGAGTGGAGTGAACAGCCGCCCGTTGGGAGGGTGCGATGTCCGCAACCCCGGTCAAGCCGGGACTTCGTCGCCGACTCCTCGCGACCGTCGCGGGCCTGCTGGCCGTTGTGGCCGGATCGCCCGCCGAAACGGCCGAGTACGCAAGGCAGTACGTCGCCGTGCCGCTCGGGTCGCTCGGCGGCACCTTCAGTTGGGCGCGGGGCATCAACAACAAGGGCGCCGTCACGGGCACGGCGTCGACGGCGAGCGGTGCCCCGCGCGCATTCGTCCACGCCGGCATCGCCATGAGCGCGGTCGGCGATCCGTGGATCGGCGAGTGGAGCTACGGCCAAGCGATTTCCGACAACGGCCACGTGGCTGGCTACGTCATCGACGGGCGCAGTCGCGAGCGCGGCTTTCTGGTCGAGCCGACCGGATCGGTTCGCGATGTCGGTACGTTGGGCGGCCCATGGAGCCGGGCGCACGGCGTCAACGCTGCCGGACATGTCGTCGGCGTGGCCGCGACGGGCGTCGGCTCGATCAGCCGCGCATTCCTCTACCGGGACGGCGCGATGACCGACCTTGGTACGCTGGGGGGTAGCTACAGCGTCGCCCACGGCATCAACGCTTCAGGCGAGGTCACCGGGGCCGCCGAAACGGCCGACGGTTCAGAACACGCGTTCCTGCGCTCCGGTGGCGTCATGAACAGGGTGTGCGTGCCGGTGGGTGCGGCTGCGGACAAGACGCGCGCAGGGACAGCCATCAGCGACGCCGGCGTGATCACGGGCCGCCTCGACATCGGCAAGCCGCCGGTGTACGGGCCCGAGCGTGCCTTTGCCCATCCCATTGCCACGGCAAGCGGCGCATGCGAGGTGAAGGACCTCGGCACGCTCGGTGGTGCCTACAGCCGCGGCCTGGCCATCAACAACCACCACGAGATCGTCGGCGAGGCGCAGGCCGCCGATCTCACCGTCCGTGCGTTCGTGCATTTTGAAGGGGTGATGCACGACCTGAACGCGCGTGTCGTGTCGGGGCTCGGTGGCAGGACGCTGACCGACGCCTACGCGATCAACGACGCCGGCCAGATCGCTGCCAACAGCTGCACCGGTGCGGCCCCCCAGCACTGCGACGCGTTCCGCCTCGATCCCGTGCCGACGCCGTCGGCGATCGAGTACTACCACGCTGCCTACGGCCACTACTTCGTCACCACGGTTTCCTCCGAGATCGCCGCGTTGGACGCCGGCGTGCTTGCCGGCTGGGTTCGCACGGGGCAATCGTTCCGGACCTACCCGGTGGATACGCCCGCCACGACCGACGTCTGCCGCTTCTGGAGCGGCCAGACCTACCAGACCAAGAGCTCGCACCACTATGCGCCGCACGGTTGGGCATGCGCGGTCGTGCTGGTCAATCCCGATTGGGTGTTCGAGGGTGACGTGTTCGCAATGAGGCTGCCGGATGCGGAGGGCGGCTGTGTCGACGGCACGGTGCCGCTCTACCAGCTCTACAATGGCGGGCAGGGCGGTGCGCCGAATCACCGCTACACGACGAGCGCGCTCATCCGTTCGGAGATGCTGTCGACCGGATGGATACCCGAGGGCACGGGTGTCGGCGTCATCGGATGCGTGCCGGACTAGGGCCCGCTCACACCGTGGCTGCGAACGTGAACGGGTGGGCCGGCGTTCGGTCGGAACGCTAACGCTTGCCGGCCCGCGTTGCCTTCACGCACTCGGCGACGAGGTCGGGCCCGCGGTAGACGAGCCCCGTGTAGATCTGCACGAGTGAGGCGCCGGCGTCGATCTTTTCCTTTGCATCCGCGCCCGAGAGGATCCCGCCGACGCCGATGATCGGCAGCGCCCCGTCGAGCGCGCGGGCCAGCGCCCGCACGACCGCGGTGGCGCGCTCGCGCAGCGGGCGCCCCGAAAGTCCGCCTGTCTCGTCGGCGTGGGGGCGGCCCTCGACCCCCACACGGGAGATCGTGGTGTTGGTGGCGATCACGCCGTCGATGCCGTGCTTCACCAGCAGCCGCGCGATGCCCTCGATCGCCTTCGGCTCGAGGTCGGGCGCGATCTTGAGCGCGAGCGGCGTGTACTTGCCGTGCTGCTGCGCGAGCTTCGCCTGCTCGGCCTTGAGGCGCGCGACGAGCTGGCCGAGCGCCTCCTCGTGCTGCAGGTCGCGCAGGCCCTTGGTGTTGGGCGAGCTCACGTTGACCGCGACGTAGGAGGCCTTCGCATAGCAGCCCGAGAGGCAGGCGAGGAAGTCGTCGGCCGCGCGTTCGTTCGGCGTGTCGAAGTTCTTGCCGATGTTGAGTCCGAGCACGCCGCGGTACCGCGAGCGGCCGGCATGGTCGAGGAACGCGGCGAGCCCGTCGTTGTTGAAGCCCATCCGGTTGACCAGCGCCTCGGACTCGACGATGCGGAACAGGCGCGGCTTCGGATTGCCCGGCTGCGGACGGGGCGTCACGGTCCCGCATTCGATGTGGCCGAAGCCGAACGCGGCGAGACCGTCGATGTGCTCGGCGTTCTTGTCGAGCCCCGCGGCCAGGCCGACGCGGTTCGCGAAGCGCAGGCCCATCACCTCGACGGGATCGTCGGGGACGTGCGGCAGCGCGAGCTTCGCGACGTGGCACCGTGCCGCCACGTCGAGGCTGCCGAAGGCGAGGTCGTGCGCGGTCTCCGGATCGAGCGAGAACAGCAGTGGACGAAGCAGCGGGTAGAGCATCAACGTTCGCGCAGTGGAGGCGCGTCGCGATGATAACATCGCCACGCGTCTCTCCTGCGATGCACGCCTTGGCCCACCTTCATCTCCGCACCGTCGCTTTCGTGCTCGCGCTTATCGCCGCGTCGGCGTCGTGCGCGCAGGGTGCGGCTCCGGCGCGCCGCGCGGAGCCGCCGCGCGAGTCGTGGCTGTCGCGCGACGACGTGCGCGCGTTCATCACCGAGATGTCCACCGAGCACGGCTTCGCGGCGCGTGAGCTCGAGCGGTGGCTCGCCGCGGCGAAGTTCCAGCCGAAGGTGGTCGAGCTGATGAGCCGGCCGATCGTCGAGCCGCCGAAGTGGTTCGAATACTCGCCGCGGTTCCTCGCGCCCGCGCGCATCGAGGCCGGCGTCGCGTTCTGGAACGCCCATCAGGCGACGCTTGCGCGCGCCGAGGAGCGCACCGGCGTGCCGGCCGAGGTGATCGTGGCGATCATCGGCGTCGAGACCTGGTACGGCCGCTACACCGGGAGCCACCGGGTGATCGATGCGCTGGCGACGCTCGCCTTCGACTATCCGCGCCGCGCGACGTTTTTCCGCGGCGAGCTCCGCGAGTTCCTGCTGCTCGCGCGCGAGCAGGGCTTCTCGCCGCTGGTGCCCAAGGGCTCGTTCGCCGGAGCGATGGGCCTGCCGCAGTTCATGCCCGGGAGCTACCGGCGCTACGCGCTCGACTTCGACGACAGCGGCCGGGCCGACCTGTTCGCGAGTCCCGACGACGCCGTCGGCAGCGTTGCGAACTACCTCGCCCGCCACGATTGGCAGCGCGGCCAGCCGGTGATCCTGCCCGTGAAGTTCGATCCCGAGAAGCGCGACGGCGTGCTGCGGCGCCTCGACGGCGGGCTGTCCGAGCGACGCTCGGTCGCGGCCTGGGCGGAGGACGGCGTCACTGCCGAATCGCTGCCCGCCGACCTCGCGCCCGAGCCGATCGGCGTGCTGATGCTCGAGGAAGGCGTGAGCGACGCGAGCCACTGGCTCGCGTTCCACAACTTCTACGTGATCACGCGCTACAACCGCAGCCGCCTCTATGCGACCGCCGTGTGGCGGCTCGCCGAGGCGCTGCGCGCGGCGCGCGGGCCGGGTTAGCCTCGCGCGAAGAGCGCCTGCGCGTGCGCGACCAGCGCGCGCGTCGACGCGTCCGCGTCGGCGGGAAGCCCCGTTCCCTCGATCAAGGCGCGCGCAATCGGCTTCGCGAGCGTCTTGCCGAGCTCGACGCCCCACTGGTCGAACGAGTTGATGCCGTAGAGCAAGCCCTCGACGTACGTGCGGTGCTCGTAGAGGGCGATCAGCGCGCCGAGATTGCGCGGGTCGACCTCGGGCAGCAGGATCGTCGTCGACGGGCGGTTGCCGGGGCACACCCGCGCCGCCACTGCCGCGTCGAGCGCGGCACCATCGAGTCCGGTGCCCGCGAGCTCGCGCCGCACCGTTTCCGCCGTGCGGCCGGCGCAGAGGGCCTGCGCCTGCGCGAGCGCGTTGGCGACCAGCAGGCGCTGCTGGTCGCCGATCGGGTGGCGCGCGCGCACGGGCACGACGAACTCGACAGGGGAGGAATGCGTGCCCTGGTGCAGCCACTGGAAGAACGAGTGCTGCGCGTCGGTGCCCGGTTCCCCCCACAGCGACGGCGTGGTGCCGGCCGGCAGTGGCGCACCGTCGCGGCCCACACTCTTGCCGTTGCTCTCGAGGACGAGCTGCTGCAGGTAGGCGGCCAACTCGCGGAGCGCGTGCGAGTAGGGAATCACGAGCCGCTGCGTGTGGCCGAGCCAGCGCGTGTTCCACCAGCCGACCAGCGCGAGCAGGGCGGCGGCGTTCTGCGCGAGCGGCGCGGTGCGCACGTGCGCGTCCATCGCGGCAGCACCCGCGAGCAGCGCATCGAAGGCATCGGGTCCGCAGCGGAGCGCGATCGGCAGGCCCACCGCCGACCACAGCGAATAGCGGCCGCCGACCCAGTCCCACATCGGCAGCACGTCGTCGGCGGCGATGCCGAATGCCCCGGCCTGCGCGACGTTCGCGGAGACGCCGATGAAGTGCGCGCCGAGTCCGGCACCCGGGAGCGAACGCGCGAGCCAGTCGCGCGCTGCGGTCGCGTTGGCGAGCGTCTCCTGCGTCGTGAACGTCTTCGAGATGACGACGAATGCGGTCGACGCCGGATCGAGCGGTGCAAGCGCCCGCGCGATCGCCTCCGGGTCGACGTTGGACACGAACGACACGCGCACGGGGGGCGCGTCGGTGCCGGCGAGGGCGTCGCAGACCATGCGCGGCCCGAGGTCGGAGCCGCCGATGCCGATGCTGACGACGTCGGTAATCGGCTTGCCGGTTGCGCCGCGACGGCGTCCCTTGCGGATCGCGTCGGCCGTCGCCCTGATGCGCCGCTGCGCTTCACGAATCGATGGGATCACGTCTTGCCCGTCGACGCGCACCGGTGTGTCGTCCTGCTGACGCAGCGCCGTGTGCAGCGCCGGTCGAGCTTCGGACAGGTTCACACGCTCCCCGGCGAACAGCGCGTCGATCCAGCGCGGTACGCCGATCGCGTCGGCGTGGGCCACCAGCGCCTCCAGAGTCGCGGCGTCGACACGCTCCTTGCTGAAGTCGATGCGCCACTCGCCCCATTGCAGTGCAAGTCGCGTCGCGCGTTCGGGGTCGCGCACCAAAAGATCGCCGAGCTTCGCGCTGGAGAGTGCACGCGCGCGAGCGGCAAGGGTCTCGGGCATCGTTTTCGCCTTTCGTTATCGTGCATCATTGTAACGACCGCGACGTGCGGTTTCCGGCATGCCGACGAGGCCCCATGTGACGACCGCCGACACCGACAAGGACTTGCCACTCAAGGAGGACACCCGCTTCCTCGGGCGGGTGCTGGGCGACGTGCTGCGGGCGCAGACCGGCGACGACGGCTACGGTCGCGTCGAGGCGATCCGCCAGGCGGCGGTGCGCTTCCACCGCGCGGCGTCCGACGAGGCCCGCGGCGCGCGCGACGAGCTCGACGCGATGTTTGCGGCGCTGCCGGTCGTCGACGTGCTGCACGTCGTGCGCGCGTTCAGCTACTTCTCGCACCTCGCCAACATCGCCGAGGACGTGCACCAGAACCGGCGCCGCCGCGCGCACGCGCTGTCGGGGTCCCCGCCGCAGCGCGGCAGCCTCGCTCACGTGCTCGTCCAGCTCGCGGAGATCGGCGTCGGCCGCGAGGGCGTGCGTGACTGGCTCGCACGGGCGACGGTGAGCCCGGTGCTCACCGCGCACCCGACCGAGGTCAAGCGCAAGCGCATCCAGGACGCCGAGCGCGCGATCGCGAGGTCGTTGAACGCGCGCGACCGCATGGCGCTCACCCGCGAAGAGCACGACGAGCTCGAGGCGGCGATCCGCCGTCACGTGCTCGCGCTCTGGCAGACCGCGATGCTGCGGCTGTCGCGCCTGCGGGTGATCGACGAGATCGAGAACGGCCTCGACTTCTACCGCGCGACCTTCCTTGCCGAGGTGCCGCGGCTCTACCGTGCGGTGGCGGCCGCGGTCCGCGAACCCGATCGGCCCCTCGCGGGCGACGAGGTGCCGACGTTCTTCCGCATGGGCAGCTGGATCGGCGGCGACCGCGACGGCAATCCCTACGTGACGGCCGAGACGCTCGGTCACGCCACGCGCGCGCAGGGTGCGCTCGCGTTCGGCGCCTACCTCGACGAGGTGCACGCACTCGGCGCCGAGCTGTCGATGTCGACCCGCCTCGTGCGGCCGACCGAGGCGCTGCAGGCACTCGCCAACGGTGCGCGCGATGCCAACCCGCACCGCCAGGATGAGCCTTACCGGCAGGCGCTGTCGGGCGTCTATGCGCGGCTTGCCGCGACGGCGCGCGAGGTCGCGGGCCACGTCGCCGCGCGTCCGCCGCACGCCGAGCTGCCGGCCTACGCGTCGCCCGAGGCCTTCGACGCCGACCTCGCGACCATCGGCGCTTCGCTCGCCTCGCACGGCGCGGCGACGCTGGCCGGGGACCGGCTCGCGACGCTGCGCTTCGCGTTGCGCGCGTTCGGCTTCCACCTGGCGGCGGTGGACCTGCGGCAGAACGCCGACGTTCACGAGGCAACGATCGCCGAGTTGCTGCGCATTGCCGGCGTCGAGGTCGACTATCTCGCGCTTGGCGAGGACGCCCGCGTCGCCCTGCTGCTGCGCGAGCTCTCGACGCCACGGCTGCTGCGCTCCCCGTTCGCCACCTACGGCGAGCGTACGCGCGCGGAACTCGCGATCCTCGAGGCCGCCGCGGACATCCATCGGCGCTTCGGGCGCGAAGCGATTCCGCACTACGTGATCTCCAAGTGCCAGTCGGTGTCCGACCTGCTCGAGGTCGGCGTGCTGCTGAAGGAGGTCGGCCTCGCCCGCGGCAATGCGCTCGCGCTCGACATCGTGCCGTTGTTCGAGACGATCGACGACCTCGACGGCGCCGGCCGCACGCTCGACGCGGCGCTGGCGATCCCCCTGTACCGCGCGTGGGTGACGAGCCGCGGCGGGCGGCAGGAGGTGATGCTCGGCTATTCCGACAGCAACAAGGACGGCGGCTACCTGGCGTCGAACTGGGGGCTGTACCGGGCGCAGCGCGGGCTCACCGCGGTCGCGCGCGAGCGTGGCATCGCGTTGCGCCTCTTCCATGGGCGCGGCGGCACCGTGGGACGAGGCGGGGGGCCGAGCTTCGAGGCGATCCTCGCCCAGCCGCCGGGCAGCGTCGATCACGGGCTCCGCATCACCGAGCAGGGCGAGATCATCGCGAGCAAGTACTCCGACCCCGAGTTGGGGCGGCGCAACCTCGAGACGCTCGTCGCCGCGGCGCTGGAGGCGGCGCTGATCGACACCGAGCGCCTCGGCGAGCGCGCGTCCGCGTACTTCGCCGCGATGGACGCCATCTCGGCCTTGGCCCT
>Ga0105106_10001812_pt1 | contig 15256 bp, 11 predicted proteins | sample PPLLaktember2015_5_FD_79109 | JGI IMG/M metagenome (GOLD analysis project Ga0105106, IMG submission 79109) | Freshwater sediment microbial communities from Prairie Pothole Lake near Jamestown, North Dakota, USA - PPLs Lake P8 Core (1) Depth... | ecosystem: Environmental > Aquatic > Freshwater >...
ACGAGACTGCCGTGGACACTGACTTTCTCTTTCTCCCTAGCAATCCAGCAATCCGCGCTGGGACTAACGATCTGGGGAGAACGGTTAACGACGGTATGGCCCCGCCAGGGACGTCATGCTCTCGCCCCCAAAACCCTCGCCGCGCATCCGCCGGCTGACCTCACGGTTGAGCGCATCGAAGATCTCGTCAACCACGACCTACCTGCATTGCTCGGCGCCAATGCAGGTGGTCGCACGGCACTTCGGGTTTGAGCCTGAACACGTTGCTGCCGCGGTCAGGCAACACAAATCCAGAGCTCATTGGTTGGCCATGGCACCATGAATGATGGGGGAGATAACGTATCGGAATGGAAACGGTAAATGTTTTGATCCTGCTCTTCATTGTGGCCACAGCCGTGGCGATCGCGGTGCAACGTCTGGCCGTTCCGTACACGGTGGCCCTGGTCCTCACCGGCCTCGTGTTGGGGTGGTTGCATGCCTTCGAAGCGCCCCACCTGACCAAAGCGCTGCTGTTCAACGTCTTCCTGCCGGGGCTGCTCTTCGAGGCTGCCTACTACATCGATTTCAGACAATTCTGGCGAAACCGCCTCATGATTCATTCGCTGGCCCTGCCTGGCGTCGTGGCGGCCATTACGCTCACGACCCTTATTCTGACACCGGTCGCCAGCGAGTTGCATTTCGTGCAGGATTTCACCTGGAAACACGCGCTGATTTTTGGCGCGATCATCTCCGCCACCGACCCCATCGCGGTCGTTGCGATCTTTAAGAGCCAGGGTGTCCCGAAACGCCTATCGGTGCTGCTTGAAGGTGAGAGCCTGCTCAACGATGGCACCGCGATTGTTTTCTTCACGCTCAGCGTTGCACTCGTGACAGGGAAGGTGGTGACGGCCGGTGAACTGACCATCGATTTCATCAAGATCGTCGGCATTGGCGGGCTCATTGGAACGGGAGTCGGTCTGGCCGTTTCGCAAGTGATCAGACAGGTGGATGATCCGATGATTGAGATCACGCTGACGACGATTGCTGCTTACGGTTCGTTCCTGGCTGCCGAGCACTTCCAATGCTCCGGAGTGATTGCAACTGTATCGGCGGGTATGCTCTGCGGCAACTATGGTGCCCGTGTCGGCATGTCGCCATCGACCCGGATGGCTGTGGAGACGTTTTGGCAATATGTGGCCTTCGCTCTTAACTCGATCGTCTTCCTTCTGATAGGCCTCGAAGTGCACTTCCAGGCATTGCTCGCCTCCTGGCAGGCGATCCTGGTCGCCTATTGCGTGGTCACAGGAGGCAGGGCGCTGATCATCTTCGGTGCCTCGTCTCTGCTGCGCAGGACGAGGGAACGAATTCCCTGGGCGTGGAGCGTGATCCTGACCTGGGGCGGGTTACGCGGCGGGTTGTCCATGGTGCTGGTGCTCAGTCTCCCAAAGGATTTTCCACATCGGGAATTGTTGGTCTCGATGACCTTCGGGGTTGTCATTCTTTCGATCCTTGTCCACGGGTTGACGATGTCGCCCCTGTTGAGATGGCTGGGCATTGTGCGCAGACACCAGGAACGCGCCGCGTATGAGTTGATGCGCGGAAAGTTGCAGGCAACCTATGCCGCGTTGGCTGAGATCGACCGAATGTCGAGCTCCCATTTTTCCAACCCGGCGGTGCTCGCCAGTCTTCGCAGCGAATATGAACAGAAGGTCCAGCGGGATCGTACAGCGCTTGATGAGCTGCATCTCGAAGAGCAGCAGTCTCACGCCGAGGAATTACAGTGGGCACGACGGCAATTGCTGCTCGTTGAAAAGGGCAAGGTAATCGATGCCTTTCGCTATGGGGTCCTCAGTCAGGTCGTCCAGGATAAGTTGCTCGCGGAAATCGACGCGCAGCTGCTGCGTCTCGAATCTGGAGAAACGGAAGAGTCCATTAAACAACAAACGTCCCCGGATTCCGCCGATGGAGCATAACTCGGTGGAAAAGTCGGGCAGGAAATGAAACAAGTACTGCCGGGTGAAAGTTCGTCCTTGGAGCTGGCAGGGTCAAGGGTCATGCAACCTTCGCGGGGTCACACCTACACATTCCACATTGTCAAGTGTGTAGGTGTGACCCCATTCCTCCACAACGTCCCTCTTACAGCGATGGCGCCTCGAAAGTGTTGCATTGATTGATATCCCCGGACTCGAAGCCCCGCCTGAACCAGCTCACCCTCTGCTCCGATGTCCCGTGGGTGAAGGCGTCGGGGACAACGGTACCGCGGGTCTGTCGCATGATCCGGTCATCGCCGATGGCGCTGGCAGCCCCCAGAGCCTCTTCCAGGTCGCCCGTTTCCAGGAGCCCGCGGGACCTGTCCGCGTGGTAGCCCCAGACACCGGCAAGGCAATCGGCCTGCAGCTCCATCTTGACCAACACGCGGTTGGCCTCGGCCTTGCTCACGCGCTGCATCGTGGACTGAACCTTTTCGCTGATTCCCAGCAGATTCTGCACGTGGTGACCGACCTCGTGAGCGATCACATAGGCCTGGGCAAAATCGCCCGGCGCATCGAAGCGGCTCTTCAGATCCTCGAAGAAACCAAGGTCGATGTAGACTTTGTGATCTCCGGGGCAGTAAAAGGGGCCCATGGCCGCCTGGGCAGAACCGCAGGCGGACTGCACGGCTTCGGTGAAAAGGACGAGCGTCGGCTCCTCATAGGTTTTTCCATAACTGCGGAACAACCCGTGCCAGGTCTTTTCCGTATCAGCGAGCACAACGGAGACGAATTCGGCCATCTGGTCTTTGCCGTCGTGCTGCTGCTGTTGCTGGGTCATGGGCGGCAGCCCGCTTTCGGGCACGCTCTGCAGGATCGTCGACGGGTCCACGCCGAAATACAGGGCCACAAGCACAATGACAACCGTTCCGATCCCGCCTCCCACGACTCCACGGGAAGCCGTCATTCCACGCCGATCTTCCACATTCTGGCTTCTTTCCTCATTTTCCCAGCGCATAAGAGTCTCTCCTTCGCGGGCGAGTCAGAACCCTCCGGTTCCCGCAAGCTTCACCTCCGGCCTTTCAATTCTCCGGTTTCGATCACAATCGGGAACTCTCCGGGCGGGCGGCCCACTTGCTCGGACCAGGTCTGTTCATGCGAAGACCCCTTTCGCTTTAAAATAATTCCGGCATGACCGATTCACCTCAGGCTGCCCTCGACCTCAGTGCTCCGAAGGCCATGCCGAAGCTAGTGATTATCCACGGGTTACCCGTGATGGGACAGGCTACGGTTGAACACCCGATGAAATGGTAAACTCCGTATCCGAGAAGACCGCCGACGACGACACTTATGATCAATCGCGACATTTTTCAGGTGCACCCGCGCAGGAGAAACAGTATCACCAAGATCGGGATCGGGATTCCCAAGGCCCAAAGTAAAATCCAGCCAACTTTTCCTTCTTCATTGTTACGCATAGCGATCCTCCATTGCTTTCATGCGTCCCGAATCGTCGCTCCTACGCCTTCCAGGGGGGGCGTCGCGGAGTGCACTTCTTCGACACGCTCTGACCGTCCTTCCCATCCGTCTCACCACACTATGGAGTCGGCCGGACGGGGTCTGCCCCAGCCTTTTTCAGGTACCTGTAGTAGTCGCTGTCCGTGGTGAGGATCATCACTGAGTTCTTGTTCTGTCCCTCCTTGTAGGCCTCGAGGGTGCGCGAGAAAGCGTAGAATTCCGGGTCGCCGCCATAGGCTTCTCCGTAAACACGCGTGGCCTCGGCATCACCTTTTCCCTGGATCTCTTGAACCTGTCGGTAGGCGTTGGATCGGATCTGGCGCAACTCCTTCTCCATGGTCCCCAGGATCTCGGCGCTGCGGCCCTCCCCTTCTGAGCGAAATTGGGCGGCGATCCTCTTTCGCTCAGAAACCATGCGGGCGTACACTTTCTCCTGGACGCTGTCCACGTAGTTCAGACGCTTGATGCGCACATCCACCAGTTCAATCCCGTACTGGGGGATGATCTTCCGGGCTTCTGCCAGTATGGTTCGGGTGATCTCCTCGCGCCCGCGAGCGATCTTCTTCTTCAGTTCTTCCTGCATCTCGGCGGGGACTTCTTCCAGGACTTCTCCCGGAGGAACCTCCCAGGACGCGCTCCGCACCAGTTCCACCAGCTCACTGGCTGAGACCTGGTCCCTGACCACGGAATCAATGATATCGTTCAGGCGTGACTGAGCCCCATCCTCTGTGGCGACGCTTTCCAGAAACTTCTTGGCGTCGGCAATCCGCCAGCGCGCCGTCGTGTCCACCCAGATGAATTCCCGCCCCTTGGTCGGGATCTGGTTCGGGTCCCCATCCCAGATGAGGAGGCGTTTTTCAAAGCGGCGCACATCCTGGATGAAGGGCAGCTTGAAGTGCAGGCCCGCATCAGTCACCGGCTGTCCGACAGGCCGGCCAAACTGAAGGATGACGGCCTGCTGGCCCTCCTCCAGGGTATAGAGAGTCCCTGAAAGCACGAGGAAGGCCACCAGCACGAGGACCCCGAGTCCGACTTTCACGATGTTGCTCATGGCTTACTCCCTCCTGCTTGAGGCAGCTGTCCGGACTCCACGGGAAGCCAGGGCACCAGGGCCTTCTGTTCGCTGTCCACAATGTACAAGGCCTTCGCCTCGGGCAGGATAGCCCCTATGGCCTCCAGGTAGAGGCGGCGGCGTGTGACTTCCGGCGCACGCTGGTATTCATCCAGGATGGCACGAAAACGGGTGGCCTCGCCAGTGGCGCGATTAACCCGCTCGAGGGTGTAGCCCTCGGCCTCGCTGATGGTCCGTGTGGCCTCGCCCCGAGCCTTGGGGATCTCCCGGTTGGCCTGCTCCTGAGCCTGGTTGATCGTCCGTTCCCGATCCTGGCGCGCTTCGTTCACCTCGTTGAAGGCCGGCTTGACGGGATCCGGCGGAGTCACATCCTGAAGCTCCACCGTGACCAGACGAACCCCGGCCTCGTATTCGGTCAGAATCTTCTGCATCTCCTCCTTCACCTCGGTGGAAACGGCCACGCGGCCGACGGTGAGGACGTCGCTCCCCAATCGATTGCCGACCACCCGGCGCATGACCGACTCGGAGATGTCCCGGATCGTTTGCCTGGTATCCCGGACCCAGAAGAGGTAGCGGATCGGGTCTTCAATCCGGTACTGAACAATCCACTGTACATCAATGACGTTCAAGTCCCCCGTCAGCATAAGGGACACATCCTTATAGGCCTTGCTGTCCGCATACTGGGTACGCTGCCCGGCAATCGCGACGGCCGTTGTCTGGAACCCGAATTCCTCCTTGAGAACCCTGGCCGTCGGAACGGTGCGGACCCTCTCGATGCCGTCCGGCAACTTGAAGTGCAGGCCCGGACCCACCGTCCGATGCACCGCCCCGAAGCGCTGGATGATCACCGTCTCTTCGGGCTGCACCGTGAACCACGTCGACCAGAGCAGGACCAACAGAAACGCTCCCAGGATGCCGGCGGCAATCCGCCAGCCTCTGAACCCCTGGAAGTGGCTCCGCATTTCCTCCAATATCTTCTCGGGATCATAACGCTGCTCCATGCTCTCTCTCCTTCATGCAAGGGTACCCCCCCCTCCTTCAATGTTGTTGAATCAGGCGCATTGACCAGTTCATCGCGGCAGAAGTTTTCACTTGCCCCTTGAGGCTGACTTGGGGGGTGTGCCTTCGATGCCAACCAAACACCCCCACCCCCCTCAAGGGGCGAATTCACTTACAGGCTGAGTGAGGATTTCTGCCCGAGTGAACCAGGCCCAGCCGGGTGGCACAATGACGTTCACTGAAGCCCTTTGAGCTGAACCTGAAAGGGTGCCATGGGCTAAGCGAAGCTTGCCCGTGGACATCGCGGGACCACGGGCAAGCTTCGCTCAGTACACGTCTACAGCATAAAGGGATCGTATTCCTCGTACGTCATCCCCGCGTGCTCCCCGCCTGAATCCTGCGGGGACAAGCTTTGGCGGGGATCCAGCCCTGTGAAGGCCTCTGGATTCCCGCCAGGGACATGCGGGAATGACGATTCAGTCGGTCCATAGCGTCCTCTATTTCTCTCAGGCGCTCCAAATCCTCCATCCTACGCCTTCCAGGGGGGGACGTAGTCGTAGTAGTTGTAGATGCTCTCTCCCCAGACTGTATCCGAGAAATCGGGCCACTTGTCGCCCTTCTCAAAACCGGGCGCGGCCTCCAGCTTGTCCTTTTCCACGTTGAGGATGAGCTTGTTTTCGGTGGCCGAGAACTCGAAGGCTTCCCAGGGCATGGCGAACAGCTTGTTGCCCACGCCCATGAAGCCGCCGAAGGAGAGCACTGCATAGGCCACTCGGTTCCTCTTGGCATCGATCAACAGTTCGTGGATCTTGCCCACACTCTCGCCCTGGCGATTGACCACCGCTTCGCCGATGATCCTCGATGCCGGGACGACACCGTACATCGTCACTGACTGCTCGCCCGTTTCCTTCATCACTCACTCCTTTTGTTCGTGATTTCTCGGGTTCAATCAAGCCCCCGACAGCTTCTGCAGTTTTCCCTCGCACGCCATCGTTGCTTCCGCAGGTTTTCCACTCCTCGCTGACCGTTTGGGCAAAGCCTGTGCCAGACAGGTCGAGGGGCGTCGCATTCTCTGTAAAGATCATATATACAGGCACTTAGGGCACGTGGAGATCCGGCGAATGTTGTGGGGTTGAGGAGAGCCAGTGTTGCATGCAACAGAAGTGTTCAACACTTCTGTTGCATGCAACACTTTTTCGGTTCAAATTTAATCTTTGATTGTGCTCACGACCCATCCTAACTGTCTGTGAATATTATCAAACATTAAGATTTAGCAACTCTCCATCTGTTAGGCATAAAGCTTGCTCAAGATGCGATAATGTGCCTGAGGATGGATCTGACATTTATGTCGTCCAAACAAAAAGGATGGGGATACCAGGAAGGAGGTGGGTAGAAGTCAGGTTGCTCAGGTGCGGAAATTCCGTCGTTTGACACTCATCAACACTCAGAAGAAAGGAAAAAACTATGAAAAGAGTTATTCTTACATGCCTTGTAGCGCTCATTGGTATCTTCCTGGCAACTGGTGCTTTGGCGGCAGCGGATAAAGCAGCCATACAAAAGCAAGTGGATGAGATTGTGGTAGCCATCGATGGCGGCAAGAAAGCTGCCGACTTCAAGGATGCGGCCAAGAGAGAACCTTACTACGTGTTCATCATGCAGGAAAACGGATCCCTGTTGGTTCACCCATCCATGGAGGGACAGAGCTTAAAAGAAAAAGCGGAGGTCGTCTACAATGCCGTGGTGAAGGCGACTCCGGCAGGCAGTTGGGTTGAATATGAATGGCAGGGCAAAATGAAACACACCTATGTCAAGAAGACCAAGGGCGGCCTCATCGTGGGAAGCGGCTATTCCGATTAGACCTGCAGATAGCAAAGCTGGCGCCAGCCAGTAGAATTTCACCGCAGGTTTCTCAGAAACCACAGGAACAGGCAAGATCATTCTGCGCCCGGCCTTGTCTCCCCAGCCCTACGGGAGACAAGGCATTTGTGTTCAGGGTTGCCTCCGCTGGAATCCCGCACCGATATGCCGTCCATCTGGATGTAAAGCCCAACCCGGGCATGGCTGGCCAGTTTCACCTCACAGGTCTGCCGTTCATTGCCGCCCCGGTCTTTCTTCATGATTCACTTTTCCCGCGTGGCCTCACCGCGTGACATCCTCGACAGCCAGGAGCACCCTCTCGGGCCGATTGTCCCCCCCGGGCAGCCGACGAGCGTTGAGGAGCAATTTCACCTGACCGATGGACGCGAATTCTTGCTCGACTTCGAAATCCTCGAACGAGGTGTTCTCGACGACGATCTTTTCCAGCAATTCCCTGAGCCGTGGGATGTTCCACCGGCCGTTTCCGAGATCGTAAATGCTCTTGTGCTCCGTCTCTTCGCGCGTGGTCTGAAACCGTCGGTAGAAAGACCGGTTGGCGGAGATCACCCTGAGATCGGAATCCAGAACCAGGAGGGATTCACGGATCGTGTCGATGATGCTTTCGGCAAAGAGACTGGCGCCCAACATCTGCTGTTCCGCCAGCTTTAGTTCCGTGATGTCCACAAAGGTGGCGACCACTCCGTCGATCCTGTTCTCCCGGGTCCGGTAAGGCAGAATGTGCATGGAAAACCATTTCCCGTCTTCCGCCTGCAGTTCGCGCTCCCTGGACTGCAAGGTCGCCAGGACTGCTTCCGCCTCCGTGTGAAGATCGTCATAAGCAACCTTGGACCGGATATCCATGATGGATCTCCCGACGTCAGCCGGAATCAGGTTGAAAAACCTTGTCATGGAGGGCGTGAAGCGCCGGATCAGGAGCCTGGAATCCATGAAGATCGTCCCGATGTCGGTACTGGCAAAGAGGTTGGTGATATCGTCGTTGGTCTCCGTCAACTCGCTCACCCGACTCTGAAGCTCCGCGTTGACGGTCGCCAGTTCTTCATTGGCGGATTGCTGCTCCTCCCTGGCCGTCATCATCTCTTCGTTCATGCTCTGCAGCTCTTCATTGGTGGACTGCAGCTCTTCGTTCATGGACATGAGCTCTTCATTGGCCCCCTCCAACTGCTCGATGGTGGCTTGAAGGTTTTCCCGCGTGTCTCGGAGCTCCTGCTCCAGACCCGTGATGTGGGGATCGTCCCCCTGTTCCTTGGCCACCGTTCTATTCTTTTTCTTGCGGGCGGCGCCGGCCGGCGGCTTATCCTCGAAGACGACCATGGCCAGTTTTGGGCCTTCGGGCGATTTCCAAAGGGGCCGCACGGCAACTTCAATGGTTCTGCCGCCATCGTCGTCCTTGATCTGCACGCCGTGGAGCGTGGTGGAGCCTCCCTGCTCGAATGCCTTCTGGAGTGCGGCCGGCAGCCTCTGGCGCAGATTCCCGGGGACGATCTTCAGAAGATTGAAAGTCGGCGTCCCCCTGGGGTGAGACAAGTACCGGTCGGTTTGTCCCTGGAAATAGAGAATGTCGTAAGTCTCGTCGACGAGCACGCAGGCCGGAGCGTACTCATCCAGCAAGGCCTTTTCCACGGTTCCTCTCACGTCCATGGCCTGGTACACACTCCTTCCCGGATCTTTGGGGCTGCCGTCGGCCGGGTCGCCCTTCGCCAGATTGACAACCGCTCTCTGAGAAAGCACCTTTTTCGCCCTGAAGATCTTGGCTTTGATATCCACGGGCGCAAACAGGTCGGAGTGTACCCCAATGCTCTCGGATGTGCCCAGCAGCATGTATCCGTCGGGATTCAAAGTGTAGTGAAGGAGCGAGAGAATCCTTCCCTGCAGCCCGGGCTCCAGGTAAATGAGCAGATTTCTGCAACTGACGAGGTGAAGCCTGGAAAAAGGCGGTTGGGTGACGATGTCCTGCACGGCAAAGACGATCATGTCACGAATCTGGCCCTTCAGCTTGTACGAGTGGTCCTTTTTGGTGAAGAAGCGTCTCAACCGCTCCTTGGACACCTCTGCACCGATCGCTTCGGAATACTCGGCCGCCCGTGCGCGCTGGACAGCCTCGGGGTCGACGTCCGTGGCGAAGATCTGCAGATTGAGTGGTCTTTTCAGCCTCTCGCCGGCTTCCACAAAGAGCATGGCCAGGGAGACCGCCTCCTCTCCCGTCGCGCAGCCCGGAACCCACACTCGGACGGGCTCGCTCTCATCGCTGCGGGCCAGGATATCGGGTATGACTTTCTCCGCCAGGACCTCGAAAACAGCCGGGTCCCTGAAAAAGCTGGTCACGAGGATGAGCAGTTCTTTGAAGAGATGATGGACCTCGGTCGTGTTTTCCTGAAGATAACGGTAATAATCGGTTATGGCTTCGATCTTGTGGAGGGCCATGCGCCGCTTCACCCTGCGGTGAATGGTGCTCTGTTTGTACTGAGTGAAATCGCTTCCCGTGACAGACCGAATCAGCAGAAGTATTTTCTGCATGGTGCTCGTGAAGTTCTTGTCTTCGGGCTCATCTTTCTTCTGTGCTTTCAGGTAAGGCTGCCCGGCATAGCTCATGACCTCCTGGGCCATCCGCTCCACGGGCAGGACATGATCCGCAAGGCCCGTCGAGATGGCGCTCTGGGGCATGCCGTCGAATTTTGCCTGCTCCGGGTCCTGGACGATGGCCATTCCGCCGGCCTCCTTGACGGCTTTGAGCCCGAGACTGCCGTCGGTACCCGTTCCCGAGAGGATGACGCATATGGCCCTCTCGGACAGATCGTCCGCAAGGGAGCGAAAAAAATGGTCGATGGGAAAGCTCGTTCCGGGAATCCTTATGGGGTCAATGAGATGGAATGCGCCGTTGAAGACGGCCACATGCTTGTCCGCGGGATTGAGATAGACGCGGTTCGGTTCCACCTTCATCAGGTCTTCCACCGTTGCGACCTTCATGGCCGTGTGCTTCTGCAGGAGCTCGCCCAGCATGCTTTTGCTCTGGGTGCTCAAATGCTGGATGACCATGAACGCCATCCCGGTGTCGCCCGGCATGTGACGAAAGAACTCCTGCAACGGATCCAGCCCCCCCGCCGACGCCCCCAGGGCCACAACAGGGGGCGATGCCGTGTTTTCGTGCTCGCCCGATGACGCCTCTTTCCTGGCTTTCGTCCTGTTCATCAGCATGAGTCCTCTGCAGACCAGGCCATTGCCTGATTCGTCTCTCGCCGTCAGCTTGCCGCAAAGACCCCCAGTGCAGCGGAGTGAAAATAGATCGTTGGAACGAAGACATATTCCGGGTCATTCGAACTATGCTGAATACTTCACTTATAATACCGTATTCATCAACTATCCAACATTTTGTCCGTCCCTCATGAGCCTTTGTCGGAATGCCCTCTCTTCAGCCCCGGATGAGACTCCTGATCTGTGCTCTGCCTGCAGACAAACGGAACTGCGATCCGGTCTCCTCCACTACAAAACTCCCCATTCCTTGAGCTCCTCTTCCGCTTCCTCGGGTTTGATGCCGCAACATGCCTGGATCCGGCCGAGGAGTTGATCGCGCCTTCCGGCAAGGATGCAAAGCTCATTGCCGGTGAGCCTGCCCCACGTCTCTCTGACGTTGCCCTTCCATTGTCTCCAGTTCCCTGCCACTCCATCCCAGTCCATCCATTGCCCCTTTCCTCCAAGAGCCGTCGGCGAATCTCCCCGGGTGCAGTTCCACAGAATAAAGTGACCATTATCCCGGGTCGTCATTCCCGCATGCTCTTGGCGGGAATCCAGAAGAATAGCCTGGATGCCCGCCTTCGCGGGCATGACGGATCGTTATCGGACAACCGTTTGTGTGCTGTATCAACAAATTCCAAGGAGACGATGTCACGTTCCGATCCGCCTCTGTTGAAGGCAACTTCCATGCCCGAGAGAGGGAGCCCTAACCTGGTCGAAATTTGCGTCATGATAATAATTAGTTACGGCATGTTGAGCCCCCTGCGGATGGATGCGGACGGGCGAAGAAAGAGCGTTGCATGCAACAGAAGCGTTGCATTCCTTGCCGTTCGCATGTTACACTTCGTTATAATGATTGTTAGAAAGATGCCCGAATGGCATCGGAAGCGGGGGTGCCGGTATGGCTGAACAGAAATTCGAAGAGGATCGCATTGCCAGATTGCGCCGCATCGCTGAGGAGCGCAGTAGAGAGAGAGCAACCCTCATCGCTCGAACAGTGCCCGAACAGGATTACCAGGGGCTGGCTCATGAGCTGCAGGTTCATCAGATTGAGCTGGAGATGCAGAACGAAGAGCTGCGCACGGCCCAGGCGCAGCTCAGCGAATCGCTGGCAAGATACTCCGACCTCTATGATTTTGCGCCGGTGGGCTACGTCACGTTGGATAGCGCGGGTCTCATCCTCGAAGCAAACTTCACCTTTGCCGCCCAGCTTGGCATTGAGAGAGGCCGCCTCGTCAACACCCCCCTCTGGCTTCACGCAGCAGCGCCGGACAGAGGCAAGGTTCAGTCGCACCTCGACCAGGTTCTCAAGACCAGAGAACGGCAGACCTGTGAACTGAGGCTGGCAGGGTTGAGCGGCCCGGAGCATTATTTCCAGCTTGACAGCATCTGGGTGCGGAATGTTGATGGCGTCGAGGTGTGCAGGACTTCGGTCACGGATATATCCCACAGGAAGCGGGCCGAGGCGGAAATCCGCAGGATGCAGGACAACCTGGAAAGAAGGGTGGAGGAACGCACGTCCGACCTCAGTGAGAGCGAGAATAAGTTCAGAAAACTCTTTCGCGAATTCCACACTCTCCTGAGTGCCATCAGCGATACTCTGATCCTCCTCTCTCCTGAAATGGAAATATTGTGGACGAACCATGAGGAGGCTCGACCGTTGGATGAGGCGCTGTCCGAGGTGATGGCTTCGTTCGTTCATGGCTTGTTGCATGATCTGACCGCTTCCTCTGAAGAGTCTCCGGTGGCAAGATGCTTCAAGAGCGGGGGAAGGGAAATTTCGGTGGTCACCCGCAATGGGGTCGTGCTCGACATGAGGGCCTTTCCCATCAAGGAGGATGGGAGGGTCAGCAGCGTGCTCCTGCTGGCCAGTGATATCACCGAAAAGATGGCACTGCAGGCCGAAGCCATGCAGGCATGTCATCTGGCCACATTGGGTGAGCTGGCCGCCGGAATTGCTCATGAGATCAACAATCCCATCACGGGTATCATCAACTATGGTCAGATACTGGTGAACGAGTGCAGCGCCGGGAGCCTGGAGAATGACATTGGCAAGCGAATCGTGAAGGAAGGGGAGCGTATCGGCCACATCGTGAAGACTCTCCTCTCCTACGCACGCGATGACGAGCGAGAGGGAAAAAGAGTGACGACCGTGGCTGCACTCATTGAAGAATCCGTCATTCTCACCCAGGCGCAAATGCGAAAGGACGGCATTGATCTCAGGATGGATCTTCCCGACGACCTCCCTGAAGTGCATGTCAACTTTCAGCAGATCCAGCAGGGTATTATGAATATCATCAGCAACGCGCGCTATGCGTTGAACGAGAAGTATCCGAAAAGGCACAAGAACAAAAGCCTCCATATCACCGGCGATCAGTTGATCATCGGCGATCGCCCGTATGTGCGCATGGTGTTTCATGATCTGGGAGTCGGAATTCCACCCCATGAGCTGCCCCTGCTCACGAAGGCGTTCTTTTCCACAAAGCCCATGGGGAGAGGAACCGGCCTGGGGTTGAGCATCACGGACCGGATCATCGCCAATCATGAGGGGTTCCTCGGTTTTGAGAGTCTCGAAGGGGAATTCACCAGGGTGACCATCGACCTGCCTGCCAAGGTGAAGAATGAATGCAAGGATTCTTGTAATTGACGATGAAGAGGCGATCAGGTTTACCTTCGAACGGTTCCTCGAGACCGAGGGGCATATCGTGGCAACCGCTGAAAGCTGCAGCGAAGCCCGGACTCGGATGAACGAAACGAGCTTTGACCTGATATTTGCCGACATCATCCTGGACGATGGAACCGGAGTCGATCTCTTGCGTGAGATCAGGGGAAGAGGATTGAGCTGTCCCGTGATCATGATCACAGGAAATCCAAGCGTCGAGAGCGCTGCTGAATCTGTTCGCCTGGGCGCCTTCGATTACATCCCCAAGCCCATCAACCAGGAAGCATTGCTGCATGCCACCCACACGGCCCTGAAGTATAAGGCTGTTAACGACGAAAAGGAAACATACCGTACAAATATCGAGGCCATTTTCAGAAGTGTCCGGGATGCCATCATCACTGTGGATAAAGAGCTCGTGGTCATCGAGCTCAATGAAGCGGCCATGACCGTGTGCGGGTTTTCTCGTGACGACATCGGCAAGTCGCTCAGCCCCCCACCCGGCTTGTGGAGCGGAAGGCTTGTGGATATTCTCAAGGAGGCGATCAAGAGCGGGGAGCCCGTTGAGGTAGACCATATCGAGTGCCAGCCCAACCATCGTGCAAGGAAGGTCATCAGCGTGAGGACCTACCCGCTTCTCAGCCTCCAGGGCACGGCCTCGGGCGCCGTGATGGTGCTCCGGGATGATACGCATGTGGCCGACCTCGAAAGAGAGCTCAAGGAGCATCGGCAGTTTCATCGCATCGTCGGCAAGAGCGAGCCGATGCAGAAGGTCTATGCTCTCATCGGGGCCCTGGCCGGCGTTCAAACGACTGTTCTGATCACGGGAGAAAGCGGGACGGGCAAAGAACTGGTCGCCGAGGCGCTGCATCGTGCCGGAGAACGCAGCCACAAACCCCTGGTCAAGGTGAACTGCTCGTCTCTGCCGGAGAGCCTGCTTGAGAGCGAGCTCTTCGGGCATGTGAAAGGGGCGTTCACAGGGGCCATCAGAGACAATGTGGGGCGATTCCAGAAAGCGGATGGCGGCACCATTTTCCTGGATGAGATTGGCGACATCTCGCCGATGATACAGCTCAAGCTCTTGCGCGTCCTTGAGTACAGGCAGTTTGAGCGGGTCGGAAACTCTACTCCCCTGAAAGTGGATGTTCGGCTGATCGCCGCGACAAACAGGAATCTCCTGGAAAAGGTCAGCCTGGGAGTATTGAGGGAAGACCTCTACTACCGGCTCAAGGTGGTCGAGATCCGGTTGCCGCCCTTAAGAGACCGGCGCGAAGACATCCCACTCCTGGTCGATCACTTTCGTAATGCTTTCAACGTCAAATTCAAGAAGGCGATTGAGGCGGTATCTTCCGACGTACTAAAAGCCTTTCTCAGGTACCCCTGGCCCGGCAATGTACGTGAGCTCCAGCACACCATGGAGCATGCCTTCGTCCTTTGCAGCCAGAATATCATCACCTTCGATCATCTGCCGCCCGACTTCCTGAGCGCTCCCGGAATCGAGCAGCGCTCTCCCGAGGAGACGCAGGCAGTCGATTCTCACGCAATCCTTGAAGCTCTGGAGAAGACCGCCTGGAACAAGGCAAAAGCAGCCCGTCTGCTGGGGATGGATCGAGTGACGCTCTACCGGAAGATAAAGAAATACAATCTGACTGATGATACACTTCGCTGATGAAGTGTTGCACGTGACCCGGAGAAAGTGCAACACTTCCGTTGCATGCAACACCTCTTTTCCTTCCGAATACGAGGCCACCGCCGTCCCCGCTCAGCCCTGAGCCCGGGATTTGCCGTCATGTACGGGCACGAGTGGCATCAACCGCCGCTTCGGCACAGATCTTGACCCTCTAAACCACGATGAATGGAGAACACCTGAAATCTCAGCAGGAGAGCTTTCTAACTACAGGCACACACATTAAGGTGTTCATTGTGCATGTATGTCATTCCCGCGAACGCGGGAAT
>Ga0105106_10001815_pt1 | contig 15245 bp, 8 predicted proteins | sample PPLLaktember2015_5_FD_79109 | JGI IMG/M metagenome (GOLD analysis project Ga0105106, IMG submission 79109) | Freshwater sediment microbial communities from Prairie Pothole Lake near Jamestown, North Dakota, USA - PPLs Lake P8 Core (1) Depth... | ecosystem: Environmental > Aquatic > Freshwater >...
CCGACGGGGCGGCGACGGTGCAGTACTCCGCCGGCGTCGCCTGGGCCGACGGCCGGGAGACCCGGGAGTCGCTGTCGGCGACGACCGGCAGCCCGACCTGCTCGACGCCGCCGGTCAACTCGCTCGGCGGCACCGTGACCTGCACGTGGGCGACGATTGCCAGCGGCACGCAGCAGACTGCCACCATCATCGTCCGCCCCGTCACCGGCGCCACCAGCGTCCAGAACAACGTGGTCATCACGACGACGACCGCAGAGTCGAACACCGGCAACAACAGCGCGTCGGCCACGACCGCGGTGAGCAACGCCGCGGTCGACCTCGTCATCAACAAGTTCGACAGCGTCGACCCGGTGGCCCTCGGCCAGTCCACCACGTACACGATCACCGTCGCCAACGGCGGTCCGTCCCTCGCGACCAACGTCGTGATGACCGACATCTTCCCGACCGGTTCGCCGACGGCGACGTTCAGCTACCAGGGCAACCTGACGATCAGCGGCGGCGGCTCCTGCGCCCAGCCGACGCTGAACGCCACGTCGGGCTCGCTGACGTGCACGTGGACGGGGCTCGCGTCGGGCGCCTCGGTGGTGGTCACGTACGACATGCGTGCCGAGTCGATCGCGAGCGGCGCCTCGGGCACGACGTTCAACTCGGCAGCCGTGACGGCGGCCGAGCCCGAGACGCTCGCGGCCAACAACTCGACGACGCACTCGACGACGTCGCGGCAGGCGGCCGACCTCGCGCTGACCAAGAGCGCCCCGGCGAGTGTCGTGCCCGGCAACCCGCTCGCGTGGACGCTGACGGTCGCCAACAACGGCCCGGCGGCCAGCAACGGCGCGCAGGTCACCGACACGCTGCCCGCGGGCGTCACCTTCGTCAGCGCGAGCCCGGGCTGCGCGTTCGCGGCCGCTACCGTCACCTGCACGCTGGGCGCGCTGCCCAGCGGCGCCTCGACGAACCTCACGATCAACGTGACGGTCGACACGCCGTACGCGGGCGCCAACCCGCTCGTCAACTCGGCGACGGTCACGGCGGTCAACGAGATCGACATCGTCCCGGGCAACAACACCGGCACGGCCAGCACGACGATCACGCAGCAGGCGGACCTGGCACTCACCAAGACCGTCAACGTCGCGTCGCCGGTCGTAGGCAGCAACGTCGTGTTCACGATCACGGTGACCAACAACGGCCCGAACCAGGCGGACTCGGTGCAGGTCAGCGACCGGCTGCCGGCCGGTTTCTCGTTCGTGTCGGCGACCCCGAGCGTGGGCGGCTACAGCAACGTCACCGGCATCTGGACGATCGGCACGATGGCGTTCCCCGGCAGCGCGACACTGCAGATCACGGCCACCGTCAACCCGAGCGGCCCGTACACGAACACGGCGACCGTGTCGTCGTCCACTCCCGACCCCAATCCGGGGAACGAGACCGGCAGCGCGACGCCGGTCCCGCTGTCGCCGCCAACGCTGGGCAAGACGATCGCGCCCCCGACCATTGCATCGGGCGGCACGGCGACGCTGACGATCCCGCTCGGCAACCCGAACGCCTTGCCGCTGGCGCTGACGGCGGCGTTCACCGACGCGATGCCGTCCGGCGTTACGACCACCTCGGGCAACACCGGCACGTGCACGGGCGTCACGGTCACGCCGACGACGGTCACGAAGGCGTCCGGCTCGACGATTCCCGCCGGCGGCTGCACGATCGTCGTCGCGATCACGTCGACGACGCCGGGCACCGTCACCAACACGACGGGAACGCTGACCACCAGCGCGGGTGCGACCACCCCGGCCTCCGCGCCGCTGACCGTGAACGCCGCGGCGGCGACCCTCGGCAAGACGATCCTGCCCGCGAGCATCGTCTCCGGTGGCGCGTCGACGCTTACGTTGACGCTGGGCAATCCAAACGCGACGCCGCTGGCGCTGACGGCGGCGTTCAGCGACCCGATGCCGGCCGGGGTAACCACCACCTCGGGCAACACCGGCACGTGCACCGGTGTGACGGTCACGCCGACGACGGTCGCGATGGCGTCCGGCGCGACGATTCCCGCCGGCGGCTGCACGATCGTGGTGACGATCACGTCGACGACGCCGGGCACCGTCACCAACACGACCAGCGCCCTGCAGACCGATGGGGGCACGTCCCCGCCGGCCAGCGCGCCGCTGACGGTCACGGCGGCGGCGGCGACGCTCGCGAAGTCCATCGCGCCGACGTCGATCGCGCCAGGAGGGACCGCGACGCTGACCCTCGCGCTCGGCAACCCGAACGCGACGGCGCTGACGCTGACGGCGGCGTTCAGCGACCCGATGCCGGCCGGGGTGACGACTACCTCGGGCAACACCGGCACGTGCGCGGGCGTGACGGTCACGCCGACGACGATCACGATGGCGTCCGGCTCGACGGTTCCCGCGGGCGGCTGCACGATCGTGGTGACGATCACGTCGTCGACGCCGGGGACGGTGACCAACACGACCGGCCCGCTGCAGACGAGCGCAGGCACCGCGCCGCCGGCCAGCGCGCCGATCACGGTGACGGCCGGGGTGGACCTCACGATCGCCAAGCGGAACACCAGCCCGTTCACGCTGGGGCAGGTGGGCGCGCAATACGAGATCGTCGTGTCGAACGTGGGCACGGCGCCGACGTCGGGGCTGGTGACGGTGACCGATACGCTGCCGGCCGGACTGACACCCACGGCGATCGGCGGTGCAGGCTGGACTTGCACGCAACCATCCGGCCCGTGCACACGCAGCGACCCGCTGGCGCCGGGAGCGAGCCATCCGGTAGTCACGCTGACGGTCAACGTCGCGGCGAATGCGCCGTCGCCGGTCGTGAACCTCGTGGCGGTGCAGGGAGGCGGCGACGGCAACGGCGCCAACAACTCGGCGAGCAGCGTCGTGAACCTCGGCCCGCCTCCGGGCGTGACGCCGATTCCCGTGAACGAGCCGGCGATGCTGGTGCTGCTGGCGGCGCTGCTGGCGCTGCTCGGTGGCTGGCGAATGCGCGGCGCGCGCATCCGCTGAAGCTGCTGCCTCCCGGGCACGCGCGCGCCGGTGCTCGCCAAGCGCGATCCCCGCTCGCTTACGCTCGCCAAGTACCCCCCCACGCGGGGCACCCATGGCCCTGCGGCGACCCCTGGACATCCCCGCTTCCCGTCGGTCCGGGGCCGGTCAAGGCGTGGTACCTTCGCAGCCGCAGCGATAGGGGCGTTGGATTTGTTATGTCTTGTCACTCCTGAGCCGGCGGGCCGCAAGGCGCGGCATCGCTGTCCGTCCCGAAGAGCTGCCGTGGAGGCGGAGAACCGGGTCCTGTTTTCAGAGGAGTTGCTGCGTGAACGACGAATCGCATACCCCCAAGCGCGCGGTTGCGGCAGTCCTGCGCGACGCGTTGCAGCGCCAGCGCGCGGCTTACCTCGCGCACCCGGTACCGAGTCTCGCCGAGCGTCGTTCCGACCTGCAACAACTCGCGCGCTTCGTGCAGGAAAACCGACAGGCGATCATCGAGGCGATCTCGGCGGACTTCGGCCACCGCTCCAGTCACGAGACGCTGCTGCTTGAAGTGACTCCTTTCCTGGCCGGAATCCGCCAGTGCCTGCAGCATGTGCAGCGCTGGATGCGCCCGCAGCGGCGTCACATCGAGCGCCTGACTTACGGCCTGGCGAAGAACGAGGTGATCCCGCAACCGCTCGGGGTGGTGGGCGTCATCGTGCCCTGGAACTTCCCGCTGCTCCTGAGCATGGTGCCGCTTGCGAACATCTTCGCGGCCGGCAACCGGGCGATGGTGAAGATGAGCGAAAGCTCGCGCCATCTGGCCGCGCTGCTGATCGAGCGCGTGCCGAACTACTTCCCGCCGGAGAAGCTGCAGTTCTTCGACGAGACGGGCGGCGTCGGGATCGAGTTCTCCAGGCTGCCGTTCGACCACCTGATCTTCACCGGGTCGGGCCCGACGGGGCGGGCCGTCATGGCCGCCGCAGCGCAGAACCTGTGCCCCGTGACGCTGGAACTCGGCGGCAAGGCGCCGGCCGTCGTCTGCGACGACTTCGAGCTCGAGGTTGCCGCGGAGCGCATCCTGTTCGCCAAGTTCTCGAGCGCCGGCCAGATCTGCACCACCGTCGACCACGCCTATCTGCCCGAAAGCAAGGTCGGCGCGTTCGTCGATCTGGCGCGCGAGATCGTGGGTCGTCGCTACGGCACGCTCGACTCCCCGGACTACACCAGCATCATCAACCGCGCTTCGTACGACCGGCTTGTCCAGGCCCTCGACGAAGCCCGCTCGCGCGGGGCACAGGTCATTTCGCTGCTGCCCGGTGCGGCGTTCGACGAGGCGCGGCACCGCATCGCGCCCCACATCGTGCTCGGCGCGCCTAGCGACACGGCCTTGATGAGCAGCGAGATCTTCGGCCCCATCCTCCCACTGGTCGGCTACCGGGACCTTGGCGAGGTGATCGACCGCATCAACGCCGGACCGCGGCCGCTGGCGCTATATCCCTTCAGTCACCGCAAGGACCGCGTGTCCCAGCTCATCGAGCGCGTCATGTCGGGTGGCGTGTCGGTCAATGACGCCGTGCTGCATGTCGGCCAGGACGATCTCCCGTTCGGCGGAGTGGGCGACTCGGGGATGGGCCACTACCACGGCTACGAAGGCTTCCTGACCTTCTCGAAGCTGCGGCCGGTGTTTCGCCAGGCGCGCTGGTCGACCATGAAGCTGCTGTCGCCGCCCTACGGCAAGCTCGCCGATCGCCTGCTCGCGTTCATGACCCGTTGAGAGCCGCGGCGCCAGGAGCTGACCAGATGGAGATGACTTACGCCCTCAGTCGGCTGAGGGTGGCCGCCACCGCAGCCATCCTTCCGCGCCTGCACATTCCCACCCCGCTCACCTACGTTGGCGCCGACTCGTCACTGTCGTTGTGCCAGATGATCGCCGGCTCGGGGTTGAAGCGCATCCTGGTCGTGACCGACAGTGCACTGCTGTCGCTGGGGTTGGCGGACCGGATGTTCCAGGTGCTGCGCTCGGCCGGTGTCGAGGTGGAGATCTTCAGTGACGTGGTGCCCGACCCCGGGTACGCGCTCGTGCTTGCCGGCGTCGAACGCCTCGAGAAGTCGCGCGCGCAGGCCATTCTTGCGATCGGCGGGGGCTCGCCGATCGATTGCGCCAAGGCCATCAATCTTAGCCACGCCAACCGCTGTCACCCGAAGAAGCTCGCGGGCGTGTGGCTCTATGCGGGTTCGCGCCAGCGCGGGCTGCCCTTCTATGCCGTGCCCACGACCGCCGGCACCGGATCGGAAGTGACGATGGCGGCCGTGGTGTCGGACGAGCAACGGGGCGTGAAGATCTCCATCATCGACCCCAAGCTGCTGCCCGGGGCCGTGGCCCTCGACCCCAAGCTCACGCTGGGCCTGCCGCCGGCGGTGACGGCAGCCACCGGCATGGACGCCCTGACTCACGCGGTCGAGGCCTATGTGTCGGCGCTGGCCTACACGCAGACCGACGATTGGGCGGTCGCGGCGACGCGCCTCATCCTCGCCAACCTGGAGACGGCGCACCACGACGGAAGCGACATGCAAGCGCGCGAGGCGATGCTGCTCGGCTCCTACCTGGCGGGCATGGCCTTCACCCGCGCCGGCGTGGGCTACGTGCACGCGATCGCGCACCAGCTCGGCGCGCTGTATCACCTGCCGCATGGCCTGGCCAATGCGATCGTGCTGCCCTATGTGCTCGACTACTCGCTGCCGCGCTGCAAGCGCCGCCTGGCGCAGCTGGCGCGCCTGGTGGGCCTGCCCGCTGAAGGGCGGGGCGACGACGAGTTGGGCGCCGCTTTCGTGGCAAGGGTCAGGCAGCTCAACGCGGCGCTGTCGATCCCGCCCACCGTCGAGGCGCTGCGCAAAGAGGATTTCGACCGAATTGCCGACAACGCGTTCGCCGAAGCGCACGGCACCTACGGCGTCCCGCGCTATCTCGGGAGACCCGAAGCGCACGCCCTCCTGGGCCGCCTGCTGACCGTCGCGCAGGGGCCGACGCCATGAACGCGTCGGTCACCGAGGCGGCGGCCGAGTTGTAGGCTGATCAAGAACGGGAGCCTCGGCAGTGGTTAAACCACCATCGAAGGCGCAGATCCGTCTGGCTCGGCTGGTCGTCGCGCTGGCGGTCGCTGGGCTCGTCATCGGCCTGGTGATGTACGGCATATCCGGTGAGGTTCTCATGCGAATCTGGCAGAACATGCTCGATCGTCCGGGTGGGTCATTCGGCTTCCGCTTCGTTCTCCAGCCCGTCATGGCGACGGTGGCCGCACTGCGCGATGGCATCAGCGACGCGCGCACGGGGCGTGCGCCGCTTCTGCGGACCATTCTCACCGACCCGGAGCAGCGCCGCGGCCGGCTGGACGAGGCCCTGATCGCCACCGCACGGATCATCCTTCTCGGGCTGGCGATGGATACGGCATACCAGTTCATCGAGTTCGAGACCTTCCATCCCGCCGAAACGGTGATCATTGCGGTGTTGCTCGCCTTCGTGCCCTATGTGGTCTTGCGTGGCCTGGTCACGCGAATCGCGCGCCGCTGGGTCGGCAACCCGTCTGCCGGCGGCAGCCGGTGATCCCGGGAAGAGCAGCGGACCGATGACGGAGTCGACGCGCCTGCAACGGCTTCAAGCGGCGGCGAAGCGCCTGAAGCCCGAACGTGGTCATCTCGTGGCCGATATGGTCGCCGCGCTGACCTTCGCCGTGGTCAACGTGCCGCAGGCCATGGGGCACGCGCTGCTGGCGATGGTCAACCCGGTGCTCGGCATCTACACGCTGATGATCGCGGTGCCGGTCGGCGCCATCTTCTCGAGCTCGGTCTTCATGAACGTGTCGACCACCGGTGCGCTCTCCGTCGCGGCCGGGGTTGTGCTGCTGGAGTTTCCCGCCGGCCAGAGGGCCGAGGCGCTGATCGTTCTGGTGCTGCTGGTGGGGGCGATCCAGTTGCTGGCCGGGCTGTTCCGGCTGGGCTTCCTGGTCCGTTTCGTCTCCAACGCGGTGATGACCGGTTTTCTCAACGGCGTGGCCGTGCTCATCATCCTGGGCCAGTTGAGCGACCTGACGGGCTACCGGAGCAGCTTTTCGAACCGCGTGGCGCAAGCGCTGGACCTGATGTTGCGCATTGGCCAGATCGACCTCTACGTCACCATCATTGGCGTCTTCTCCCTGGCGCTGATCGTCGCGCTGCTGTGGCACAAGGCCTTGCAGCGCTTCGCGTTCATCATCGCCATTGCCGTGGCCACCGTGCTGTTGCTGCTGCTGACCCTGCCGGCCCTGCCCACAGCCGCCAACTTCGCTGCAGTTCCGACGGTCGGCAACATTTCGGCCATCCCGCGCGAGCTGCCGCAACTGGCGCTGCCCCAGTTGTCGCTTGTGCTCACTCTCTTGCTGCCGGCCTTGTCCATCGCCATCATCGGTCTGGTGCAGGGCGCAGGCGTGAGCCAAGGCACGCCCAACCCCGACGGCCGCTATCCGGAAGTCTCGCGCGACTTCCTCGGCCAGGGTGCTGCCAACATCGCCACCAGCATCGTCGGCGGCATCCCGGCCGGAGGCTCGGTCTCGGGCACGGCGCTGATCATGGGCGCCGGGGCCCGGTCGCGCTGGGCGAACATCCTCGTCGGCGTGTTCGTGGCCTTGATCGTGCTGCTCGCCGGGCCGCTGGTGGAGCTGGTGCCCATGCCCGCGCTGGCCGCGTTGCTGATCGTCGCCGGATTCCAGGGCCTGCGGACGGAGCAGGCGGTGATGGCCTGGAAGACCAGCCGGATCTCCAGGCTGGTCATGCTCTTGACCTTCCTCGCCACCTTGAGCATCCCGTTGCAGTATGCGGTCTTGCTCGGTGTGGTCCTGAGCATCCTGCTCAACACCTTCCGCCAGTCGAACAAGGTGTTCGTCACCCAGTGGGTCCTGCAACCGGAAGGCTTTCCGCTGGAACAGATGCCGCCCAAGATCCTGCCCAGCCACCAACTCACCGTACTGCATGTCTATGGCAGCCTGTTCTTTGCCGCCGCCAAGAGCATGGAAGAGATGCTGCCGGCGGTCGGCGACACCAAGCGCGCCGTGGTCGCCATCAACCTGCGTGGCAAGAGCGAGATCGGCAGCACCTTCGTGACGGTGCTGCAGCGATACGCCTTTGCGCTGAAGGCACGGCAGAGCAAGCTGATGCTGGTTGGCGTAGATCCGCTCGTCCGCGAGCAGCTGGCCAAGACCGGCGTGCTCGCGCTGATTGGCGACGAAAACGTCTTCGTCGCCACGCCACAGCTCGGTGAGGCGCTCAACCAGGCCGTGAAGTCGGCCAACGCGTGGCTGGGCCAGCCCCCCGGCGGCGGCGCGCCCGAACAGGCTTAGCATGCGGTCGAGTGAAACCATGCCTGCCGTAGCCGATCCCACTGCGTTGCCGTCGCCGCCGACCGCGAACGTGCCGCCGGCCTTTCACCTGCTGGCCAAGCCGAGCGGCTCCACCTGCAACATCGACTGCACCTACTGCTTCTTCCTGTCCAAGGAGTCGCTGTACCCGAACGACAAGCACCGCATGTCCGAGGCCACGCTCGAGGCCTATCTGCGGCAGTTGCTCGAGTCGCACCGCACGCCGCAGGTGACGGTGGCGTGGCAGGGCGGCGAGCCGACGCTGATGAAGCTCGAGTTCTTTCGCCGCGCGGTCGAGTTGGTCGAGAAGCTCCGCCATCCCGGCCAGACGGTGCAGCACACCTTCCAGACCAACGGCCTGCTGCTCGACGACGACTGGTGCGCGTTCTTCAAGCAGCACAACTTCCTCGTTGGCCTGAGCGTCGACGGTCCGCGCGAGCTGCACGATACCTACCGCGTCGACCGCCGCGGCCAGGGCACCTTCGACCTGGTGATGCGCGGCTGGCGGTATCTGCGCAAGCACGAGGTCGACTTCAACATCCTGTGCACCGTCAACGCCGCCAACCAGCAGCACGGTCGCACGGTCTATCGCTTCTTCCGCGACGAGCTGGGTGCTGCGTGGGTGCAGTTCATCCCGATCATCGAGCGCGCCACCGAGCAGACGATCCAGATCGCCAACAAGGGGTGGAGCGAGCAGCCGGGCCGCAAGCGGCTGCTCTACACCCAGACCGGCAACCTGGTCACCGAGCGCACGGTCGGCGCCGAGCAATACGGCCGCTTCCTGATCGACATCTTCGAGGAATGGGTGCGCCGCGACGTGGGTCACGTGTATGTGCAACTCTTCGACGTCACGCTGGAGGCCTTCTTCGGCCGCCACCTGCTGTGCATTCACGCGCCGACCTGCGGCTACGGTCCGGCGCTGGAACACAACGGCGACCTGTACGCCTGCGACCACTTCGTCGAGCCGAAGTACAAGCTCGGCAACATCCACCAGACGCACATGCTCGAGCTGGTGGCTTCGCCCGCGCAGCGCAAGTTCGGCCAGGACAAGCGCGACACGCTCACCGCCCAGTGCCGGGGTTGCAAGGTGCTCAACTGGTGCAACGGCGGCTGCCCGAAGGACCGCTTTGCGCTGTCGCGCGATGGCGAGCCGGGCCAGAACTACCTGTGCCCTGGCCTGGAGCTGTTCTTCACCCACACCGGGCCGACCTTCAACGTCATGGTGCAACTGCTGCGGCAGAGCCGCCCGCCCGCCGACGTGATGGCGTGGGTCGCCGAGCAGGACACGAAGCGAGGCGCTTATCAGCCCTGCCCCTGCGGCAGCGGCAAGAAGTTCCGCTTCTGCCACGGCGACAAGGCACCGGGTTCGCCCTTCAGCGGGGTCGATCGCACAACGCAGTCAGGTGACACAGCACCGCCGCGATAGTGGCGTACGCTTTCTTGGACCCGGCCGGCGCGGAGCCGATCCGGAATTTGTGTAAGCACTGAAAGGACGAGATCATGGCAGCGAAGAAACCGAACATCCTGGTCCTGTGGGGCGACGACGTGGGCTGGTGGAACATCAGCTACAACAGCCGCGGGCAGATGGGCTACCGTACGCCCAACATCGACCGCGTCGCCAACGAGGGCGTGGCCTTCACCGACTACTACGCGCAGCAAAGCTGCACCGCTGGCCGCTCCGCCTTCATCACCGGCCAGAACCCGATCCGCACCGGGCTGACCAAGGTGGGCATGCCCGGCGCCACCAATGGCCTGCACGCCGACGACCCCACCATCGCCGAGTTGCTCAAGCCGCTGGGCTACGCCACCGGCCAGTTTGGCAAGAACCACCTGGGCGACCGCGACGAACACCTGCCCACGGTGCACGGCTTCGACGAGTTCTTCGGCAACCTCTACCACCTCAACGCCGAGGAAGAGCCCGAGCAGCCCGACTACCCCAAGAACCCGGAGTTCAAGAAGAAGTTCGGCCCGCGCGGTGTTCTGCATTGCAAGGCCGATGGCAAGGGTGGGCAGACCGTCAAGGACACCGGGCCGCTGACGATCAAGCGCATGGAGACCATCGACGATGAGGTGACCGCCCACGCGCTGCGCTTCATCGACGATGCGCACAAGGCCAAGACGCCGTTCTTCCTCTGGTACAACACTACGGCAATGCACTTCCGCACCCACTGTGCCGAAAAGCACAAGGGCAAGAGCGGCCAGGGCGACTACAACGACGTTATGGTCGCGCACGACGAGAACGTCGGCCTGATGCTGAACAAGCTGGACGAGCTGGGCATCGCCGAAGACACCATCGTCATGTACTCCACCGACAACGGCGTGCACTTCAACACCTGGCCGGACGCCGGCATCACGCCGTTCCGCTCCGAGAAGAACACCAACTGGGAAGGCGGCTGGCGCGTGCCGTGCTTCGTGCGCTGGCCGGGCCAGTTCAAGGCCGGCACCGTGCTCAACGGCATCGTCACCCACCAGGACTGGCTGGCCACGTTCCTGGCCGCCGCTGGCGAGCCGGACATCAAGCAGAAGCTGCTCGACGGCCACGCCGCCGGTAGCAAGACCTTCAAGGTCCACCTCGACGGTTACAACATGCTGCCTTACCTGAAGGGCGAGGTGAAGGACAGCCCGCGCAACTTCTTCTTCTACATCAGCGACGATGGCGACATCATGGCGATCCGCGTGCAGGACTGGAAGATGGTGCTGATGGAGCAGCGCGCCAAGCAGCTGGCTTGCTGGATAGAGCCGTTCGTGAAGCTGCGGATTCCGAAGCTCTTCCACCTGCGCCGCGACCCCTTCGAGCGGGCCGACGAGAGTTCGAATTCGTATTACGACTGGATGATTTCCAATGCCTTCACCATCTACCTGATGCAGGGTGTGGTCGCCAAACAGATGGAGAACTTCGTCAAGTTCCCGCCACGGCAGAAGCCGGCCTCGTTCAACCTGGATGCCGTGATGCGCGACCTGGAAGCCGCCAGAGCCGATTGACCTGCCCGCCCCATCGGCTGCGCCGATGGGGCCGCGCCCGGCCGTCTGGCCGGGCGCGCCGATTCAGCAGACCGGGGCGGCGGATCCGTCGCCCGGGTCTCTTTTCATTTTCTCGGCTTGAAAGTCAACACACCCCGGGAGCCTGCCTTGAAAAAAAACTCACCGTCCGAAGCCCCGTCCGATCCGCTGTCGTCGACAGACGGGGCCTTGGCCGCTGACCCGCTTCCATCCTGGAACGACGGGCCGGCAAAGCAGAGCATCTTCAGCTTCGTCGCGAAGGTAACAACGGAAGGCTCGCCCTCATTTGTCCCCGTCCCCGAACGAATCGCCACCTTCGACAACGACGGGACGCTCTGGTGCGAGCAGCCGGTACCCGTGCAGGTGTACTTCACCCTCGACCGTGTGAAGGCCCTGGTGTCGCAGCACCCCGAGTGGCAGACCAAGGAACCGTTCGCCTCGCTGCTCAAGGGAGATTTGACGGCCACGCTCGCCGGCGGTGACGAGGCGCTGCTCGAAATCGTCATGGCAACCCACGCGGGCACGACGACCGCGGAGTTCGGGCGCATCGTCGAGGATTGGATCGCCACAGCGAAGCATCCGCAAACCGGCAGGCTCTTCACCGAAATGACCTACCAGCCGATGCTCGAACTGCTCGCCTACCTGCGCGCCAACGGGTTCAAGAACTGCATCGTCTCAGGCGGCGGCATCGAGTTCCTGCGTCAATGGGGCGAGCGCGTCTACGGTGTCCCGCCGGAGCAGGTCATCGGCAGCAGCATCGAGACCCGGTTCGAGATGCGCGACGGCAAACCGGTGCTCTTGCGCCTGCCGCGATTGAGCTTCAACAACGACAAGACCGACAAGCCCGTCGCCATCAACCAGCATATCGGCCGCTGGCCCATTGCCGCATTCGGCAACTCCGTGGGTGACCAGCACATGCTGGAATACACGCAGGGCGGCGGCGGCGTCCGATTCGGACTGCTCGTGCTGCACGATGACGCGGCACGCGAATACGCCTACGGCCCGGCACTGGGTCTGCCCGCGCCCCAGCTCGGGGCCTTCACGCCGGCGCTTTACGAGCAGGCGAAGAAGGCCGGCTGGACCGTCGTCAGCATGAAGGACGATTGGAAGCAGGTGTTCCCGTTCGAGGCGGGCCCGGTCACCGCCATCAACATCCTGCTGGAGCCTGACGCCACGATGCTCCGGCGTTCCGAAGCCAACAACGCCCGCCTGCTCGAGGTTTTCCCGAAGGGTTTCGCGCTGGATGCGACGCACCGTCCGCACGTCACGCTCCTCCAGCGTTTCGTGCGCACGGCGGACCTCGACAAGCTCTATGCCGCCGCCGGCAAGGTCTTCGCTCGCACCAATGTGCTCGGCTTGCGGTTGGAGGCTTTCAGGCACTACTACATCCCGAGCGGCGCCATAGGACTTGCGGGCATCGTCGCCAGGCCGAGTCCTGAGCTGCGCGAGCTGCAACGGGACTTGATTGATGCCGTGGCCCCGTTCACTGTGGCAACCGGACTCTCGGATGCCTTCGCCACGACGCCGGATGATCCCGTCATCGACCCGCTCCTGATCGACTACGTTTCGGCGTTTGTGCCGAAATCAACCGGCGAGCATTTCAGTCCGCACGTCACCACGGGCATTGCGCCGCGTGATTACCTCGACAAGATGCTCGCTGAACCGTTTGAGTCGTTCACATTCTCGCCGGCAGGCGCAGCCGTCTACCAGCTGGGTCAGTTCGGCACCGCTGCGAAGAAACTCCATGAATGGGGCTTGAAGCGCTGAGGCGAATCTGAAGGAAGCCGAAGGCAAAACGCTGGCCTGACGAACAGGAAGCGGATGGAGGCGGCGACCGCGTGCCGCGACAGCCGATCGCAGCAGACCGTCGCAGCAGCCTATCGCGGCAGCCTGTCGCGATACAGGCGCAACCCGTGCATCAGGTCGTTGATCAGCGTCTCCTGGTAGCGGTAGGACATCTCCTCGCCCATCGGCACCAGCACCGACAGCGAGTGACTGCGGCAGCGCTCGGCGAGCCCCGCGAGGCGCGCCAACAGGTCGTCGATCTGCGCGCGCGCTTCCGGCGTCGTGTGGCGCGCGTCCGCATCGATCTCCGCGATCCGCCCGAGCGTCACGCCCGGGCCGAACAGCGCGGGCAGCTCGCGCTCGATATTCACCCGGTCGGCGTCGACGCGCCACAGGCGGAAGCGATGCAGGAGCGCCATGCCGCTGAACAGCACCGAGAACGCGACGCCGAGCTGGATCCACAAGGGTAGCGGCATGACGTCCACCGCCCACGGCGCGTACTTGCCGAGGAGATCCGGCCCCTCCTCGTTGAAGAAGCCCTGCGACACGGCGGACATCGGCACGCCCGTCAGGTTCGGCTGCCCCTTGTTGTGGCGGATGAAGGTCGGGAAGACCTCGGCCACCGCGGCCATGAAGCCCTGCGTGGCGCCGTTGGACGCGCAGCCATTGCCGACGATCAGCGCGTCGACCTGCAGCACCTCCTTGTCCTCGGACGGAAGCATGCGCACGTAGTCGATCTGGCCGGCCTCGATGCGGCCCACGCGCGCGAACGGCAGGCGGCGCGCGAGTGAGGCCGCTTCGGGCAGGTGCAGGATCTGCAGGTTGCGTTTCTGCACCGCATCGGCGACGAGCTTCGCTTCGTCGTCGATCACCATCGCGCCGAGGTCGAGCTCGCCGCGCTCGAGCATGTCGAGCTGGCGGTCGATCGGCTGCGTCGACACGACGAGCTCGAGTCCGTCGAGCGGCACGAGCACGCGCCGCATCATCTGCTCGGTGCCGCTGCCCACCGGGCCGATGCCGAGGCGCAGTCCCTTGAGGTCAGCGGGGGTGCGGATGCGGTCCGCGTCGCGGCCGAGGATGATCAGCGACTCGGGACGCGGCAGGCGGCCGACGAGCTCCAGCAGGTGCTTGTCCGGGTACGCGATGCCGTCCTGCACGAGCCCGAAGTGGACGTCGCACGTCTTCATGCCGGCCATCAGCCGCTCGACGTTCTCGACCGAGCCCGCCGACGACACGTTGGCCACGCGACCCCTGCGGCGCGAGACCCCCTCGGCCAGCCTGTCGACGGTGGCGAAGTAATTGCCGGTCGGGCTGCCGGACAGCACGGCGACACGGACGTGCCGCAGGCTCGGCCGCGGGTCGATCCAAGCGACGAGCGCCGCGACGAGCGCCAACACACCGAACAGGATCGCCGTCTTCACGCCCGGCGAGAGCCTGCCGTTGTACCCGGAGCGCCCGAGCACGCGCATCAGCCGCTCCGTGGGGATTCGTCGGCCGGAAGCGGCCGGTTGGTCTGGCATCGTGCGGGTTCGGTCAGACGGGTAAGTCGGCAGAGCGGGCGTCTTCGCCCGCTCCCGGCCGCCATTCTGCCTCAGTGGGAAGCGGCGTGGCCGGCATCGCATTCCGTCGCGGCCAAGCCGCGTCGCGCGCTAGCCCAGCGGGACGACGCTGTCGTTCGCGAGCTCGCGCGACCGCGGCCCGACGAACCACGCCTGTTCGCGGCGCACCGGGTCGATCACCCAGCCCACGCTGAACGGGTGATGGAAGAAGCCCGCCTGCGTGCGGCGGTCGGTGCGGCTGAAGAACGCGCCGATGTCCGGATGGCTGTGGAACCAGCCGACGACGACCTCGCCGGGCAAGAGCGCCGTGCGCGCCGCGTCCCAGACGCCGGCGGCGAGGCGCAGCGAGTATTCGGTGGCGTCGTCGTCGAGGCCGGGAACCGCGGTACGCAGAAACACGACCGCAGGCACGGCATCGCCTGGGGCATTCACCAGCGGCTCGCCGAGCAGGAGCCCGCCCCGCTCGAGCGGACTGTGCACGACGTGATCCCATGCCTTGCGAAACGCGTCGGACGCGAGCGCCACGAACGGCA
>Ga0105106_10001816_pt1 | contig 15234 bp, 15 predicted proteins | sample PPLLaktember2015_5_FD_79109 | JGI IMG/M metagenome (GOLD analysis project Ga0105106, IMG submission 79109) | Freshwater sediment microbial communities from Prairie Pothole Lake near Jamestown, North Dakota, USA - PPLs Lake P8 Core (1) Depth... | ecosystem: Environmental > Aquatic > Freshwater >...
CCACGTCCTCCTCGCCCATGTAGACCTCGCACTCGAGGCCGAGCAGCGCGCAGGCGGTGGCCGCGGCCACTCCGCGCTGCCCCGCTCCGGTCTCGGCGATCAGGCGCCGCTTGCCCATGTAGCGGGCGAGCAGCGTCTGGCCGAGCACGTTGTTGATCTTGTGGGCGCCCGTGTGGGCGAGGTCCTCGCGCTTCAGGTAGACGCGGGCGCCGCCGAGGACCTCGGTCGCGCGGCGCGCGAAGTAGAGGGGCGTCGGGCGGCCGGCGTAGTTCCGCAGCAGCTCGTCGAGCTCGCTGCGGAAGTCGGCGCGGGCGGAGATGCGCGGGTAGGCCTCGGTGAGCTCGTCGAGGGCCGCGATCAGCGTCTCGGGCACGTAGCGGCCGCCGTAGGCGCCGAAGCGGCCGCCCTCGGCCAGCAGCTCGCCTCCCGTCCCGGTCCGCTCGCCGCTCGCGCTCACCCTTGCTCCGCCTTGCGCACGGCGGCGACGAAGGCGGCGAGGCGGGCGGGGTCCTTGCGGTGGCCCTCTCCTTCCACCCCGGTGGCCACGTCGACGCCCCAGGGCAAGAGGTCGCCGAGGTCGGCGATCGCCTGGCCGACGTTCTCCGGCGTGAGGCCCCCCGCGAGGATCACGTCGTAGCCTCCGGCGATCAGCTCGCGCGCGTCGGCCCAGTTCCAGGCCTTGCCGCGCCCGCCGCCCTCGGTCGGGTGGTCGAGGAGCAGCAGCGCCCCCGGGTACTGCTGGGCCGCCTCGAGGTCCGCGCCGCGGATCGCCTTGATCACCGGCAGGTCCAGCATCTCGACGTCCGCCTCGGACTCCTGCCCGTGGAGCTGGACGCGCTCGAAGTCGATGCGCCGCGTGACGCGCTCCACTTCGTCCCAGGAGGGGTCGCTGAACAGTGCGACGCGCTCGAGCACCCCCTCCACCCGCCGGGCGATGGCCTCCGCGGCGCGGAGATCCACCCGACGCGGCGAGCCGGGGACGAAGTTGATCCCGATCAGGTCCGCGCCGGCGTCCGCCACCGCCACGGCGTCGTCCGGGTGGACGACTCCACACACCTTGATTCGCACCGTCACGTGGCCCGGCTCTCCTCCGCTCCGCGAAGGCGGCGGAGTGCCCTCCCCGGCTCCGCCTCGCGCATCAGGGATTCTCCCACGAGAAAGGCCCGAGCGCCCGCCCGCGCGAGGCGCGCGAGGTCGGCCGGGCCCGCGATTCCGCTCTCGGCGACGAGCAGGACCCCGGGCGGGACGCGGGGCGCGAGGCGCTCGGTCACCGTGAGGTCCGTCACGAAGCTCCGCAGGTCGCGGTTGTTGACGCCCACGAGGTCCGCGCCGGCGCCGAGGGCGGCCTCCAGCTCCCCCTCGTCGTGCACCTCGACGAGGCAGTCGAGGCCCCGGGCCCGGGCGTGGACGAGCAGCTCCCGGAGCGTACCCGCCGCGAGGGCCGAGGCGATGAGGAGCACGGCGTCGGCGCCCGCCACCCGCGCCTCGTCCACCTGATAGGGGTCGAGGAGGAAGTCCTTCCGCAGGAGCGGCAGGCCGACGGCCGCGCGCACCCGGGCGAGGAAATCGAGGCTGCCGCCGAAGTAGCGCTCGTCGGTGAGCACCGAGAGGGCGGCGGCGCCCCCGGCGGCGTAGTCCCGGGCGCAGGCCACCGGATCGAAGTCGGGGCGGATCTCGCCGCGGCTCGGCGAGCGGCGCTTCAGCTCGGCGATCACCACCGGCGGCTCGCCCCTCTCGAGGGCGCGGCGAAAGCCCCGCGGCGCCTCGGAGGCGCGCTCGGCGAGCTCCGCGAGGACGGCCGGGGGCACGCGATCCTGCGCCCGCTTCAGCTCGCCGCGCTTGTGCTCGAGGATCTCGTCGAGGATCGTCATCGGCCGCCGCCGGTCTCGTCCGGGGGTTTCATCGGCCGCCGCCCGCGGCCGCGCGCCGCCCGGCCTCGGCGAGGGCCTCGAGGCGTCCGAGGGCCGCGCCGGAGTCGACGCTCCGGGCCGCTAGACCGAGGCCCTCCTCGAGGCTCGCGGCGGCCTCCGCGACGAGGAGGGCCGCGGCGGCGTTCAGGAGCACGATGTCCCGCGCCGGGCCGGCCTCGCCCGCCAGCACCGCCCGGGCGATGGCGGCGCTCCGGGCCGCGTCCCCGCCGCGCAGGGCCTCGGGGGCGGCGAGGGGGATCCCGAGGCTCCTCGGGTCGACACGGCCGAGGGAGACCGCGCGGCCGTCCCAGAGGGCGGTGGTGCTGGTGGTGGTGGTGGTGAGCTCGTCGAGGCCGTCGTCCCCGTGCACCACGAGGGCGCGCTCGGCGCCGAGGGCGCCGAGCGCCTCGGCGAGGGGGGCGACGAGGGCGCCGTCGTACACGCCGACCAGCTGGCGCCGCGCGCCGACGGGGTTCAGGAGCGGGCCGAGGCAGTTCATGATCGTGCGCACGCCGAGCTCCGCGCGCACCGGCGCCACGTAGCGCATGGCCGGGTGGGCGCGCCGCGCGTACAGGAATCCGATGCCCACCTCCCCGACCAGCCTCGCCGCGGCGGCGATGGGCAGGTCCACGGGGACGCCGAGGGCCTCCAGCAGGTCGGCGCTCCCGGTCTTCCCGGTCGCCGCGCGGTTGCCGTGCTTGGCGACGGGCACGCCGGCTCCCGCGACCACGAACGCCGCGATCGTCGACACGTTCAGCGTACCCGCCTCGTCGCCGCCCGTGCCGCAGGTGTCCACGCAGCGCGGATCCGGCAGCGGGGCCGTCTCGGCCCGCGCCCGCAGGGCGCGGGCGGCGGCGACGATCTCGCCGACGGTCTCGCCCTTGGTGCGAAGCGCGACCAGCAGCCCGGCGATCTGGGCCGGGCTCGCCGCGCCGTCCATGATCTCGCCGAAGGCCGCCTGGAGCATCTCCCCGGGGACCTCGCGGCGGGCGGCGGCGAGGCGCGTCGCCTCTCGCAGGCTCACTGCCCCGCGCCCCGGCAGAGTGACAGGAAGTTCCCGAGCAGCCGCTTCCCCTCGCCGGTCAGGATCGACTCGGGGTGGAACTGCACCCCGTGCACCGGCAAGGTGCGGTGGCGCAAGCCCATGATCTCGCCGTCGTCGGTGCGCGCGCAGACCTCGAGCACGCCCGGCAGGCTCGCCGCCTCGACCACGAGCGAGTGGTAACGGGTGGCCTCGAAGCCGCCGGGCAGCCCCGCGAAGACGCCGCGCCCGTCGTGGTGGATCTTCGAGGTCTTGCCGTGCATCAGGGTGCGGGCGCGCACCACGCGCCCGCCGAAGGCCTGGCCGATCGCCTGGTGGCCGAGGCAGACGCCGAGCAGCGGCACCGAGGGGCCGAAGGCCGTCACCGCGGCGACCGTGACGCCGGCGTCCTCGGGCCGGCCCGGCCCCGGCGAGATCACCACGCCCGCGGGACGGCGGGCCACCAGCTCGTCCAGGGCCGCGGCGTCGTTGCGCATTACCTCGAGGTCGGCGCCGAGCTCGCCCAGGTACTGGACGAGGTTGTAGGTGAAGGAGTCGTAGTTGTCGATCACGAGGAGGCGCATCAGTCGCTCCCCTCGCGGGCCATGTCGATCGCCTGGATCAAGGCGCGGCCCTTGTGGAGCGTCTCCTGGTACTCGGTCTCCGGGTCCGAATCGGCCACGATGCCGCCGCCCGACTGGACGAAGATCGAGCCGTCCTGGATCAGCATGGTGCGGATCGCGATCGCCATGTCCATGTTGCCGGAGTAGTCGACGTAGCCGACGCAGCCTCCGTAGGGCCCGCGCCGCCGCGTCTCGAGCTCGTCGATGATCTCCATCGCCCGGACCTTCGGCGCCCCCGAGAGGGTGCCGGCGGGAAAGGTCGCCCGCAGCAGGTCGAGCCAGTCGAGACCGGGGCGCAGCTCGCCCTGGACGTTCGAGACGATGTGCATCACGTGGGAGTAGCGCTCGACCACGGCGTACTCGGTGACGCGGACGGAGCCGACCTTCGCCACGCGCCCGACGTCGTTGCGTCCGAGGTCCACCAGCATCAGGTGCTCGGCGCGCTCCTTCGGGTCGGCCAGCAGCTCCGCCTCGAGGGCGCGGTCGGCGTCGGCCCCGGCGCCCCGGGGCCGTGTGCCCGCGATCGGCCGCAGGTCGATGCGGCCGTCCTCGACGCGCACCAGGATCTCCGGGGAAGAGCCGATCAGGATGCGCTCGGGCCCCGCGCGCAGGAAGAACAGGTAGGGGCTCGGGTTGATGCGGCGGAGCTGGCGGTAGATCAGGAACGGGTCCACCTGGAGCGGCAGACGCACGCGCTGGGACAGCACCACCTGGAAGATGTCCCCCGCTTCGATGTACTCCTTCGCGCGCTTCACCATCTCGTGGTAGGCGTCGCGCGTGAGGCTCGCGTCGACGGCCATCGGCTCGCGCACCGCCGGCTGGGGCTCGAAGGGCAGCGGCGCGCGCAGCCGGGCGACGGTGGCCTCGAGCGCCGCGCTCTCCTCGCGCCAGCGCGCGCGGGGGTCGTCGCCGGGACGCAGCTCCACCTCGCGGATCACGAGCGCCACGTGCCGCACGTTGTCGTAGGCGACGACGGTCTCGGGCAGCGCGAACCACACGTCCGGGAAGCCGAGCTCGTCGGGATTCGCGTCGGGCACCCGCTCGACGAAGCGCACCCAGTCCCAGGCGATCGCCCCGACCGCCCCGCCCGCGAAGCGGGGCAGCGGCGGGCCTTCCGGGGGCGCCAGGCGCAGGGCCGCGAGGCGCTCGCGCAGCCAGCGCAGCGGATCGCCCTCGATGCGGAAACGGCGCTCGGCGCCGCCCTCCTCGAGCACGGCCTCGCCGTCCCGGGCCTGGAACACCGCCCGGGCACCGCTCCCCATGAAGCTCCAGCGCGCCCACTTCTCGCCGCCCTGCACCGACTCGAACAGGAAGGAGGTGCGCCCGTCGTCGAGGCGCCGGAACAGGGACAGGGGGGTGTCGAGGTCCGCGCCGATCTCGCGGACGAGGGGGACCACGTTGCCGCGCTCGGCAAGCTTCGCGAACTCGTCCTGGCTGGGGCGGAGCACCGGGGGCCTCGGGGGTTCAGAGTTCCTCTTCCTCGAAGCGTTCGCCAGGGTCCTTGCGGCCGCGGGACTGGAAGGGCCGCACCGTGTCTTCCCCGAGTCCGATCAGGCGGTAGCGCAGGGCGAACTCGACGCCCCGGGTGCGCTCGTCCGAGACCGACGCCCGGATCGCCCAGCAGCGACACTTCGAGATGTACTCGACACCCCCCTGGTTGCCGAGGAAGAAGGACTCCTCGAAGGAGTACTGCATCCGGTAGGTGAGCGCCCAGTTCCGCGTCACCGCCCAGCGCGCGAACAAGAAGATCTGGTTGATCTTGGTGACGCCCTCCTCGAACTCGTCGAAGCGCTCGTCGTCGAACCGGAACGCTTCGAAGAAGCGCGGCGCCTGGGCGACGTAGCGGTAGGCGATGCCGACGTCGTGGCCCTCCTCGTGGGACCAGCTGGTCGCGAGCATGCCCTCGCTGAGCTCGCCGGCGTTGAAGTCGTAGCCGAGGTTGAAGCGGGTGCGGATGCGCTCGGCGGGCCAGACGGAGCCGTCGGCGTAGAGGCCGGTGAAGCCGTCGTTCTCGAAGTCGTACTGGAGCGCGAAGTCCACGTCCGCGAACAGCCGGGTCCCCTCGGCCTCCTCGCGCGGCACGTAGACGCGGTTGCCGAAGCCGAAGGTGAAGGCGTTCACGTCGGGAATGCGATCGGCGTAGTCCCGGGTGACGCTGAACAGCCCGAGCTCGCGCAGCCGCTGCTGGAGCAGCGTCGTCTGGGGCGTGAACAGCGGGTTGCCGTCCTGGGAAGCGTGGGTCACGCCCGTGTACTGGACGTGGGGCTCGATCACGTGGAGCGCCTGCCCGACGCCGAAGGGCAGCGTGAGGGCGCGCCGCAGCCGCGTGCGGACGTCGAGCTGGACCGTGAACAGGTTCCGGCTGTCGAAGCTCCGTTCCCGGCTCTGGTAGAGCGTGCCGTGGTAGCCGATCTCCGGCAGCACCTCGACCGCGTCCCACAGGCGCATCGGGTAGGAGAGACGCGGGTTCAGCAGCACGCGGTGCCCGCGGTCGTGCAGCAGCTCGCCCTCCTGGAACACGCGATCGCCCTCGGCTCCCGGCGGGAAGTTGTCGAGGCTGCCGTCGAGGAGGGCCATCGGATCGCTCGCCAGCACCTCGGCCACCGTGGTGACGGTGCCGTCCCGCAGCACGGCGGCCGCGTCCGGGCTCTCGACCAGGTAGTCCTCGACGGAGAGCGTCCGGCCGTCGTCGAGGGTCACCGTGCCGTCGGGGTGGAAGGTGCGCCCCTCGGTGTCGCGCTCGGCGCCGTCGGGGATCGCGTCGAGACCCGCGTCGACGAACAGGTCGTCGACGAGGCGCGCCTCGTTGAAGGGGTCGCTGACCTGGTCCTGCGCCCAGTAGTGGGTGTAGTCGGCGTCGAAGGAGCCCACCAGGCCCGGCAGCACGCGGTCGAGGCGCTGGGGCACGCCGGAGGCGTGGAGCTGGGGCATGCGCTGGAGCAGGAACTCGTCGCGGTCCTGGTCGTCGGGGTTCTGGCTGTCGTCGGCCCACTGGATCCCGCCGAAGAACCCGTAGCGGTCGAGGGGCCCGAAGCGCTTCTCGACGAAGGTCTGCGACTCGATGAAGCGGTCCTTCCGGTAGGTCGAGAACTCCTTGAAGTCGAAGGGGTAGCGGTTGTCCGAGAAGAAGCGCGCGTCCACCACCCAGCGGGTGTCGTAGGGCAGATAGTGGTTGTGGACCGTCTCCACGGCCCAGCGCTTCGAGGAGAACGGAGACGAGGCGTCGTTCTCGTCGATGTCGTCGTCGTCGATGAAGGCGCCGTAGAAGCGGCCGCTCGAGCGCTCGCCGAAGACGTACTCTCCCTCGACCGAGGGCAGGAAGCCGTTCTCCGTGAGGTAGGAGGCGGTGAAGGTGAGGTTCAGGCGCTCGCCCACCGCCCAGAAGAACGGCAGCCCGATGTCGAAGCCGTTGCGCGAGGATGCGTTCCACACGGGGAACAGGAAGCCCGTCGCGCGGTCGGATTTCAGCGGGTAGATCATCCAGGGCAGCCAGAGCACCGGCACGCCCAGCACCTCGAAGGCGGTGTTGCGGGCGGTGCCGTAGCCCCCGATGTCGAGGTCCGCGCTCTTCGCGGTGAGGACCCAGGGCTCCTTCTCCCCCTCCGGGCACTTGCAGCTCGTGAAGCGGCCCCGGTCGAAGACGTAGGAGTTCTCGCCCGTCTTCTGGATGGTGTCGCCGCTCATCAGGAAGCGCGTCCCGCTCCCTTCGAGGGAGCCGCGGAACACGACGCCCTTCACCGTGTCGATCTGGAACTGGAGCACCTCCGCCCGCAGCACGTCCTCGCCTTCGATGACGACGACGTTTCCGCTCGCGAGGCCCTGGCGCGTGGTGGCGCTGAAGCCGATCCAGTCGGCCGAGAGCACGCGGTCGGGCTGGGTGATGCGGACGTTGCCGCGGGCCACGTACACGCCGCGTTGGGCGTCGTGCTCCACCGAGTCCGCGGTGATGTCGAAGGGCTGCTCCTTCTCCGCGCCCTCGCCGAGGAAGCCGCCCTGGGCCGACGCGGGGCCGGCAGCGAGCGCAGCTGCCAAGAGGAGCGGCGCGATGTGCGAGAGCGGCGAGCGCGGCACGGGCCAGCACTCTACCCAGGGGGGCCCCGCTAGTCGAGGGCGGCGGAGAGCGACTCGAGGTCCGGGATCACCAGCGCGTCGTCCTGGAGGCGCACCCGCTTGCGCTCGAGGAGCTGGCCCAGCGCGCGATGGGCTTCGAGCATCGTGAGGCCCGACTCCCCGGCGAGCTGGCGCAGGCTCGTGGCCACCTGAGCCGACCCGCCTTCGCCAGGCTCGGCCCGGCGGACCAGCACCCGCACCACCGGCCGCAGCAGGTCGTCGGCGCCGAGTGCCGCGAGACGCTGTTCGAGATCCGTCACCCGGGCGACCAGGCGCCGGATCATCCGCAGGGCGATCTCCGGGCGCTCCTCGCACATCCCCTCGAAGGTGATGCGGTCGAGCTCCAGCACCCGGGCGTCGCTCGCCGCGACCGCCCGCACGCTCCGCGGGCGGCTCGCCAGCACCCCCATCTCGCCGAAGAAGTCGCCGGGGCCGTGGCGGGCCACCGTCCGCGGGCCGCTCGCCCCGTCGCGCTGGAGCTCCACCTGGCCCGCCTGGATCACGTAGAGGACCTGGGTCTCGTCTCCGATCTCGTAGATCACCTCGCCCGCCGGGTACTCGCGCTCGTAGCTCTGGCGGACGACGTAGCCGGTGTCCTCGGAGCGGGTCTGGGGCGAGTCGCTGGGGGACACGACGGTCCCTTCGACCCTCCGGGGAAGGGACTTTAGCCTGCGGGAGCGGCGCTTCCGGCCCGGAGGGCGGCCTCGACGGCTTCCTCGAGGACCTCGGGCTCGACGAGCCCCACGTGGGACGAGTCGATCGTGCCGTCGGCGCGGATCACGTAGAGGCTCGGAAAGCCCACGGCGCCGTAGCGCTGGGCGAGGCCCTCGTCGCCGAGGAGGACCCGGTAGGCGATGCGGTGCTCGGCGGCGAAGGGCGCCACGGCTTCCCGGCCGCCCGCGTCGACGGCGATCCCGATCACCTCGACCCGGTCGCCGTAGCGCTCCTCGAGCTGGTTCAGCACCGGGATCTGGAACTCGCAGGGAGCGCACCAGGTCGCCCAGAAGTCGACCACGACCGGGCGGCCCCGGAGCTCCGCCAGGGAGACCCGGCTGCCGCCCAGGTCCTCGAGGGTCCACTCGGGGGCCGGGCCGCCGGCCCCCTGCCCCTCCTCCTGCACCCGGCAGCCGGCGCCGGCGAGCCCCCCGAGCACGAGGGCGGCCGCCGCGAGGCAGCGGGCGGCCCTCCGGATCACAGGAGGGACTGCTCCGCCTTCTCGACCAGGTCGGAGAGGAACAGGAAGTAGTCGTTGAGGACCGCCATGCGATTGCTGGCCACGAGGACGCCGACGGCCACGAGGAGCGTCCCCGACACGATCTCGACGCTGCGGAAGTGCCGCCGCATGCGCGCGAAGGCGCCGAAGAAGAACTCGATGCTCCAGCCGGCGAGGAGGAAGGGGATGCCGAGGCCCGCCGAGTAGACGGCGAGGAGCAGCATGCCCTCGTACACCGTCTCGCGGCCCCCGGCGAGGGTGAGGATGCCGCCGAGGATCGGTCCCACGCAGGGCGACCAGCCGAAGGCGAAGGCGGCGCCGACGAGGTAGGTGCCGAGGAAGCTCTTCGGCTGGAGCGAGCCGCCGAAGCGCGCGTCGCGGTAGAGCCAGGGAATGGGGAGCGCCCCCATCAGGTGCAGGCCCATCGCGACGATCACCACCCCCGCGATCTGGACGGCGGTGATCTCCAGGCCGAAGACCACCACCTGCCAGGTCTGGAGCACGCGGCCGACCACCGTCGCCGTGGCGCCGAGCAGCACGAACACCGACGAGAAGCCGGCGACGAAGCCGGCGCAGCCGAGGAGGACGCGGCGCCGCAGGCCGGCCGGGACCCCCTCCCCGCCCTCCTCGCCGCCCCGCAGCCCCTCCACCGAGATCCCGGAGATGAGGGACAGATAGGCGGGCATCAGCGGCATCACGCAGGGGGACAGCACCGACAGCAGCCCGGCGGCGAAGGCGGTGGCGAAGCTCGCGAGGGAGAGGGGATCGGTCATGTCGTGCGACCCCCGCGGGGCCTACTCCCAGCCCGTGTCGCCGCCCGACTCGCTGTCTCCGCCGTCCGAGCCGTCGTCGCCCCGCGCGGCCCGGTGCGCCGCCCGGCGGCCGATGAACTCGATCGCGTCCTCTCCGGTCAGGTGCTCCGGCGTGAGGGCGTAGTCGCCGCGCCAGGCGGGCTCGATCACGCGCATCGCCACGTCCTCGTCGCCCCCCGAGAGGCCGAAGGCCACGAGCCCGATGAAGCCGCCGAAGAACGCGTACATCAGCTTGCCCGGCCCGTAGACCAGGTTGGCGAAGACGCAGCCGGTGCCGAGCCCCATTTCGCCGGCGGCGCTCCGCGCCGCGGCGGGACGCGCCGCGAGCGGCAGGCTGAGCGCGACGAGCAGCGCCGCTGCGGCGGCGCGCCGCTTACGCGCCCAGGCGGCGCGTCGCATTCGCGCCCAGGCGGTGCGTAGCTTTCGAGTGCGCATGGTGGAAACCTCTCTTCCCCGGCGCGCGCTGCGCGCCGACCCCCGGCCCGGGAATGTCGCCCGGGGCGCCGACCGGGTCAACCCGAGCTCAGAAACGCTTCTCCGTGTCGAGCAGCAGCGTGACGGGACCGGAGTTCACGAGCTCCACCTCCATGCGCGCCCGGAACCGGCCGCACACCACCGGGGCGCCGGCGCGCCGCGCCTCCGCGGCGACCTCCTGGACGAGGGGCTCGGCGACCTCGGGCGCCGCCGCGTCCTGCCACGACGGGCGCCTGCCCGTCCGGGCGTCGCCCAGCAGCGTGAACTGGGAGACGATCCCGAGCGTGCCGCCGGCCTCGAGCAGGCCGAGGTTCATGCGTCCCTCGCCGTCCTCGAAGACCCGCAGCCCGACGAGCTTGCGGGCGAGCGCCCGCGCCTGCTCCGGTCCGTCGCCGCGGGCGACGCCGACCAGCGCCAGCAGCCCGCCCGCCATCTCGGCCACCGTCTCCTCGCCCACTCGCACGCGCGCCGAGCACACGCGCTGCACGACGGCGCGCAACGCTAGAGGCCTTCCTGGTCGGCGAAGCGGCCCCGGTAGGCGGCGCGCCCTTCGGCGCGCATCAGCACGATCTGGCAGACGCGCACCCCGGGATAAAGCTCGAGGGGGTGGCCCGCCACGTTGCTCATCTCGAGCACCTGGCGGTTCGAGACGCCGGGCTGCACGAAGGCCGAGGTGACGTGGATCATCAGTCCGAGGCGCGCGAAGCGGCTGCGCCCTTCGAGCAGGCCGCACAGGTCCTCGGCCAGGGTGATGCGCTCCCGCGTGATGCCGTGGACCGTCGCCCCCGGCTGCAGCACGAACGTCTCGTCGAGGGCCACCCGCCGCGTGTAGAGGCGGAAGTCCGAGTCCTCGCGGATCGGGATCGGCTCGCTGCCGGGCTCGATCACCCGCAGCTCGTCGCCGAGGGTGAGGTCGATCGAGGCCGGGCCGACCGCGCTCCTGTCGAAGGGCTCGATGCGAATGCGGCCGGCTTCGATCTCCGCGAGGATCACGTCGCGCGTGAGGACCGTCATGGGGCGCGCATGATACCGTACCCCCATGCGCCACCCGTTCTTCGCGCCGCCGACGCCCCTCGTGATCGGCCACCGCGGCAGCAGCGGCGAGGCGCCCGAGAACACGTTGCCGGCCTTCGCCCGCGCCCTCGCCCAGGGCGCGGCGATCCTCGAGACCGACGTGCACTCGACGCGGGACGGCGTCGTCGTCGTCTACCACGACGAGCGCGTCGAGCGCACCACCGACGGCGCCGGGGCCATCGCCGAGCTCGACTTCGCGGCGCTCCGCGCCCTCGACGCGGGGCACTGCTACAGCCCCGACGGAGGCCGCAGCTTCCCGTTCCGCGGCCAGGGGCTGCGCATCGCGACCCTCGCCGAGGCCTTCGAGGCGTTCCCCGGCGCCCGCTTCAACGTGGAGATCAAGCGCGACGACCCGGCGCTCGTCGAGGGCACCGTCCGCGCGGTGGCCGCCGCCGGGCGCGAGGACCTCACGCTGCTGACGGCCGGCGACGACGCGGCGATGGCGAGCCTGCGCCGCCACCTGCGCGAGACGGGCCTCGCGCCGGCGACGGGCGCCAGCGCGGGCGACGTCCTCGGCTTCGTGCGCGCCGCGACGAGCGGGGGCGCGCCGCCGCCGGAGCCGATGGCGCTCCAGATCCCGATGGAGTTCGCCGGCCGACCCCTCGTCACCCGGGAGCTCGTGAGCTTCGCCCACGCCCACGAGGTGCAGGTCCACGTCTGGACGGTCAACGACCCCGAGGAAATGCACCGCCTGCTCGACCTCGGCGTCGACGGCATCGTGAGCGACTACCCGGCGCGCGTCTGCGAAGTGCTCGCGAAGCGCCGCTCGAGCTTTAGAAAGGGGTCTGGCCTCGAACTTTAGAAACTCGAGAGTTTCTAAAGTTCGAGGCCAGACCCCTTTCTAAAGGCGTGGAGCGTGGCGAGGGCCCAGCGGGCGTGCTCGGCGAGGAGGGGGTCGGGGCCCGCCGCGTGGCGCTCGACGGCCGCGATCAGCGACGGGTCGCCGGCGTTGCCGGCGGCGACGAGGGCGTTGCGCAGCAGCATGCGATGGCGCGCGCGGCGCAGGGCGCTGCGCAGGGTCGCCCGCTGCCAGGCGTCCTCGTCGAGCTCGAGCAGCCAGGCCAGGGTCGGCGCGCGCCACTCGGGGCGGGGCGCGAGGCGCGCGCCGAGGCCCAGGGGATCCGCCGGGAGCTCGCGCCGCGGGCGCGCGTTCCACGGGCAGACCTCCTGGCAGACGTCGCAGCCGAACACGCGGGTCCCCTGCGCCTCGCGCAGCGGGGGCGGGATCGGACCCTGGAGCTCGATGGTCGTGTAGGCGAGGCAGCGCGTCGCGTCGAGCACGTGGGGCTCCGGGAAGGCGCCGGTCGGACAGGCGTCGAGGCAGGCCCGGCAGCTCCCGCAGTGGTCCGGCTCCGGCTCGTCGGGGTCGAGGGCGAGGTCGCAGAGCACGACGCCGAGGGCGAGCCAGGAGCCGAGGCGCGGGTGGATCAGGCAGCTGTTCTTCCCGATCCAGCCGAGACCCGCCCGGGCGGCGTGGGCGCGCTCCATCACCGGACCCGTGTCCACGAACACGCGCTCGCGCACGCTGAGCCCGGCGAGGGGAGCGAGGGCGTCGGCGAGGCTCCGCAGCCGGCTGCCGAGCACCTCGTGGTAGTCGTCGCCCCGGGCGTAGCGAGCGACGCCCGCCCCCGCGGCGGGCTCCTCGGCGGGACCGCGCTCGTACACGAGCGCCGTCACGATCACGCTCCGCGCTCCGGGCAGGACGAGGCGCGGGTCCTCGCGCTCCGCGGCGCGGCGCGCGAGGAAGCCGAGCTCGCCGCCGTAGCCCTTCGCGAGCCAGTCGGCGAGGAAGCGGGTCCGGACGCTCGGCTCGGCGGGCGCGATGCCGACGAGATCGAAGCCGAGGGCCCGCGCCAGCCCCTTCACCCGCTCGCCGAGGGTCGGCCCCGTCACGCCGGGGCGGAGCGCGCGGGCGCCTCCCCGCGCCGCAGCGCCGCGCCGAGGCCGAGCATCAGCGCGACCGCCACGCCGTAGGTGAGCAGCCCCAGCAGCTCGTGGGGCGGCCCTTCCGTCGCGACCTCGGCGCCGAAGCGCCGCGCGACGAGGACGGTGGCGATCACGCGCGCGAGGTTGCCCGCCATCGCGAGGGGCACCACCCCCGCGACGAGGGCGACGCGGGCCGCGGGGCGGCGCAGCGTCAGGTAGGCGAGCAGCACGGCGAGGGGTGCGAGGGTGATCACCGAGGTGACGCCGCTGCACGCCTCGGCCACGAAGAGCTGCTCGCCGCCCGGGAGCACGAGCACGTTGCCTTCCCGGGTGATCGGGGCGCCGAGGGCCGCGAGGATGCGCACCGAGGCGTCGGAGACGAAGAACTGCAGCCGCACGATGAAAGGAGCGATCCAGGGGGGCGGCACCGGCACCATGAACAGCAGGAAGGCGATCGGGAAGGCGAGCTGGCGCAGCCACGCGGGACCGCGGGCGTAGAGCACCGCTCCGGCGACCGCTGCGACGAAGGCCACGCCCTGGAGCGAGACCGAGCCGACGCCTATCCCCGCCAGGTAGGCGAGGGCCGCCGCCGCGAGCACCGCGAGGCCGCGGGCGTCGGGGCGGGCCTCGAGCCGGCGCCAGGCGTAGCGCTCCCGCAGCGCGACCCAGAGGGAGACCAGGGGCACCAGGAAGCCGTGGGACTGGTACTCGACGGCGCGCCAGACGCCGGCCAGGGAGAGCAGCGCCGGCGCGAAGGAGGCGGCGAGGAGCGCGAGCAGCGCCCACTCCCGGGGTGCGAGCCGCTCTGCGGGGGCTGCGTTCATGGGCCAGGCTTCCTCTCCGGGGCCCATCGGCCGTTGCCCCGTCCGCTTTGAACCGTACCCGGGCGCTTTGAACGTAACCCGGCCGCCCGATAGAATGCGCCGCCTCTCGGAAGCAGGCGGGGGCGGACGCGATGGACTCCGGCGAGCGAGTGACCTTTCCCGAGGGGTTCCGATGGGGCGCCGCGACGGCGTCCTATCAGATCGAAGGCGCCTGGAACGAGGACGGCAAGGGCGAGAGCATCTGGGACCGCTTCTCCCACACGCCCGGGCGGGTGAAGCACGGCGACACCGGGGATTTCGCCTGCGACTCCTACCACCGCGCGGACGAGGACGTGGCGATCCTCCGCGAGCTCGGCCTGGGCAGCTACCGCTTCTCCATCGCCTGGCCTCGCATCCAGCCCACGGGCCGCGGGCGGGCCCTCCAGAAGGGCCTCGACTACTACCGGCGGCTGGTGGACGCGCTGCTCGCCGCCGGGATCCGGCCCTTCCCGACGCTCTACCACTGGGACCTGCCCCAGTCCCTGGAGGACGCCGGCGGCTGGCCCAACCGGGACACGGCGAGCCGCTTCGCCGACTACGCCGAGACCATGGTCGAGGCCCTCGGCGACCGTGTCTCCGACTGGATCGTCTTCAACGAGCCGAACATCTTCACGACCCTCGGCTACCTGATCGGCATCCACGCCCCGGGCCGCCGCGATCCGGCCGCCTTCCTGCGCGCCACCCACACCGTGAGCCTCGCCCAGGGCGAAGCGGTGCGCGCGATGCGCGCCATGCGCCCGGGTCTCCGCATCGGCAGCGCCTTCAACATGTCGCCCTGCGAGCCCGCGACGGGCTCGGCCGCCGACCGCGCGGCGGCCGAGCGCTGGCACGCCTTTCTGAACACCTGGTTCCTGGAGCCCGCGCTCCGCGGCCGCTACCCGGAAGCCTTCCCCCAGGGCGTGCCCCTGGCGCAGATGGGCGTCGAGCCGCGGGACCTGGAGCGGGTGCGGGCGCCCCTCGACTTCATCGGGATCAACCTCTACATGCGCACCGTGGTGCGGGCCGCCCCCGAGGACGTGGTGGGCCTCGGAGCCGCCCCGGTCGGGGCCGGGGGCGACGAAGGGCCGCGCACCGAGTTCGGCTGGGAGGTCTGGCCCGATTCGCTCTACGACATGGTGATGCGCGTGACCCGCGACTACGAGCGGCCGGTCATCGAGATCACGGAGAACGGCTGCGCCTACGGCGACGCACCGGACGAGGACGGCGTC
>Ga0105106_10001819_pt1 | contig 15211 bp, 15 predicted proteins | sample PPLLaktember2015_5_FD_79109 | JGI IMG/M metagenome (GOLD analysis project Ga0105106, IMG submission 79109) | Freshwater sediment microbial communities from Prairie Pothole Lake near Jamestown, North Dakota, USA - PPLs Lake P8 Core (1) Depth... | ecosystem: Environmental > Aquatic > Freshwater >...
AAACAGAGCTGCGCCGGCATCACTTCGAGTACCGCGCCGATGCGGTGGTCGGACCGGGCCAGACGCTGACGGCGGCCTTCGCGTTTGACGGCGAGCGCGGGGTGCTGACCAATCACCGATCCACGGACGCGCCTGAGCGGCCCGAGCGGAACAATACGGGCACCACTATCCAGTACGAGGCGCTCGCGCGCCGCGCCTCGATCGTCGGGGGAATCCGCTTCGAGAACAACGGCAGTTTCGGGTTCTATGCGGCGCCGCGGCTGGCGGTGTCGTGGCTGGCGCTCGCGGGCCGCGAGGCGTTCGGCAGCACGCGCGTTCGTGGCAGCATCGGCCGTGGCATCAAAGAACCGCTGTTCATCCAGTCGTACAGCCCGTCGCCGAGCTTTCTCGGCAATCCGGATCTGAAGCCCGAGCGTTCGCGTGGATTCGACATCGGCGTCGAGCAGCGCCTGGCACGCGATCGCGCCGCGATCGAGCTGATTTATTTCGCGAACCACTTCGACGACTTGATCAGCCTCGGGCCTTACGACCCCGTTACGTTCAACGCCCGCTACGAGAACATCGGCGAAACGCGTGCGTCGGGCATCGAGCTCACCGGCACGGCGCTGGTCGGGCGGGCGTTCCGCCTGGCCGCCGGCTACACGCTCGTCGACTCGAAGGTGATTCGCAGCATCAGCAGCAGTCCGATCTTTGCCCCGGGAAGAGCGCTGTATCGGCGCCCACGCCACTCGGGCTCGGTCGAGGCCTCGTATTCGCGCAATCGCTTCAGCGTGGCGGTTGGCGGCGTATTCGTCGGATCGCGCGTGGATACCGACTTCAACTTCCCGACCGTCTCTTCGAACCAAGGGTATGCGGCGTGGAACGCGAGCGGAGACGTTCGACTCGCGCCGCGCACCTCTGTTTTTGTCACGATCGATAATCTGATCGATCGGCAATACATGGAACCGCTCGGCTATCTCGCCCTGGGACGAACGGTGCGGGCTGGCATCCGAACGAGGTTTTGATGGGACGCCCTACGGCGGTCATTTCCTGGAGCGGCGGCAAGGACTCGTGCGCGGCGTACCATCGCGCACGAGCCTCGTTCAACATCGTGGCCGCGATCACGATGTTCAACGAAAATGCGACACGGAGCCGCTCTCACGGCCTTCGCCCCGAGATTGTCGCAGCACAGCTCGAGCGCCTTGGATTGCGAAGCATTACGCGGCCGTGCACGTGGGAATCTTACGACGAGGCGTTCGATGATGCGCTTGCCTGTGCTGCGGCGATTGGCGTGACGCATGCGATCTTCGGAGACATCCTTTTCGACGAGCATCGCGAGTGGGCCGAGCGTGTCAGCGCCGGGCGAGGGCTGGCAGCGGTCGAGCCGCTCTGGAAAGAATCGACGATCGATCTGTACAGGGAATTTCTCGCATCCGGCACGCGAGCGCGCATCGTGACAGTGCGTTCGAGCAAGCTCGACGAGTCATATCTCGGACGCGATCTTTCCGAGGATCTGCTCGACGGGTTCCTCGCTCGCGACGTCGACCCGTGCGGTGAACGAGGCGAGTACCACACTGTCGTCACGTCGTGCCCCGCATTCTCGCGTCCACTCCGCGTGCGCGCCCTTGGGCGCGAAAGCCACAGCGGCTGCGTTGCCGAGGACCTGGTGCTCGATGAGTGAGCGGGGGTTGACCGCCGACCACGTGTCGTACGCGTATGCGAGCGGCACACCTGTTTTGCACGACGTAACGGCGCGTGTGGCGAGTGGCGGCCTGGTGGGCATTCTCGGCCCTAACGGGTCGGGCAAGACCACCTTGCTGCGTCTGTTTGCAGGGTTGCTCTCTCCTCTTGAAGGTCGCGTGCTTCTCGACGGCATCGACATGAAGATGCTGCCGCGACGCGATGTGTCGAGGCGGATGGCGATGGTGCCCCAGGAAACACAGCTCGCATTCGACTACACAGTGCTCGAAATGGCTGTGATGGGTCGTTATCCGCACCTGGGCGCGTTCGAGATCGAAGGTCCTGACGATATCGACATCGCGCGCGAAGCGCTGAGAGCCACTGGGACGCTTCATCTCGAGTCGCGGCTGTTCACTTCGCTCTCGGGCGGCGAGAAACAGCGCGTCGTCATCGCCGGTGCGCTGGCACAACTGGGTAAAAGGGGTCCCCATTTTCTGCTTTTGCTCGATGAGCCGACCGCCTCGCTCGACCTTGCGTATCAGCTCGAGATCCGCTCCATTCTGGCCGCGCTCAACCACGAACGCGGGCTCACGATTGTCGTCTCGACCCACGATCTGAATCTCGCAGCGAGTCTCTGCCGCGATCTCATCCTGCTCGATCGTGGGCGCGTGCTGGCGTCTGGACCGACCGCATCGATGCTGGACGCCGAGCTGATTCGACGCCTGTACGGTGTCGAAGTCGATATCGCAACGAACGCTCGAACAGGGCGGTTGACAGTGATTCCGGTTTCAAGGGCGAGCGACGCGCGGTCATCATGAACGTCGGCAGACGGATCGCGGCGACGTGGCTGCTCTTTGGTTCCTGTGCCGTATTGGCGTGCCTTCTGGCACCGCTCGTCGGCTCGACACGCATCAGCTTCTGGCGCGTGTTCGACTCGTCGGTGCCCTTCACGGAGAACACCGACGCACAGATCTTCTTCGTCGCCCGCCTTCCGCGAGTCCTCGCCGCCGCCATCGTGGGTTCGGCTCTGGCTGCTTCGGGTGTTGTCCTCCAGGCCTTGTTGAGAAATCCGCTCGCAACGCCTTTCACCCTCGGCGTGTCGGCGGGCGCGGCCCTGGGCGCGATGCTGGCGCTCACGCTGAACCTTTCTTCCGGTATCGCCGGGTTCTCGGCAGTTCCGTTGGCCAGCTTTGCAGGCTCGCTGGGCGCGGTGGCCATCGTGTACGCCCTCGCCCGTGCGCGGCATCGCGGTCTGTCGACCAACGTGCTGCTGCTTGCGGGGGTGACGCTGAACTCCTTCTTCTCGGCGCTGATTCTGTTCGTGCAATTTCTGTCGGACTTCACACAAACGTTTCGCACGGTCCGCTGGCTGATGGGAGACCTCGATGTCAGCAGCTATGTCCCCCTGATGGCGGCCGCCCCGCCCATCGCGTTGTCCTTTGGCGCGTTCGCTGTACTGCCGCGATCGATGAATCTGCTGTCGGTCAGCGACGAGAATGCCGCCACGCGGGGCGTCGACGTGCACCGCACGCAGCGGCTGGCATTTCTCAGTGCGTCGCTGGCCACCGGAGCCGCGGTTTCACTGGGCGGGCCCGTAGGATTCATCGGCATCGTGGTGCCGCATCTGGTTCGCCTGATGGTTGGGGCCGACCATCGACTCGTGCTGCCGGCCGCTGCCTTTGGCGGCGCGGCGTTTCTCGTGGCCTGCGATACTGTGTCACGCACCGCGCTGGCTCCGTTGGAAATACCTGTCGGCGTCGTCACCGCCATCATCGGCGGTCCGTTTTTTCTATGGCTGCTCATACGAAGTCGCTGATTCTCGCAGCGCTTCTGGGGTTCGTGGTGCCACTGTGCGTGGAATCGCCGCTCGCGCAAACCCCTCCCCAGCGGATCATCTCGATCATCCCGTCGACGACCGAGATGCTCTTTGCCATGGGCGCAGGTCCTCGCGTCGTCGGCGTCGGCAATTTCGATCGGTATCCACCCGAGGCAGGTACTCGAACGAAGGTCGGAGGGCTCGTCGATCCTGATGTCGAACGCATCCTGTCGCTCAGGCCGGACCTCGTCGTCATGTATGGGACTCAGACGGACCTGCGGACGCAGATGAATCGCGCAGGCATTCCGATTTTTCTGTATCGGCATGCCGGCCTCGCCGATATCACAACCACCATTCGCCAGCTCGGTGTGCGCGTTGGCAGCGTGAAGGAAAGCACCGTCCTCGCGGATCGAATCGAAGCGGACATTGCGGACGTAAAGCGGCGGGTGGCAGGCCGGCCGCGCCCTCGAACGCTGCTCGTCTTCGGGCGTGATGCCGAGACGCTGCGGGGAATCTACGCGAGCGGCGGCATCGGATTTCTCCACGACATGCTGGAGGCGGCCGGCGGCGTCAACGTCTTTGCCGACATCAAGCGCGAGAGCATCCAGACGACGAGCGAGCTCGCGGTGGCGCGGGCACCCGAGGTCATCGTCGAAATCGGCATCGACACGGCCAGTACGAGCGCGCGCAATCTCCGCGCCTGGGATGCGCTGCCATCGATTCCGGCTGTCCGCACGAAGCGGATCTATGAATTGAGAGGCGATGGGATGATGAACCCTGGACCCCGAATCTCCGCATCGGTCCGGCGAATGGCCGAGGTGCTGCACCGAGACGCGTTCACGGGGTCTGACCCCCGTACAGGCGGGGGGCTCCAAGGGCTTGGACGCACTGCGACGTCTGACCCCCGTACCAGTACGGGGGTCAGACCCCGATGACCCGATGAAGGTGCTGGTGTCGTGGAGCTCGGGGAAGGACAGCGCGTGGATGCTGCACCTGCTGAGGCAGGATGCGTCGGTGGAAATCGGCGGCCTGCTGACGACGATGAACGAGAAGTTCGATCGCGTAGCCATGCACGCAGTCCGCAGGAGACTCGTCGAGGCGCAGGCAGACGCCGCAGGTGTGCCGCTGCGGACCGTGCCGCTGCCGTGGCCATGCACCAACGACCAGTACGAGGAACGGATGCGCGCGGCAGTCTCACAAGCTGTTACAGACGGCTTTACACATGTCGCCTTCGGAGATCTGTTTCTCGAAGACGTGCGGAAGTATCGCGAGGACAGGCTTGCCGGAACCGGCCTGGCGCCCCTTTTTCCCATCTGGGGTATCCCCACCAATGAGCTCGCGCTGCAAATGGTCGAGGGGGGCCTGCGCTCGGTGCTCACCTGCGTCAACCCGAGGCACCTCGATCGTTCCTTCGCCGGACGCCAATTCGACAGTGCGTTGCTGAACGACCTGCCCCCTGCGGTCGACCCATGCGGCGAGCGCGGCGAATTTCACTCCTTCGCATGGGACGGACCGATGTTCAAGCATCCGATACCCGTCAGCGTCGGCGAAGTGGTCGATCGTGATGGTTTCGTCTTTGCTGACGTATCCTGAGAGAGCCATGGTCGACGTTGTGGTCTGCGTGGCGACAGAGCTCGAGTGTGCGCTCTTGCGAGAGCGGCTCGAGAGAGTTCATCCCTCAGTCGCGATCCTTCGAACCGGCGTAGGTCCGGTCAACGCCGCATACGCGCTCACGCGCTTTCTCTCGCGCACCGAAGCCCGTTCCATCGTCGTCTGCGGCGTTGGAGGCGCCTATCCTTCTTCCGGCCTCACCGTTGGCGATATCGTCTGCGCCGAGACAGAATGTTATGGCGATCTCGGCGCGACAACCCCGTCAGGGTTTCTGGATATGAAGGCACTCGGATTTCCCGTCGTGGAAGGACCGATCCCCCTCTTCAACGAGCTTCCGATGCAGGTCTTCCCCGTTGAGCGTCGAGCCCGTTTCGTGACCATGTCGACCTGCACCGGAACGGACAATGACGCACGCGCCATCGAAGCGAGAACCGGCGGCGCCGTGGAAAGCATGGAGGGAGCGGCGATCGCGCACGTCGCTCATCTGCAGGGAATCCCGGTCGGCGAAGTGCGGGCCATCAGCAACATTGTCACCAACCGCGATAGAAGCGCGTGGCGGCTGAACGAGGCGGCTGTTGCGGCCCAGGAGGCCCTCGTATCGTGGATCGCGCGCCGCTGAACTTCGCATTCTCCTCGTGCCCCAACGACACGTTCGCATTTCATGCGCTGGTGCACGGCCTCGTCCCGGGGCCGCGCGTCGCTCCTCACATCGACGACGTGGAAGCGCTCAACGCGCGCGCCGAGCGCGGCGACGCAGAAGCAACGAAGATCTCGATCGCCGCATACCCGCGCATACGCGATCGCTATGCACTGCTGCGAGCGGGTGGAGCGGCCGGATACGGCGTGGGGCCGATTGTGGTCGCCCGAGAAAAGCGCACCGCGGGGGGACGCGTTGCGATTCCGGGCGAGCGAACGACCGCGGCGCTATTGCTGCATTTGCTGGGCGATTTCGAACGGGTCCCGATGCGCTTCGATCTCATTGAAAACGCCGTACTTCGAGGAGACGTCGATTGCGGGGTGCTCATCCACGAGGGGCGGTTCACCTACCAGGCAAAAGGCCTGATGCTGCTGACCGATCTCGGCGCCGTGTGGGAAGAGCGCATGCGGTGTCCGCTTCCACTGGCGGCAATTGCGATACGCCGCGATCTGGCGCCGCTCTACGGACGCGAGATCGACCAGGCACTGCGTGCGAGCGTCGAGCACGCCTTCGCCCATCCCGATGCCAGCCGCGAATACGTCGCCTCTCACGCGCAGGAGATGGAGCCGTCGGTCGTCGCCAAGCACATCGGCCTGTACGTCAACGACTACACGCTGGCGCTCGACGAACACGCGGTGCAGGTGCTGCTCGACTGGGCAAGCAAGCAGGAACAGGAAATCGAGGGATCGCGCGGGAGCGTGCTGCCGGTCTTTGCCTGACGACCAGACCGGCCCGTCGCCTGATCGACCACCACGTCGTACTCAGATATCGTCGTCTTCGGGTACGGCGTACGCGCGCGGGACGCGCTTGACGACGATGGTGAGCCCGAACCCGACGAGCACAACGGCGGCCAGAAGTCCGAGATAGATGCCGATGCCGACCTCGGTGACGGGCGCGGCGCCCACCGGCACGTCCTCAACGATCGCACGTGCCTGCGCCTGCGCCCACACCGAATCTCTCACCGCACGCGACATCCACTGATAGCCGAGGAAGATGATCGCGAAGGCCGCGAGCCCGACGAGGAGCAACGGGTGCCGCGAGTTCTTACGCGTCCAGATGCTCAGCACCGCCAGCAGCACGGCCAGAACGCCCAACCCGAGAATCCACCAGCCGGCAGCGTCGGGCACACCGCCGAGTGGCACCTCGCCAACCGTCATCCACGGAAGAAACGCGCTGACGATCAGCATCACGCCTGCCGAGACCGCGATGTAATACGCTCGCATGCAGAAAAACTGAGTCTAGCACCGTCGCCGGAGATGGCGCGCCGCATCGGCCACGATCGTCACCGCCGTGTCGATTTCCTGTTCAGTACTGAATCGACCGAGGCCAAATCGGAGCGTCGAGCGCGCCTGCTCGTCGGTCAGCCCGATGGCACGCAGCACATGCGACGGCTCGGCGCTCGCAGTTGCGCAGGCGGCACCAGACGAGACCGCAAGGTCGCCGCCGATTGCCTTCAGCAACGATTCGCCGTGCACCGCATCTATACGGACGTTCAGGTTATTGGCGAGGCGAGGTTGGACCGGACCGTTCAGATGAACGCCTTCGATGCGCTTCGAGAGCCGCTCCCACAAGCGATCGCGCAGTACGCCCAGGCGAGGAGCTTCCGAATCGATCGTGTCGCGACACAGCTCGGCGGCTTTGCCGAAGCCGACGATTGCCGGCACATTCAGTGTCCCCGAACGATAGCCCCGCTCGTGCCCGCCGCCGTCAATGAGCGGCGCAAGTTCGATCGCTGGATTGCGCTTTGCAACATACAGGGCGCCAACGCCCTTCGGACCGTAGATCTTGTGGGCGCTCAACGAGACGAAATCGATGTCGATCTCTTTCACGTCGAGACGAACGAGGCCGGCCGATTGCACCGCATCGCAATGGAATAGCGCGCCCCGCTCGTGCGCGATATGAGCGATCTCGGCGAGCGGATGCAGAACCCCAATCTCGTTGTTCGCCGACATCGCGCTGACGAGCAGCGTCTCGCTGGTGACCGCATCGCGGAGCCGATTCAGGTCGATCCGGCCTTCACGATCGACCTCGAGGCGCGTCACCCGGAACCCGCCGCGCTCGAGCGCCCCGCACGGGTCGAGAACGGCCCGATGTTCCGTGCAAATCGAGACGAGATGCCTGCGCCCGGGCGGCGCCAATGCCGCGACACCTTTGATGGCGAGGTTATTCGACTCGGTCGCTCCGCTCGTGAATACGACGTCGCGAAAGCGCCCACCGATGAGTGATGCCACTTGCTCGCGCGCGTGCTCGACCGCCTTCCCGGCCTTCCAACCGAACGGATGATTCCGGCTGGAGGCATTGCCGTAGTGCTCGGTGAAAAACGGGAGCATCGCCTCGAGCACTCGCCGATCGACCGGAGTCGTGGCGTGGGAGTCGAGATAGATGGGACTCTGGGGAGTCATTGGAGTCAGGGAGTCATGGAGTCATGGAGTCAGGGAGTCGTCAGTCGTCAATCAGACTGATGACCGAAAACTGGGAACTGAGAAACTACACTACGAATGCTGCAGCACGGAAGGGCGGGAAATCGAGATCAGCGCCGGCTCGCCGGCCTCGGAGGCAAGCTCGGTGATCGAGCAGGTCTGCAGCGCAACCAGAATCCGCTCTTTGATCTTCCACAGCGGGTCGCGCACGCTGCACTTCGAGTACTGCTCGCAATTCTCTTCTTCGGTCGAGCAGGCTGTGACGGTCAGTGGGCCATCGACGGCCTGAATGACATCGGCCACCGAGATATCCGCCGGCGGGCGGCTGAGCTGGTAGCCGCCGCGCGTGCCCTGGTGCGAGGCGAGCAGGCCTTCGCGCGCGAGCCGCTGCAGCACCTTGGCCATCAGCTCGACGGGGATGTCGTACTGCTCGGCGATTTCGCGGGCGCTCGACGCCGCCTGATCGGGTCGCAGCGCGAGATGCTTCATCGCGATCAGCGCATAATCCGCCTTCTTCGATAGCCTCAACATGTTGGTACTAGGGTACTTACAGTCTACTGCAACTGGAACCTTAAATCTAGAAACTACAGAATCTGTGAGCCTTCCGGCCAGGATTACAGAATTTGGATCGAGAACTCAGCTCACAGACTCCAAATTCTCGTTTCTAGATTCCAGCCTCACCGTCAGTACTTGGGCACCGAAGGGTCGACCTGGTCGGACCAGTCGAGAATGCCCCCTTTCAGGTTCTTCACGTTCTTGTAGCCCTGCTGGCGGAGGTATGCCGCCGCCCTCGCGCTGCGGCTGCCCATCTTGCAGAGCACGATGATTTCCTTGCCGCGGGGAATCTCGTTGACCCGTTGCGGTACTTCCCCGAGAGGAATCAGCGTCGACCCGGGAATGCGCCCGATCTTGAACTCGTTCGGCTCGCGAACGTCGAGCAGGTAGAAATCTTCCTTCGCGTCGATCTTCCGCTTCAGCTCTTTGACGTCGGTTTCCGTTTCGTTGCTGCTCGCGCCGCTCGCCGCCACCTCCACCGGCGCGGGCGCAACGCCGCAGAATTCTTCGTAATCGATGAGCTCGGTCACGGTCGGATGAGTGCCGCACACCGGGCAGTCCGGATCCCTCTTCAACTTCAACTCGCGGAACTTCATGCGGAGCGCGTCGTAAATCAGGAAACGGCCGATGAGCGGCTCGCCGATGCCCATGATCAGCTTGATCGCTTCGGTCGCCTGAATCGTGCCGATCACGCCCGGCAGCACGCCCAGCACGCCCCCCTCCGCGCAGCTCGGAACGAGCCCCGGCGGCGGCGGCTCCGGATAGAGGCACCGATAGCACGGACCACCTTTGGTGGCGAAGACCGACGCCTGGCCTTCGAACCGGAAGATGCTCCCGTATGCGTTCGGCTTGCCGAGAATCACGCACGCGTCGTTGGTCAGATAGCGCGTCGGGAAATTGTCGGTGCCGTCGAGGATCACATCGTACGGCTTGAACAGGTCGAGCGCGTTCTTCGAAGAGAGCGCCGTCTCGTAGGTGTCGACCGTGATGTGCGGGTTCAGCGCAAGCAGGCGATCCTTTGCCGATGCCAGCTTCGAGCGGCCGACGTCGGGCGTACCGTGAATCACCTGCCGCTGCAGATTGCTGTAGTCGACGACGTCGAAGTCGACGATGCCGATCCGGCCGACACCGGCCGCGGCCAGATACAACGCCGCCGGCGAGCCGAGCCCGCCCGCGCCGATACAGAGCACGCTGCCGTTCTTGAGCCTCTCCTGTCCTTCGACGCCGACCTCCGGCATGATGAGGTGCCGGCTGTAGCGCTTGACTTCGTCATTCGTGAGTGCCATTAACTCCACCTGCCACTGAGGGAATGATGCTGATCGTGTCTCCCGGCTTCACCGCCGTCTTCTCCTTCTCCAGGTAGCGGATATCCTCGTCGTTCAGATAGACGTTGACGAAGCTTCGGAGCTTGCCCTGCTCGTTGTAGAGATGCGGCTTCAGCCCTTCGTACCTCGTCGTCAGATTGGCGAGCAGCTCGCCAATCGTCGCGCCGTCCACCTCGACGGCATCCTGTTTCCCTGTAAACGGACGGAGCGGAGTCGGAATCAGAATCTTGTTTGCCATATGAGTCTCAATGTTCGTCGCGGGGCCCAACGCCCCGCGGCTTACGCGTCCTGGAGCACTGCCTCGCGGAACTGCGAGCGGTCGTCCGCCAGCCGCCACACCGTCATCTGCTCGGGCCGGGCCTGCTGAATGGACACAATCACGTACCAGAAGAACGGAAACGCGTGATCCAGATCGTACTGCGACGGGCGCGCGGGATGATCGGGATGAGAGTGATAGAACCCCAGCAAGTCCTGCCCAAGCCGCTTCGCCTCCTCTTCGACCACCTTGTAGTCGGACGGCCTGATGAGGAACCGCCGCCGCGCCCCTTCTTCTGTCGTGTTTGGCAGCGGTGCGACGTGGTGAACGTTGCCGTCGATGCCGATGAGGGCGCCGCAGCACTCGTTCGGATACGTCTCTACGCCGTGACGCCGGATAGCGTCCGCGATACCAGGCACGAGCCTCAATGATTCAGACATGGATTCGGGGCTGTTGGATCCCTTATGCAGGCAGATTCCAGAACCGCTCGGACATGTACTTGTCCGCGCTGTCCGGAAAAATGGTCACGATCACCGCGTTTCGGACGTCTCTCGCCACATTCAGGGCGCCGGCGAGCGCCGCACCGCCCGAGATGCCCACCAGAAGCCCGGCCTCCCTCGCCAGACGCCGCACCATCGTATACGCGTCTTCGGTGCTCACGCGCATGTCCTCGTCGGCCAGTGACGGGTCGTAGATGCCGGGCACGATTGCGCTTTCCATGTGCTTCAGGCCCTCGAGCCCGTGAAGGGGCGAGTCGGGCTGAAACGAAATCAGCTTAATCGACGGATTCGCCTCGCGCAGACGCCGGCCTGTGCCGACAAACGTCCCGCTCGTGCCAAGGCCCGCGACAAAATGGGTGACGCGACCTTCGGTCTGCGCAAGGATTTCGGGTGCTGTGGTCTCGTAGTGCGCACGCCAGTTCGCGTCGTTGTTGTACTGGTCGGGATAGAAATATGCGTCAGGATTGGCCGCAACCTGCTTGCGCGCCTCGCGAATGGCGCCGTCGGAACCATCCATAGGATCGGTGAAGATCAACTCTGCGCCGTAGGCATGCAGCAGCCGCTTGCGTTCCATCGTCACGTTCAAGGGCACGCACAGCTTGACAGGAAACCCCTGCGCGGCACCGATCATCGCGTAGGCAATACCGGTGTTTCCCGACGTGGCGTCGAGCAGCGTCTTGCCTGGCCGGAGGGCGCCGGATTTCCATCCCTCGCGCACCATGTTCCCGGCCGGGCGATCCTTGACCGACCCTCCCGGATTGAACCACTCGGCCTTGCCGTAAAGCTCGACGTCATTGAGGCCGGCCTCGAACTTCCGCAGCCGGATCAAGGGAGTGTTGCCGATCAGGTCGAGCACGGTGTCGGCCCGCCTGGGCACGCTGTCTGTAGTCTGGACGCCCATCAAATACGACCGCAAAGGTCGGAATTATATCGCTATTTTGCCGGTGCGCCGTCGGGGTCGCGCACCTCGGCCGCCGTTCCCAGCTCCTTCTCCAGCGCGGCGCCGATGCGGCTTCGATCGCCCACCGCCACGACAACGAGCTTGTCGGGAACGAGATATTTCTTCGCGACCTCCTGCACCGCCTGCGCGTCGACGACCGAAATCTGCTCGGCCAGGTTCGAGTAGTAGTTCAGCGGCAAACCGTGTGTAAAGAGCGCCGAGAGGCTGCCGACCGTGCGATCGCTCGTCTCGAAGAGCGCCGGCAACTGCAGGGTGATCGCGTCCTTTGCGAGCGTCAGTTCCTCTGGTGTCACACGCGTCTCGATCATCTTCCTGAGCTCGATCATCACTTCGTGGACCGCCGGGCCCGTGACGTCGGTGCGAACGCCGGTGTTGACGGAAAACGGCCCGCCGCTGCGCCAGAACTGGAACTGCGAGTTCGCGCCATAGGTATAGCCGTGCTCCTCGCGCAGGTTCATGTTGATGCGGCTCGCAAACATGCCGCCGAGAATCGTGTTCATCACGCGCACCGGCACATAGTCGGGACTGCTTCGCGGCACGCCGAAGGTGGCCACACGCAGCTGCGTCTGCGGCGACCCCGGACGATCGACGATGACCAGGCGTGGCGGCACAGCCGCCGGCGTGGATAGCTTCGCCGGCGCGGCGGTGCCGCGCGGCCAACTGCTGAAGGCTGCCTGTGCCAGCTTGCGGAGCTCGGGCATCGCGATCGCGCCGGTCACGACGAGCGCAGCGTTCCCGGGCACGAAGTGCTGCCGCCAGAACGCCTGAAGGTCGTCGCGCGTCAGCTGCTTGTTCGACTCGACCGTTCCTGTCTCGCTGAATCCATATTGGTGCGCGCCGTAGAGCGTCCTGCCCATCACGTTGGTCGCAATCTGAACAGGGTTGGCGCGCTGCTCCACGAGATCGGCGAGCCGCCGCGCGCGAACACGCTCGACTTCTTCGGCTGGGAACGCAGGGCGAAGCGCAACGTCGGCGACGAGCGCCAGCGCGGCAGGAAAATTCCTGCTGAGACTGCGCGTCGTCACCGTGGACGCGTCGCGCGATGTTCCGGTGTTGAGCGACGCTCCGATCTGGGCGACCTCATCGGCGAGTTGGAGGGCAGACCGGGTGGCCGTACCTTGATCGAGCAGCGCAGCCGTAAAGCTGGCCAACCCGGGCTTCTCGACCGGATTCGCGTCGCTGCCGCTTCGGACGACGAGGCTCGCAGACACCACCGGCACGCCCATTTGAGGCAGCGCGATCACGGTAAGCCCGTTTGGAAGCTCGAACGACTCCGGCACAGGCACGCGGACCGCGCGCGCCGCCGCGGCAGCCGGCATCTTCTCTCGCCACGGCTCGTCGTTGTTGATCGAGACCGTCGCCCCACCGGCGGCCGCCTGTTCGGCCGGCTTCGGCACCTCTGGCGGGAGCACCTGCTTCCCGGGAACGCCATGCACGACGACGCGAGCGTTGGCGCGGAGATACTGCTGCGCGAATTGCCGCACGGTGTCGGGTGTGACGCGCCGGCGGCGCGCGACATCCTGGGCGAGGTAGTCGGGTGTGCCCAGGTAGTGGTTGTACAGGTTCAGCTGATCGGCAACGCCGCCAAACCCGCCGACGAGCTGGAGCCCGCTGAACATCCGCGTCTCGATGACGTTTCGTACGCGCTCGATTTCCGCCGCCGTCGGCCCCTGGGTCCGAAGCGCCTCGAGCTCTTCGTTGATCACAGTCTCGAGCTCCTGCAGCGTGTGTCCCGGCCGTGCCGTCGCCTCGATGCCGAAAATCGATCCGAGCAGCGTCGAGTACTGATATGCGTTGATGCTCTGCGCGATCTGCTTCTCGTAGACGAGCTTCTTATAGAGGCGGCTCGATCGTCCCTGCCCGAGAATGCCGCTCGCAATGTCGGCGTCGGCGTCGCCGTCCTTGAAGTACGCCGGCGTGATCCATGCCATGTACACACGCGGCAGCTCGATCCGGTCTTCGACAACGAGGCGCTTCTCCGAGGTGATGACCGGCGTGTCGACCTTCACCGGCGGAACCGCAGGCCCACGCTTCAGCGTGCCGAAATACTTCTCCACGAGCTTCCTGGTCGCCGCCTTGTCGATGTCGCCGGCGATGGCGAGCGTGGCGTTGTTCGGCGCGTAGTACTGCCGGAAGAACTCCCTCACATCGTCGAGCTTGGCCGCCTGTATGTCTTCGTGAGAACCGATGACCACGCCGTGATAGGGGTGCCCTTTCGGAAACAGCGCCTGGAACATCGCCTCTTCGACCATGCCGTACGGGCGGTTCTCGGTGCTCTGACGTCGCTCGTTGCGAACCACGTCCTGCTGATTCGACAGCTTTGCCTGGTCAACCGTCTCGAGCAGGTAGCCCATGCGATCGGATTCGAGCCAAAGCGCCATCTCCAGCTGATTGGACGGCATCGTCTCGAAGTAGTTGGTGCGATCGAAACCGGTCGTGCCGTTGATGCCGGTGGCGCCGGCGCCCGCGAGCAACCGGAAATGGGCGTCGTTCTCGATGTGCTTCGAGCCCTGGAACATCATGTGCTCGAACAGGTGAGCGAAGCCTGTCCGTCCCGGGGCCTCGTGCGCCGGCCCGACGTGATACCAGAGGTCCACGCCCACGAGCGGCACGCGGTGGTCTTCGGAAAGGATGACCTCGAGCCCGTTTGGCAGCGTGTACTTTTCAATGTCGAGCTTCGGCACGTCGCTCGGCGGCGCCTGCGCGCTCAGCGACAGCACGGCACTCAATGTGACGAGTAGCAACGCAGCTGCTCTTTTCATAACTTTCTACTTTCCACTTTTTACTTTCTACTTTTCACTTTCCCTCAGACTGGCCCACAGATACCACGATGCCACCGAGCGATAAGGACGCCAGCGCTCGGCAATCTGGTGCAACCGTTTGACGTCCGGTGTGCCACGAAGGTTGTAGGCCCGCTGAACCGCCTTCACGATACCAAGATCGCCGGCCGGAAACACATCGGGACGCGTCAGTCGGAAAATCAGGAGCATCTGGACCGTCCAGCGGCCAATTCCCTTGATTTTCGTGAGCTCCACGACGATCTCGTCGTCGCTCATCTGCGCGAGACCGCCGGTGTCGATCGTGCCGTCGAGCATCTTTGCGCTGAGATCCCGCAGATAAGCCAGCTTCTGGCGGCTCAAGCCGACGCCGCGCAGTTGTTCGTCTGACAGCGGGATGAATGCCTCGGGTGTCGGCGGGCCGCCATTGGGCAGCAGCGCGCGAAGCCGTCCGTAGATGGTCGCCGCCGCGCGGGTCGACAACTGCTGCGAAACGATGGCTTCGACCAGACCGCAGAAGATGTCGTTCTCGCGGCCGGTCTTGATGCCACACGCGCCGTGCTTCCTGATGATCGGCGCCAGCACCGGATCGCGGCGCATGAGCGCACGGCGCGCGCGCGCCATGTCGTCCGGC
>Ga0105106_10001820_pt1 | contig 15208 bp, 12 predicted proteins | sample PPLLaktember2015_5_FD_79109 | JGI IMG/M metagenome (GOLD analysis project Ga0105106, IMG submission 79109) | Freshwater sediment microbial communities from Prairie Pothole Lake near Jamestown, North Dakota, USA - PPLs Lake P8 Core (1) Depth... | ecosystem: Environmental > Aquatic > Freshwater >...
AGGTTGGAGCCAGCTTGTGCAAAATTGCGAAAACGTGAAGCGAAGTCCGCCGCCGCCCGCAAAATCCACAACCACAAGGACTTTTCATCAGGGCTGCATAAGGTCGATATACGGCTGACGGCGGACCACGCCAACAAAAGGAATCTGGCGGCAGGCTTTTTTCTACTCGTCTACCCTGGTCGTGGCGGGCGGTTCAGCGGCTGGTTGAAGATTCCCCGGCTCTCGCGCGACTCTCGGGAAGCCGGCGATCCTGGCGGCAGCCACGAATCGGGCCGCATTCCTGCGCGACCGTCTTCGACGACATCTCCTGACGTGGTTTCGATGCGGATCGAGTAAGAAATCGGAAATGGCGCCAGAAGATCGCTAACTGCTCTCAAAAGTGCAGGCGCCAGGCAAGCTTCATCGTCGTCGGTCAGCGTGGAAGTGAATCGAATCACCATCGTTGTCGTCCTCTGGACAGAAGCCTGTCTAATCGAAGCGCGACCCCACGCGGCTTGCCGCGACGCAGGCGTTTCGCCGGCTCGCCACTATGGTTTGAGGCCATGTGGGCCCGGCAAGTGCAAATGACATTCCTGATCGCCGGCAGCGCGCACCAGGGGCGGCGACGACGCTATGTCGCTCAACAGAGTTGACTTGCTGACCGGCGACAGACTTTTTTCGGCTATCACTATTTCGCCGCCACCAGCAATGGTGCCGCAACGATACACTTTTATTCTGCAAACACGTCGGGCTCGCGCCACTAACAATTTTCGTATCTTGACTTTACGGTGATGAAGCCGCAGTATGGCGGTCCCTGGTTCGCACAGGATATCGACTCAAAAAAAATCGTGAACTCACTGATTGGAAACAGCCGCGCCATCGCCTCCCTTCGGGAGGAGGTCGAGCTCCTGAAACGTTCCGACGCGAAGATTCTTATCACTGGTGAGAGCGGCGTTGGAAAAGAAGTGCTTGCGCGGGCGATCCATCGCCACAGCCGGCGCGCCAATGCCACCCTCGTGTCGGTCAACTGTGCCGGCGTGGCGGAATCACTTCTGGAATCCGAGCTCTTCGGCCATACGAAGGGAAGTTTCACGGGCGCGTATCGGGATAAGCCGGGCCTGCTCGAAACGGCGAATCGCGGAACCGTGTTCCTCGACGAAGTCGGCGAGATGTCGATGCGAATGCAGGCGCTCCTGCTTCGCTTCCTCGAGACCGGCGAGATTCAACCGGTGGGCAGCCTCGTGCCGCATCGCTCGCTCGATGTGCGCATCATCTCCGCCACCAACCGTTCTCTGCCCGTCCAGGTCGAATCCGGGGCGTTTCGTTCCGACCTCTACTACCGGTTGAACGTCGTGCACCTGAAGATTCCACCGTTACGGGAGCGGCGCGACGACATTTTGCCGCTCACGGAGTTTTTTCTGAATATCCTCAGCGAACAGCAGCAGGTCGAGCCGCCTCGCCTCTCGAACGAGATCATGCAGCAGTTTGTCGCGTATGCATGGCCAGGGAACGTCCGAGAGTTGAAGAACGTCGTCGAGCGCCTCATCGTGCGGCAGGCCGGCCAGCTGGTTGCCGCTGGCGACTTCCTGCCGTGGATGCAGGATGGTGCGTGCACTCAACTCGACGACACCGGCAAGCCTGTGCGCTCGGTATCGGTCGCCGATCAGCTCTTCGAGAGAATGGTGAAAGACGGCGAGTCGTTCTGGTCCGTCGTGCACCCCGCTTTTCTCCTCAGGGATTTGACGCGCGACCAGGTGCGAGAGCTGGTGAGCAAGGGCTTGCGTCACGCGCGGGGTAACTACAAAATTCTGCTGCCGCTGTTCAACATGAAAGACAGCGACTATCGACGCTTCCTGACGTTCTTGCGCAAGCACGAGTTGCATCAGCCGTTCCGCCGATACCGAACAGCGTCTGTCGCCGATATCGGCAAGCCGGAGGCAGCGGACCTTCAGCGGCGCGCGTAGTCGGCCGGCCCGCACGCATCTCGCCTCCGACGTTCGGCACAACGGCACAAACCTCCCCCATAAAACCCGTCGCTTCGACGCTGTACGCGGTTGTCGCGTCGAGCATGCCAAACTGGGCACCGAAAAGCAGAAGAGTACAGTTCGAGCGTCAAGATTCCGAAAAGTCATAGTGGCAGGCGAAAACCGTAACGGGCGCCAATCGAGGGATTTTGCGAAATCTCTTTGTTTTCGGCGGAAATTGGGCAAGAGTGACCTGGCGGGAGCGATATTTCGGGCGGCACGCGAGTTGCGTTGGGCGTTCCTCACGTTCGCCGTGTTCGCCGCTTGTGGAGACACGAGAACGGCATCGGGAGATTCAATGGCAGGCAGGGTTCTGATAGTCAATCCGAATCTCGAGTCGCGCGGCCAGATCGAGCGCTGGCTGCGGAGAGCCGGCTTCCAGACCGAGTCAGTCTCGACATTCGAGGCTGCGCGGCCACGGCTCACCGCCACGGCTCCAGACGTGCTGGTGAGCGCCGTCCAGCTTGGCGAGTTCAACGGGCTACACCTTGCCATCGTCGGGCGCGATCGCCGGCCCGCGCTGGTGTCCATCATGGTGGGGCCTTCGGATTCGGTGCTCGCCAAAGAAGCGGCGGAGCATGGAGCAACCTACTTGAATGAGCCGGCGACGGAAGAAGCGCTCCTCGCAACGCTCAGTTCCATTCAGGAAGCCGGCCACCATCGTCGCTGGCCGCGCAAGCATGTGGTCGAAACCGTTCGAGCCGAGTGGGGTGAATCGCCCGCGCGCATTGTCGATCTCAGCTACGGCGGATTGCGCCTCGAGGTCGCCGACGCGGAGGCCACCACTCCGAAACTCGGATCGGGGCTTCGCGTGAGTCTACCGGCCTACGGGGTGTCAATCGACGCCGCGCTCGTCTGGGTCGAGCGCGCACCCTCGGGACACCTCATGTGCGGCGCCGCCATCGACAGGTTGAGCCCGTCGGTCACTATGGCCTGGAGGCAGGTCGTCGATCGAGTCGGCTTGAGCGTTCAGTAATTCCACGCCTTTTGTCCCCGGCTGCGGCGTGAGAAGTCGCCGCCGCCGGATCCTCGGAACGGAATGTCATCGATCTGATGACCTTTCATCCTCCGAATCGATGAGATCCGCACCTGCCGTCGCCCGGGACCTCCAGTACCCCCTCGGCGCGTAAGCGCTGATTTACGAGTCTCTTACAGCCCAAATTCAACCTTCGGTGCCTCACTCGCAGGGGTGGCGAACCGTTTGCACCTTGAGGGGCCCGAAGGCCGCTCAGGAAGACAAAAAACTCCGGGAAGCTCGACACATAACAGCCAGCGCCGGACGCCGGCACGCGCAGTGCCGAACGGCGAATCTGGCGTCAGCACGAGCATGCGCTCGTGCGACGTTTGAGGGAGTAGCACCTAGCGATGTCGAAGACCGCACTGACGTGGGCGATCGGGCTGGTGACAGGCACGGTGCTCAGTTTCCGCGACCCGATCTTCGGGTTCCTCGCCTACCTGTGGGAGTACTACAACCATCCGCCGCTCCGGTGGTGGGGAGACGAGCTGCCGGATTTGCGGTGGTCGTTCCTCATCGCTTCGATTTTCTTTGCCAGCTACTCGGTTCACGGCAAAACGATTTTCAGGCGCGAGATCTTCCGTCACGGGTCCACGAAGTGGCTGGTAGCGCTGCTCGGCATCGCCACCATGGTCACGGTGTTCCTGGCGATCGATCCGGCGCGCAGCCGCGGGTACGTCGTCGACATCGCCAAGCTGACGCTGCTCTTCTGCCTCATCGTGGGCGTGGTGAACGACTACACCAAGTATCGGTGGGTCACTGCGGCGATCGTGCTGGGCGCCCTCTCGTGGGGCTGGGACGCGTACTCCAACCCGCACTTTGACAGCGGGCGCCTGGTGGCCATCGGCGGCCCCGACTCGTTCAACGACAACGAGGCCGCCGCACACGTGATTCCCACACTGCCGTTTCTGGCGCTGTTCTTCTGGCAGGGCAACAAGTGGCAGCGAATCATCGCCATCGTCTCGGCTCCGTTCATCGTCAACATGCTGATCCTGTGCAACAGCCGCGGTGCAACCGTCGGCGTTGCCGTCGCGCTGATTGCCGGTCTGTTCCTCATGAACTGGCGGCTGCGGCTGCGGATGGCGCTCGTGGCGATCGCGGCCGTGCCGCTGGTGCTCGCGCTCGTCGATCAACGATTCATCGATCGCCAGCTCACGCTGATGCAGTTCATGGAGGAAGGACTCGACGGACAGGAAATACAGAACGACGGCGCCGCAAACGAGCGCGTGCTCTCGTGGAAAGGCGGCCTGCGGTTGATCGGCGATCGGCCTCTCGGCGTCGGAGGTGGAGGCTACGACCTTCTGAGCCCCGTGTATGCGCCGGAGGTCGTCGAGGCGCACGAGGGTGAACTGCGCGCGGTGCACAACACCTATTTGTGGGCCGCTGCCGACTGGGGTATCGGCGGGCTCATTGCGCTGTTGGGCTTCATCGGATCGGCGCTGACAACGCTGCATCGCATTCGCCGGCAGACGACGAACGAACAGCTGAAGATCGAGAGTCTCGCACTTGAAGTCGCACTGATTGCGTTCCTCGGCGCCGCGGTGTTCATCAACCGCATGTATGCGGAAATCATGTATTGGCTCATCGCCCTGGCGGCTTCGCTGGCGAATATTCACGATGCCAGTGCGCAGTCTCAGGGCTCTGCGGATGCCGCACCGCTGTCGGTCCGGGCCGCCTGATGAGAGTTGAACAGTCTGACCTGCGGATGTGTTGTCTGCGGTTCGAGCGTCTGAGCGTTGGAGCACTTGCAGGAAGGACGTGCCAGTGAGGGCGAGCAGCGCGGCTGAAGAACACGATATCGTCCCCAACACCGTCGAAGCGAGTCTCGCAGCGGAGTCGGCGGAGGATCTACCTCAGTTTACGAGGGTTGGAGGAATTGCCTTGGCTCAGCCTTCAGGCTCGCCTGGTGAAAGCCGCGAAGAACAGCGTCGTCTGCGCCGATTGTTTGTCACCTCCAGATCGTTGCTGCAGGTGGCCGAAGAGGCGGATGACGAACGCGAACTGGTCATGACTGTGGTTCAGGCCGCGGCCATCTGGCACGACGTCGACGCGCGCGCGTACCGCCGCGATCTGCAGGGCCGGTTTGTGCTCGACGTGCGGTTGCCGGGAGCCGATCTATCGGTGGGCCCGCGCGACTTCAGCGCGTTCTCGGTCGTGTCGGGACCTGTGACGCGCATCTCATCGGTCGGCGAACAGGAACAGCTGGGCTGGAACGACCTGGCCGGCGAGTTGGCTCTGCTGCCCATCGCGTCGAGCGCGCAGGCGCAGCCGCGCTGGGTCCTCGCGATTCCGATCGAGACCGACTCGATGGTGTCGTCGAACCTGCTCCTGCTCTGCGAAATGCTCGGCCTGTGCCTCGATCGCATGGCGGCGCGCCGCGAGCAGGAACTGCGAAAGCGTCTGACCCGCGATCTTGTCGATCGTGATGACGTTGTGGCCGACCTGGCCAATACCGCCCTGGCCGAAGTCGTCAGCTTTCTAGGTGCGTCGCAGGGACGCCTCGTGACGGGCGTCGGCGCCGGAACCGATGCCGCGGAAGGCACCGAGCCTCGGACGATGGCCGAAGCGGGCGGTGAATGGGCCGGCGGGCCTACGCCGAGCCTCGAGCCCGGGCAGTCGCTGATGACGCCGCGTCGGCTGACGATGGCGTTTTCGGTGGGCAACCAGGCCGTCGCGATCATCGATTTGACGGCGCCCGAGAACGCCGATTTCAGCATCAGCCACGCGTCCCTTCTCGAGTCGGCCGTCGGCGTGCTCAAAACCTGGCTCGCCGGCGTGCTCGACGGCGCCGCGGCGCAGGAGTTGGAAGCAGAGCCGGCCCAGGGATTCGAACCGCGCATCGCCGAAGCGCTGACACGCGCGAAACGCGCTCACCTCGAGACGGGACTGATTGTGATCGACCTGGCGCCGGGAACGCAGCGACGCGATGCGCGCGTGCGATCGACGGTCCCCAGCCCGGTTGTGCGGCAACTGCGGCACTCAGACGTGCTCGGCCGCCTGAAGGGCGGCGAGATTTGCGCCCTGCTGGCGGGCACCGACGCGCAGGGCACCGAATTGGCCGCCGCGCGGCTCTACCAGACGCTCGAGACGCTCGCGCGGCAGCACGATCTGCCCGGCGTCAGCGTCGGGGCCACGACATTCAATATGGCTGACGACTCTGTGACCGATGTTCTGTCCAGGGCGCAGCAAGACGCCAAGCGGCGCGGCGCCGGAGGCGAATAACCGCGATGGTACAGCAACGCCCGTTGAGCTGGTATCGGCGGTTGAGCGATCGGCGAGGGCGGCTGCGCTTCGAGCTCGTTGGAGAGTTGGCCGCAGCACTCAGAACGATCGAGGTGCTGACGGTGCGGGACATCAGTTGGAGAGGTGCGTTGGTGGAGTCGTCCGTGCCGTTGGCTGTGGAGTCGGTGCAGACGCTGCGCCTGGTTTCGGGAGATGTGCGGGGCGAAGTCACGGCGCGCGTCCGGCACGTCACGCGGACAGAAAGCACCGAGGCTTCCGAGTCGTATCGAATCGGTCTGGAGTTTCTCGATCTTCAACCGGCGATGCGAGAGGAGCTCGGTCGTCTCGCCAGTCCCGGTTCACAGGGTTCATCTGAGTTGTAAGCGCACATGACCGAGAGGCTTGAAGAACGCCGCCGAACGGCTCGCCTGGCGGCAAAAGACGGATCCGAGCTGTGGCTGGGGCGACCGCACGCGGTCCGGCTCGTCGAGATCAGCATGACCGGAGCGCTGTTGCGCACGTCGCACAGTCCCCCGGTCGGAGAACGCGGTGAGCTGCGAACGAAATTGGGTGACAACACGTTTGCCGTTCAGGTTGAGGTTCGCCGGGTTGTGGTGCAGTCGGACCCAGGCGAATTGCCCGGACGGTACAGCCTCGGAGTGACCTTCGTATCGCTCGATGCTGAGAACCGGCGTTGTCTCGAGCGCTTCTTGAGACAGCCGGCGTCACCGTAACGATCGGAATTAACGGATGCTGCCGAATGAACGCGTGAGCGGGATGAGTGGGACAGGGAGAATGGGAAACAATTCACGTGCAGGATTGGTCGGGAGCAGTCGCGCGATGATCCAGCTCAAGGAGGAGATCGCGCGGGTTGCCAGTTCAGACGCGAAGGTTCTCATCACTGGTGAGAGCGGCGTCGGCAAGGAACTCGTCGCCCGCGCGATTCAGTCGCAGGGCCCCCGAGCCTCGCGGCCCTTCGTTGTCGTGAACTGCGCAGGGTTGCCCGAAACGCTCCTCGAATCGGAGTTCTTCGGGCACGTCAAGGGCAGCTTCACGGGTGCCTATCGCGACAAGCCCGGCAAGCTCGAGATCGCGGACACGGGCACGGTCTTCCTGGACGAGATCGGCGAGATGACGCTGCGCATGCAGTCGCTCATGTTGCGCTTTCTCGAAACCGGAGAGCTGCAGAAGGTCGGCGCGGAACGCTCGGAGCGCGTCGTCAACGTGCGGGTGATCGGCGCAACCAACCGGGATCTGCGCAAGCTGATCGCGGAAGGCCAGTTCCGGGAGGACCTCTTCTACCGGCTCAACGTCATCACGCTTCTGGTGCCGCCGCTCCGCGAGCGCAAGGAGGACGTGCCGATCCTGATCGACTACTTCCTCAAGCGCTTCACGCGCGATCGGGGACAGCCGCTGCGCGAGATCTCGCCGGATGCCTTGCGGGCGTTGTGCGATTACTCCTGGCCGGGCAACGTGCGCGAGCTCGAGAACGCCATCGAACGCCTGGTGGTGACCTCACGCACGGATGTGATCGACATGGAGGCCCTGTCCGACGAGGTGCGCGCGCCGCGCGCCTCCGTCGGCCTCACGGTGAAACAGGAGCGCCGGCGGTCGGTCGGCGACAGCCTCTACAACATGGTGGTCGAAGAAGGACAGTCGTTCTGGACAGCCGTCTATCCGCTGTATATGCGGCGGGATATCACGCGCGAGCAGATTCGCGACCTCGTGCGGCGCGGACTGCGCGAGACGCGAGGTAACTACAAGATCGTGGCGCGTCTCTTCAACATGGAGCCGACGGATTACAAGAGGTTCTTGAACTTTCTCCGCAAGCACGAGTGCCAGTTGCCATTTCACGAGTTCCGGTAGGGTCCGGTAAGCGTTTGGTGTTTTGAGAATTCGAGGGAGAACCATGAGACGAATGACAGCGTTCCTGATGTGTGTTGGCGCAGTGATCTGGACAGCGGGTTCGGGATGGGCCCAGACGGCACCGGCCGCCGGGCAGAGCACGACAGGGCAGACCGCCTCTTTCGCCCAGGGGCGAACGGCAGGAGGCGCCGAGGTGGAGCCCCCCGCCGGCTACGTCATCGGTGCGGGCGATGTGCTCGGCATCAAGTTCTGGCAGCAGACCGAGCTCTCGGGCGACGTCGTGGTGCGGCCAGACGGCAAGATTTCCGTCCCCCTGCTGAATGACGTGCAGGCAGCGGGTCAGACGCCGCAGCAGTTGAGCGACCACATCCGCGAGGTCGCCAAACGATGGGTGCAGGACCCGAACGTCACCGTGATCATCCGGCAGATCAACAGCCGCGCGGTGTTCATCACCGGCCGCGTCGTTCGCGCGGGCCGCTACCCGCTGAACGGTTCGACCTCCATTCTGCAGCTGATCGCGATGGCGGGCGGACTGGCCGAATGGGCCGACGGCGAGAACGTGATGCTGATGCGCTCTGAACAGAGCGGCTTCGTGACGCGCCGTTTCAACTACAAGGACGTCGTGGCGCGCAAGAACCTCGATCAGAACATCGAACTGCAGCCGGGCGATACCGTCATCGTGCCGTAGGGCGGACGACGAGAGAGTTGAGATCATCAATGCATAAGCAGGTCATCGCTGGAATCGTCCTCTCGCTGCTGGCGGCCGGTGCCACGCCGGCGCTCGCCCAGTCGCAGCCCTTTCAGGGGCTCTTCGGGGCACGGCCGGAGGCAGCACCGAAAGACAGTCTGGATCTTACGACGTCGCTCTTCGGCGTGCACGACACGAATCTGCCGCGGCTCGCGCCTCGCAATCTGTTGAACGAGGCGGGGACGCCGGACGTCCGCTACTCCGATCTGCACACCGGTCTTTGGTACACGCATCGGGGAGAGCGCTCGTCGTTCTCGGCCAATAGCAACTCTGCGATCCAGTACTACCCGCAGCTTGCGCACGCCGTGCGGTGGAGCGGCGCCGGGGCCGTGGGATACACGAGGACGGGTCGCCGGGTGCGATTCGGCGTCGATCAGCAGGTGCGGTACAGCCCGTTCACCCACTTCCGCGTCATTCCGATCTCGGGCGGCCCCGCGGCCGCGCTGGCCGAGGTCGATGCGCCGGATGTGGCCCTGGCCGTCTCGGGCCGCGAATCGTACCGGTACAACTCGGGAGTGAACACAGGGATCCAACTGACGCGGCGGACCGTGCTGAACGCGAACTACCAGCACGAGTACCTCGATTTCGTGCCGGCCGAGCAGCTCGACTGGAAGACGCAGGACGCAAGCCTGGCGTTCAGCCACAGCATGACCTCGAAAACTGCCCTCGTGATGGGATACGGCTTCCACCGCCGAGACTTCGAAGGCGACCGGGTGCCCTTGCGTCGTCACGACATCAACTTCGGCGTGAACTACAACAGCGCGCTGCCGTTCTCCCCGCGGACGAACTTTACCTTCACCGTCGGATCGACTGCGCTGTCGCGCGCACGGTCGACCGCCGCGAGCGCCAGCGAGAGCACCTTCCTTCGCCTGATCGGCCGGGCCGACCTGGAACACCAGATCAGCCGGACCTGGCACGCCGGTGTGTTCTACCACCGGTGGGTGCAATACATCGAAGGTGTCAGTGACGTCTTTCTGGCGCACAGCGTCACTGGAAACCTCAGAGGCTATCTCAGTCCTCGGGTTGAATTGAGAGCCACGACCGGCTACTCGACGGGTCCGCTGCGATTCGGGCCGCGCCAGCGCGGGTACGACACCAGTGCGAGCTCTGCACGACTGCGGATGGCGATCTCGAGCGGTCTGGCCGCCCAAGTGGAGTACGTGCACTACCGCTATCTGTTTTCTGATGCCGTGACGTTACCAACAGGGATTCCGGCTCGTGGGAATCGGCACGTGTTGCGTGTCGGTTTGACGACCTGGCTCCCACTACTTCAATAGGTGAGGTGCAAGATGATCCCAGGCAAGTCCTATAAACCCGAAGACCTGCTTCGCGCCGCGTGGCGACGCCGGTTCATGATCGTGGTGCCGATCATTCTGTCGGCAATCGGTGCGGCGATTTGGTCGCTCACGCAGCCGAATGAGTACCGTTCGGAAACGACCCTGCTCGTCACGCCGCCGAGCGGCGCCGGCAGCATCATGGCAGGCACCGAGGTCATCCCCCTCGAGGATCGCCTGTACACGATTCGCCAGCAGGTCGTGAGTCACGCCCGCCTGGTGGAGCTCGCCGAGAGCACCGGCCTCTATCAGGACTGGCGCAAGGCGCACCCGACGGGCGATGTCGCCGAGCGCATGCGGCGCGACGTGAGCATCGAGATCGTCAAGGGGAACCCGCGCCGGGTGGACGGCACATTCTTCAAGATCAGCTTTGTGTCGACCAATCCGCAGACCGCGGCCATGGTGACCAACCGCCTGGCCGACCTCTTCGTGCGTGAGAACGCAGTCGATCGCGAGAATGCGGCGAAGACGACGGCCACGTTCATCGACACGCAGCTCAGCGAGGCTCGCGCCAAGCTCGAAGAGCACGAGAGCAAGATCGAAGCGTACCGCGAACGCTACGCCCCGGAGATGCCGACGACGCTGTCGTCGAACATGGAAGCGCTCCGGCGCACCGAGACCCAGCTGCAGAACCTCGAAGCCGCGCTCAGCGCCGATCGAGGACAGCGGGTGGCTCTCGAAAGCATGATCGCCGCCGCGCGTGTCCCCGTCCCGGCCGGTGCGGCAGGCACGTCGCGCAGGAGCTCGGATCTCTCCAGCGCGTCGATCGGTGCGCAGCTGGATGCCGCGCGCAGCGAACTGAAAGCCCTCGAGCTGCAGCTCACCTCGGAACATCCCGATGTGATCCGCGCACGCCGCAGGATTCAGGAACTCGAAGAGCGCGCCCGCGCCGAAGGCGTTCCTCAGAGCGCCGATGGCGGCGTGCTCTCGCCCGCGGAGATCGAGCGTCGCGAACGCCTTCAGCAGCTGCAGGCCCAGCTGACGGGTCTCGATCAGCAAATCGCCGACAAGGAGCGCACGCTGCCGCGCCTCCGTCAGACGATGGCGATGTATCAGGCACGGCTGGACGCCATTCCGCGTCACGAGGCCGAGTTCGCGGCCCTGACCAGAGACCAGGGCACGCTCCAGGCGGTCTATCAGAAGCTGTTGACCAGCCGCGAAAGCGCAGGCATTGCCACGAAGCTGGAAGCCGAGCAGGCCGAGCGCTTCAAGGTGATCGAGCCGGCGAAAGTGCCTACCTCGCCGTTTCGCCCTGATCGTCAGCAGTGGGTGCTGCTGGGCGCGCTCTTCGGTCTTGGACTGGGGATCGGGCTCGCGACCTTGTTCGAATACCTGGACTCGAGCCTGAGAACGGATGTCGACGTGCACGCCGCACTCGGCATGCCCGTCCTGGCGATGATTCCGGTGATGCACACGAGCGGAGAGTTGACGGGTCGGCGCACGGTGCGCGCTGCCGCGTCAGCCCTGTTCCTTACGTTGATGGTGTCGGCCCTCGCCTACATTTGGTGAGCGGAACAGAGGACCACAGATGTACGAAAAATTCTACGGACTACGCGAACGGCCGTTTGATCTGACGCCAAACCCGGCGTATCTCTTCATGACGCCGAAGCACCGCGAGGCGCTCGCGACGCTGCAGTACGGCCTTTCCCAGCGCAAGGGCTTCACCGTTGTCATCGGTGAAGCCGGCACGGGAAAGACGACGCTCGTGAATGCCGCGCTCCAGGCCCAACGGGGCAACCGGCCTCTGGGGCGGGACTGCGTGGCGTACTTGAACAACCCGACGCTGAGCCCGTCTGAATTCATTGAGTACCTGGCTCCGGCGTTCGGCCTCAGCCGTGAGGCGTCGAGCTCGAAGGCGTCATTCCTCATCGAGTTGAACCGCAGCGTGACCGACCGGCACCAGGGAGGCGGATTGACTGCGCTCATCGTCGACGAGGCGCAGAACCTGCCCGACCAGCTGCTGGAAGAGATACGGCTGCTGGCCAACGTCGAAACCGGTCAGGACAAGCTGCTGCAGATCGTCCTGACGGGACAGCCGGAGCTCGCCGACCGGCTGAACCAGCAGTCGCTGCGGCAGCTCAAGCAGCGAATCGCACTGCGCTGCGTGCTGCGCCCGCTCGACAAGACCGAGACGGGCGCCTACATCGCGGCACGCATCTGGATGGCGAGCGGCAGCGACCAGACGCTCTTCACACAGGAAGCGGTCGACGTCATCTACGAGGCGTCGCGCGGCATTCCGCGAACGATCAGCGTCATCTGCGACAACTCGCTCGTGGCCGGGTTCGCTCTCGGCGAGAACCCCATCGGGCGCGACACGGTGCTCGAGGTCTGCGATGACTTCGATCTCGTGCCGGAACCGAAGGTGGAGTTCACGAAGCTGCCGATCAGGCCCGACCCGCCGGCCGACAGCGACACGAGCCGTCTCAGGATGCTCACGGCGAAACCGTCACAGGATCAGGCCGCGGCACTGCCGAAGGCGGCGGCCACTCGAGATTTATTTCAAGCCTTTCGAGGGCATCGGTAAACACATTAACCAGAACGTTGACTCGTTCAGACTTGGGGTAAAGAGATGAGCCGTCTTGCAGAAGCGTTGAAGCGCGCGAACGCCGAACAGGAGTTGGATCAATCGGAACAACCGGAGGCCGCCAAGCGGGAGAAGCCCGCGGCATCGCTTCCGAAGTTGGCGGTCGCCGAGGCGGCTGCCAAGCCGGAGGCCGCCAAACTGGAGTCGGCGGTCAAGGCCGAGTCCGCGGCCGTGACGGCCACTGGCTCTGAGGAGCCGGAGACCTCGCCGCGCGTCACCTCGCCGGTGACGAGCCTGATCGCCGAGAAGCTGGTGGTGACACCGAGCATCTCGCCGGTCTCGCTGGAACAGTACCGGAGGCTCGCGGCCACGCTGCACCGCCGCCAGACCGAGAGCCGCATCAAGACCGTGCTGGTCGCCAGCACCATGGCCGGCGAGGGGAAGACGCTGACCGCCGTCAACCTCGCGTTGACCTTCAGCGAGTCCTACGGCCGGAACGTGCTGCTCATCGACGGCGACCTGCGCCGGCCGACCACGCACGCGGTGCTCGAAGTGCCGAACATTCTCGGCTCGGGCGTCGGCGAGAAGCACGAGACCGATCAGAAGCTGTCGCTCATTCAGGTGTCTCCGCGGCTGTCCGTGCTGACCGCCGGTCAGCCGGATCCCGATCCGATGAGCCGCCTGGCGTCCGACCGCATGCGCCGCGTCCTGATGGAGGCGGCCGCGCAGTTCGATTGGGTGATTATCGACACACCGCCGGTCGGGACCGTTCCCGATGCGAATCTCCTGGCGACGATGGCCGATGTCGTCCTGCTCGTGGTCCAGGCAGGCCGAACGCCGGCGCGCCTGGTTCAGCGCACGGCCGACGCCCTCGGCCGCGAGCGCGTGATGGGTGTCGTATTGAACCGCGCCGACGACCTGGTTGTCTCCAGCGACTCGTCCAGTTCATACGCGTACGGCCCGACTAACTAGGGAGGGAGTGTTGATGGCGTCGTTCTCTCGGGTCTTCTCGGGAAGAACGGGCGCCATCACGCCTCCCGCTCCAACCAGCAGGAGACCCGGGTTGAAGTTTCATCGTAGCGCCACGCAGGGAGAACTATGTCCAAGCTGTTGATGCAGCGCGTGACGTGGCGCGTCATGGCTCTCATCGGATTCGAGAGCGTGCTCATCATGAGCGCCGTGCTGCTGGGCACCTACCTGCGCCTCGGCGCGCGCCCCTTCCAACAGGGCGCCGCGGACGTCGCGCTCAAGGGTCTGCTCATCGCAGGAGTGTGCCAGCTCTGCCTGTACTACGGAGATCTGTACAACTCGCGCGTCGGTCGAGACCGGCGCGAGCTGTACGTCCGCACGCTGCGATCGCTCGGCGCCACCTCCCTCGTGCTCGCGGCCCTGTATTTCTGGCTGCCGGCCCTCATCATCGGCCGCGGCGTGTTCATGATCGCGGCGACGCTCGTCATCGTGTCCGTCGTCAGCTGGCGTGTGTCGTTCCAGTGGTTTGCCAAGCAGGTCGGACCGCGCGAACGCCTGCTGCTCGTCGGCACGAGCCCTGCGGCGCTCAGTCTCGCCCGCAACCTGGAGGAACGCCACGATCTCGGCGTCGAGGTGGTGGGCTTTGTCGATACGGATTCAACATCCGGCGATGAACGGCCGGCGGCAAGTGCGCGCGTCGTGGGCACGATCGACGACATTCCAGAGATCGTCGCGCGTCGATCGGTCGATCGCGTGGTCGTGAACCTGTCGGACGCGCGGGGCCAGCTTCCGATGGACACCCTGCTGAACATGAAGCTTCAGGGGGTGACCTTCGATCATCTCGCGTCGGTCTACGAAGAGTACACCGGAAAGATCGCCGTCGAGAACCTGCGGCCGAGCTGGCTCATCTTCTCGCCGGGGTTCCGGAAACCGCGTTCGCTCGTGGCGATGAAGCGTGTGGTCGATATCGGCGCGGCCGCGGTCGGAATGGTGCTGGCTGCCCCGCTGATGCTGGCTGTCGCGGCCCTCATCAAGGCCGTCTCGCGCGGACCGGTGCTCTACCGCCAGCAGCGCGTGGGCGAGCACGGCGAGGTGTTCACGCTCTACAAGTTCCGCTCGATGCGGACCGACGCGGAGGCCAGCACCGGGCCCGTCTGGGCCAAAGAGCAGGACGATCGCATCATCCCGTGCGGTGGATTCCTGAGGAAGACCCGACTCGACGAGCTGCCGCAGCTCTGGAACGTGCTGCGCGGAAACATGAGCCTCGTCGGCCCGCGCCCCGAGCGGCCCGAGTTCGTGGGCGAGCTGACGCGCGCCATTCCGTTCTACGGCCAGCGCCATGTCGTGAAGCCAGGAGTGACCGGGTGGGCGCAGGTGCGCTACTCCTACGGCTCGAGCGTGGACGACGCGATGGAGAAGCTGCAGTACGACCTCTTCTACATCAAGAATCTGTCGATTCCGCTCGATTTGTTTATCGTTTTCTCGACGATCAAGACGGTGCTCTTCAGGCGCGGGTCCTGAGAGGGA
>Ga0105106_10001821_pt1 | contig 15208 bp, 15 predicted proteins | sample PPLLaktember2015_5_FD_79109 | JGI IMG/M metagenome (GOLD analysis project Ga0105106, IMG submission 79109) | Freshwater sediment microbial communities from Prairie Pothole Lake near Jamestown, North Dakota, USA - PPLs Lake P8 Core (1) Depth... | ecosystem: Environmental > Aquatic > Freshwater >...
GCGGAGATCAGGGGACACAGGAAGACATATATCGGGGCCATGCCCGGACGAATTATCCAGAACCTCAAAAGAGCCGGATCGTCGAATCCTGTATTCATACTTGACGAAATAGACAAGGTTGGTCAGGATTTCAGAGGTGATCCATCATCAGCCCTTCTTGAAGTACTTGACCCTGAACAAAACAGCACCTTCTTCGATAATTTCCTTGAAATGGAGTACGACCTTTCAAAGGTGCTCTTTATTGCTACGGCAAACACTCTTTCAACTGTCAGTCCTGCCTTAAGGGACAGAATGGAGCTTATTGAAATTACCGGCTACCTGGTTGAGGAGAAGCTTGAGATTGCCCGGCAGCACCTTCTGCCAAAACAACTTGAGAACCATGGCGTTAAAGCTGATCAGCTTTCTGTCGGGAAAAGAGCTATGGAGACCATAATTGATAAATATACAAGAGAGTCGGGTGTGAGGGAGCTTGACAAGAAGCTTGCAAAGATCGTAAGGGTGACAGCTAAAAAAATAGCATCGGAAACCAGATATGATACAGAGCTTTCAGAGAATGTCCTGACTGAGATCCTGGGTCCTCCGAAATTCATCCGCGACCTGTATGCAGGGAATGACCAGGCTGGTGTTGTAACGGGTCTTGCCTGGACGGCAGCCGGCGGAGAGATTCTTTTTGTCGAGACAAGCCTGAGCAGGGGAAATGGCAAGCTGACCCTTACAGGGAACCTTGGTGAGGTAATGAAGGAATCGGCAGTTATCGCCCTCGAATACCTTAAATCAAATGCCGAGCTTCTTGATCTTCCGGATAATTTTTCGGAAAAGTGGAATATTCATATCCACGTTCCCGAGGGAGCAATACCCAAGGATGGTCCCTCGGCGGGAATAACAATGGCTGCATCAATTGCTTCGGCTTTTACGCAGAGAAAGGTAAAAAAATACCTTGCCATGACCGGCGAGATCACCCTTAGGGGAAAGGTGCTTCCTGTTGGCGGGATAAAGGAGAAGATCCTTGCTGCAAAACGCTCAAAAATAAAGGAGATAATTGTATCGGAAGAGAACAGGAAGGATGTCGGAAATATTAAGGACATATATATTGAAGGACTGAAGTTCCACTTTGTTGAAACCATTATGGAGGTGCTTGAGCTTTCACTTCTGAAGCAAAAGGTAAAGAATCCCAAAAATATATCGTTTGAATGAAAAAAATCGCAGTTTTTCCCGGCTCTTTTGATCCGTTCACAATCGGTCATGAGGGAATAGTAATCCGGGGTCTGAGCCTGTTCGATGAGATAATAATCGCCGTGGGTGCAAATGCCCTGAAGAAAAGCTACTACCCGCTCAGTGTGCGGAAGGAGATGATAAGCAGGATTTTTCAGAATGAACCCAGGATCAGGGTCGACCACTACGAAGGACTAACCGTGGACTATTGCAGGAAAAATGGGGCCGGCTACCTGCTGAGGGGATTAAGGACAGCTGCGGACTTTGAGTTTGAAAGGGCCATTGCACAGGTCAACAGGGCACTGATACCCGATGTTGAATCAATATTTCTTCTCACAATACCTGAACATTCACCAATAAACTCGACCATCGTCCGCGATATTATCAGAAGCGGGGGTGATGCTTCGATGTTTGTTCCCGCAGCAATAAATCTGAAGGATTACAAGGGGGAAGATCTCTAAAATCCTTATTGCTGGTTCCTGGGTGCCTGTTACTTGTTCAGTTTTTACCCGGTACCCGGGAACCAGTACCCAGCAACCAGTTGGTCAGATTCTCAGTACCGAAGTATTTATCACATCCATCAGCGACAGCCAGGCATCTCTCTTAATCTTGCTCAGCTCGTCGGGTGAAAGCCATTCCACCTTTGTGATACCTTCTTCAAACTGGGGTTCAATAAGCATGGTCCCATCATATTCCATCAGGAACCAGCTGGTCTTTTTAAGGTATGAAATGCCCTCCCAGCTGTAGGTATGGTAGCTCGGCTGAAGTGATTTCACTATTGTATGACCCTTAATTCCGCACTCTTCCTGAACCTCCCTCAATGCACAGTCTACAGGCGCCTCTCCCGGTTCGATATGTCCCTTGGGAAGATCAAGCTTCCCTTTTTTTTCGATAAAGAGGTATTTACCTGAAGTATGCCTTACAAGACCGCCGGCGGCACCCACTTCGGTGAAATAGATCCTGAATATCTTCCAGATATGCCTGATGTTGGTACCGTAGACATTGACCGACTCGATGGAAGTATCGGCCTGGAATTCTGCTATCAGCTTATAAAGTTCACTTGTAGCGTAAAACTTATGGAATAACGAGTATTTTTGTATCCGGTCAGGCTCCGGACTGATCATAATGAATCGGTTTTCAAAATGAACTTTATACATTTTTGAATGGAAAATAGTGCCAAAAAGATAGCTGAATATCTATTGCAAATTAAAGCAATAAAATTGCAACCGTCAAATCCTTTTACATGGGCATCGGGATGGAAGTCGCCTATTTATTGTGATAACCGGAAAACACTTTCATTTCCTAAGGTAAGGTCGTATATCAGAGACTCATTTGCGGGTATTGTAAATGAGCATTATCCCGATGCTGAGCTTATTGCAGGCGTTGCCACCGGAGCCATTGCACACGGAGCACTGGTTGCAGAAAAGCTGGAGCTGCCGTTTGTTTATGTAAGATCGGAGGCGAAGGAGCATGGACTCGGTAACCAGATAGAAGGTTTTTTCGAACCGGGTCAGAAAGTTGTTGTTATTGAAGACCTTATATCTACCGGGAGCAGCAGTCTTAATGCGGTGAAGGCTTTAAGGGATGCGGGATGCGATGTTCTGGGCATGGCGGCTGTTTTTACCTATGAGTTCAGCAAGTCAGCCGATGGCTTTGCATCTGCAAATTGCCGGCTTCATACACTGAGCAACTACAGCACGCTTATCGTAACTGCTGTCGAAACGGGGTATATTACTGAAAAGGATGTCGAAACGCTGAAACAGTGGAGAATTGATCCCGGTAACTGGGGAATAAAGTGATATCAGTCAGATCAATTTTAATAGATATACCCCCTTCCCGGCCTTCCCCCAGGGGGGAAGGAGCATAATCGTAATTAATTTGTAAAATAGCCAAAACTATGGCCGATATATCAATATTTGAAAGCAGAACTGGATACCTGACCTGCACCCCATCAGAAATATTTGATTTCGTGACGGATATCAGGAACTTCAGGCAATTTGTTCCCGACGGAACCATCGAGGACCTTCAGATTGACAGGGAATCGTGCAGTTTTCGTGTTTCACCCGTGGGTAAGGTCAGCTTTAGGCTTGCTCAGAAGGAACCGGATAAGAAAGTTGTTTATGAAGGCAATGTCCTGCATTCAAATGATTTCTCGCTGGTTCTTGATATTAGGGAAAACACCGGAAGCAAGGCAGTTGTCAATCTTAAGCTGTCTGCTCACCTGAATCCGCTCCTGAAGATGATGGCTGCAAAGCCGATTAACAGTTTCCTTGAAAAAATGATTGATGAGATGGAGAAGTTCAGGGGGTGGCAACCAGCTACATAGGGAAAGTCTCGTATTAATACTAATACTCGACGACTTTCGACTTAAACTGTCATTCCGAATGGATCCGCCGAACGGCGGAGTAATGAGGAATCTTCAGCCACCAATTAATTCTGCCTAAACAACAAATTCAATTTCCTTAAATGCGAATTCCATCTTATTCCCCGGCTTCTTTTCAATCTGAAGGCAACCCTGTTCAGTAACTGATACTATCCTTCCTTCGAAAATTCCTCCGGCAGATTTAAACCGGCTCCATCGATTAAGGCGGTAGAGAGATGAAATATACTCGTTCCTGAGTTCAACCCATTCTCCTGAGATAACCTGCTTGTATCGCTTGTCAAGGCAAACTGCCAGTTTTTGCAGGCATAAGCCGGTGTCGTGATCCACGCCGGCCAGGATTTTAAGCGATACCGGATTCGGGATCTCCTCAGGGAATTCTTCCTGGTTGATATTCAGCCCGATTCCGGCAATTGAATTTACGATTGTACTGCCGGTTATTGAGTTCTCGATAAGGATACCTGCTATTTTGTCATTACCTGTGTATATATCATTGGGCCATTTGATTTTGCATTCGCGAACCAGTGTTTTCAGGAAATCATATATTCCGAGCGAAATGAAAATTGATATGATAAACTGATCAGCCGGACCTACCATAGTGGGATACAAAATAACACTGAATAACAGATTTTTACCATCTTCACTCTCCCATCTGTTACCTTTCTGTCCTCTTCCTGCCGTCTGGAAATTTGTATGAATTACAGTGCCTTCGGATACATGCCCCGATTTTATCATGCCGGCAGCAACTGTATTGGTTGACCCGGCGTTTTTGCAAAAAATTATGTCAGATCCGATTATCATCGGTATATAAAAAATTATCTGCCGACTGTCAAATATGACATGATTATTGATCAATTTGCCGGTGGCACTGTTATTGTAAATAAGAGATGAAAGGGACAAAAATACTGATAAAAGTTTGTACTTTTGCACCTTAATGTTTAACAGAAAAATCGTTGATGAAGAAAAAACAGGATGGGACGGAATTACTCCTGGGAAGTATAATAAATGGTATTTTCGAGAAAAAAGGGCAGGATGTTCTTAAAATTGATCTGAGAAAACTTGAAAGCAGGATAGCTGATTTTTTTATAATCTGCCACGGATCTTCCGTCAACCAGGTTGATTCTCTCTGCGATTCCGTGGAGGACATTGTCATAAAAGGGACCGGAGAAAAACCGGTCCATATAGAAGGACTTGAAAACAAGTTCTGGGTCCTTCTTGATTACGGGAACGTTGTTGTTCATATTTTTCTTGAGGAGTACAGGAATTTCTACAGCCTTGAATCGCTATGGGCTGATGCGCCGATTGAAGTTATGAAAGATAATCTACGATAAGTCAATTATTTATGGCCGAAAACGATAATAAAAACAAGGGACCGTTAAAATCCCCTGAAAAGAACCTTAAACCGAAATTCAATTCAAACTGGATTTTTGCAATCCTTATAGTTTCCTTCCTGGCAATCAATCTGTTCTATGGGGGAAAGACCTCCCCCAAGATCCAGACCCGTGAGCTAAAGGAGATGATCACGAACCGTGACATTGAAAGGTTGGTAATTATCAATAAGGAGGCAGCTGAAATTTACCTGAAGAAGGAGGCAATTGAATCAGGGAGATATCCTGACCTTCCGAAAAACAATGGAGGGAGAATCGGATTCGGTGTTCCAAAACCGCATTATACCCTTAACATAGGTGACCTTGCCACATTTGAGGAATTTCTTCTCCAGGAGCAAAAAGCAGCGGGCTATAATGACAATGAAATTATTTTTCCGGAAACTGAAAAACGAACCAACTATCTGGGAGAGATCCTTGGATGGACATTGCCCTTCATAATCCTGATATTCCTCTGGATGTTCATGATGAGGCGCATGGCGGGCGGTGGCGGCGGAGGTGCAGGAGGCATATTCAGCGTAGGTAAATCAAAGGCTCAGATATTCGACAAGGAATCGAACGTCAAAATTAATTTCAGCGATGTTGCGGGCCTTGAGGAGGCTAAGACGGAAGTAATGGAGATCGTCGATTTTCTGAAGAATCCCAAGAAGTATACCCAGCTGGGCGGTAAAATACCAAAAGGAGCCCTTCTGATAGGGCCTCCCGGCACGGGAAAAACCCTCCTTGCCAAAGCGGTTGCAGGTGAAGCCAATGTCCCTTTCTTTTCTATTTCAGGATCCGATTTTGTTGAAATGTTCGTTGGAGTGGGAGCCTCGAGGGTAAGGGATCTTTTCAAACAGGCAAAGGAAAAGGCTCCGTGCATCGTCTTCATTGATGAAATTGATGCCGTTGGACGTGCAAGGGGAAAGAACGTAAACTTTGGTTCAAATGATGAAAGGGAGAATACTCTCAATCAGCTCCTTACAGAGATGGATGGCTTCGGGACAAATATGGGGGTAATCATCCTGGCTGCGACAAACAGGGCTGACATACTCGACAGGGCACTGTTGAGGGCAGGGAGGTTTGACAGGCAGATCCATGTGGAACTGCCTGATCTGAACGAAAGGGAGGCAATTTTTAAAGTGCATCTCAGGCCGATAAAACTGGAGAAGGGCTTCGAAGCAGCCTTTCTTGCAAAGCAGACACCCGGATTCTCAGGTGCTGATATTGCAAATGTTTGCAATGAATCGGCGCTGATAGCCGCCAGGAAGAACAAAACTGTTGTGGAGCGCCAGGATTTCCTTGATGCTATCGACAGGATTGTGGGGGGGCTCGAGAGGAAAAACAAAATAATCTCGATGGTCGAGAAGAAGACAATTGCCTATCACGAAGCGGGACATGCCACAGTAAGCTGGCTGCTCGAACATGCAAGCCCTTTGCTAAAGGTTACAATAATTCCGAGGGGCAGAGCCCTCGGAGCTGCGTGGTACCTGCCGGAGGAAAGACAGATTACAACAACCGAACAACTGCTTGACGAGATGGCTTATGCACTTGGAGGAAGAGCTTCCGAGCAGCTCATATTCGGCAAGATCTCAACAGGCGCCCTGAGCGATCTCGAGAAGATCACCAAACAGGCTTATGCCATGGTCGCGTTTTTCGGAATGAGTGAAAAAGTTGGAAATATAAGCTTCTACGACTCATCGGGCCAGTCTGATTTCGGGTTTACGAAACCTTACAGCGATAAGACTGCCGAACTGATTGACCATGAGGTTAAGCAAATCATTGAGGAATCATACCTCCGTGCCATTGAGGTGCTTAAAAACAATATGAAAGGACTGACAGAACTTGCTGAGCTGCTCCTTGAAAAGGAAGTAATTTTCAGCGAGGATCTCGAAAGGATCTTTGGAAAGAGGAAAGCCGATATTCTGAAGGAGGAGAGGGAAAACGCAGTGAAAAATGAAATGTCACTGAAATCAGGAAAAGAACCTGCTGCCGCCATCGGACCTGTGGCTGAGCAGGAAAATGAATCAGAAGAATTATCCGGAAAAGAAAAAGAGAAGAAAGCTTCCGGGAAATCTTCAAAGAAGAACCCGGTAGAAAAGACAAAGAGCAAAAAATAGCTGTTTTGGGTAATTTTTATACGAGAACACTTACTGCAGTCTGGATAGTGATTTTCATTCTGGGAGGTTTCTGGCTCCACCCGGTCTCATTCTTCATTACCGGACTGGTTCTCCTGGCAGGGGCACAGTATGAGTACTACATGATGATGATAAGCACAGGTATCCGGCCCCAGATGATAACCGGAATAATTTCCGGCTGTTCTCTGTACATTATTTCAACACTTGTTGCCGCAGGCAGAGCCGGGAAGGAATATTTCTACGTAATGATACCTCTGGCGCTGGTAATAATGATTTCTGAACTCTTCAGGAAACAGAAAAAACCCTTCGATTCCCTGGCACATACATTTTTTGCCATTTTCTATATAGCCGTACCCTTCTCGATGTTCCCTTTCGCCTCATTTTCGAGGACAGGCCTCAGCTCATTGATCCCTCATCCTGATATAGTTTTTTCACCAGGCATAATTGTTGGCTTTCTGCTGCTTCTCTGGGCAAACGATACCGGAGCTTATCTTACAGGAGTCACTATCGGCAAGCACAGGCTTATGGAGCGTATCTCACCAAAAAAATCATGGGAAGGATTTTTTGGCGGGATGGCCATTGCTGTACTGGCCGCATGGCTTCTGTCGGGATGGTTAGGGATTCTGAATACGGCCGGATGGATAATCATTTCACTGATCATTTCCATAGCGGGAACATTCGGTGACCTTATTGAATCGATGCTGAAAAGGAGCATCGGCCTAAAGGATTCAGGATCGATCCTGCCCGGTCACGGTGGATTCCTTGATCGTTTCGACAGCGCCATAATTTCATTCCCCCCTGTTTATCTTTTTATTTCACTTTTTGGTTGATTGATAAGTCTTGATTAGTTTTGCGCAAATTTTAAATGAAATGGCCATTCACAAAGAAGGATATAAAATTCTGGCAATCGGGTTTGTAATTTTACTTATCCTTAATATTGCTTCAATGATTATCTGGTCAGATAACTCACTTTCCAAATGGATTTTCCTTCTGTGTTCAGTTCTTGTTTATGTGTTTATTCTCTTTTTCTTCCGCCTTCCGGTCCGGCATCTTGAACCAGACCCGGGCCTGATATATGCGCCTGCCGACGGCAAAGTGGTAGTGATCGAAGAAACGGTTGAAAATGAATACTTCAGGGACACGCGCCTGCAGATCTCAATATTCATGTCCCCTTTCAACATGCACAGCAACAGGTATCCCGTTTCAGGCCGGGTGAAATATGTAAATTATCATTCAGGAAACTATATGGTTGCCTGGCATCCCAAGTCCTCCGAACTGAATGAAAGGAGCACTATAGTGATCGAAACTGAAAAAGGGACCGAGATCCTGGTGCGCCAGATTGCCGGAGCCATTGCCCGGAGGATCGTCACTTACGCAAAAGAGGGCCAGAAGGTAACCCAGGGCGGCGAGCTTGGCTTCATTAAGCTGGGTTCAAGAGTTGATATATTCCTGCCATTGGGTACCGAAATTGAAGTGCCCATTCTTCAGCAGGTCAAGGCCAATAAAAGCATAATTGCCAAAATCTGAATAATAATTCCATGGACAGAATTGATGACAGGGTAATTGATATTACATCTGATGTAAAATGGACAGGGATCCTTGATTATGATATCAGGACGTTTGATATAGTAATGACAACAGAATTCGGGACCACTTATAATTCATATTTCATTAATGCACAAAAGAAGGCTCTCGTAGATGTTGTCAAGGAAAAATTTTTCGATGTGTTTCTGAATAAGCTGGAGTCGTTTACCGATCCGCGGGAGATTGAATATGTAATCCTTGACCATACGGAACCTGATCATTCCGGAAGCCTTCGCCGCCTGCTGGAACTGGCCCCTGATGCAATAGTGGTGGGCAGCGGCAATGCTGTCAGGTATCTTGAGGATATAGTAAACGGGCCCTTCAGATCGCTTATCGTCAAGGATGGCGATACCCTGGATCTCGGCAACAAGACATTAAGGTTTATTTCAGCGCCGAATCTGCACTGGCCGGATTCAATGTATACCTATTTGGAAGAGGACAGGATATTGTTTACATGCGATTCATTCGGCGCTCATTATTGCAGTGAAAATATTTTCAGCGAGCTTACTCCTGACTACCTCAGGTCATTCATCTATTACTTTGATGTAATACTGAAGCCATACAGCAGGTTTATGATCAAAGCAATAGAGAAGATCAGGCCTCTTGATATTGATGTGATCTGTACCGGACATGGTCCTGTTCACCGTGAAAATCTCATGGAATTGATCGATCTGACAGAGAAATATTCGAATGAATATCTGAAGCTTGTTTCATGCGGAGCCGTAAAAAGGGTACTGATAGCTTATGTATCGGCTTATGGTTATACAAAACAGGCGGCTGAGTACATTGCCGAGGGGATCAGGCTGGCAGAAGGTTTTGAGACCGATGTGACAGATATTGAAAATATTCCTGCGGGCGACCTGGATCATAAGCTGGCATCGGCTGATGCCATTCTCGCAGGCTCACCTACAATAAATCAGAATACTCTTCTGCAGGTTTATAAACTTTTTGCACTTGTAAATCCATTGCGCGATAAGGGAAAAATGGCCGGCGCCTTCGGATCGTATGGCTGGAGCGGGGAGGCTCCCAAAATTATCCTTGAGAACTTCAGAAACCTTAAATTGAAGATTTTTGAGGAAACTGCATCCTTCAAATTCGCACCAGGAGCTGGAAAGAAGGATGCTTTGATCGAATTTGGGAAAAGATTTGCCCAAAGGATAATTGAAGATAAGACCTGACGACATCCCAGGGACTTTCTGATTGACATGAACTCATCCCCCAAAAAAAAAGAGGGCTAACCCTCTTTCAATCGTTCAGCAAAATCTATGAAATTTTAACCTGACGTGAGATCTTGCTTTTTTCTTCTTCAAATTTCGGAAGTGCGACGCTCAAAATTCCATCCTTGTAGTTGGCTTCAATCTTTTCCCTGTTAACGTTTTCAGGTATCTGGAAGCTCCTGCAGAAAGATGAATAGCTGAATTCTTTTCGCTTGTAACCGTCCCTGTTTTCTTCCGACTCATTCTTTGTCTCAGAAGAGATGGTGAGAACATCCTCATTAATGTCAATTTTAAGTTCTTTCCTGTCAATCCCCGGAACAGCAAGGTCGAGCATGAATCTCTTGTCATCCTCCCTGATGTTTACAGCAGGCATTGAGCTTGTGTTGTTTGACATTACCGGGAAAAAATCATCATCAAAAATGCTTCCCATGTAAAAGGGCCTGAAACTTCTTTTTGCAATTGTTGGTAACATAGCTTTGTCCTCCATTATTTTAAGTTATACATTAAATTTTCTGTATCAGTAATTTCAATTTCTGTTCCAAAGCTAGTCAAGCGACATAATGGCATGTTATATGACAAAATATCAGACATAATGACAGTAGCTGGTTTTATCCGACTTTTATGGAATTCCGAATTTTCTGATTAGGTTTGTATATAGAAAAACATCTTTGATGAAGACCTCACTGAGGAATATCCTGATCTTTTTCGGTATCCTGCTCTTTCTGGCTCTGATGTGGTACTTCAGAAATATTGTTGTTTATATCCTGGTCTCCGGTGTTCTTTCAATTATGGGCAGGCCGCTTGTTGACCTCTTTTGCCGTATCAGGATCGGGAAATTGAAATTTCCCCGTGTACTGGGCGCCTTGCTGACGCTTATGATCATATGGGGATTGATAATCCTTTTCCTGTGGATATTTGTCCCTCTGGTTACAAGGCAGGTCAATTATTTTTCGACGATCGACAGCTCGAAAATCGTTCAGATTGTTGAGGGTCCGATCAACAGGATTGAAGAGTTCATTGGCTCCATCAATCCAAACATCTCCGGTCAGCTTTCGCTTAAGGATTATATTACCTCAAAAATAACGGGTGTTCTGAACATTGAGATGATTCAGAATTTTCTTGGATCGCTGGCAGGGCTTCTTGGAAATGTTATCGTTGCTGTATTTTCAATATCTTTTATAACCTTCTTTTTCCTTAAGGATCAACATCTGTTTTATGAATCAATACTGATGTGGATCCCCGACAAGTATGTCGACAATGTGACGAGGGCTCTCAATTCGGTAAAAAACCTTCTGACAAGGTACCTTATCGGGATTGTTATTCAGAGCACATGCATAATGATCTTGATCACCCTGGGGATGACTATAATCGGGATAGATTTTCAGCAGGCGCTTGTCATGGGACTTATTGTTGGAATACTCAATGTGATTCCATACGTGGGTCCATGGTTCGGCTTTTTTATTGTTATGATAATGGGAATTGCATCACATATGAGCATGGATTTTACTGTTGTTGTGGTTCCGCTTGTAATGTACATGACAATTGTGGTGGCTCTTACCCAGTTGATTGATAACGTTGTTTTCCAGCCGGTCATCTTTTCCAATAGTGTCAGGGCGCATCCGCTCGAGATCTTCGTCGTGGTGCTTGCAGCCGGGTTTGCAGCCGGTATTCCCGGTATGCTGCTCGGTATTCCGACATACACTGTACTTCGGGTATTTGCGAGGGAGTTCTTTTACGGTTTCAAGGCAGTACAGAAAATAACTTCCAGCCTGTCGGACGAAAGCCAGGATGAGGGAGGCCGTGCCTCCGGCCCGGTTGATAAGGGAAAAGTCCGGACAGCGGCTATAAGAAGAAGAAGAAGAAATAAACCCAAACCTGAACAAACCCGGAGATGAATTCAGCTACTTCTGTGATAAACAAGGTATTTCGCTTTTACTTTGATGGCTTCAGGAGCTTGTCGTGGTGGGGGAAAAGGGTATGGATTATAATCCTGATAAAACTATTTGTCATCTTAATAATCCTGAAGCTATTCTTCTTCAGGGATTTCCTTCAGAAAAAGTACAGTTCGGATGAGCAAAAAAGCGAATATGTAAGGGATCAGTTAATAAATTCCAACTAAAACTATGTTTGAGAACATCGATTTGGCACTTGTAAATTGGTCGCGGGCACAGTTTGCCCTGACAGCCATTTACCACTGGCTTTTTGTCCCTCTGACGCTCGGGCTCTCATTTATTATTGCCATTATGGAGACGATTTATGTCAGGAACGGGAAGGAGGAATGGAAGCGTATGACAAGATTCTGGATGACCCTTTTCGGGATCAACTTTGCGATTGGAGTTGCCACCGGGATAATCCTTGAGTTTGAGTTCGGCACTAACTGGTCGAATTATTCTTGGTTTGTAGGAGATATTTTCGGGGCGCCGCTTGCAATTGAAGGTATCCTTGCATTTTTCCTCGAATCGACATTTGTCGCAGTAATGTTCTTCGGGTGGAACAAGGTCAGCAAAAGGTTCCATCTTGCATCAACATGGCTGGTGGCGGTGGGAGCGAATCTTTCGGCATTATGGATACTTGTGGCAAACGGGTGGATGCAGAATCCCACCGGCATGGTCTTCAATCCTGATACCGCCAGGAATGAAATGGTCAGCTTCTGGGAAGTCCTCTTCAATGAGGTTGCTGTGAGCAAATTCCTCCATACCATTTCTTCCGGATTTTTGGTGGGATCCATGTTCGTAATGGGAATCAGTGCCTGGTATCTTTTACGGAAACGTGAGTATTTCCTGGCAAAAAGGAGTATCCTTGTTTCTGCTCTTTTCGGTCTTTTATCCTCTTTTCTGGTGGCCTATACCGGCGACACTTCAGCAAGAACGCTTGCAAAGGTTCAGCCGGTGAAGTTTGCGGCTTTTGAGGCTCTTTACGAAGGAAAGCAGAAAGCCGGACTTGTTGCGGCAGGGATACTTAAAGATTCGGGTAAGAAAATCGGAGAAAAGGTTGTAAGTGATTTTGCTTTCAGGATTGAGATACCGGGTTTTCTATCGGTAATGACAGGTGGCGACAGGGATACTTTTGTCCCCGGCATATACGATCTTGTAAACGGAAATGGTACACAGGGGTTGATGTCAGTTGCAGAAAAAATGGAAAGAGGGAAAAAGGCACGGGATCTTCTGATTGATTTCAAGGAATCAAAAAAGAATAACGACACGCAGAAAGCAGAGAGCATCGCCGCCATGTTCCGCGATAAAAAATTCAATGATGATTATTTCAGGTATTTTGGCTATGCATCACTGGAAAAGCCTGAAGATGTTATTCCGGGCGTAAAGGTTTCGTTTTACACCTTCCACATTATGGTGATGCTCGGGTTTTACTTTATCCTGGTTTTTGCACTGGCTCTCTTCTTCCTTTACAAGGGCACGCTTTTGAAAAACAAATGGTTCCTCTGGGTGGCGCTCTGCTCGATCCTTCTTCCTTATGTCGCGGGAGAACTTGGCTGGGTGCTTGCTGAAATGGGTCGTCAGCCCTGGATAATCCAGGACCTGATGCCTGTAACCACAGCTGTTTCACAGATAAGTGCAGGATCGGTCATAACAACCTTTGTTCTTTTTGCTGTTCTGTTCACCGTTCTGCTGATTGCGGAAGTATCAATTATGATCAGACAGATAAAACTGGGACCCAAACATTAAGAGGATAAGAAAATGACAATAATGATATCGCATATTTTCCTGCAGCATTACTGGTGGATGATTATTGCCCTGCTGGCAAGCCTGCTTGTTTTTCTGATGTTTGTTCAGGGCGGACAATCGCTGATCTTTTCACTGCCAGAGAATAATCTTCAGAAGACAATGATTGTCAATGCTATGGGCAGAAAATGGGAATTCACTTTTACCACCCTGGTCACTTTCGGAGGAGCTTTTTTCGCATCGTTCCCCCTGTTCTATTCTGCCAGTTTCGGCGGAGCTTACTGGGTATGGATCGCAATATTGTTCAGCTTTATAATTCAGGCAATAAGCTATGAATACCGTTCAAAGCCTGCCAATCTTCTGGGACAAAAGACCTTCGATGTTTTTCTGTTCCTGAACGGTTCCCTGGGGCCGTTCCTTATCGGTGTTGCAGTAGCCACTTTCTTTACAGGTTCGCAGTTCAGCCTGAATGAAATGAACCAGGTAAAGTGGGAAACTCCATGGCACGGACTTGAGGCGCTCATTAACGGCAGGAATCTCGCCCTTGGTCTTGCAATACTGTTTCTGGCCAGGACCAATGGCCTTTTATATCTGATCAATACAATCGATGATCCGGCACTGGTTGACAGATCAGTTAATAAGCTGATAATGAATGCTATTGCATTTCTTGTGTTTTTCCTTTTCTTCGTTATAACACTTCTTGTTTCGGAAGGATTCGCTTATGACAAGGCAACCGGGGCAGTGACCATGGAAAAATTCAAGTACCTGCATAACCTGCTTCAGATGCCACTTGTGCTGGTAATCTTTCTGGCCGGAGTGGCAGCCGTTCTGTATGGCATTGGCATCACATTGTTCAGGGGAAAAAGAATCGGGATATGGTTTTCAGGTTCTGGAACGGTGCTTGCCGTTTTTGCAATAATGCTTGTTGCAGGTTTCAATCGAACGGCTTTTTATCCGTCGGCATATGACCTTAACAGTTCACTGACGATCGATAAGGCCTCATCAAGCCTCTTCACCCTCAAGACAATGATGTTTATCTCGTTCATTGTGCCCTTTGTAATTGTATATATGTGGTATGCATGGAAGGCAATAAACAACAAAAAAATAACCGCTGAGGAAATGAAAACTGATGGACATATATATTGAAGGCGACGGGCGACAGGCGTCAGGCTGTGGGCTGCGGGCTAAGGCAATTAAAAAAATACTCCGCTTTATGCCTGACGCCTGTCGCCTGACGCCTGACGCCATTTTATTAAGATTAGAAAATATATCAAACTATCAAATATGTATATATCAGGATTAGTACAATACCTCATCTGGCCGGCATTCATAATAGCGAGCTGGTTCATAATCAGTGCAGGGTTGAAGATCTACGAAAAGAAGTTCCCTGAGATTGATAAAGAAGATTGAGGGCTAAAGCCCTGTTCATATGTAGTCTGTCAACTACGGCCTAAAGGCCATAGTTAATGCACTTGGATATTGGCAGCTAGAAGCTACACCTTTAGGCCGTAGTGTAGTATCAACTAATATTCCCGGACTTTAGTCCGGAACCTGTTTGAAATCAGGGAGACAATAATATAAACTGGTATTATTACCGGAGCTGCCGCAAATCCAAAGATTATGAGCGAGATCAGCA
>Ga0105106_10001822_pt1 | contig 15207 bp, 17 predicted proteins | sample PPLLaktember2015_5_FD_79109 | JGI IMG/M metagenome (GOLD analysis project Ga0105106, IMG submission 79109) | Freshwater sediment microbial communities from Prairie Pothole Lake near Jamestown, North Dakota, USA - PPLs Lake P8 Core (1) Depth... | ecosystem: Environmental > Aquatic > Freshwater >...
ATCTACAAGGACATGACGCGCTTCTGGGGCAAGCTGTTCGGCATCAACTTCGCGCTCGGGGTGACCACCGGCATCACCATGGAATTCCAGTTCGGCACCAACTGGGCGTATTACTCGCACTATGTCGGCGACATTTTCGGCGCGCCGCTGGCGATCGAGGGGCTGATGGCATTTTTCCTCGAATCGACCTTCATCGGCCTGTTCTTCTTCGGCTGGGACCGCCTCAACAAGTGGCAGCACTTCATGGTGACGGTGCTGATGGCGGTGGGCTCCAACCTGTCTGCGCTGTGGATCCTGATCGCCAACGGCTGGATGCAGGATCCGGTCGGCGCCGAGTTTTCCTTCGCTACCATGCGCATGGAGATGACCGACTTCTGGGCCATCGTGTTCAACCCGACAGCCCAGGCCAAGTTCGTGCACACGGTGTCGGCCGGCTACGTCACCGCCTCGCTGTTCGTACTCGGCATTTCCAGCTACTACCTGTTGAAGGGACGCGACCTCGACTTCGCGCGCCGCTCGTTCCGCATCGCTGCCGGTTTCGGCTTCGCCTCGGCGCTGTCGGTGATCGTGCTGGGAGACGAATCGGGCTACACCGTGAGCGAATCTCAGCAGGCCAAGATGGCGGCGATCGAGGCGATGTGGGAAACCGAACCCGCGCCGGCGGCGTTCACGCTGTTCGCGCTGCCGAACGAGGCTGCCCAGCGCAACGACTACGAACTGCAGATTCCGTACATGCTGGGCCTGATCGGCACCCGTTCGATCAGCGAGACCCTGCCTGGCATCCGGGAAATCAAGGAGAAGAACCGCGCGCGCATCGAGTCCGGCATGCTGGCAGTGGCCGCACTGGAGAAGATCCGCAAGAACCGGGACGACTGGGACGCGCGTTCGCAGTTCGATCTGCACAAGGCCGACCTCGGCTTCGGGTTGCTGCTGAAGAAATACACGGTGGACGTTTCGCAAGCCACTCCGGAGATGATCCAGCAGGCCGTCGACAGCACCATCCCCAGGGTCGCCCCGCTGTTCTGGAGCTTCCGCCTCATGGTCGCACTCGGATTCGCCTTCCTGCTGCTGTTCAGCCTGGCACTGTTCCATTCGATCAAGGGCAACTTCATCGAAAAGAAATGGCTGCTGCGCTGGGCGCTGTGGTTCATCCCGATGCCGTGGATCGCCGCTGAATTGGGCTGGGTGGTGGCCGAATACGGCCGCCAGCCATGGTCCATCTACGGCGTGCTGCCCACCCACATTTCGGTGTCGAATATCTCGGTCGGCAATATCTACGGCTCGCTTGCCGGCTTCGTCGGCTTCTACACCGTGCTGCTGATCGTCGAGATGTACCTGATGACGAAGTACGCTCGGCTCGGCCCGGCCAGCCTCGGCACCGGCAAATACTACGGTGAAACAAGCAAACCCGGCGTGGGTGGCGCACTGCCCGCAGGCGCCCCGGCAAGCAGGATCTAAGGAGCGGACATGGATTACGAAACCCTCAAACTCGTCTGGTGGCTCCTGGTCGGGGTGCTGCTGGTCGGCTTCGCCATCATGGACGGCCACGACATGGGCATGGGCGTACTCTTGCCCTTCGTCGGCAGGAACGACCTCGAACGCCGCGCCGTCATCAACACCGTCGCCCCGCACTGGGACGGCAACCAGGTCTGGTTCATCACCGCCGGCGGCGCGATCTTCGCCGCCTGGCCGCTGGTCTACGCCACCGCCTTCTCGGGCTTCTACTGGGCAATGATGGCGGCATTGTGGGCGCTGTTCTTTCGCCCGGTCGGCTTCGACTACCGCTCCAAGATCCAGAATCCGACCTGGCGCAGCATCTGGGACTGGGGGCTGTTCATCGGCGGGGCGGTGCCGCCGATCATCTTCGGCGTCGCATTCGGCAACCTGCTGCAGGGCGTGCCGTTTCACTTCAACGACTTCCTGATGTCGACCTACACCGGCAGCTTCTGGGCGCTGCTCAACCCCTTCGCCCTGCTGGCAGGCGTGGTGAGCCTCGGCATGATCACGTTTCAGGGTGCGAACTATCTGATGATGCGTACCGAGGGCGACATCTACCGCCGGGTCCGCACCGCCAGCATGCTGGCTGGCTCGCTCACCCTGTTGCTGTTCGCCCTGGCGGGCGTGTGGGTGGCCATCGGCATCGACGGCTATGTCATCACCAGCGCCATCGACGGCAACAGCCTGCCCGACCCGCTATACAAAACCGTCGCCATCAAGGAAGGCGCGTGGATGCTCAACTACAACCGTTATGCCTGGGCAATCTGGGTGCCGACCGTGGCCTTTGCCGCGCTCGGGCTGGGGGTGGTGTTCGCGCAGTCGAAAAAGGCTGGACTGGCGTTCTGGTCGTCATCGGTCGCCTGCGCAGGCATCATCGGCACCGCCGGCGTGTCGATGTTCCCCTTCATCATGCCCTCGTCCACCGATCCGCGCTCCAGCCTCACCGTGTACGACGCCGTGTCCTCGCATCTCACGCTCGGCCTGATGCTGGGCGCCACGGTGATCTTCATGCCGCTGATCATCTTCTACACCTCGTGGGCGTATAAGGTGATGTGGGGCAAGGTGACGACCGAATACATCGCCGCCAATGACAAGTCCGTCTATTAACCGTCTGCATTGAGGAACGTGCCATGCTGAACGCTGCCTGCTACTTTGCCCTGCCGCTGATGCTGTGCCTGCCCGGCGCGGAAGCCGCCACGCTCACTGTCACCGTCGACGGCGCGAAACCCGGCGGCGGCCCGCTCACCGTGCTGCTGTTCGACCGCGCCGAGGGCTTTCCCAGGGAGGCAAGCGCAAGCCAGCGTCATGTGCTGGCCGCCGGCGCATCCTCTATCGCACTCGATGGCCTGAAGCCAGGCCGGTACGCCGTGATGGCCTACCACGACGAGGACGGCAACGGCGAACTCAACCGCTTCCTCGGCATGATCCCCCAGGAAGGCTGGGGCCTGTCGAACAACCCGAAGGTGAGCGGCAAGCCGGCGTTCAAGGACGCCGCCGTCACGCTGCCGGAATCCGGCAGCGCGCTCACCCTCAAACTGAATTACTGAAAGGAGCCATCATGTGGTATTTCGCCTGGATACTTGGAGTCACCATGGCCGTGCTGCTCGCCTCCATGAGCGCCATGATGTGCGACGCCAAGGAATGTGCGCTCGACGACGCGCGCAAGCAAGCTGACGACGACGCACGGCAAGGCTGATTTGCTATGGTCTCAAGTCTGCGCCTCGCACGCGGGGCCTGTTTTTGCCTTTCGTCGTGTGGGCCAAGCGTTTCGGCAATCAGCTGAGCGCATTCACTGTTACCGGAGTTTTCCATGAACACGTCGTCGCACATCGTCATACTCGGATCAGGATTCGCCGCGCTTACCACCGTGAGCGAACTGCGTAAGCGCAACCAGGAAGTCCGCATCACGCTCGTCGCCCCCAGGGCCGAGCTGATGTATTACCCCAGCCTGATCTGGGTGCCCGCCGGCCTGCGGCGGGGTGATGACCTGCGTATCGATGTGTCGGCCTTTCTGGCCGAGCAGCGGGTTGAATTCCATGCTGGCTGCGTCACTGGTTTGCAGGATGGTGGACGCACGGTGCTGACTGACAGCGGCACGCTCGCCAATGATGCGCTGCTGATTGCCAGCGGCGGGCGCTTTCTGAAGGCCATGCCCGGCATCGAGCATGCGCTGACCATCTGCGAGGGTCCGTCCGCTGCGGAAGCGATCCGCGAACGTCTGGCCAAGCTTGACGGCGGCACGATCGCCTTTGGTTTCGGCACCAATCCCAAAGAACAGGGTGCGATGCGCGGCGGCCCCATGTTCGAACTGCTGTTCGGCATCGACACGCTATTGAGAAAACAGGGCCGCCGCGAGCGCTTCAAGCTGGTGTTCTTCAACGCCGCGAAGGAACCCGGCAAGCGACTCGGCGACAAGGCAGTGGCAGGGCTCTTGCGCGAAATGGCCAAGCGCGATATTGCCACCCATCTCGGCCACAAGCTCACCGGATTCGAGGCCGACAAAATCAAAACCGAAGGCGGCGACGTGCCCGCCGACCTGATCCTGTTCATGCCGGGCATGAGCGGACCGCCCTGGGCGAATGAAGCCGGGCTGCCGCTGTCGGACGGTGGCTTCTTCAAGGCCGACGCGCACTGCCAGGTGGCCGGCGCCGACAAGGTCTACGTCGCCGGCGACTCCGGCAGCTACCCCGGACCCGACTGGCTGCCGAAGCAGGCGCACATCGCCGACCTGCAGGCGAAGGCGGCGGCTGAAAACCTGCTGCGGGCGCTCGACGACAAGCCGCCCGTCGCGCGCTTCAAGGTCGAACTCATCTGCATCGTCGACACGCTCGACCGCGGGATCCTGGTTTATCGCGACGAGAAGCGCGCGCTGATGTTGCCGCCGTGCCGGCTGTTCCATTGGGCCAAGCGCTTTTTCGAGTGGCAGTACCTGCGGCCCTACCGCCGGGGCAGGCGCGCATGAGCAACTGGCTCGACAGCGGCTGGGCGCGCGGCGTTTCGCTGCTGGTCGCACTGACGCTGATGATGTTCGTCACCCTGCTGCCGCGCGGCCTGACCCAGGCTGACGGGAGCCCGATCAGCCACGGTCTGCTCACCCTCATCATGTGGGGCCTGTCGGCTGGCTTCGTGCACGGCGTCGGATTCGTCCCCCGCAACCGTTTCCTGCGCGTTCTGCTCGGCCCCGCGGTCGCGTGGCTGTGGATGGGCTTGGGAATGATTTTTTATGTCCAGTATTTTTCGAGGTAATGCCATGCCCGCACAGCCCGCCGCCCCGTCCCTGTATACGCGCATCGGCGGCGACGCCGCGATCCGCCAGCTGGTCGACCGCTTCTACGCGTTGATGGACGAACTGCCCGAGGCCTATGCCGCGCGCAAGATCCACCCGGCCGATCTCCGCGAATCCGCCAACAAGCTGTTCGATTTTCTGTCCGGCTGGCTCGGCGGCCCGCAGCGCTATATCGAGAAACACGGCCACCCCATGCTGCGGCGCCGTCATATACCCTACGCCATCGGCCCGGACGAACGCGACCAGTGGCTGTTGTGCATGCAACTGGCGCTGCAGGAGACGGTGCGCGATGAGGCCCTGCGTGCAGCGCTGTTCGAGCAGTTTGTCCAGTTGGGCGAGCACATGCGCAACCGTGGCGGCAATACGCACACCTGCGAACACGCAAGGGGAGGAATCCATGCCTAGCGATACCCGAGTGAATGACAGGCGTCTCGGGTGCAGGCCTTACTATTGAGTATCTCAATGAATCAAATTGGAACAATCCATTTCACAGATGGAAGGCATGGCCATAAAGTAGCTGCATTAGCAAACGCTAATTAACCGATCCACTCCATGAAAGGAACTGAAATGTCCGAATCGACTCCCTGCCGCGCCCTGCCCCAGATCAATGCCCCGGCCCCCGACTTCGAAGCCAAAACCACGCACGGCATCAAGAAGCTGGCCGACTACAAGGGCCGCTGGCTGGTGCTGTTCTCCCACCCGGCCGACTTCACGCCGGTGTGCACCACCGAGTTCATGGCCTTCGCCAAGCACTACCCGGAATTCCAGAAGCTCAACTGCGACCTGCTCGGTCTGTCGATCGACAGTTACTACTCGCACGTCGCCTGGGTGCGCAACATCAAGGAGAAATTCGGGGTGGAGATTCCCTTCCCCATCATCGAAGACCTGTCGATGAAGGTCGCCAACGACTACGGCATGATCCACCCGGGTGCAGCCGACACCTCGGCGGTGCGTGCAACGTTCATCATCGACGACAAGGGTATCCTGCGCGCCATGGTGTACTACCCGATGACCAATGGCCGTTCGATTCCCGAGTTCCTGCGTCTGGTCACCGCGCTGCAGACCTCGGACAAGAACAAGGTCGCCACGCCGGCGGGCTGGCAGCCCGGCGACAAGGTCATCGTACCGACCCCGCAGGATGTGGACGCTGCCGAAAAGCGCATGAACGAAGGCTACGAGTGCAAGGACTGGTACTTCTGCGAGAAATCGCTGTAATCCAGGCCATTGGAGCCCACCGCACCCGCGGTGGGCCTTTTTGCCTTCTGGGGTTAACAGATCTTATTAAGCCATGAACGCAACTCCAGACTAGAAGGACAACATCCGGGATGTTCCTGGCCATCGTTTTTGCCTTGCTGGGCAGTGTTGGCGCCCTCGCCGGTGCCGCGCTGTTGCTGCGCTTTCCCGACACGGTGCGCACCCGCCTGCTGCCCTGCCTGCTTGCCTACGCGACAGGAACCCTGTTGGGTGCGGCCTTCCTCGGCATGATTCCCAAAGCGCTGGAGCAGGCGCCAGCGCTGGCCATCAGCGGTACCGTGCTGGCCGGGATCGTGCTCTTCTTTCTGCTGGAAAAACTGGTGCTGTGGCGGCACTGCCATGACAGCGCTTGCGTGGTGCACGGCCAGCAGGGCGGCAAGCTCATCCTGATGGGTGACGGCTTCCACAACTTCGTCGACGGCGTGGTCATCGCCGCTGCCTTTCTCACCTCCGTCCCCGTCGGCATCGCCACCTCGCTGGCGGTCATCGCCCACGAGATTCCCCAGGAATTCGGCGACTTCGCCATCCTGCTGGCGAGCGGCTTCAACAAGGCCAAGGCCTTAGCCTACAATCTGCTGTCGTCGCTCGCCACCCTGCCCGGCGTGCTGCTGGGCTGGTTCTGGCTCGACGAAGTGCGCCAGGCGATTCCTTACATTCTCGCCTTGTCGGCAGCGAGTTTCATCTACATCGCCGTGGCTGATCTGGTGCCGGGGCTGCATCAGCGCACCGGTGCAAAAGCCACCGTGCTGCAGGTCTTACTCATGCTGGCCGGCATTGCCACCATTGCCCTGTTTCGACTCGGACACTAGAAAGAACCCATGACCAGCACCCACGAAAAAGGCGGCGGCAGTTTCCATGGCATCAAGCTCCTGCTGTGCGAAAACCCGCTGCCGCCGATCGACGAAGCCATCGCCGCCGCCACGGCGGCGCTGCCGGACAGCAACTATTACACCGAACCCTACTCCGAACCGCTGCGGCAACTTATCGCGCAGCGGCTGGGTGTGCCGGAACGCCTCATCCACATCAACGCCGGCTCGGAGCTGATCCTGCGCCAGATCTTCCAGCGACTCGGCCAGCAGGTTCACCTGCTGACACCGACCTACGTGCTGTTCCCGGAAATTGCACAGGCCTACACGGAAACGCGTCTGCCGCCCGAGGCCGATTTCGCGTTCGATCTTGGCCAGCTCGTCATCCCCGTGGGCACCACGCTCGCGGTGATCGTCAATCCGAACAACCCCAACGGCGGCACCTTCGACATGACGCCGCTGCCCGCCCTGCTGCAGCGCTACCCCGACACAAGCTTTCTCGTCGACGAGGCCTTCATCGGGATGGCAGGCCAGAGCGTGGCGAACTGGGTGCCGCGCTTTTCCAACCTGATTGTCACCCGCACGCTGTCCAAGGCGCACAGCCTGGCCGGCTTCCGGGTGGGCTATGCCGTTCTGCCCGAAGCGCTGGCGGACGACCTGAACTGCAACAACGACGCCTATCCGCTCGCGCGAGCAAGCCAGGCCGCCGCAATCGCAACCCTGATGCACGAAGACAGGATCGTTGAACGTGCCAGCCAACTCAAGCGATGGGCCGCAGCGCTCGCCAAAGAACTGGAGAAATTGGGCGCGAAAACCTTCCCTTCGGAAACCTATTTCTTTCTGGCCGATTTTGCACCGCACGATGCATCGATGATCGCCGCAGGGCTGAAGGCACGTGGCATCCTGATCAAGCCGCTGAATGAACCCCGACTCGGGCGCGGCTACATGCGCGTGACCACCGCGCTGCCCGAGGACAACGCACGTTTCATCGTGGCGCTGCGGGAGTTGCTACAAGCCCTCCCATAGTTCACACCCGCTCTAGCCGGGTTGCACCATGCCACCACCGCACTCCCTCACTATCGAGCGCGGGTTGATGCACCGGCAATCAGACGTTTGAAACCAACACTCGGTCAAAGCTGAAGGTCTGCGCGAACAGCTCGCTCACCTTGTCCGGCGGCAAGGGTTTGGCGACCACATAGCCCTGGATTTCGTCGCACCCCTGCTCCTTCAGAAACGCCACCTGCTCGGGCGTCTCCACCCCCTCGGCCACTACCCGCAAATTCAGGGCGTGCGACAGGCGAATGATGGCGTTGGCAATCTCGGCGTCGTCGCTGTCGGACAGCACGTCGTCGATAAAGCTCTTGTCGATTTTCAGCGCGTCGATCGGCATCCGTTTCAACTGCGCCAGGTTGGAGTGTCCGGTGCCGAAGTCGTCGATATACACGTGCAGGCCACGCTGGCGCAAGGCGTCGAGCATGTTGAACGTGCGTTCGGGGTTCTCCATGGCCGCACTCTCGGTTACTTCCAGTTGCAGAAAGGCGGGTTCCATGCCGGTCTCGATCAGCGCCGAGTCGATGTCCTCGATCAGGCGTGCATCGGAAAACTGGCGTGGCGACAGGTTGATGGCCACCGGCGGCGGGACCAGACCGGCATCGCGCCAGGCAATCCATTGCTCGCAGGCAGCCCGCACTGCCCAGCGTCCCAGCGGCAGGATCAGGCCGGTTTCCTCGGCTACCGGGATGAACTGGGCAGGGCTTATCATGCCGCTCGAGCGGGAAAGCCAGCGCGCAAGGGCCTCCAGCCCCACGACCTTGCCGCTGAGCAGATCGACCTTGGGCTGGTATACCAGGGCCAGTTCGTTCCTTTCCAGCGCATGACGCAGGCCGGTTTCCAGCGTCAGTTGCTGTTGCGCCACGTTGTTCAATTCGACACTGAAGTATTCAAACCCGCTGCGGCGCTGCTTGGCCTGATACATCGCCAGGTCGGCCTGGCGCAAAAGGGTGTGGGCATCCAGGCCATCGTCCGGGTAGACGCTGATGCCGATACTGGCGGAAATGGCATAGCGTCGCTGATCGAGCTTGAACGATTCGGACAGCGCCTGCATCAGCTTGCCCGCCACCCGGCTGGCAGCGCGCGAGGCGGGCGGATGGGTCAGGATGACGGCGAATTCGTCTCCCCCCAGGCGCGCGACGAAGTCATCGGCCCGCAAATGTTCGCGCAGCCTGTCGGCCACGACGCGCAGCACCTGATCGCCCACCACGTGTCCCTGCGAATCGTTGATGTGCTTGAAGCGGTCGAGGTCGATGAACAGCAGCGATACCTGCGATTGACCGCGCTGCGCACGTGCCAGCGCGTGGCCGAGAAAATCCTGGAAATACGAGCGGTTGGGCAGGCCGGTCAAGGGATCGTGATTGGCCAGCATGTCGAGCCGCATTTCGGAATAGCGCCGCTCGGCCAGGGCCGCCGACACGAACAGCCCGCCCAGCGCCATGGTCATCATGCTGATCTGCAGCGCATACACGTCACGCGGCGTGGTGGCACCGCTGAGCCCGCCGAAGGACACAACGCCGACGCCCAGCACGATCAGCGCCGACAGGAAAATGGCCAGGCTCGCGCCGATGACGGAAAACCGCAGGGCCGCCCACAACACGCCTGGCAGCAGGACGAACAGGACAATTTCGGCTGGCCGCAGCAGATTGACATACTGCATCATCAGCCGGGTCAGGATCAGCATGCCCAGCACCAGCACCAGCGCTTCCAGTCGGGCGCCCCGGTTGGTTGGCAGCAAATCCCAGCGCGACGCCGTCAGCAATAGCGGAGCGATCAGGTAGACGCCCAGCAGGTCTCCCAGCCCCCATACCCACAAACCCTGCATCACCATGCCGTCAGGCAGGTCGCCATAGAAGCGCAGGTTGGCGACCCCCGCCAGCGCACTCACCGCGCAAGCCAGCGGGGCAGCGACCAGCGTGAACTTGGCGACGCTGGACACGTAATCGAGCGTGGGGCTGAAGGGCTGAAGGTAGCGCGGCAGATAGCCCATGATCGCTGCCCCGGCTGCCGCGCCGAGCGCCAGACGGAAGGCGTCGTCCAGCGGCAGGAACTGGCTGTGGACAGCGAACGACCCCAGCAGCACGCCCGCCACGCCCGCCACGCCGAAACGCAGGCTTGCCACCGCGCCGACCCCTGCAGCCAGCCAGACGACAGAGACCACCGTGGCCATGTACGCTGCAAGCTTGATGCTGACCCAGCCTGCCAGCGCATAGGTCAGTGCCGTCAGGCCGGCAATCAGCAGGAATCGCCTGACCTCGGATGGGGCCGGCATTGCCAGACGGGGCAAGGCGCGCACGCTGGCTAGGCGGCAGGATCCATTTCGGCGCGCACTGACTCCAGTGCGTCCTTGAGGGTCTCTTCGGACAGGCCGTTCAACTGCTCGGCCAGCATTTCTGCCGCGTCGATGGTATCGGCTTCATCCGGCAGGGTTTCGGTGTCAAGGTTGGCGACGAACACCGCCGCCGCGCCCGTCACCTGCAACAACTGGCGACGTTCATTCATCAGCATTTCGATTTCATCGCGCAACAAGCGGATTTCGTCTTCCTTCAGCGGGTGCGAACTCATGGTTGTCTCCGTGTTTTTTATCTTCTCAGCCAAACAGGGTCAGGACGCCCGTGTAGCCATACAAGCGGTTGTGGGAAATTTCACCGTTGGCGAAGAACCCGACCAGCGGGAAATCCCCCAGGGCGTCGCGAATCAGTTCCAGTTCCCGGTTCGGTGCGCCGAACATGTGCTGGCCGCGCCCCAGGCAAGAATAATACACGCCGCCACGTATCGGCGCGTTCAGATGCGTCCCGATGGCCGAGAGCATCCGCAGCAGATCTTCTTCGGCAGTCTGCTGATCACGGCGGCAGAACAGCACTTCATCTCCCGGCTCGACATACTCGCCAACGGCCACCAGGTTGTTCTGCGGATCGACACCCAGAATATTGCGCACCAGATAGTCGCCGGTGTCCGATCCCTGCACCGGCAGGCCGATGAAGATATAGCCGGCCGCGCGCCGCAGATCGCGCGCCAGCACCTCGCCGATCTCTTCCTTCATGACATCGAGCGCGGGGCGGTGATCCAGGCTGCCGATCACGTTCTTGTTGGCGGCGGTGACGCGGTGGCGCGGCCCCAGCGGTGAAACGCCCTGGGTCAGCCGCGTCGCCAGTTTCACCCGTTCGCTGAACAGCACGCCGGAAAGGCCGCCGCTCACCACGCCATCACAAATCTGCGCATTCTCGCTGCCGGAACTCGACAGGCCGCCGACGACGAAACCGCTCGTCACGCGCGCGCCCAGTCCCTCGATCAGTTCCTGCATGCGGTTGTTCGCCGGATCACCATGCACCAGTGCAAAGTAGCCATCCAGCGGCTGTGCTTCGATGTCCTGCGGGGTGCGCAGCGGCAGTAGCATGCTGAAATCGTCCGCGACGAACTCACCCAGCATCACGGCCATCGCCGGCTGTTCGAGATATTCCACCCCGGTGGCACAAATGCCCACGCCCACACTGCCGGTCCAATGCGACACGCCGGTCGTGCTCTTGAAAAAAGCCAGAATCGCCTCGAGTTCGCCCATCCAGGCATCCGTCACATAGAGAAACCCCAATGTCGCCGTCGAAGGGATTGCACCCAGTTGATGCATGCAGGCCTGGGCGGCCTGCGTCCACTCGGCATGCGTGGCATGGGCGTACCTGAATGGGGAGGTCATTGCAGTGGATAAGCAGCGACTCGCCCGCTTGCGGGCTTAGTCGAATGCTTAATAGTTCTATCAGTGTCCATGGTTGTCCACGATATTATGCGAAACTCAATCGCTTGGTACTGCCTACATGCCAGAAATTTCCGCGCTGGCCCCGCAAGGGGCAGGCAGTGGTTGTAAAGATGATCTATCTTCGACAGCCACGCTCTATCCCCCGATCACGCCTTACGCCAGCGGCATGCTCGAAACCGCAGGCGTTCACCGAATCTACTGGGAAACCTCCGGCAACTCCGAGGGTATTCCGGTCGTGTTTGTGCACGGCGGACCCGGTTCGGGCACCTCGACCATCCAGCGCCGGTTCTTCGACCCGGCACGCTACCGGATTATCCTGTTCGACCAGCGCGGTAGCGGACGCTCGACGCCACATGGCGAACTCGCCGACAACACCACGCCACACCTGATCGCCGACATGGAGGCGCTGCGACGCGAACTCGGCATCGCGACCTGGCTGGTATTCGGCGGCTCCTGGGGCTCGACCCTGGCGCTCGCCTATGCCGAGGCACACCCTGAACGCTGCCGCGGACTGGTGCTGCGCGGCATCTTCCTGTGCCGCAACAGCGAGATCGACTGGTTCCTTGACGGCATCCGCGCATTTTTCCCGGAGGCTCAACGGCAACTGTCGGAATTCATCCCGGCCAACGAGCGTCATGACCTGCTCGGCGCCTATCATCGCCGCCTGGTCGACCCCGACCCGGTCGTGCACCAGCCCGCCGCGTTTCAATGGGCCACGTTCGAGGCATCCTGCTCCACCCTGCTGCCCAACCCCGATCTCGTCGCAGCGTTCGGCAGCGAGAAAACCGCGTTGTCGCTGGCGCGGATCGAGGTGCATTACTTCGTCAACAACATATTCCTGCCCAATAACAGTCTGCTCGCCCAGGTTGATCGTATCCGCACCATTCCAGCGATCATCGTGCAAGGGCGTTACGACGCAGTCTGTCCTATCGTGTCGGCCGACGAACTGGCGCGCGCCTGGCCCGAAGCCCGTTATGTCGTCGTTGCGGATGCGGGTCACTCGGCGTTCGAGCCCGGCATCGCACGCGAACTGGTCGCCGCCTGCGATCGCTTTGCACGGAGCGGGAGCTTCGACTGATGGCCCTGTCGCCTTATGTGTTTGACGCCAGCGCGGAGAACTTCAACCGTCTGGTGCTGGAAAACTCGCACAAGGGTCCGGTGCTGGTGCACTTCTGGACGCCCAAGGCCGGCCCCTGCTTCATCCTGATGCCGCGACTGGTCAAGCTCGCCGCCGAATACGGCGGCAAGTTCCTGCTCGTCATGCTGAACGCCGACGAACTGCCGGATCTGGCGCGGCGCTTCAGTGTGAACTCGGTGCCCACGGTGAAATTCTTCTGGCGCGGCGATGTGGCCCATACCATCCATGGCGCCGACCCCGACAGCAGTTTTCGTGAAGTGCTCGACCGCTTCATCGCCGGCGACGCCAACCGTGCCCACGCGCTCGGGGTGGCGGCGTGGAAATCCGGCAACGTCCAGCAGGCGCGCATGCTGCTCGCCAACGCTGCGATGGCCGAACCCGACAATCTCGCCATCCCGCGCGACCTCGCCAAACTGCTGTGGAGCGAGGGCGACAGCGAACAGGCATTGAAGCTGCTCGACAGCCTGCCGCCTGAGGCGCGGACCGAACCCGAGATTGCACGCCTGCACGCGCACCTCGGTCTGGTCGAAACCGCGCGCCGGGCGCCGCCGCTGGATCAACTCGATGCGCATCTCGCGCAGCACCCCGATGACCTCGCGGCGCACTACCAGCGCGCCGCGGTGCTGCTGGCGGCGGACGACTTTTCCGGTGCGATGGACGCCCTGCTGCTGATCGCCCGCACCGATCGCAACTTCCGCCACGATGTCGGGCGCACCAGCCTGCTGGCCTTGTTCGATCTGCTGGGCAGCGCGCACCCGCTGACGCGGCAGTATCGACAAGCCTTGTCCGAAGCGCTGCATTGAATTTCGAGCATCCCGCCTTTGCGCCCTACCTGACCTTGATCGATGCGCTCGGGCTGGCGCATGGCATGCCCGCGCCCACCCCGGATGGCCTCGAAACGCTCAATGCGCTGGCCGCGACGCTGGGCACGACTCAGGCGCGCGGACTGCCACTGCGATTTTTCGCCCCCGACGGCCGCCTGTCAGCGCGCGATTACGAAACCCACATCCTGCAGACCGGCCAGGTTCCCACCCGCGCCGACACCTGGCACGACGTGCTGAATGCGCTGGTTTGGCTCCGCTTCCCGCGCTTCAAGTCCGCACTCAATGCGGCCCACGGCGAGGCCATCGCACTGGAGGCCGATACCCGGCGCGGCCGCCGCCGCGACGCACTGACGGTACTGGACGAATCGGGGGTATGGGTGATCAGCCGTGATGCGGCCTGGCCCAGATTGCTGGCCGAGCGTGCCTGGCGATCCCTGTTCTGGCACCATCGCCATGAAGTCACGTCTGCCATGCGTTTCGTGGTGGTTGGCCATGCGCTGCTGGAAAAAGCGCTCGCGCCCTACCCGGCGATGACGGGTAAATGCCTGATGCTGATTTCGGAGTCGCTGGATCCGGACGCCGCCGATGCGCAGTCTGTCACCGCGCTCGATGCGATCGACACGCCACGCCAACTCGCACCCTTGCCCGTGCAGGGCGTTCCCGGCTGGGACGCGGCCAATGCAGATGCCGCTTATTACGACAATGAGGTGGTTTTCAGGCCGGCACGCGATACGCCTTCATGAACGCCCGCACACCAGTGCGTACACGGGATCTTTCTGCGCGATCGGCTGCCACTGGGCAAGCCGGGGCTGCACGGCCTGATAGCTGATCATCGCGTCGTCACTGGAAAATACTGCGCGCGACAACTGGGCAATACGACGCCTCCTGCAATCCAGCATCTGCCTGATCAGCACCTCGCGAATCGGGCGCAGGCTGACGGGATCGACCTGCCCCGCCAGCAGGGTATGTCTTTCCCGAAAGCTGGCATGTCCCTTCCCCTTGGCGGTTTCGATGCTGGAAAGATCGATTTCGACCCGTTCCTCCGGTGTCTCCCTGACCATCTGCAGGGACCCGTTCGCCCACACCGGCAGGGTCATCACGCATGCGATCAGACCGCACAGGACGCTCCTCACTCCACGTCTGCCGGCAACTCGCCCCCTGCCACCCACGCCTGCGCCATGTCGAGGTCGTCGAACAGGCGAATATCCGCCGACATGAACAGGCGGTTGACCCACATGCTCCAAGCCACCCACTGATCGCCGGTCAGGATCGCAATGCGGTCGAAATCGTTCTTGTGTTCGCGCGAAAACTTGAGCTCTTCCCATGCCACGTCAACGCTGTAGGACAACATGTCGCGCAAATCGAACAGCACGCTGACCGCGCCCTTGAACTGGACACCGTAACCTACCGCCTGCTCGAACTCGCGGTAATCATCGAGCGTGAACTGACCCATGACGGTCACCGCAATCTGGTTGCCATTGGTGTCGAGCTTGATCATGAAATTCTCCTTGTATTGATATTGTCACTATAGCGGATCAGCGCCTGCAGGCACCGATGCCCGCACCGCCAGAATGCCCGCCAGCGCCACCACGGCCATGCCG
>Ga0105106_10001824_pt1 | contig 15204 bp, 13 predicted proteins | sample PPLLaktember2015_5_FD_79109 | JGI IMG/M metagenome (GOLD analysis project Ga0105106, IMG submission 79109) | Freshwater sediment microbial communities from Prairie Pothole Lake near Jamestown, North Dakota, USA - PPLs Lake P8 Core (1) Depth... | ecosystem: Environmental > Aquatic > Freshwater >...
ACACGGCCATGTCGCCGTGCGGGTGGTACTTGCCCAGCACCTCGCCGACGATGCGGGCCGACTTCTTGAATTCGGTGTCGGGGCGGATGCCCATATCGTGCATGGCGTACAGGATGCGGCGGTGGACCGGCTTGAGGCCGTCGCGCGCGTCAGGCAGCGCCCGGGCGACGATGACGCTCATGGCGTAGTCGAGATACGCCTGCTGCATCTCGTCGTCGATATCGATCCGCCGCACCATTCCGACTTCCATCGAGGGCCACCTCTCGTCCGAGGGGGGTATGATACGGGCAGGCCGGCCTCCCGTCAATCGAGGCGGGGAAGGGCGGGGCGTCGCTCCCGCGGATTATTTCCCTTCCAGTCGCTGGGCGCATGACCCTTGCGGCCGCGCCGGTTCCGTGCTAGACTGTATTCGCTGGGGTCAGAAGGGTCTTTCGTGGAAGAGTGGGTGCACCCCACTCTTCCTGCGTAATACAGGCCAACCAGGCCCCCCCGGAAGGAAAGACGGAAGGATGAAGAGCGAGTTCAGACTGGCGTTCAACGAGATCACCGAGCGCTTCGGGTTGTCGCGCGAGATCGTCATGGAGGCGATCGAGGCAGCCCTGATCTCGGCCTATCGGCGCGCGGTCAACGCCTCCACGGCCCAGGGAGTTCAGGCGCACTTCGACCCCGAGACCGGCGAGTTTCAAGTGTTCGCCGAGAAGGAAGTGGTCGAATCCGTCGAAAACCCTCAGACCGAAGTGGCTCTCGACGAGGCGCGCGACACCGACCCTGAGATCAAGCTCGGCGACATGCTGATGGTCCACTGCACGCCCAAGGATTTCGGCCGGGTGGCGGCGCAAACCGCCAAGCAGGTCATCCTGCAGCGGCTGCGCGAGGCCGAGCGCGACGCCCAGTACCTGGAGTTCGCCGAACGCGAAGGCGATCTGGTACACGGGACGGTGCACTCGATCACGCCGCAGGCGGTGACCATCGGCCTGGGGCGGGCCGAGGCGCTGCTGCCGCGCAACCAGCAGATCCCCGGCGAGCAGTTCAAGACCCGCGATCGCGTGCGCGTCTACGTCCTGGAGGTACGCAAGTCGTCACGTGGTCCGGTGATCGTCGTCTCACGCACGCACCCGAACATGCTGCGCCGGCTGTTGGAGATGGAAGTCCCGGAGATCAGCCAGGGGCTGGTCGAGATCAAGGCCATCGCCCGCGAAGCCGGGAAGCGCGCCAAGGTGGCCGTGGCGGCGCTGCGCGAAGGCGTCGACCCGGTCGGCGCCTGCGTCGGGCTGCGCGGCGTGCGCATCCAGTCGATCGTGCGCGACCTGAACGACGAGAAGATCGATGTCATCGAATGGAACCCCGATTCGGCCATGTTCATCGCCAAGGCGCTCAGCCCGGCGCGCGTCTCGGGCGTGTACCTGGATGAGGATCCGGACAAGGGCAAGACCGCCATGGTGGTCGTGCCCGAGGACCAGCTCAGCCTGGCGATCGGCCGGGCCGGCGTCAATGCCCGTCTGGCGGCCCGGCTGACGAATTGGCGCGTGGACATTAAGAGCCTGCCCGAGGCGGCCAGCGAGGCGATGCGGCGGGTGACGGGGGATGGGGGCTTTGCCGACCTGGCGGAGCGCGAGTCGGCCGCCATCCCGCAGGTCGAGGCCATCCTCCTCAAGAAGGCCGAGAACAGGCCGGTCACGCCGGAGGAGTACCAGATCCTCAATCTGTTCGTCGACCGCGTCGAACGCGAGTTGCGGGCGCGCGAAGGGGCGCGGCGCCGCGAGCGCATGGAGAAGATCGAAGCCGTGCGCGCCGCCATCCCGGCCGGGGCCCACATCACGCCGCTGGCCGACGTCGGCATGTCGGCGCGGGTCCTCAACCTGCTGACCGCGGCCGGCTTCGAAAACGCCGGGAAGGTCCTGGAGACTCTGGCACTTGAACCGGATGCCATTCTGGGATTGTCCGGGGTCGGTCCCAAGACCGTCGAAGAGATCGATGCGACCTTGCGGGCCTTCAGCTATCCGGAGGTCGTGGTCGAGGCTCCGCCGCCGGCCGAGGCCGAGGTTGAGGCTGAGGCCGGGGCCGAGGCGCCGGTCGAGGCCGCAGCGCCCGAGGTCGAGGCCGCGGCTCCGGCGGAACTGCTGCCGGTGGCTGAAGGGGCCGAGGCGCCGATCGCGGTCGACCTGCCGGTTCCGGCGGGCGAAGTCGAGGTCGGGGCCAAGGAAGCCGAGGCGGCAGCCGGTGCCGCTCCGGAATCGGTCGATTTCGATGCCATCACCAAAGAGTACGCCTCCATCCTGAAGGTCGATGTCGAGGAGGAGGAAGAGGCCGAGCCTGAGGCGGCCGGGGCCGCGGAAAAGAAGAAGAAGAAGGGCAAGAAGGGCGCTCGCGTGGTCGTGTTCGACGAAGAGCGCGGGGTGACGGTCGTCCAGCGGCGGCGCAAGCGCGATGGCGAGTGGACCGAGCTGGACGGTCTGGACGAGATCAAGGAATAGCCGAGGCGATCGCGCCGGCAGCGAGTCGAGACGAGGTGCCGTCCAAAAGCGTCAGTCGCCGCAAGCATGTTCCCCAGCGGACCTGCGTCGGGTGCCGGCAGGTTCTCTCCAAGCGGGCATTGATCCGGGTGGTGCGCGGTCCGGACGGGGTGCGGGTCGATCCGGGCGGCAAGGCGCCCGGGCGGGGGGCCTACCTACATGACCAGCGCTCGTGCTGGCAGGCGGGATTGCGGGGGGCGTTGGCGCATGCTCTGCGAACGGAGCTGTCGCCCGAGGCGCACCAGGCGCTGATGGATTTCGCGAACAGCCTGCCCGATGTCGTCGATGACTGAGGCGGGCCGGCAGCGGCGCACCAGGCGCAGGCGGGAAGGGCCGATGCATTAGCATCTGTGGCCGCCCGCTCAGCTGGCACGCCTCACGGGGAGGTAAGGATGAGCGACAACGGCCACAAGGTCATCGAGCTGCCGATCACGCTGACGGTGCGGGATCTGGCCGAGAGGATCGAAGCCAGCCCGATCGACGTCATCAAGCAATTGATGGCCAACGGCGTGATGGCCAACATCAACCAGCAGATCGATTTCGACACCGCCGCCATCGTCGTCTCGGAATTCGGATTCGAGGCGCGCCCGGCCGCGGCGCCGGAGGCGGCCGCCGAGGAGATGGTCGAGGCCCCGCAGTGGCGCCGCATGATCGACGACGAGGATCCGGCGGCGCTGGAGACCCGTCCGCCGGTGGTGACCATCCTCGGCCACGTCGACCACGGCAAGACGACGCTCCTGGATGCGATTCGGGAGACCAACGTAGCCGAGGGCGAGGCCGGCGGGATCACCCAACACATCGCCGCCTACCAGGTCCGCCACCACGACCGGCTGATCACCTTCCTGGACACTCCCGGGCACGCGGCCTTCACCGCCATGCGGGCGCGCGGCGCTCAGGGGGCCGATATCGCCGTCCTGGTCGTCGCCGCCGACGACGGCGTCATGCCGCAGACGCGCGAGGCACTGGCGCACGCCCGCGCCGCGCGCGTGCCCATCGTCGTCGCCCTGAACAAGATGGACCGGCCGAACGCCAATCCCGACACCGTCAAGCAGCAGCTGGCCGACGCCGGCCTGATCCCCGACGATTGGGACGGGGATACGATGGTCGTCCCGGTCTCAGCCAAGAAGCGCACCGGGCTGGAGGATCTGCTCGAGGCCATCCTGCTGGTCACCGACGCCACTGCCATCAAAGCCAACCCCAAGGGCCAGCTCCTGGGCACGGTCATCGAGGCCGAGCTGGACAAGTCGCGCGGGGTGATCGCTACGCTGCTGGTGCAGAATGGCACGCTGCGGGTGGGCGACGTGATCATCGCCGGCGGGGCCTACGGCCATATCCGGGCGATGTTCGATTATCAAGGCAAGGCCATCCAGCACGCCGGCCCCTCGACGCCGGTCTCGGTGCTCGGCCTGTCCGACGTTCCCGATGCCGGGGAGCTGTTCCGCGGCCTGGATTCGGAGCGCGAAGCGCGCACGACAGCCGAGGCGCACCGCCAGGCCCTGCAGCTGGCGGCCAATCAACCCAAACCGGCCAAGACGCTCGATCAGATGTTTGAGGCCTTCCAGCGTGGCGAGGTCCAGGAACTGCCGCTGGTCATAAAGGCCGACGTGCAGGGCTCGCTCGAGCCGCTCGTCTCGTCGCTCAAGGATCTGAGCGCCGGCGAGATCAAGGTCAACATCCTGCACGCCGCCACGGGCAACATCACTGTCCCAGATGTGACGCTGGCCGCCGCCTCGGGCGGCATCGTCATCGGCTTCAGCGTGCAGGTCGATCCGGGCGCGCGCCGTGCGGCCGAGGCGGAGGGCGTCGATATCCGCCTGTACGACATCATCTACCGGCTGACCGAGGACATCGAGAAGGCGCTCAAGGGCATGCTGGCGCCCGAAACCCGCCAGGTGGTCATCGGCAAGGCCGAAGTGCGGGCGGTCTTCCGAATTCCGAAGATCGGCAACATCGCCGGCTGCTTCGTCAGCCAGGGCGAGATCCGCCGCAACGCCAAGGCACGGTTGCTGCGCGGGAAGGACGTCGTCTTCGAGGGCGCGGTCTCCTCCCTCAAGCACGAGAAGGAAGATACGCGCGAGATCCGCGAAGGCTTCGAGTGCGGCATCGGCTTGAAGGGTTTCAGCGACTTCCAGGTCGGAGATGTGATCGAGTGCTATACCTCCGAACAGGTCCCGGCTGAGTGAGGGCCGTAGGATGACGAGCGTAGCGCGTGCCCGCCGCATCGGCGATCGCATCCGCGAGGAGCTGGCGACGTTGTTCCAGCGTGAGGTGGCCGATCCACGCATCGGACGGCTGACCGTCACCGGCGTCGACGTCGATCGTGAGCTTTCGCTGGCGACGATCTACGTCACCGCCGCCGATGCCGGCGGGCGATCGGAAGAGATGCTCGCGGCCCTCCAGGGCGCCGGGGGTTTCCTGCGCACGGCGCTGGCACAACGCATCCCGCTGCGCACCTTCCCGCGCCTGCGCTTCCGCTGGGATGTGTCGGTCGATCACGGCGCGCACATCGAGGAGCTGCTGGCGGGGCTGCGCAGTCAGGACGAATCGGGCGAGGAGGCGGGGGGTGAAGGCTGAGGTAGCCGCCGCCCGCGCCCTGGTCCGCCAGGCCGCCAGTGTGACGGTGGTCAGCCACGTCCGACCGGACGGCGATGCCGTCGGTTCGCTTCTCGGCCTGGGACTGGCCCTGCGGAATTCCGGCCGGCAGGTGGAGTGCGTGCTGGCCGACGGCCTGCCGGGACGCTTCGAATTCCTGCCGGGCACCGATAGTGTCATCAGCGCACCTTCAAGGCCGGCCGACCTGATCGTTGCCGTCGACTGCTCCAGCCAGGATCGATTGGGCCTTGCGGACGGCGCCGCCGGCCCGGTCGGACTGAATATCGATCATCATCTCACCAATACCCGCTACGCCTCGGTCAACATCATCCACCCCGAAGCGGCCGCCACGGCCGAAATCCTGTATCCGCTGATCCCCGAGCTGGGCTTGAAGATCGACGCCGGCGTGGCCACCTGCCTGCTGACCGGGCTGGTGACCGACACGATCGGCTTCCGCACCTCGAACGTGACCCCGGCCGTCTTGCGGCTGGCCGCCGAGCTGATCGAGCGCGGCGCCTCGCTGGCGGAAGTCTACGACCGCGGTCTCAGCCGACGTGCCCTCTCGGCGGCGCGCTACTGGGGGAGCGGCCTGGCGAGGCTCGAGCGGCGGGACGGGCTGGTGTGGACGTCGCTCACGCACCGCGACCGCATCTGCACGGGCTATCCGGGTTTGGATGACGCCGATCTGATCAACCTGGTTAGCGCCGTCGAGGAGGCTGAGATCGCCCTGATCTTCATCGAGCAGCCGGGAGCCAAGGTCAAGGTCAGTTGGCGTTCGCGTGCCCCGGTCGACGTGACCCCGGTGGCGGTGCAATTCGGGGGCGGCGGACACGCGCAGGCTGCAGGGGCGACGGTCGCCGGCGATCTCGACCAGGTCTCGGAGCAGGTCCTGGAGGCCACCTCGGCCTATCTGGCGCAGGTCCGGGATCCAGCCCCATGAAGGACTACGGCCTTCTGATCGTCGACAAGCCCGTCGGCCCGACTTCTCACAGCGTGGTCAGCATGGTGCGCAAGGGCACGCAGATCAAGAAGGTCGGACACGCCGGCACCCTCGATCCGCGCGCCTCGGGCGTGCTGGTGCTGTGCCTGGGCGCGGCGACACGCCTGAGCGAGTACCTGTCCACGTCGGTCAAGTGCTATGAGGCGACGGTGCGCTTCGGCGCTTCCACCCGCACCTACGACTCGGACGGAGAGGTGACCCGCCAGACCGGCCAGTCGCCGGAGCTCAAACAGATCCTGGCCGTCCTGCCCCGGTTCCAGGGCGAGATCGATCAGGTCCCGCCGCCGTACAGCGCCATCAAAATCCGCGGGCGCAAGGCGTACGAGATGGCCCGCGCTGGCGAAGCCGTCGACCTGGGGCCGCGCAAGGTGATGATCCACCGCCTGGAAGCGAAGGACTACAAGGCGCCGGACCTGTCTTTGGTGGTTGAGTGCTCCGCCGGGACGTACATCCGCTCGCTGGCGCATGACCTGGGAGAGTGCCTGGAGACCGGCGCGCATTTGACGGGCTTGCGCCGGACCAAGGCCGGGCCGTTCACGCTGCGCGATGCCGTGCCCCTGCCGAAGCTCGAGGTGGGCTTCATCACCGGGAAGTGGGAACAGCACCTCCGTCCGGCAGCCGACGCGCTGCCGGGGTTGCCGGAGGTGCGCGTCGACGAGCAGGGCGTGGAACAGCTGCGCTTCGGCCACCGCATCCCCCGTGCGGCCGAGGCGGTCGGCATGGCCAAAGCCATCGGTCCGGACGGCGAGCTGATCGCGATTCTGGAGGCCGTCGAGGGCGCGCCCGATTGGCATCCGCGCAAAGTGTTCATCGGGTGACCACAGCCATGCCCCACGTGCGCGACCTCGCCGCCTTGAGCCTGCCCGCCTCGGCTGTCACGATCGGTTCATTCGACGGCGTCCACCTCGGGCATCAGGCGCTGACGGCGGCGCTGACCTCGCTCGCACAGGCCAGCCGGCTACCGGCCGTCGTGCTCACCTTCTTCCCACACCCTTCGGTCGTCCTGCGCGGCCGCCGGCCGGTCTTCTACCTGACCTCGCCGGAAGAGAAGGCCGAGCTGCTTGGCACACGCGGGGTCGACTACGTCATCACCCAGTCGTTCGACCTGGCCCTGTCGACGGTGCGGGCAGAGGCCTTCCTGGGCAGGCTTCAAGCGCAGCTGGGTATGCGCCACCTGTGTATCGGCGAGGATTTCGCGCTTGGCCACGGCCGGGAGGGCAATCGGGCCTTTCTTGAAGCGGCGGCCCCGCGCTTCGGCTTCGAGCTGCACGTGCTGCCACCGGTCATGCTGGACGGGCGGACGGTCAGCTCGACTCGGATCCGGGAGGCGTTGCGGGCGGGCGACGTGGCGCAAGCGGGCGCCCTGCTGGGCCGGGCGTTCAGCGTTCCTGGCACCGTCGTGCGCGGGGCAGGGCGCGGGCGTTCGCTGGACATCCCCACCGCCAACCTGGACATCTGGGAAGAGCGCGCCACGCCTGCCGCCGGCGTCTACGCCTGTTTCGCCGAAGTGGGTCCGGAACGATTCAAGGCCGTGACGAACATCGGCATCCGCCCGACGTTCGATTCGGGCCAGGTCAGACCGATCGTCGAGAGCCACTTGCTCGATTTCGACGGGGACCTTTACGGCCGGGAGATGCGCCTGGACTTTGTGGCCCGGCTGCGCGAAGAGCAGCGCTTCAACGGCCCGCAGGAGCTCGTGCAACAGATCCGCAGCGATATCGCTCGGGCACGTCTGATCCTGGACGGCAGTGCGGAGGGGGCCGATGGCTGACCGGCTCGAACGGCGGGTGTACCTGTTGAGCCCACGCCAGCTCAGTCCGGAGACGATCGCGGTGACCTTCGCCAAGACTTCGAGGTCACCGCTCTCGTTTGAGGAGATCGCCTCCGAACTGACCGAGGCCAAGTCGGCGGAGTTCCACGAGAAATGGGTGGTGGGCTACGGCCACGCTTCCGTCGCCGAGCACGCCGTGCTCCATATCGCTTTCGAGAATGTCTCACGATTGGCGGTCGAGACGATCGAATCCAACCGGCTGGCCTCCTACACAGAGAAGTCGACGCGCTACCAGAAGTGGGAGCCGCAGAGCTTCCATGTCCCGGCCGAGGTGATCGCCACGCCGCACGAGGCGCGCTACCGGCAGGCGTGCGGTCTTCTGTTCGAAGCCTATCAGCGCTCGCTGGCGCCGGTGCAGGCGCTCGTGCAGCGGAGCACGCCGCGCCGCCCAGACGAGAGCGACGAACGCTGGGACGGACGCATTCGCTCGCGCTACGTGGATGCCTGTCGCTATCTGCTGCCGATGGCGGCATTGGCCAACGTCGGCATGACGGCCAACGCGCGCGTTCTCGAACACGCGCTGAAGAAGATGCTGGCCCACCCGCTGGCCGAGGTGCGGCAGATCGGGCAGGAACTGCGCACGGCGGCGCAGGTCGAGCTGCCGGCGCTGCTGAAGTATGCCGAACCGACCGGCTATCTGCCGGAGACCGAGGCTGCGCTGGCGGCGCTTGCGCCGGGCCTGGGCGAAGGCGAAGCGCACGAGCCGCTCCGTCTCATCGCCTACGATCCGCAGGCCGAGGTGCGCGTGCTGGCGGCGGCCCTGTATCCGCACGGGGAGGCCCCCTTCGCACAGCTGGAGTCACACCTGGCCTCGCTCGGCGCCGCCGAGCAGGCGAGACTTGCTGCGGAACTCCTCGGACGCCTGGGGAGGTTCGATATCCCGCTGCGGGCGCTGGAACACGCCGTCTACACGGTTGAGGCCTTCCTCGACCAGGGCGCGTACTTCGAGCTCAAACGGCATCGCATGATGACCCTCACCCCCCAACGCCTCAGCACCCGGCACGGATACGCCGTCCCGCGGCTCATAGACCAGGCCGGCCAGGGCGAGTCCTACCGTGCGGCGATGGCCGCCGCGGCTGAGGCGTTTGAGGCGCTGGCAGCCTGGAACGCCCACGTGGCGGCGTATGTGGTCCCGAACGCCTACCATCGCCGGGTGGTGATGACCCTCAACCTGCGCCAGGTCTACCACTTGAGCGAGTTGCGAGCGGCGGCCAATGCCCATTTCGCCATGCGGCGTTTGGCGTTCGGGCTGGCGGAGCTCGTGCGGCAGGTGCACCCGTCGCTGGCAGGGTTCTTGCGGCTGCCGGAGGACGCCACGCGCAACTCGATCGAAGACGAGCACTTCTCCGCTGCGTAGGTCCCACGGCCCGCTAGGAGCCATGTCCGATTGAGCCGCGCGCGGGTGACTGCTATAATCCTTTGTCAAGTATGGATGCGATCTTCACCGAAGCCCTGACCAAAGAGTTCGACGGATTCACAGCCGTCGAAGATGTCAACCTGCACGTAGCCGCCGGCCAGATCCTGGTACTGCTGGGTCCCAATGGGGCAGGCAAGACCACCACGATCCGCATGCTGGCTTCGATCCTGCGGCCGACACGCGGGCGTGTGGTCATCGCCGGCTTTGACGCCAGCGTCGATCCGGTCGCCGTGCGGCGCAGTGTCGGGTTGCTGACCGAGCACCACGGGCTGTACACGCGCATGCGGGCGCGCGAATACCTGCGCTTCTTCGGGCGCGCCTATGGCGTCGCGCGGCCGGAGGCCGATCGTCGGGCGGACGAACTGCTGGAGCGCTACGACCTGGGTGAGAGCGCCGGCCGTCGGCTGGGCGAGTACTCCAAGGGCATGCGGCAGAAACTGGCGCTGGTGCGCGCGCTGCTCCACGACCCCCAGGTGCTGCTGCTCGACGAGCCCACCTCGGCCATGGATCCGGCCAGCGCCCGGACCGTGCGCCAGGGCATCGCCAGCCTGCGTTCGGCCGAGCGCGCCATCGTGGTCTGCACCCACAATCTCACGGAGGCCGAACTGCTGGCCGACCAGCTGGCCATTATCCGGCGCGGCCGCATCATCGCCCTGGGCGGGCCGCACGAGCTCAAGCGCGCCATGCTGGGCGATCCCATCATGGAGCTGCGCCTGTCGGGGTCGCTCGACGGGGCCGTGAGACTTCTCCCGCCCGGCGCTCGGCCGATCGAGAGCGGAGATACCTGGCTGCGCTACCGGACTGCTCATCCGGAGGTCGACAACCCGCTCCTGCTTCAGGCGTTGGCCGAGAAAGGCATGGCCGTGGTGACCCTGTCCGAGGTTGGCCGCAGCCTGGAAGACATGTACCTGCAGGTCGTCGGGGCCGCCGACGAGGCCGAGGCGGCGCCGACATGAGCGCCATCCCAGCTCCGGCCAGGCCGCTCCTTTCCGGGGCCATGCTCGTCGCCGGGCGCGAGATCCGCGATCAGCTGCGTGACTGGCGGATCCTCGCACCGATCGCGCTGCTGACGCTGTTCTTCCCCGTGTTGATGAACTTCACCGCGCGCGAGGCGGTCGGTTTCGTCAATCGCTATGGAGCGCCGCTGATCGGCGAGCGGCTGATCCCCTTCCTGCTGATGGTCGTCGGCTTCTTTCCGATCTCGATCTCCCTGGTCATCGCGCTGGAAAGCTTCGCCGGTGAGCGCGAACGGTTGTCCCTCGAGCCGCTCCTGGCGACCCCGCTCACCGATGCCCAGTTGTATCTGGGGAAGATGATCGCCTCGTTGATGCCGCCTCTGACGGCCTCTTACCTGGGGATCGGCGTCTACTTGATCGGCCTGGCCGTGCAGATCGGCTGGACGCCTCCGCCGGCGCTGCTCCTGCAGGTCCTGCTCCTCACCACCGGCCAGGCGGTCGTGATGGTCAGCGGTGCAGTGGTGATCTCCTCGCAGACGACGTCGGTGCGCGCCGCCAATCTGCTGGCTTCCTTCATCATCATCCCCATCTCGCAGCTGATCATCGGCGAGAGCATGATCATGTTCTGGGGGCGCTACTCGATCTTGTGGTGGATCCTGCTGGCGCTGCTGATCATGGCCATCGTCCTGGGGCGCATGGGCATGCAGATGTTCAACCGCGAAGAGCTGCTCGGGCGCGAGATCGATATCCTCAACCTGCGCTTGGGCTGGCGCGTCTTCTGGGAGGCCTTCCGCGGTGAAGCGAACAGCCTGACCTCCTGGTACCGCAGCGTTCTGTCCGAGACGCTGCCGAGGCTGCGCGGCGCGTTGCTGCTGATGGCAGGGCTGCTGGCTGCCGGCTACGCCATCGGCGTGCACCTGGCTTCGATCTACACGCTCCCGGCGGACCTGGTGCGGCTGGAGGGAATCGGCGAGGGCCTGGCCGAACAGATGGCCCGCTTCGGGATGCTTTCCGGCCGGGGCCTCGCCTGGGTGGTGATCAACAACGTGCGGGCCATGGCGCTGGCCAGCCTGCTGGGGGGTTTCACATTCGGCGTGTTGGGGGTCGTCCTCCTGATGACGCCCATTGGTCTGGTAGGCTACTTCGCCGCCAACGTCGCCCTGGCCGGCGGCGACGCGCCGCGCTTCTTGCTGGCCCTGGTCGCGCCGCATGCTCTCCTGGAGGTTCCCGCCGCGCTGTTGGCCGGTGCCGCCATCATGCGGCTCGGTCTGGCCGTCATCAGCCCCCCGGAGGGCCGCTCGCTGGGGCATGCCTGGCTCACGGCGCTCGCTCGCTGGGCGCGCATCATGGCCGGCATTGTGCTGCCGATCCTGATCGCGGCTGCCACGCTGGAGGTCTTCGTCACCCCGCTCGTCGCAGCCAGGCTCCTGGCCGGACCCTGAGCCATGCCGAGACTGGTCATCCTGGGCACCGCCAACGCCATACCCGATCCTGCGCGCGAGAACACGCACATGGCGCTGGTGGGCCGGCGCAATGCCGTCTTGATCGATTGCGTAGGCACGCCGACGGTGCACCTGGCGCGCGCGGCCGTCCCGCTCGACAGCGTGACCGATCTCATCGTCACGCACTTCCATCCCGATCACGTTTCGGGCGTGCCGCTGCTGCTGATGAACATGTGGCTGCTGGGCCGCCAGGAGCCGCTGCGGATCTACGGCCTGCATCACTGCCTGGAACGACTCGAGCACATGATGAGCCTGTACCAGTGGGACAACTGGCCCAACTTCTTCCCGGTGTCATTCCACCGTCTGCCCGAGCGCGAGCACATGCTGGTGCTGGAAAGCGAGGATTTCCGGGTGTATTCCTCCCCGGTGCGCCACATCATCCCCACCATCGGGCTGCGCATGGAGACCGCCGACGGCGGGCGCGCGGTGGTGTACTCGGGGGACACCGAACCGTGTGAGGCGGTCATCCGGCTGGCCGGCGGCGCGGCGGTGCTCATCCACGAGGCCTCCGGGGGCGGGGTGGGGCACTCGACGGCCGAACAGGCCGGCCAGGTGGCCAGGACGGCCGAAGTCGGCCGCCTGATGTTGATCCACTACCCCGGCGGCGCGCTGAGCGACGGCCTGGTCGAGCAGGCGCGGGCGGTCTTCCCGGGACCGGTCGAGCTGTCCCAGGATTTCACTGAAGTTGAGCTTTGAGCAGCCGGGGGGCGAAGGGCAAGCGCGTCCGCGGCGCGGGCGCGCCGCCGGTACGCGGCTCAGGATCGGGCGGGTGCCAGCGTCGCGTGCAGGTAGTGGAACTCGCCCCGGGCCGGGATCAGCTCGACCACTTCCGTGACCTTGTAGCTCTGATCTCCCAGCCGGACGACATCGCCGACCTTGGGCGGCCGTTCGACGTTGGCAATCGTCCCGGGGTGGTCGTTGCCTGTGACGACGTAGCTGACCTTGTAGATCGGCGACATGAAGACGCCTCAGCGGTTGGCCAGGTTGCGGTGGCGCAGTTTGAACGACAGGTCGGCGGCCATGTTGCGCATCACCACGAAACCGAGGTGGTGGTTGGCCTCGCACAGGCTGGCGAAATCTTGCCGGTGGATGATCATGACGACCGCGCCGTCGACCAGCGCCCGCACGGTCGCCGAACGAGGCCCGTGATCGACGAGGGCCATCTCCCCGAAGATCTGGCCGCGGCCCAGGTGAACCATGGTGCGCGGGGCCTGATCTCCCGGGGGCCGGCTCAGGATGACCTCCACGAACCCGTCGCACACCACGAACAGGTCGTCGCCGACCTCCCCCTGGGTGGTGATGACCTGGCCAGCCTGGTACGTCCGTTCGCGACACAGAGCCGCCACTGCCCCGAGCTCAGCCGGCTCCAGCCCGTCAAAGAGCTCGACGGTCTTCAGCACCTCGATCGGGTCCATCCGATCCTCCTGCCCGGGCACCCGGGGCGCCGGGCGGGATTATCCCTATCGAATTGTACAGCCTGTCCGGCAGAGCGCCAGTGGGCCGCAGGGTACAGGCTCCGCGCCGCGGCAATTGAGGGGCCGGGTTGCGTGTGCGCGGTGTGGTACAATCATTCGGACCAAGACTCCCGTGATTACTGAGTGTAAGGATATCTGATGGGTGGAGAGCCATCTCTGACAGGTAAACTGCGTCTCTCCGCAGGCGGCGAGGACGAATCCTGGCCGAACGACGTAACCGGAACCTGGCCGTGGGCCGTCCGTCGCCACCCGCACCTTTGGCGCCCGCCGACAGACGTCTTCGAGACCGAAGACGCCTACGTCGTGATGGTCGAAGTGGCCGGCATGCGCGAAGCTGAGTTCTCCGTGACGCTAGACCGGCAGATCCTCCTCATCCGCGGCCTGCGGGCCGAGACTCCGACCGCCAAGGCTTACCACCATATGGAAATCGCCTACGGCGAGTTCGCCACTGAGGTGCGCCTGGCGGTGGCCATCGACGCTTCCGCCATCCAGGCCGGTTACGCCGACGGCTTCTTGCGCGTCGTCCTGCCCAAATCCGCGCCCAAACAGATCTCCATTACCGGCTGAGCCCGGTCGACCAGCGAATGACGACACAGAAATCCCCCAAGGACCCCCGGGACCCACTGCCGCGTGACTCCCTGCCCGGCGCAGGCAAGGCGCCGCCTGACTGGGAGACCGACCCCCTACACCTGGCAACGACGATCAAGGTTCAGGAGGAGGGTAGCCAGGCGGGTGAAGCGAGCGGCGCGGCCGAAGCGCCGGAGATCCCGGAGCAGCTGCCGATCCTGCCGCTGCGCGGCGTGGTCGTCTACCCGCACACGGCTGTGCCGCTGACCATCGGCCAGCCGCGTTCGATCAAGCTGGTCGATGACGTGATGGGTGCCGGCCGGATGATCGGGCTGGTCACCTCGCGCGACCCTGAGCTCGAGCTGCCCGGGCCGGAAGACCTTTACCGGATCGGGACGGTGGCGACCATCCAGCGGCTTTTCAGGGCGCCGGATGGCACGATCCGGCTGATCGTACATGGCGTAGCCCGCTTCGAGCTGGGCGAGTTCACCAGTCTGGATCCGTACCTGATCGCGCGGGTGATCCTGCGTCCGGAGACGGTCGAGCAAGGCGTCGAGGTCGAGGCGCAGGTTCGAGCGGCGCAGGATCAGTTCCAGCAGGTGGCCGATCTGGCGCCGTCCCTGCCGCGCGAGGTCGTCGGCGGTGTGCTCCTGCTTGAAGATCCGCTCCACGTCTCCTACACGATCGCCAACTACCAGCGCATGGAGCTGGAGGATGCCCAGGCGCTGCTGGAGGAGGACTCGGTCGTCGCCAAGCTCCAGCGCCTGAACGCGCTGCTGAGCCGCGAGGTCGAAGTGCTTTCGCTGGGTCAGCAGATCCAGAAAGAGGCGCGCACCGAGATCGAGAAGGTGCAGCGGGAGTACTTCCTGCGCGAGCAGCTCAAGGCCATTCAGCGGGAACTGGGAGAGACCGACGAGCAGGCGGCTGAGGCCGAGGAGTTCCGCAAGCGGATCGAAGCGGCCGGCATGCCCGACGAGGCCGAGAAGCAGGCGCGGCGCGAGCTCGATCGGCTGGCCCGGCTGCCGACGGCCGCGGCCGAGTACGGTGTCATCCGCTCCTATCTCGACTGGCTCGTCTCCTTGCCCTGGTCCCACACGACACAGGACAACCTGGATATCGGCCACGCCCGCCAGGTCCTGGATGAGGACCACTTCGGCCTGAGGGACGTCAAGGATCGCATCCTGGAGTACCTGGCGGTCCGTCGGCTGCGACTGGAGCGGCGGGATGATGCCGAGACGGCGCCTCACGATCACATCCGCCGGGAGCGCGAAGGGGTGATCCTGTGCTTCGTCGGGCCGCCCGGTGTGGGGAAGACCTCCCTGGGCCGTTCGATCGCGCGGGCCACCGGCCG
>Ga0105106_10001825_pt1 | contig 15197 bp, 19 predicted proteins | sample PPLLaktember2015_5_FD_79109 | JGI IMG/M metagenome (GOLD analysis project Ga0105106, IMG submission 79109) | Freshwater sediment microbial communities from Prairie Pothole Lake near Jamestown, North Dakota, USA - PPLs Lake P8 Core (1) Depth... | ecosystem: Environmental > Aquatic > Freshwater >...
CCACGATTTGCTACGCGTTCATGCAGGCGGTCGGCATGGTGAACGATCACACGACAGACTGTTTTCGCAAACGACAAACGGGTCTTGAGTAGGGCGGGTCTCAAAGACCCGCCCTGCAAAAATCGTGAGGGGGTCGCATGGGCCATAAGAAACTCCTCATTCTTGGTCCTACGGGCGGTACCGGTCAGCAGCTCGTCACTCAGGCGCTCGAGGCCGGGCACGAGGTGACAGTGTTTGCGCGCAGCCCGGAAAAGATTTCCGCGCGGCACGATCGGCTGAGATCGGTCACCGGCGGTGTTATCGAGGACGGCGCTCTGCTCGCCGATGCGATGCGCGGTCAGGACGCTGTCATCAGCGCGCTCGGGCGAGGCATGTCGTTCAAGTCCGAGGCTCTCATCCAGCGGAGTATCCCGAACATTCTCGCTGCGATGCAAAAACAAGGTGTGCGCCGGCTCATCTTCACGTCCGCCATTGGCGTCGGCGATGCCGTCGGCGAGGTTCCACTCTTTGCGCGGCTGATGGCCCGGTTGCTGTTGAAGGACATCTACGCCGACAAGGTGATTGGCGAAGACTTGATAAAGCGAAGCGCGCTCGACTGGACCATCGTGCAGCCAGCCGGACTGACAGACGGCCCGCTGACTGGACGGTATCGTGCCGGCGAACACCTGAACATGCGCGGCATACCGAAGATCTCGAGGGCCGATGTGGCCCATTTCCTTCTGAGCCAGCTCGACGATCCGGCGTACGTCCGCAAGGTCGTGGTGCTCGCCTACTAGACTAGTCTGGAAATTGCTTTGCCATTCCGGCGCAAAGCGCCGGCAGGACGTCTCCGATCCGCTCCCGGATGACAACGTCGGCGTCAGCGTCGAATTGTGTCGGTTCGGCGTTCAGGATGACGAGGCGGGCTCCGCGCGATTTCGCGCGTGGGACGGTGCCCGCGACAGGATAGACCTGAAGCGTGGACCCGATTGCCAGAAACAGATCCGCCTCGGCCGCCGCGTCCATTGCCCGGTCGATGACCTCTGGCACCAGTTGCTGGCCGAACGAGATCGTCGCGCTCTTGAGAATCCCTCCGCAGTCAACGCAAGGCGGGTCGCTTTCGCCCTTGCGCACGCGATCGAGCACCACCTGCATGGGGCCTCGGCTGCCGCAGCTCATGCAGACATAGTCGTGCACGGTCCCGTGCACTTCGATGACTCTGGCAGGCGAGTTTCCGGCCCTCTGATGCAGGCCATCGATGTTCTGGGTAATCAACGCGTGCAGCCGTCCCGTGCGCTCGAGGTCTGCCAATGCGCAATGGCCGGCGTTCGGCGTCGCGTGCCAGGCCGGGTGAACGAGGCGCTGCTGCCAGGCGGCCTTCCGCACCTCGGGATCGGACATGTAGTAATGGATGTTCGACAGCTTCTCTGCCTTCGGATTCGTCGTCCACACGCCCTGCGGCCCGCGGAAATCGGGGATGCCCGATTCCGTAGAGATGCCAGCGCCCGTCAACACGACGATGCGCGCTGAGGCGTGCACCCAGCCGCGCACCAGATCGATTGTGTCTGCCATGCGCCCAGTCTACTGCGGGTAAAATACCGGGCGGCCGACGATCTCACGATCGAGGCGGCGAGTGTTCACAACCGGTGGCGAGGTGATCTATGACGCTGCGCAGCGCGTTGGTTTTCTTCACGGGGCTGATCGCCGGGGCGGCGATGGAATCGGCCTTCGCTCAACAAGGCCGTATCGTCGGGCTGAACCACGTCTCCATCAGCGTTGAGGACTACGCCTCGGCCACCGATTTCTACGCCAGGCAGATGGGATTCCGCGAGGCGTTCTCGTTTCGCGAGCCAGACGGCACGCCGTACTTCACCTATTTTCAAATCAGCCGCGACACGTTTCTCGAGGTGATGCAGGCCACGCCGGCTCGGCCAGCCGGGTGCCCGCACTTCGGCCTGGAAGTGCAGAATCTCGATTCCTTCGTCCAACAGTTGACCGAGCGTGGCGTGCAGGTGCGCGCCGCGTCGCTGAGTCCCCGCACCGGCACGCGCATCGCGCTTGCGACGGGCCCCGGCGGCATCAATATGGAGCTGCTCGAGATGGGCGCGGGATCGCTGCACCGGAAGGTGATTGATTCGTGGAAGAGTGAAAAGTAGAAAGTGAAAAGTAGAAAATTTCTCTCTGTGCTCGCCGTGATGCTGGCGGCGTCGGCGTGCGGTTCGTCATCACCGCCGCCAGTAGCCGCGCCGGCGGGAGATGCTGCGTTCGCCGAGGTCGCCCGCGCGTATCTCGAGGACATCTACAAGCGGCATCCAACCTGGGCGACGTATCTCGGCATTCACAAGTACAACGAGCAACTCGAGGATTATTCGCGTCAAGCGGTGACCGGCGCGATTGCCGCGGCGCGGACATTTCGCGAGCGCGTGGCTGCCGTCGACGCGAGCACCCTGTCTCCCGACAACCAGCTCGACCGCGAACAGTTGCTGCGCGCGATCGACTCGCGCCTGCTCACGCTGGAAACGGTCCGGCCGTGGGCCCGCGATCCCGACAGCTACAGCAGCGGCCTCACCCGCACGGCCTACATCATGATCAAGCGCAATTTCGCGCCGCCCGAAGAGCGCCTGCGGCAGCTCATCGCGCGCGAGAAGGCGATGCCGGCGGCGCTGGGCGAAGCGAGAAAGAACCTCGATAATCCTCCCCGCATCTACACCGAAATCGCTATCCAGCAGATGGACGGCAACCGCGGGTTTTTCGAGACCGCCGTGCGGTCGGCATTTCCCGGCGTCACCGACAAGGCGCTGCTGGCGGAATTCAAGGCTGCCAACGATGCCGTGATTGCGGCGATGGCCGAGTACAAGAAGTGGCTCCAGGACGATCTGCTGAAGCGATCGAATGGCGACTTTGCCATTGGCGCGGAAACGTTCAGAAAGAAGCTTGCCGCAGACGAGATGATCGACGTTCCGCTCGACGAGCTGCTGGCCGTCGCCGAGCGCGATCTGAAAGCGAATCAGGCGGCGTTCGCAGAGGCCGCACGCCGCATCGATCCGAATCGCGCACCGGCAGACGTGCTCAAGTCGGTCGAGTCCGAGCATCCGCCGGCCGAACAGTTGCTCTCCACGACGCAGGCCGAGCTCGACGCGCTCGGCCGCTTCATGACCGAAAAACGCATCATCACGATTCCGAACGCCGCGCCGGCGCGCGTCGAGGAGACGCCACCGTTTCTGCGCGCGACGACGACGGCATCGATGGATATTCCGGGCCCGTTCGAAACGGTCGCAACCGAGGCGTACTACAACATGACCCTTCCAGACCCTGCCGCGACAGCGGCAGAAAAGAATGAGTTCATGAACATGTGGTACTTCGCCGCGATTTCAAACGTGTCGGTGCACGAAGTCTGGCCTGGACACTATCTGCAGTTCCTTTACGCCCGCAACTTCCCGTCCGACATCCGCAAGGTGCTGGGCGCTGCGACCAACAGCGAGGGATGGGCGCACTACTGCGAGCAGATGGTCATCGACGAGGGCTTTCACGCCGACGACCCCAGGTATCGGCTGGCGCAGGTTCAGGACGCGCTCCTTCGCGACGCGCGGTTCATCGTCGGCATCAGGATGCACACAAAAGGGATGACGGTTGCCGAGGCCGAAGAGTTCTTCGTGAAGGAAGGCTACCAGACACGGCCGTCGGCGATATCGGAAAGCAAGCGCGGCACGTCCGATCCCACCTACGGCTACTACACGATGGGAAAGCTGATGATTCTGAAGCTGCGCGACGACTACAAGGCCAGAATGGGTGCGAAGTACTCGCTGCTGAACTTTCACGACTCGTTCATCAGCCTGGGTCCGTTGCCGCTGCCGCTCGTCAGAAAGGCGATGCTCGGCGAAACGGGGCAGTTGTTCTAGATCGATGCCAGAAGCGTGCCGCCATACCTGATTTCGCTGCCCGAACGGCTCGTTCGATCGATTCTGGGTCTCGGCGCCGGTCTTGCGCGCGAGGTCGGCGAGCTCGCACTGCCCGCAGCCGTTCGCCGCAGCCAGCTGTATGGGCATCTGGTCGATGCCACACTCCGCTTCCTGATCGAGCAGGTCGGCGAAGTCGAAGGTGTCTATGCCGGCGGCGATCGTTTGCCCGATGATTTCCTTGTGCGGCGGACGGCAGGCAATGCGATCGAGGTGCTCGGTGTCGTCGCGTTCCGCGCCTCGCCCGTGTGGGTGCTTGCCGCGATGGCCGATGTCTGCGGTATGGGCCGGCACCTGATTCCAGAGATTGCCGATGCGCTCAAAGCGCAGGGCCTGCTCGACAAGGACGCCGGGTTCACCAGCGTCGATCAGGTGCTCGATGGTCTCGAGCGCACGTCGTCTCGATTGGCAGCGACGGTCAACACGCCGCCGCTCGATGTGCCGGCTCTTCGCCAGGAATGGGAAGCGATTCGAGAGGAGGCGCGGCATCTGCAACCTGCGAGCCTGCCATCGCGCGAGACGATCGCTCAGCTGTGGACGGACCTGAAAGCTGAGTCCGCGCGACAGAACCGCTCGGTTTTCGAAACCTCGTCCATGCTGGCACTCGCCACGGTTCGCGCCGGGTTGCTTCGCTCGGGCCAGATTCTTGGCACGACGGTGCTAAACCACTACAGCAAGACTTTGAGTGAGATGCGTGATATCGGCTACCTGAAGTATGCGGCGAGGCAGTCTGAACCGTACCTGCGGGCTGCCGTCAAACAGTTTTCGCCCGCCCGCACGACGCTCACCGAACGCGTGCTCGAGAAGATGCGTTTCAGGAAATAATGGAGCAGCCCATGCGCACAGTAGCGGCCTTGTTGATGGCGGCGTCTACAACCCTCAGTGCTCAGGCGCTGGTGACTGCGGAGTTCATCTTCGAGTCGGCGCCATTTCCGAGCGTTCATGCATCGACGATTGCCGAAACCAGTGGAGGACTCGTCGCCGCGTGGTTTGGCGGCACGCGCGAAGGCGCGAGCGATGTGGGAATCTGGGTATCGAGACGGGTGAACGGAACGTGGACGCCGCCTGTCGAGGTCGCTACCGGCGCGCAGCCAGACGGCACGAGGCACCCAACGTGGAACCCCGTTCTGTTCGAGCTTCGCACTGGAGAGCTCACCCTCTTCTACAAGGTCGGCCCCAGTCCTCGCGCGTGGTGGGGGATGACCCGTACCTCGAGAGACAACGGCCGCACGTGGAGCGACGCGAGGCGGCTGCCCAACGGATTTCTCGGGCCGGTCAAGAACAAGCCGGTACGCCTGCCCGACGGGACGATCATCGCGTCGAGCAGCACGGAATCGCCCGAGACGCCGAGCACCTGGCGCGTGCACTTCGAGCGCAGCCGCGACAGCGGTGCGACGTGGGACATCGTGCGTCCGCCACCCGGCGCAGACCGCACGCGAATCGACGCCATTCAACCGAGCGTACTGACGCACGCGGATGGCCGGCTGCAGGCGATTGGCCGCACGCGATCGGGACGGCTCTTCGAAACCTGGTCCAACGACCGGGGGCAGACGTGGTCGCCGCTCGGATTGACGTCGCTGCCCAATCCCAGCGCGGGCACCGACGCCGTGACGCTGAAGGACGGCCGCCACCTTCTCGTCTACAATCACACGCCCAAGGGACGCACGCCTCTCAACGTCGCGATGTCACGCGACGGCACGATGTGGCAGGGCGTCCATGTTCTCGAGAGCGGCCCGGGCGAGTATTCGTATCCGGCCGTCATACAGACGTCTGACGGCCTCGTGCACATTACCTATACGTGGAAGCGCGAGCGCATCAGGCACGTGGTGATCGATCCGGCGAAGCTCAAGATCGACTAAGTCTCGGTACGGCATCGCGACGCTCGCACCGCCATGGCCCTGGAAGCAGCATTTGTAATCATCGTTGTGCTCTCGGCGGCATTCGGCGCTCTGTATTTTCCGGTGCTGAACAGGCTTGCCAGGGGCGTCGTCTCACCTTACCCGAAGGTTGACATCGGAAAACGGATCGCCGCGGCCACGATCGACGGAGCGCTGGTGGTGATCTGTGTCGTCGGTTTCAGAATGCAGGGCTCGGCGCTGTTTCCACTGCTCGGCGGCGTGTATCTGCTTCTGCGCGACGCGCTGTTCGTGCCAGGGCAGAGCATCGGCAAATTTCTTCTCGGCCTGATCGTGATCGACCTCGATACGGGCGGCCCCTGCAGTCGCTTCAGATCGGCGAAGCGGAACTTCATCCTGGTGGTTCCGGGATTGAATGTTGTCGCGGCCTTTCTGGAAGCTGTCGCTGCGATCCGCGATCGTCAGGGGCAGCGGCTTGGAGATCGTGTTGCCAACACACAGGTCGTCGAAGGGCACGGGGCGAAGGAATTCGTCAAAGGAAGTGAAATAGCCGAGGAGATCGCGTGCCCTTGACCTTGGCCCATCGCCTTGCCTAATGTGAAGGCATGTGCCGAAATATCCAAACCCTCGCCAATTTCGAGCCGCCTGCCACCGGGGATGAGATCCGCGCCTCGGCCCTTCAGTTCGTGCGCAAGTTGAGCGGAATGAACCGGCCGTCGCGTGCCAATGAAGCCGCATTCGATCGCGCTGTCGACGAGGTCACGGCAGCCGCAGAGCGGCTCATCGCGTCGCTCACGACGAGCGCGCCGCCGCGCAACCGCGAGGAAGAGGCGCGAAAGGCGCAGGAACGCGCACGGGCACGGTTCGCGTGAACCTTACAGGATGCGCGGCATGGTGCCGCCGCTTCCGGATCGCTTTCCCGAGTGCCCCTTTCAGGGGTGGCATCGATCTCAATCCCGTCGATCTCACCGACCCCAATGAAAGACGCTGGTTCGACGTACTCATTTGGCCCGAGCACGATGGCCGTGGGACAGGACCGACACGGCCGACGGTTCGAATGGCGGCAGCCACGAGCATGACCGCACAGGAAAAGGACGTGCGCATGACACAGACCTCCCCGTCGTGGATGACCTTCGTGAAGCGATCGTTCGCGTTCTGGACAGGACTCTTCCTGCTCGCGTTCGGCGGCATCTTTCTCGCGATTGGCTGGACGTTCCTCCATCGGGAATCGCAGTACCAGCTCGACGGACAGCTTGCCGACGGCATCGTGCTGACGAAGGCCATCGAACGGGCAACCCGTTCGAGTTCGAGCGGGCGAAGGACCGAGACACATTACAACGTCGGCTATCGGTTCAAAACACTCGACGGCAGATTGTACGAAGGCGAGCAGGATGTCTCTGTGTCGACGTGGGACGGGTTGCGCGAACAGGAGCCGGTGCGGGTTCAATACGTTGCATCGAGCCCGACGACCAATCGGATTGCCAGTGAACGCGCCACTGGCAGCGGCTATGTCTTCGCAGGGGTCGGCATGATTACCGCGCTCGTTGGCGCTACGCTGCTCGGTCGATCCGCCATGTCGGCCCACCACAAGGTCCGAATCTGGTCGCAGGGCACATCGGCCGATGCGATTGTCGCAGCCGTTGAAGAAACCAACTTCAAGGTCAACAGGCGCCCGATGTGGGTGGTGCGCTATCGCTATCGCGACCATTCCGCACGTACACACGACGGGACGAGCGACTACATGACGGCCGAGAAGGCGAACAACTGGAAAATCGGCGACACCATTCGCGTGCGATTCGATCCGCACAAGCCGAACGCGAGCGTGTGGGTGGAATGAAGATCCTCATCACCGGCGCTGCCGGCAATCTCGGCGGCCTCTTGTCGCGCCATCTCCTTCCGGCAGGACACGAATTGCGGTTGATGTTTCATCGTAAGCCGCTGGCCCCGGATCTTGCCCAGGCCCCCAATGTCCGACCCGTTCATGCCGACCTCGCAGACCCTGAAACCGTGAAGCCCGCAGTTGCCGGCGTGGATGTCGTCGTCCATTTTGCCGGGAGGCTGTTTGCGCCGAGGCCGGGAAAATTCCTGCCGGAAACCAACACGCGATGGTTCGCCAGCGTGTTGACCGTGGCTGTTAAAGCGAGCGTCGGTCGTTTGATTCTCGCGTCGTTTCCGCATGTTGAAGGCCCGACGTCGGTCGAGCAGCCGGCAACTGGCCGTCTCGATGGGCACCCGATCTCCGTGCACGCTCGGACGCGATTGGAAGAAGAGCAGTTGCTCTTCGCACGCACGGCGCAGTCAGCGACCACACCGGTGGTGCTTCGGCTGGGCACCGTCTACGGTCAAGGCATCCTGATGGTCGAAGCAGCCCGTTGGCTGGCCAGACATCGACTTCTCTGTGTGTGGAATGAGCCGACGCTGTATCAACTGTTGTCGGCTGCCGACTTCGTGCGCGCAATGGAGGCGGCTATCTTCAAATCGGACGTTCGGGGCATTTACCATGTCGGCGACGAGCGGCCGGTGACGCTGCAGCAGTTTCTCGATGCGGCCTGTCAGGTGTGGGGCTGTCCCAGGCCGACACGTGTTCCCTTTTCACTGGTGTATGCGGCTGCGTGGCTCTGCGAGAATGTCGCCGCGATTGCGCACACCGTGTCGCCGCTCACACGCGACTTCGTGTGTCTGGGGCGCGTCTCGCATTGGGGCGATACGCGACGGGCGCGCGAGGCGCTCGTGCCGCAGCTGATCTACCCGACGCTCGAGTCCGGACTGGCGACACTGTGATCGCTCCGCATCGCTTTCGTGCGCGCATCAGGATGGCGATGCGCTATCAGTAGCCACATGCTAGACTGCCGGCCCGTCAGCGTTCCGTTTCAGGCAGGAGGCGTCATGAACGCTCCGCAGTCGTTCTCGGGGTTCGCGCCGGGCAGCGAGGGCTATCTCGATCTGCAGACCAGAGTGCGCAATGCGACCTATCTGGCCGGAAAGTTCTGGGGCACTGCGAACCCCGGCTTTCGAGGAACAATCCGCTCGCGGCGGATTCGCGGTTTCACCTGGGCGTGCCGCCCGCGAAGTAATCGCACGCCGTTCGCCATGTGAGCCTCAAGACCATGAACACTCGCGAGATAACCGGGATTCTCACGACGCTGCTTGGCGAGCTCGTCGAGGGCGCCTCGCCACGCGGCGGATACATTCTCAACGCGGGCGACGAAGGACTGCTGCGCTCGCTCGGGAAGATATCAGCCGCCGATGCATCGGCGTTGACGCCGACAGGCTCGTCCATTGCGGCGCACACCGATCACCTCCGCTACGGTCTATCGCTCATGAACCGGTGGAGCCAGGGCGAAAATCCATTTCAGAATGCCGACTGGAGCGCGAGCTGGCGCAGGACCAGGGTGTCGGATGAGGAATGGCAGGAGCTGCGCGCACAACTGGGAGCGGAGGCGGCGCGCTGGCTCGATGCCATCGGCCAGCCCAGAGACGTGGATGAGATCGCGCTGACCGGTCTCATCGGAAGCATCGCCCACCTGGCCTACCACATGGGCGCCATTCGGCAGATCAATCGCTCCACGCGCGGGCCGCGCGAGGGTAGCACCTAATCAATCGGAGGCGTGATGATCCCGAACTATGTGAAGGCCGCCGGTGTCCTTGCTCTCGGCTTTGCCGCAACGGTCGTGGCGCAGCAATCGCCCGCGCGCGACTTCGATGCGGAAATTCGCACGGCGGTTAGTCGGCGAAGGCAGCCGCCGGGCAGGATTTCGCCGGCGCGCTGGTGCGCACGTGTCTGCTGCCGCAGAGCGGCAGCGAGAATACGAGCGACAACGTGCCGGAATTTGTCACAAAGCCTGCGAGCGCTCCCGCCCGCGCCATCTGGTATGCCGATCCGGCAAAGGTGTTCGACAACCTGTACTTCGTCGGAGGCAAAGTGCATTCGTCGTGGGCGCTGACGACGAGCGAGGGCATCATTCTCATCGATACGATCTATCCCTATAACTCCGAGGAATTGATCGTCGGCGGGCTCAAGAAGCTCGGGCTCGATCCTGCAAACATCAAATACGTCATCGTCTCGCACGCGCACGGCGATCACATCGGTGGCTCAGAGCTGCTGCAGGCGCGTTACGGCGCGCGGGTCGTGATGGGCGGCCCCGATTGGGATGCGGTGGAGAAGTACCCCAACCGCTACAAGACAATGGCGCCCAAGCGGAACATCGTGGCGACCGATGGGATGAAGATTACTCTGGGTGGTCAGACCGTCACGATCTGGCTGACGCCCGGCCACACACCGGGCACGCTGTCCTACACGTTCACGGTGCTCGATCGCGGCAAGCCCGTGAACGTCGTGTATTCGGGCGGAACTGCGTTCAACTTCGCCAACAACACTCCCGATCCCGGCATCAGGAACTTCCAGACCTACATCGACTCACAGAAACACATTGCGTCGAAGGCGGCCGAAACCGGCGCGACAGTGCTCCTCTCGAACCACTCGGAGTTCGACAATGCGGTCGACAAGAACCGCATGCTCGCCGGACGAGGAAACGGGCCGCACTCCTACGAAGTCGGGCCCGAGGGCGTGCAGCGGTACTTTCGCGTCCTGCAGGGCTGCGCGCGCGCGGCACAGTTGGGGTTGGAGAAGATGGGGGCGGAGAGGTGAGAAGGAAGGTGGAAAGTAAAAAGTAGAAAGTGGGAAGGCGCGACGCCATGAACCCTGGAATACGCGGTCTATCACAGCCCGTTCGCGTTCACCCGCACGCTGCTCGAGTTGGGCGCCGATCCAAACCTCGTCGATTACGCGGGATTTCCGCCCCTTATTGCCGCGCTGGCGTGCAGCAATTCCCGTCCCGGAGCGGCGGCGCGGCCTGACGTCTGCGAGATCGTGGCGCTGCTGCTCTCGTTCGGGGCCGATACCAATCAGCGAGGCGTCAACGACTACACCCCGCTGCACATGGCAGTCGCAGAAAGGAATGCCGCCGCCGCGCAGCTCGCACGTTCGGTCCCGTAGTGTAGAGTAAGCCCGCTGGAGGTCACCATGTTGAGACTGCAGTTTGCGTCGGCGTTGGTCGTGGCCATGTTCTGGATCGGCTCGTCGGCCGTCGCGCAGACGCCCGGAACGGCGGGAGCGCTGGTTCTCAATCCCATCGCGGCGACTTCGGGCAAGGGCATCAGCAACGTGGCGCTCATCAATCGCGACGAGATTCGCGTCCTGCGGGTGGACGTCGCTCCTGGCGGCGGTCCGCAACGTGCACTCGCACGACGACATGCAATATCACCTGTTCATTCCAACCTCCGCCGGCATGCAGTTCGAGATGGATGGCGCGACGCCGGCTCAGATGGTGGCGTGGCAGGCGCAGTTCGTAAAAGGGGGCACGAGGCACGGCTTCACGAACCAGGGACAGTCGACGGTGACCGTTGTCGAGATCTTCGTGAAGAAGTAAGACCTACGGCTTCGGAATCTTGAGCGTTGCGCTGATCATCGCGCTACCGCTGATACCGTAGATGAGCGCGAGCGGATGCAGCTCGGCAGGTCCGATCTGAAGCACGCCGAACCAGAGGCGATCGTCGATGCGCCCAAGGTAGGATGCGATGCCGAGCAGCAGGACGATGACGATGCTGGTCGGGATGGGTGTGCCTTCGAAATACTTCACCTTGCCGGTTTCGGCGTCGGCGAGAGCCGCCGCCGTCACGTTGAACCGCGCCAGACGGCTGACGCCGCAGATGACGAAGTAGGTGAGGATCAGCATGTCCCAGCCGCCACGCAGCCCCAGCGTGAAGCCCAGCACGGCGGGCGCCACACCGAACGAGATGACATCGGCAAGCGAGTCGAGATCGGCGCCTAGGATCGACTGGCGTTTTCGGTTGAGGCGCGCGACGTAGCCGTCGAGGGCGTCGCACACGAGCGCAAGCGGCAGCAGGAAGAATGCCGTCCAGAGGAACCGGCGGTTGTCCGCCGCGATGTAGTCGAGGCACAGGAAGATGGCGATCGTGCCGCACGCCGCGTTCCCGATGGTGAGGGCGTCGGCGGGCGTATAGGACCGCAGCATCGACATGTGGCGGCGCTGTGTGCTCATTGCTGCTAGAGTACCGCAACCCATGGGTGCGCGCGCTCAAGCTGGCGTTATCCCGTTCCGTCGAAACCGCCATGCCATCGAGATCTGCCTCATTCGAACCAAGGGGCGGAAGAAGTGGAAGATTCCCAAGGGATTCGTGGACCCGGACGAAACCCCCCAGCAGGCGGCGCTGAAGGAAGCGTGGGAGGAAGCGGGGCTGCGCGGCCGCCTCCTCGGCGAGCCGATTGGGACCTACGATTACGAGAAGTGGAACCTCGAGCTGAGCGTTGCCGTGTTCCTGATGGAGGTCGCGAGCGAAGACGACCATTGGGATGAGTCTCGATTTCGCGAGCGCCGATGGATACCGCTCGATGAGGCGTTCGAGCGGTTGAAGAAGCACCCCGTCAAATCCCTGCTTCAAGACGCGACGTCGAGGCTGGAGAGGCGAACGCGACTCCGGTGACGCCGCTCTTCCAAGGCTGCGTTTTGTCGGCCTCGCTGTCAGACTGGCGGTGAGCAGGTAATGGGGAACGTCATGTTCTTTGCGCTGAATGTAATGACCGCGGCGATTCTGTTGCTGTGTGCCGAGGCGTTGGCGCAGCCGGCAGGACCTGCATCCGATCGCGCGCTCGCACGTGAGATTTTCAAAGAGCTCGTCGAGATTCAATCGACCGCAACCGAAGGCACGGCGCGTGCCGCACAGGCGCTTGGCGCGCGGCTGACCGCAGCGGGATTCCCGAAAGACGACGTGCGCATTCTCGGTCCAGATGCGAAGACTCAGAATCTGGTCGTGCGTTTCCGTGGCCGCGATGCAGGCGCGAGTGCGGTGCTGCTGATGGCGCACCTCGATGTCGTGCCCGCGCGGCGCGAGGATTGGTCGGTCGATCCGTGGACCTTCCTCGAGCGCGACGGATGGTTCTACGGCCGTGGAACCAACGACAACAAGGCCGGCGCGGCGATGCTCGTCGCGAGCTTCATATCGTTGAAACGCCAGGGGTGGCAGCCCGGGCGCGATCTCATCGCGCTGTTGACCGGTGACGAAGAGACAAGCCAGAACGGCATCAAGTGGATGCTCGCCGAGCACCGGCAGATGATCGATGCCGGAATCGCCTTGAACACCGACGCAGGCGGAGTGCGGACGAAAGGCGGCGCGCCCGTGTTCTTCGAGGTGCAGGCCAGTGAGAAGATCTACGCCGATTATCAGCTCGAAGCGACCGATGCCGGCGGCCACAGCTCTCTCGTCAGGCCCGAGAACCCGATCTATGCGTTGGCGGCCGCGCTCAATCGAATCGGCGAGCACCAGTTCCCGCTGCACGTCGGCGACGCCACACGCATATTTCTGGAGCGGTCGTCGCATACCGAAACCGGCCAGACCGCCATCGACATGCGTGCGGTCGCGGCGGTGCCGCCCGATCGGGCGGCGGCAGCCCGCCTGTCGCGCTCGCCTTCCTATAACGCGCAGCTCCGCACGACGTGTGTGGCGACGCGGGTCGAAGCGGGCCACGCGAACAACGCGCTGCCGCAGCTCGCGCGGGCGGTGGTCAACTGTCGTATTCTCCCGGGAGTGTCCGGAGCCGACGTCGAACGGGTTCTCCGCGAGCTCGCCGGCGACAAGGTAAAGGTGACAGTGCTCGAGCCTCCCGTCAGCAGTCCGCCATCTCCGGTCGCGCCGGCGTTGTTGAGCAGGCTCGAGCAGCTGGTCGGCCGTCACTGGCCAAAGCTTCCGGTTATTCCCACGATGATCGCCGCCGCCAGCGACGGAATGTACACTCGCAGCGCGGGCATTCCGACCTACGGCGTCTCGGCACTGGAGGAGGATCCCGAAGATGTGCGGTCGCACGGCAAAGACGAGCGGGTGGCCATCGAGGCGTTCTACAAAGCGACGCAGTTCTGGCTCGATCTGATGAGGACATTCGGAGATGCAGCACAGTAGATACGTCATCCTCGCAGCACTGACCTTGAACGTGGCCGTCTCCGCGCAGCAGGCACCCATTGGCTATGACGACACGCCGATGCAGCCGAACAACACCTGGCGCGTGCACGACGGCAAGCGGCCGTATCCGGCCATCGTCACGACGGCGCCTCCGGGCGATCGTCCTGCCGGCCATCCGTCCGATGCGATCGTGCTCGTCGGCCAGGGCAACGACCTCAGCGCCTGGCAGATGACCGATGGATCCGCTGCCACCTGGACGATGAGCGACGGCGTGCTGTTGACAGGGAAAGGTGTACTGCAGACCAGGCAGCAGTTCACCGATTTTCAGTTGCACGTAGAGTTCGCGACGCCCTCGGATGTGAAGGGCGACAGCCAGGGGCGAGGCAACAGCGGAGTGTTTCTGCTGGGCAAGTTCGAGATTCAGGTGCTCGACAGCTACCGCAACATTACTTATCCCGATGGGCAAGCGGCGGCGATGTACGGTCAGTACCCGCCGCTCGTGAACGTGTCGCGCGGCCCGGGCGAGTGGCAGAGCTACGACATCATCTTTACTGCGCCGCGGTTTGCGGCCGATTCGAGCGTCGCGAAGCCCGCGATCGTGACGGTGCTGCACAACGGAGTTGTGGTGCACCACGCGACAGCATTCTGGGGACCGACCAGACACAAAAGCGTGCTGCCGTACACGCCCGATATGGCAAGCGGCCCGATTGCGCTTCAGGATCACGGGAATCCGGTTCGGTACCGCAATATATGGATACGGACGCTGCGCGGGTATGACGAGGCCGGTCGGTAGCTGGTAGCCGTAGCTACCAGCTACCACCTGGCTCGTTGTAGACTTCCGCCCCGGAGGACCTTTCATGAAACCGTTACTCATCGCGTTCGCGCTCCTCATCGCGCATCCCGCCTACGCGCAGCTCGCACCACACAATGAGATGGGCGTGACGTTCGGGCACGTGCACCTCAGCGTCGCGGACCCCAAGTTGCACCATCAGATGTGGGTCGAGCAGTTCGGCGGGGTCGTTTCGACCAAGGGCACCTTCACCATCGTGAAGCTGCCAAATATGATGATCGCGTTTCGCGGTACGAAGCCGACCGGCGGCACCGAGAACACGGCGTTCAATCACTTTGGATTGAAGGTGCCGAGCATGGCCAACGCGCTCAAGAAATGGCGGGACGCGGGCTACACCGTGGAGCGCGAGTTCAAGGGCAGCGAAGGCTTTCCGAATGCCTTCCTCATCGGGCCGGATGGCCTGCGGTTCGAGCTGCAGGAAGACCCGACGCTGAAGGTTCCGGCCGTGGCCTATCACCTTCACTTCACACTGCCCGAGCCGGCGAAGCTGCGCGACTGGTATGTCGACACCTACGGCTTGAAGCCCAGCAAGTCAGGCAACTTCGAGATTGCGGAGGCGCCGGGCATGCGCCTGGTGTTCGC
>Ga0105106_10001826_pt1 | contig 15197 bp, 14 predicted proteins | sample PPLLaktember2015_5_FD_79109 | JGI IMG/M metagenome (GOLD analysis project Ga0105106, IMG submission 79109) | Freshwater sediment microbial communities from Prairie Pothole Lake near Jamestown, North Dakota, USA - PPLs Lake P8 Core (1) Depth... | ecosystem: Environmental > Aquatic > Freshwater >...
AGGCCCCGCCGCCGGCAGACAGCCACCTTCCACCGGTCCCATCGAGGCGGACCGTTCAGTTACCGCCACTTCCCATGCCCCCCAAGAATGCTCTCCGCCGGTACTTCATCACCGGCCTGCTGGTGTGGGTGCCGATCGTCATCACCGTCTGGGTCTTAAGCGTGCTGGTCGGCACCATGGATCAGACGCTGCTCCTGTTGCCATCGGCGTTCCGCACCGAAAGCTGGCTGGGCGTCTACGTGCCCGGCATGGGCGTGCTGCTCACGCTCCTGGTGGTTTTTCTGACAGGCCTTTTCGCCGCGAACATCATCGGACAGCGGCTCGTTCGCTTCTGGGAGCGCGCGATGGCGCGCATCCCCGTCGTCAATTCGATTTACAACGGCGTGAAGCAGGTGAGCGACACGCTGTTCTCGCCGACCGGCCAGGCTTTCCGCAAAGCCTTGCTCGTGCAGTGGCCGAGCCCCGGCATGTGGACGATCGCGTTCCTCACCGGCAAGCCGGGAGGCGACGTGGTCAACCATCTTCAGGGCGATTACGTCAGCGTCTACGTGCCGACCACGCCGAATCCGACCGGGGGCTATTTCGTCATGGTGCCGCGCAGCGCGGTCGTCGAGCTCGACATGACCGTCGACGAAGCGCTCAAGTACATCATTTCCATGGGCGTCGTGTCGCCGGGCGCCGGCAGGCGCGCGCTCGCGCGCGCGAAGCAACCCGCGGTCACCGGCGAGCAGCAGCCGCAGGTCGTGAACCGGTGAGGCGCCATGCGTAGCGAATACTGCGGCCGAGTGAGCCGTTCCCACCTCGGGCGCACCTTGACGCTCTGCGGCTGGGTCCACCGCCGCCGCGACCACGGGGGCGTGATCTTCGTTGACCTGCGCGACCGCGAAGGGTTGGTGCAGATCGTCTGCGATCCCGACACGCCGCAGACCTTTGCCGTTGCCGACAAGCTGCGCAGCGAGTTCGTCGTGCAGGTGACCGGACGCGTGCGCGAGCGTCCGGACGGCACGGTGAATCCCAACCTCGTGAGCGGCGAGATCGAAGTCCTCGCAGGCGAGATCGAAATACTGAATCCCTCGTTGCCCCCGCCGTTCCAGATGGACGACGAGCATCTTTCGGAAACCGTGCGGCTCGAGCACCGCTTCCTCGATCTGCGCCGCCCGCAGATGCAGAAGAACCTGCGGCTGCGTTACCGTGCCGCGACCGCCGTGCGCACCTTTCTGGATCGCGAAGGCTTCATCGACATCGAGACGCCGATGCTCACGCGATCGACGCCCGAAGGCGCGCGCGATTACCTCGTGCCCTCGCGCGTGCACCCGGGACACTTTTTCGCGCTGCCGCAATCGCCGCAGCTCTTCAAGCAACTCCTCATGATCGCGGGCTTCGACCGCTACTACCAGATCGTGAAGTGCTTCCGCGACGAAGACCTGCGCGCCGACCGCCAGCCCGAGTTCACGCAAATCGATATCGAGACCTCGTTCCTCACGCAGGACGAAATCATCGCCTTGATGGAAGTGCTCGTGCGGCAGCTCTTCAGGGAAGTGCTCGAAGTCGAGCTGCCGAATCCGTTTCCTCGCATGGGCTACGACGAGGCGATGCGCCGCTACGGCTCCGACAAGCCCGATTTGCGGGTGCCTCTCGAGCTGACCGAGCTCACGGGCGTCGTGAAAGACGTCGAGTTCAAGGTCTTTCGCGAAGCGGCGCGCTCGCCGGGCGGACGCGTTGCGGCGCTGCGGGTTCCGGGTGGCGGTGCGCTCACGCGCGGCGAGATCGACGGGTATACCGAGTTCGTGAAGGTGTACGGCGCGAAAGGTCTCGCCTACATCAAGGTCAACGCGCGCGACAAAGGCGTCGAAGGGCTGCAGTCCCCCATTCTGAAGTTCCTGTCAGAGGCGGTCGTCGTAGAGATCATGGAAAGCACCGGCGCCCGCGACGGCGACCTCGTGTTTTTCGGCGCGGACAAGGCGAAAGTGGTGAACGACGCGCTCGGCGCGCTGCGGCTGAAGATCGGCCACGAACGCGGCCTCGCTGAGAGCGGCTGGCGGCCGCTGTGGGTAGTCGATTTCCCGATGTTCGAGCGCGACGAGGAAGGCGGCCGCTGGGCTGCGATGCACCATCCGTTCACATCCCCGGCCGACGGACACGAGGACCTGCTCGATTCCGATCCCGGCTCGGCTCGCGCCAAAGCCCACGACATCGTGCTGAACGGCTGGGAGATCGGCGGAGGCTCGATCCGTATCCACCGTCAGGACGTGCAGTCGAAAGTTTTCCGCGCGCTCAACATCGGCGCCGAGGAAGCCGAGGCGAAGTTCGGCTTTCTGCTGCAGGCGCTGCAGTACGGCGCACCGCCGCACGGCGGCATCGCGTTCGGTCTCGATCGCATCGTGACGCTGATGGCGGGCGCCGAGTCGATCCGCGACGTCATCGCTTTTCCAAAAACCCAGCGCGCACAGGACCTGCTGACGCACGCCCCCAACGTGGTCGACGAGCAGCAGCTGCGCGAGTTGCACATCCGGCTGCGGCAGCCCGACACCCAGAAAACCTGACCGGCGCTCTCATGTCGCGGGGGCGCGGGTTGTGGCACGCGTTGGCGGTCGCGCTCGCGTTTGCGCTCGCCGTCCCCTCCACGGGCGCTTGTGCGCGGGACAGTGGTCGTGCAGGAACTGCCATCGCCGTGGTCGCGGCCTCGGAGCTTCCACCGGAAGCCCGTCAGACGCTGAAACTCGTCCGCGAAGGCGGTCCTTTCCCGTATGCGCGCGACGGCGCCGTCTTCGGGAATTTCGAGCGTTTGCTGCCGCGCCGCGAAAAAGGGTATTACCGCGAGTACACCGTGGCCACGCCGGGCCTCAAGCACCGCGGTGCGCGGCGCATCGTCGCCGGCGATGGCGGCGAGCGCTACTACACCGACGACCATTACCGCAGCTTCCGCCGGATACGCGAATGACGCGCACCCCAATACCAGCACCTGAATCCTCGGGCGTGTACCGTGCGCCTGCGGACGTCGCGGACTTGAGAGTCTGCGTGATCGAAAGCGGCGGGCAGTGGCTGGAAGCGGATTTGAAGGCGGTGCGCGGCAAGCTCGCACTCATGGATTCGGTGGCGCAGGCGGCCCGCTTTCCCGCACATTTCGGGCGCAACTGGGACGCGCTCGCCGACAGCCTGCAGGATCTCGCGATTTCGCCGCCCGCGGGTTGCGTCCTGATGCTGCGCGGTGCCTCGTGCGCCCGGCAGGCGCTGGGCGCAGAGTGGAAGACGCTCCTTGAAATCCTGGCGGACGCTGCCATGTACTGGAAAGGACGCGGAATACCGTTCGTCGTGTTCGTAGACGGCGAGCTGGAACTCCCCGAGTGGAGATGAGTGGAACGCACAAGCTGCCGGTTTCGGTGCTGGTCGTCATCCACACGCCCGACCTGAAGGTATTGCTCATCGAACGCGCCGACAGGCCGGGCTTCTGGCAGTCGGTCACAGGAAGCCAGCACGCCGGCGAAACGCTCGTAGAGACCGCGGTCCGCGAGCTTCGCGAGGAAACCGGCCTCGACGCCGGGCGCTACAAGCTCATCGATTGGCGGAAGCAGACCGTTTTCGAGATATACCCGCACTGGCGTCATCGTTATGCGCCGGGCGTGACGCACAACGCCGAGAACGTGTTCTCGCTCCAGGTGCCCGATATTCTCGACGTGACGCTCGCGCCGCGCGAGCACGTGGCTTACGCGTGGCTGCCGTGGCGCCAGGCGGCCGACCAGGTGTTCTCCTGGAGCAACGCGGAAGCGATACGCGAGCTTCCCGCGAGAACGGGAAATCCCGAGGGCACGGTGGGAACTTAGGCCTTGCGCACGGGTCGCATGGCGTCTGAAAGATCTACGCCGCTCCTTCGCGAAGCGAAGGGCGCAGCGGCCCCCTTAAGCGGCTATCACCGCTACATCGAGTCGCGCGACGGCAGGTAAAGTGGATTTTTTGCAGCTTTATGGTAACTTTCTACGTTTCGGCCCGCTCGAATGAGGGCGGCAGGAGACAAGACGAATGGAAGTGAGCACGATTGCCTTTGAGCGCTTCAAGCCGCTGGCCGACGACGCATGCGAAGCTCGCATCGTCGCCGCGAAGCGTGCCCTGGGCGATCGCGCGGTGATCCTGGGACACCACTACCAGCGCGCCGACGTCTACAAGCACGCGGACCTGACGGGCGACTCGCTGAGACTGTCCAAGCTTGCTGCGCAGGCCGACGCAGAATTCATCGTCTTCTGCGGCGTGCACTTCATGGCCGAAGTCGCCGACATCCTGTCGAAGCCGCACCAGAAGGCGATCCTGCCCGATCTCTCCGCCGGCTGCTCGATGGCCGACATGGCGAGCCTCGCCAAAGTCGAGCGCGCGTGGCGCGAGCTTTCCTCGGTGCTCGACCCGGACGAGAAAATCACGCCGGTCACCTACATCAATTCCGCGGCGGATCTGAAAGCCTTTTGCGGCGAGCACGGCGGCATCGTCTGCACGTCGACCAATGCGCGGGAGATCCTGCAATGGTCGCTCGCGCGGCGCGACAAAGTACTGTTCTTCCCCGACCAGCACCTCGGCCGCTGGACGGGGTACCTGATGGACATTCCGCTCTCGCAGATGCTGGTGTGGGACCCCGACGAGCCGATGGGCGGTTTGACGGCGCAGCAGATCAAGATGGCCAAGGTCCTGCTGTGGAAGGGCCACTGCTCGGTGCACCAGATGTTCCAGGCCCAGCACATCCTGCGCTGGCGTCAGCAGAACCCGAGCGGCATGGTGATCAGCCATCCCGAGTGCAATTTCGAAGTGTGCAAGCTCTCGGATTACGTGGGCTCCACCGATTTCATCATCAAGACGGTCGCCTCGAGCGCCCCGGGCACGCGCTGGCTGGTGGGAACCGAATTGAACCTCGTCAACCGCATTGCCGAGGAGTACAAATCCCAGGGCAAGGTGATCCAGTTCATGGCGCCGACGGTGTGCATGTGCTCGACGATGGCGCGTATAGATCCCCAGCATCTCGCATGGAGCCTGGAGAACCTCGTCGCCGGCAAGATCGTGAACCAGATCAAGGTGCCGCAACACGAAGCCGACCTCGCGCGCGTCGCGCTGGACCGCATGCTAGCGGTCTCCTGAAACCTTCCGGGCGCCGGGCCCGCCGCCCCACCGCATCGCCAGACGCGCAGACATCGTGAACCGCCGCCTGCACGTCGTCACCTACAACATCCACAAGGGTTTGTCGCTGTTCAACCGGCGGCTCGTGATACACGAGCTGCGCGACCGCCTGCGCCAGCTCGGCGCCGACATCGTTTTTCTCCAGGAAGTCCAGGGCACGCACGATCGCAACGCCGTGCGCCACGGTGACTGGCCGGTCGAGCCGCAATACGAGTTTCTCGCCGACACGGTGTGGGGCGATTTCGCCTACGGGCGCAACGCCGTCTACGACCACGGCCACCACGGCAATGCGATCCTCTCGAGGTTTCCCATACAGTCCTGGGACAATCAGGACGTTTCGGCGCACCGCTTCGAGAAGCGCGGGCTCCTCCACTGCGAGGTCGGCATCCCGGGGTGGGACGTGCCGCTGCATTGCGTTTGCGTACACCTGGCGCTGACTGCCAGGGGGCGCAGCCGTCAGATCGAGCGCCTGCGCCAGCGCATCGAGCGCGTGGTGCCCGCCAACGCGCCGCTCATCGTCGCGGGCGACTTCAACGACTGGCACTGGCGCCACAAGGCGACTCACGAGCTCGCGCATCCGCTCAACATGCAGGAGGTATTCGAGCTGATCCGCGGGCTTCCGGCGCGAAGCTTCCCCGCGATGCTGCCGTTTTTCCGGCTCGACCGCATCTACGTGCGCGGGTTTCGCGTGAGCCGGGCGCACGTGCACCACGGCCCCGTGTGGGGCCGCATCTCGGACCACGCCGCACTCACGACCACGCTAGAGCGGCTATGACCGATTTCGCGGACGGTAACCAGCTCACGTTGCTCGAGAGCGGCCGCGACTATTTCCCCGCGCTGGAAGCCGCGTGCGACGCGGCGCAGCGCGAAATCCATATGGAGACCTATCTCTACGCCGACGACGCCGCCGGGAAGCGCGTCGCCGGCGCGCTCGAGCGCGCGGCGCAGCGCGGAGTCGCCACGCACCTCCTCGTCGACGGCTACGGATCGAAGAAGCTCTCGGGCACCGTACTGGACGATCTCAGGCGTTCGGGAGTGAAGGTGCTCGTCTACCGCCCCGATATCGCGCCGTGGCGCACGCCGCGCCAGCGGCTGCGGCGCATGCACCGCAAGCTCGCCGTGGTCGACGGGCGCATCGCATTCGTCGGTGGCATCAACGTGATCGACGACATGCATACGCCGCGCCATACGCCGCCGCGATTCGATTACGCCGTACGTATCGAAGGTCCGCTGCTCGAGCAGATACACGGGGCCGCAAAGCGCCTGTGGACCATCGTGCAGCTGACGCAACTGGGCGGCGGGTGGCCCGATTTCGATACGGTGGTCCCGGACGTCACGGTGCGCGGCCGGCAAAGCGCGGCTTTTCTGGTGCGCGACAACCTCTGGCACCGCGATGACATCGAGGACGCGTACCTGTCCGCGATCACCGAGGCGCGCTCTGAAGTGCTGATCGCCAATTCCTATTTCTTCCCCGGGCTTTCGTTCCGGCGGGCGCTCGCCGACGCCGCGGGCCGGGGCGTGCGGGTGACCCTGCTCCTGCAGGGCCGGGTCGAATATCGCCTTCTGCACTACGCGAGCCGCGCCCTTTACGGCGCCTTGCTCGATGCCGGCGTGGAGATATACGAGTATCACAAGAGTTTTTTGCACGCCAAGGTCGCGGTAATCGACCGCAAGTGGGCCACCGTTGGGTCCTCCAACATCGACCCGTTCAGCCTGCTCCTCGCCCGCGAGGCGAACATCGTGGTCTGCGACGCGGCTTTTTCAGCCGCCCTGAGGGCCAGCCTGGAAGCGGCGATCCGCGGCGGCGCAAGCGAAGTGCGGGCCGAAAGCTGGCGCCGCCGGAGCTTCCCGTCGCGGCTGGCGCACTGGGGCTGTTACGGCTTTGCCCGGCTCCTCACCGGGGTGTCCGCTTACGGTCAGGCGCGCGAATTCGCCTGAACCGGACGTGCCGGCGGGCGTGAGCCGCAGTACGGCCCGTGCGAAGTCCAATACGTGATACGGATCCGGCGATCCGGCATCCCGATTGCTTCTCTTTCGAGTGGAAGCAGAGGGCGCAATGCCCCCTGTTTTCATCCTCCTCCTTTGGTACGTTTTCGGGCGCGGTTTTCGCGCCCGTTTTTTTTTGGGCTCGCCACGATCGGAGACGGGTGGGGCCCGCTGCTAGAATCGGCGCGCCATGAAACCCACGGACACTGCGATCGCCGTCCCGCGCCGGCGCGAATGGCGCGTGCTGCCCATGCTGGTGCCCTATCTGTGGGAGTACAAAGCGCGCGTCGCCGTGGCGCTCGTTTTCCTGGTCACGGCGAAGCTCGCGAACGTCGCCGTCCCGCTGGTGCTCAAAGAGGTCGTCGACAGCCTCACCCCCGCGCAGGCCGTGCTCGCGCTGCCGCTCGCGCTGCTCGTCGCCTATGGCGCGCTGCGCCTTTCCACCACACTCTTCGCGGAGCTGCGCGACCTCGTTTTCGTGCGCGTGACGCAGCGCGCGATCCGCCGCATCGCGCTCGACGTTTTCCGCCATCTCCATGCGCTCTCGTTGCGCTTTCACCTCGAGCGGCAGATGGGCGGCGTCTCTCGCGACATCGAGCGCGGCTCGCGCGGCATCTCGACGATGCTCTCGTACATGCTGTTCTCGATCATTCCCGTCGTGCTCGAGTTCAGCCTGGTGGCGATCGTGCTGTGGGCGAAGTTCGACTGGCGTTTCATGGCGGTGACTTTCGGCGCGGTCATCGTCTACATCGGATTCACCATCGGGGTGACCGAATGGCGCATGGACATCCGGCGGCGCGCGAACGAGCTCGATTCGCGGGCGAATACGCGGGCGATCGACAGCCTGCTCAACTACGAGACGGTAAAGTACTTCAACAACGAGGAATACGAGGCCAGGCGCTACGACGACAACCTGCGGCAATACGAAAACGCGGCCGTAAAGACCGAGGCTTCGCTGGGCCTGCTCAACATCGGCCAGAGCTTCGTGATCGCGATCGCAGTGACGCTGCTCATGATACTCGCCGCCGAAGGCGTGGTCGCCGGAACGCTCACGCTCGGCGATCTCGTGCTCATCAACGGCCTTCTCATACAGCTCTACATTCCGCTCAATTTCCTCGGCATGGTCTATCGGGAGATCAAGCAGTCGCTCGTGGACATGGACCGCATGTTCCTGCTACTCGAAGAGCATCGCGAGATCGAGGACAGGCCCGGCGCCGCCGAAGTGCCCCCCGGGCCCGCGTCGGTGACGTTCGACGACGTGAGCTTCAGCTACGAGGCGAAGCGGCAGATACTGCACGGGGTCACCTTCGAGCTGCCGGCGGGTACCAAGGTCGCGGTCGTGGGTCCGAGCGGTGCGGGCAAGTCGACGCTCGCGCGCCTGCTCTATCGCTTCTATGACGTGAGCGCGGGCGCGGTGCGGGTGAACGGCGTGGATCTGCGCGACCTGAAGCAGACCAGCCTGCGCGGGGCGATCGGCATCGTCCCGCAGGACACGGTGCTCTTCAACGACACGATCTATTACAACATCCAGTACGGGCGTCCCGACGCGACGCGCGACGACGTGATCGCCGCGGCGCAAGCCGCGCACATCCACGAGTTCATCGCGAGCCTGCCGGACGGTTACGAAGCTCGCGTCGGCGAGCGGGGCCTGAAGCTCTCGGGGGGCGAGAAGCAGCGCGTCGCGATCGCCCGCGCCATCCTCAAGGACCCGCGGATACTCATTTTCGACGAAGCGACTTCCGCGCTCGACTCGAAATCGGAGAAGGCGATACAGGCCGAGCTCGACCGCATCGCTCGCGGCCACACCACGCTGGTGGTAGCCCACCGGCTTTCGACCATCATGGACGCCGACGAGATCCTCGTGATGGACCGCGGCCGCATCGTGGAGCGCGGCACGCACCGCGAGCTGCTCGCGCGCGACGGCGCCTACGCCCAGATGTGGGCCCTGCAGCAGCAGCAAGATGCCGCCCGCGCGACCGTGGAGGCCGTGGTACCGGCCGCCTGAGGTTCCAATCTAAGCCTGGATCTTTGGACGCGGCACGGCAGCGCGCTTCCCGCCCGCGGGCGCGGGGAATCTCACTCTCACGAGCGTGCCGCTGCCGCCCTCGGGCGAAGTGAGCTGCACGTCGGCGCCGTGGCTTTGCGCGATCTCTTTAACGATCGCAAGGCCCAGACCGCAGCCTTCGGTCCCGGTTCCCAGGACGCGGTAGAAGCGCTCGAATACGCGCGCGCGCTCGGCCTCGGGAATGCCGATGCCGTCGTCCTCGATCGTGAGCACCGGCCCCGAGCCGCTGCGGGCCAGGCGCACCGTCACCTGGCCTCCCGGGTGGGTGTAGCGGATCGCATTGTCGAGGAGGTTGTTGAGCATTTCGCGGAGCAGAAACGGATCGCCTTCGACTTCGGCCTTCTGCGATTCGCCGTCGAAACCCAGATCGACGTTGCGTTCCAGCGCGCGCGGGACCCACTCGGTCGTCGCTTCGCGCGCGAGCTGTGCCAGGTCGACGCGCTCGCCGGCCTGCACCCTGCCGACCGGCGGCTCGGCGCGGGCGAGCGACAGGAGCTGATTCACCAGACGCGTCGCCTGCTGCGTCGCGCTTCTCAACTGCTGGAGCGTCTCGCGCGCTTCGCCGCTCGGGGTCTGGCGCAGTGCGAGCTCGGTCTGCGTCTTCAATCCGGCTATCGGCGTGCGCAACTGGTGGGCGGCATCGGCAATGAAGCGTTGCTCTGCGGCGAGCGCGAGGCTCAGTCGCTCCAGCAGCTCGTTCATCGCGCGGATCACCGGCCGCACTTCCTGCGGCGTTTGCTCGAGCGGCAGCGCGGAGAGATCGCGATGTGAGCGGCTTTCGATCTCGCGGCGCAGCGTCTCCAGCGGCGCGAGGCCGCGGCCCACGGCATACCACAGCATGACGCCCGCGAAAACGATCAGCAGCGCCTGCGGCAGGATCATGCGCAGCAGTATCTGGCGCGCGAAATCGTTGCGCGCGGCGCGGTTCTCCGCGACCTGCACCATGACCATGCTTTCGGCTTTGCCGGTCTCCAGCGGCAGGCGCAGCGTCACCATGCGCACCGGACGCCCCTGATAGTACTCGTCGTAATAATTCACGCGCTCGGAGAACGGATCCGGCGGCGATGGCAGGTCGGGCTCCCCGGTGATGTACTCGTTCTTGGGCCCGGTGACGAGATAGTACAGGCGCCCCGATTCGCGCGACTGCAGCATCTGCACGGCGATCTCGGGCAGGTCCACGTAGATGCGCTCCTGCAGCACTTTCACCTGACGCCCGATGTCGAGCGCGGATTCGAGCAGCACGCGGTCGTAGGCGAGATTGACGAAGCGGTTCGCGATGTCGTAGTCGATGACGCTGCTCACCGACCACAGGGCGAGCAACGGCCAGAAAAGCCAGCCCAGGACCTGCTTCCGGAGCGTTCTCTGTCGCCGCGCCATGTCAGCGCCGCTCACCCATTGGGGTCTTTCTCCAGCAAGTACCCGAGCCCGCGTATGGTGCGGATCACGACACCCGCGTGCTCGAGCTTGCGCCGCAGACGGTGCACGTAGACCTCGATCGCATTGGGCCCCACTTCCTCGTCCCAGCCGTAAAGCTGCTCGGCGAGCTGCTCCTTGTTCACCACGCGGCCGCTCCTCATCATCAGCACTTCGAGCACGCCCAGCTCGCGCGCCGAAAGCTCCAGCGGCTCGCCGCCCAGAGTCGCGCGGCGTCCCGCGGTGTCGAGCACGAGCGTGCCGTGCGTGAGCACCGAAGCGCCGCCGGACTGGCCGCGGCGGATGAGCGCCCGCACGCGCGCCTCGAGCTCGGGGAGATCGAAAGGTTTGACCAGGTAATCGTCGGCCCCGAGATCGAGCCCTTTGACCCTGTCGCTGAGCGCGTCGCGTGCGGTGAGGACGAGCACGGGCACTGCCGCACCGCGGCGTCGCAGGCGGCGCAACACCTCGAAACCATCCACGCCGGGAAGGCCGATGTCGAGTATCACGAGATCGTATGGCTGTGCAGCGAGCACGTGGTCGGCTTCGGCGCCGTTGCCGACGCAGTCGACGGCATAGTCCGCGCCGCGCAGTGAGCGCGTGAGCCCGTCCGCGAGTACCGGGTCGTCTTCCACGATGAGGATGCGCATCTGAATGGGCTGCTGCGTGTCGATTACCGCGCGAGTGTACACGCAGCATCCCCATGTAAGTTTCATGTAAGCCAGCGTTGTTAACGTCACTGCATCAGTTCGGCGATCGAGCCGAAAGCAACGCGAACCGTCTTTCCTCCTCGGAGGCCTGGCAGTTCCAGCCGCCTGTGCTGAGCGGGCGGCTGCAGGGCCTCTTTAAATCCCGCCGGGGCACCCCACACTGCCCCGAGCGGGGTTTTTTTTGGCACTCGACGCCCGCGCGTGTCCGGGGCGACGGCTGCACTATTTCACGATTCCTCTCCGCAGATACTCAAAAACTGCTTGAAAATGCCGTTGTAACCCTGTATTTTTTCGGTGAATCGTCTCACCGCCCCCCGACGGAGTCGTCTTGAATAAGGTCCTATTCGCTCTGGTTGTGGCGTCGCTGTCCTTTCCCGCTGCAGAGGCGGCAAGTCCGGCCCGCAAAGGCAAAGCGGTCGCTACCAAGGCTGCCAAGGCCTCCAAAGCGCCCAAACGTGTCGTGAAGCGGTCGAAGGCGTCCAAAGCGGTCATCCACCGTGCGCGGGTGTCGCGCCGCGTCGTGGCGCCGCAGCCGCTCCTGGGCGATCCCACCCACCTCGAAGTCAGATCCACTTCCGCGCTCGTGATCGAGCAGGGCCGCGAAGGCCGCACCCTCTACGCCAAGAACATCGATGCGGTGGTGCCGATAGCGTCGATCACCAAGCTCATGACCGCCATGGTTGTGCTCGACGCCAATCTCGATCTGCGCGAAGGCGTGGCGATCACCGACGACGACATCGATCTGCTCAAACACACCCGCTCGCGCCTGAAGATCGGTACTCTCCTCGAGCGCGACGAGCTGCTCCGGCTCGCGCTCATGGCCTCCGAGAACCGCGCTGCGTCCGCGCTCGGCCGCGCTTATCCCGGCGGCATCCACGCTTTCGTTGCGGCGATGAACAGGAAAGCCTCCGACTTAGGGATGGTGCATACGCGCTTCGTCGACAGCACCGGGCTTTCGAGCGACAACGTATCGAGCGCGCAGGACCTAGCGAAAATGGTGACGGCGGCTCATCGCTACCCGCTGATCCAGGAGTACACCACGCTCACCGGCCACGTCGTGCGCACGAGCGAGGGACGCCTGCTCGCGTTCCGCAACTCGAACGGCCTCGTGAAGGACGACTCGTGGCACATCGACGTGTCGAAAACGGGCTACATTTCCGAAGCCGGGCGTTGCCTCGTGATGCAGGCGCGGATTGCGGCCAAGCCGGTCATCATCGTGCTGCTCGATTCGTGGGGCAAATACACCCGCATCGGTGATGCGAACCGCATCAAGCGGTGGGTGGAAAGCGCGCACGCGCGTCCTGCGCCGGGCTGACGAAGTTCAACTGGGATTCCGGCGCGCCGGCGGACGCTCGCGGCGCCGCGCATGAGCCCGCTGCAAGCCGCCATGTCACCGAGCGCCCGCTACCAGTACCTCGATCTCAAACCCGCCCTCGGATCGTTCCTCGACGACGTCGTCGCCGGATTGTCGGCGCGCCAGAAATCGCTGCCCCCCAAGTATTTCTACGACGAGCGCGGCTCGCGCCTTTTCGATGCGATCTGCGAGCTTCCCGAGTATTACCTCACGCGCACCGAGCTCGCGATGCTCGAGCGACACGCGCCCGAGATGGCTCTGCGCATGGGCGCCGGACCGGCGATCGTCGAGTATGGCAGCGGCTCTGGCCGCAAAACCGCGATCCTGCTGCGTGCCGCGCAGCCGACCGCCTACGTCGCGATCGACATTTCGGGGGAGCAGCTCGGCGTGGCGGTGGCGGCGCTGGCGGACATGTTTCCCGCCGTGCGCATGGTGGCGCTTTGCGCCGACTACACGCGTGCGCTTCCCTTGGCGAGCCTGGACGCGATCGGCGCGGCCAGGCGCATCGGGTATTTCCCCGGCTCCACCATAGGCAACTTCACCAAGCCGGAGGCACTCGCGTTCCTGCGTAACGCCCGCGAGGTCGCGGGGCCGCCCGGCGCGATGCTGGTCGGCGTCGACTTGAAGAAAGATCCTTCGACGCTGCATGCGGCATACAACGACGCCGCGGGCGTGACCGCCGATTTCAACCTGAACGTGCTTCATCGCATCAATCGGGAGCTCGGCGCCGACTTCGTCCCGTCGGCCTATCGCCATCGCGCCCACTATGCAGAGGACGCCGGGCGAATCGAGATGCACCTCGTCAGCCTGCGCGATCAGAAAGTGACCCTCGCGGGGCGCGTTTTCGCTTTTTCGGCCGGCGAAACGATACACACCGAAAGCTCGTACAAGTACTCCGTCGAGGATTTCCAGTCGCTCGCAGCCGGAGCGGGATTCACGCCCGAGCACTGCTGGGTCGACGAGCGGCGCCTGTTCTCGATCCACTACCTGTCGGTGGCCGGCTAATTCGCGAGCGCCGTACCCGCATGGCCATCCACCTGATCGTGCTCATGTGCACGCTGAGCCATTCGGGCTTCGGCGGAAGCCGCGTCGCGCTGTCGCTGTATGCCCTCGACCAGGGCGCGAGCCAGTTCACGATCGGCGTGCTGATGGCGCTCTATGCGATCGTGCCGCTTTTCGTGGCGGTGCACGTCGGGCGCATGGCGGACCGCATGGGGCCGCGCATACCCATGCTGATCGGCACCGGAGGCGTGACCCTCGGGCTTCTGCTGCCGCCGCTTTTTCCCGGCATCGGAACGCTGTACGTGACGGCGCTGGTCCTGGGCTCCACCTTTCATTTCTTCTTCATCACCGTTCAGGGGATCGCAGGCGGTATCGGCGGCTCGGAGCACCGCGCCCGCAACTTCGCCCTGGTCGGGATGGGTTTCTCCGCCGCGGGCTTCATCGGCCCTTTCCTGGCGGGCGTGGCGATCGACCACCTCGGGCATCTGCCGGCATTTCTGATCCTCTCGGTGTTTCCGCTGGTGCCGCTGGCGATGCTCGCGTTCATGCCGGGCTTCCTGCCCAAGGCGCGCAAGCGCACCGGCGCGCCGCTGCCTCGGACCGCACTCGACCTGTGGCGTATCGGTGGGCTGCGCAAGACTTTTATCGCGAGCGGCATCATCTCGTCGGCGTGGGACCTGTTCCAGTTCTACTTTCCGGTATACGGACACTCGGTCGGGCTTTCGGCCTCCGCCATCGGCGCCGTGCTCGGCGTTTTCGCGCTGGCGACGTTCACGATTCGCATCGCGCTGCCGCCGCTCGCCAAACGCTATACCGAAGCGCAGATCCTCACTTCCGGCATATTCACCGCGGCAGCGGCGTTCGTGCTCTTTCCGCTGACCGAAAGCGCGTACGTGCTCGCAGCGATCGCTTTTCTTCTCGGCCTCGGGGTGGGTTGCGGTCAGCCGATGTCGATGTCGCTGATTTACGCTCTCGCGCCGCCGGGACGGGCGGCCGAATGCGCGGGCCTGCGCGTCACGGTGAACAACTTCATGCACCTGGTGATTCCGCTCGCGTTCGGGAGCCTCGGCACCGCATTCGGATACACTCTGGTCTTCGTCACCAACAGCGCGATGCTCGTGGTCGGCGGAGTGGTGATGCGCAGGGCGCGCATCACGCTTCCGAAAGAGCGCCCCGCAGGAGGGGCGGATAAAAACGAACGGCCCGCAAGCGGGGCGGACAAAAACGAACGCCCCGCAAGCGGGGCGTAGGAAAGCCGTGGATGCCGGGCCGTAGAGCCCGGCGCCGGTCAGTTATTGCCGCTTGCCGACCTCAGACCCGATCACGCCACCCGCGACCGCGCCGCCCACGGTTCCGAGCGTGCTGCCGCCGCCGATCACGTGTCCCGCGACGCCGCCGGCGGCTGCACCGATCGCAGCGCCCTGGGTTTGCTTGGAGAACGGTACGCTTTCACACGCGGTCAGGCCGACCAGCGCGGCTGCCGAGAAAACGATTGCGATAAGACGTTTCATCG
>Ga0105106_10001828_pt1 | contig 15195 bp, 14 predicted proteins | sample PPLLaktember2015_5_FD_79109 | JGI IMG/M metagenome (GOLD analysis project Ga0105106, IMG submission 79109) | Freshwater sediment microbial communities from Prairie Pothole Lake near Jamestown, North Dakota, USA - PPLs Lake P8 Core (1) Depth... | ecosystem: Environmental > Aquatic > Freshwater >...
CACGCGCCGCCGTGCGAGGGGGTGCCGGCGCTTGTGCCTGAGGTGAGGCCTTCCGATCGGGCGGCGCGCCCGCGAGCACGCTCGCGACCGCGACCAGCCACATCATGAATCCAAAGGTCAGCCAAGTGCTGGGCCCCATCTTCCGGATGTGTCCGCTCATGATCACCTTTCCAAGTGCATCAGGGCATCCGCACACAGGATCTGCGCAACGCTGACGCGCAACACGATTGCTGGCTGCGCTGGGGCAACGCATGTGCCAGCGCCGAAGAGACGTCAACAATGCCAAAAGTGGCGATATTTCGCAAGATGCGCCCACCGAACTTTCGTTCGATTGCGGACTATTTCACATCGAATGTGAGAAATTTCCGGCGGTTGTCAGATATCCTGCCGGGCCTTGACCGTGGTCGCAATCGCGCGCAACGGCGCCTTGAGCACGACGCGCCGTGACGGCGATACCAGGTACCGGCCGACACTGGCCTGGCTCGCACCGACCACATGGGGTTCCACTGGCTGCCTGGAGACCATGCGCATTCGAGAACGCTCTGGAAGAACGCATATCTGAAATGGCACGCTCAGGAGTAAGACAATTCCCGACAACCAGATCGCCGGCGGATGAAAGATTTCAGGCGATGTGCGGGCCGCAATGCCCAATCCAACCAACGCAGCCCCTCCAGCGAGCGACATACCGATGACGAGTCTCTTCCAGAGCGGCATCGATGGCGTGCTCGAAACGGGGGCGTGCTCGGGCTCCTCCGGCAACTCGAGCACCGGGAACACCTTCACCATCACGAGCAGCAGGAGCGCGAACATGAAGAAACTTCCAATGACGATGCACCATTCGGCAATCGTTGGCGTGTAGGGGGCCACGTCCCATGGCAGCAGCGGATGATAGAAGCTCGGCACGACGATGAGCGCACGCGTCGTCCAGAGCCCGAGATTGATGAGAAGGGCGGCGACCACGGTGAGCGGGATGCTGCACACCCGCGGATTCACACCCTGGAGGAACAGCAGGGCAAACGGCAACAGCATACCGACGATAACTGCCGGCCATGTAAAGAGACTGAACCGGCCCAACAACAGATCTCGAAACACCGCCCGCTCGCCCTCGGGTGACGCGTACATCCCGGTCAGCCACTCGCTGAACAGAGAGTACATGTAGAGGAGCGTGACGAAACCGAGGAAGATTCCCAGCCCTTTGAAAATTCGCGGCGGAAACGTGTCCTCCCAGCGAAACGCCTTGCGCAGGACTGCGAGGACGAGGATCACTGTTGAAAAGCCGGACACGATGGCGCCCAGCACAAAATAGGGTGCCTGAAACGGATTGTACCAACCCGGACGCCCCGCCTGCAGGCCGAAAATATATCCGTACACGGAGTGCACTGAGACCATGATCGGCAGGATGATCACGGCAAGCCACCACACCACTCGGTTGTGCCGACGGCGCGATGCCGGTGTGTCGCGATAACCGAGCGCCATTACTTGGAACAGACGCCGCCGCACGGGAGCTTTCACGCTGCACACCCACAAATCGCGTCGCATCGCCAGATACAGATACACGGAACTGCCGACAACGTAAGTCGTGATGACGGTGCAGGACCAGACAAACGGCGCGTGATAACGGCCGTACCACATGACATTGAACACAAAGCGCTCGGGGTGGCCGACGTCCATCGCGATGTTCGTCACCGCTGTCGTGATGGCGGCGAGCGTGACGAACTCCGCGAGCCGCGCCAGCTGACGGTACCGCCCGAGCCGAAGAATCCGCACTACGGCGGAGATTGCGATCCCGACGTGGCTGATGCCGATGAAGTTCACGATATTGGCGACGATGATTCCCCAGATCGCGCCGTGTGATCCCTGTCCGGTCACCGCATGGCCATGCAGCACCTGTTGCAGAAACCCGTAGCACAGGACCGATGTTCCGAGCGCCAGCAGAAGCAGCGACAGCCCCCCTCGCCTCGCGAGCGGCAGATGCCGCAGCAAATTCTCGTCGGCATCCTGGCTTCGAAACGGAATCGCGACCGCTACTCCTGCCATTTGGCTTCCCTCAGATAAATGACCTTTGGATGCGTGCCCAGCTCCTCGAGCAGCCGGAAGGCGCGCGGGCTCTCTCGAAGGCGGCTCACTTCCGAAGCCGGATCGTTGAGATCGCCGAAGACGATCGCTTCAGCCGGACACGTCTCCGCACACGCCGGCAGCCGACGAACGTCGGCGTCTGTCAGCGGCCGCCCCTCTGCACGCGCCTTTTCCTTCACCTGTCGAATCCGGTGATGGCAGAACATGCACTTCTCGATGACACCGTGCGGCCGCACGGCAACGTCGGGATTGAGCTGCTCGCGCCGTTCCGAGGGCCACTGCGGCTCGGACCAGTTGAAGTATCGCCGCGTGTACGGACACGACACTTCGCACAGGCGGCAGCCAATGCACCGATCGGGAATCTGCTGGGTGATGCCCTCCTCGGTCTGCGACGTCGCGCCGACCGGGCACACTTTGATGCACGGCGGATCCTCGCAGTGATTGCATGGGGCCGGTATGAACTGCTGGCTCAGGTCGGGATAGGTGCCCCGCAGAGGCGTGAGCTGGTTCATCCAGAAGATGCCGCGCCCTTTTTCGGTGTCGACCGCGCCGGCCACGGGAATGTTGTTTTCCGCCCGGCAGGCGACGACGCACGCCTGGCAGCCTGTGCACCGGTCGAGATCGATCACCATTCCCCACTTAGCGCGCTTCGCCGGACTCGCGACGGTCGCAGAAGCGCGCCTGCTCGAGGACGCGACGGAGCTTGCCGTGGCCAGGATGCCGGCGAGAAAGCGTCGGCGGGTAGACGAAGACGCCATTACGCCTCCTTCCACACACGAACACGCGTTCCGTGATACGCGAATATGCCCGCGAGCGGATCGCCGAGGGCGACAAGCAGGCCATGGCCCGCTGCGCTTGCATCGCCGGCAGTCGGTGGCCATGGACCGTGTCCGAGGGCCCAGCCGATGACCCCGGGAGAGATGGCCGCGTGAATGCGCAAGTGCACACGCCGCCGCCCTGCCGGGGACTCGATCACCACAACGTCTCCTTCGCCCAGATCGAGCCGCCCGGCATCCTCCGGATTCATTTCGATCGTTTCCTTCCATGCAAGCAGCCCAGCGGCGGGCAACTCGCGGAGCCATGGCAGGTGCCGGACTCCTCCCTCGGCGTAATTGATCCCTCGATATGGATCCAGCACGAACGGGTACTGGCTCGAATCGCCGGCGAGCCGCGCCGGCTCCCAGTGCGGCAGACACAGGTCATCGCCCCGCGTAAGTACGCCGCGGTCGCCGAGGTACTGCTCGAGCGCTTCGTCCCTGGGAAACAGCGCAGCCAGCCGTGACGCGATCGTCTGCGAATAGAACTCGAACCTGCCGGAGGGTGTCGCGAACGCTTCGTCCCATCGCTCGAACCGCTGGGCATCCCACCAGGCGCCCGTCTTCTCCAATCGCGCGATGAGCGCACCGGTGTCTTGCGCGAGCCCGTGCAGTTGCTGCGTAATCGCTTCGCGGTAATCCGCCCAGGGGAATGCCGCGGCAACGCTGCCTCCGACGGCATGCCCGAGCCGAATGACCACATCACCTGTTGCCATCGTGTCGTGCCTTGGCCGCACGACCGGCTGCCGAAATCCGACGATGGGCAGGCCGGAGCTCGGCGCCGGGTCGACCGCCTCCCAGCGCTCCAGGTACGTGTGGTCGGGAAGGACGAGGTCGGCCCACAACGTTGACTCGTCGGGAAGCGGAGAGCAGCTGACGACCAGGGGGATTCCCTGCAGCGCCCGCCGCCACTTATCGCCTTCCGGCTTCGAGAAGACTGGGTTCGAGCGATACAGAATGAGCGCACGCACCGGATAGGGCCGCTCGGACAGAATCGCATCGGGCAGCAGGTGGATGGCGCCGGCTCCGAGCGGACAGGCCACCGTCCCGCGGCCATCGACTGGCGTCGCGCGGAGCCCCCGTCTGGCAATCTCGTCATGTTCCACGGGGGTCCAGGCCGGAAGCGCTGTCCGCCTTGCCAGCACACCACCGGGCCTTTCGATGCTGCCCAGAAGCGCGTTGAGGCTGTGAATAGCCATCGCGCTGCCGAGACCATTGGTTGCCGCTGTTCCCGTGCCCTCCACCAGCGCGATCGCGGGCCTGTGGGCATGCATTTCGAGGGCAAGACGCTCGATGGTCTCAAGTGGCACGCCCGTGATGCGCGACACCGCTTCCGGCGTGTAGCTGTTCATCACGAGCTCGCGAAACCCTCGGTGCATGCGATTGCCTGCATCGCGCCACGAGTCGAATCCAAACGTGTGCTCGCGGATGAAGTCCGCGTCGTACAGGTCATTGCGCACGAGCACGTGCGCGATCCCCAGCGCCAGGGCGCCATAGGTCGCCGGTTTAATGCAAACCCACTCGTCGGCCTTGGCCGCGGTTACCGAGAACCTTGGCGACACATGCACGAACTTCACGCGTGTGCCCGGGCGGCCGCGGCGCATGCCGCTGGCCGCGCGCGCCATATGAATCGCCTGACATGACGACTCGAACAGGCTCGCACCAAACCCGAGCACATATCCGGTGTTCTGCCAATCGTAGGCCGCACCCTCGTACACACCCTGCATCAACTCCATCGCGAGCATGCTGCCACCGTCGTTCGTCGACCGGTGTGTCACATGATTCGGACTGCCGAAGGCGTGCAGGAAGCGCTCCCACAATCGAGGCACCGGGCCGCGCGGTTCCCCATCGATCACCACGAGCCCTTGCGCATCTCCGCTGACGCGCAGGTCGGCGAGATGGCCGCCCAGCTGGCCGATGGCCTCGTCCCAGGTGATCTGGACCCAGCGCCCGGAGCCGCGCGCGCCATCGCGACGCAATGGGCCGCGAATCCGATCGGGGTGATAGAGCATCTGCAAACCGGCCTGCCCTTTCGGGCCCACGCCGCCGCCGTTGATCGGGTGATCGCGCGTCCCCTCGATTTTGATTGCGCGCCCTTCATGTACGCGCACCGTGATGCCGCATCCGGCGGGACACTGTCCGCATGTGGTCGCAATATGCCGCTCCTCGCCGCGGAACCATCCGGCGGGCACCGAAGGGACCGGCGCCGGCCCGCCGTACCTCCTGCACGCAGCGGTCACGGCTGCGCCGGATGCCGCCAGCGTCTTCAAGAGTCCGCGACGAGAGAGCTCGCGCACGTATCCCTCCTATCTGTGGCAGCTCAGACAATCAGTGCTCGCTCCCCTGGCCCGGTGACACGACAGGCACTCGGTCATGGAAAATACCCGAACGATCGTCGGCGGTGTTCTCAGCTCGCGCACGTCCTGATGGCAGCTCGTGCATGCCATGGATGCGAACCTGACGTGGGCCGTGTGCGAGAAATAGACGTTACCGGGCATGGTGTTGATCTGAATCCACGGAATGTCCTCGATGGACTCACCGGCCGCGACCCCTGCACGCGCCAGCGAGATGCGCGCCGCGCCGTTTTCGCCCCGCGCCTGCTGCACGCCGCTTTCGTGACACGCCAGACAAGTCCTGAGGCTGGGAATCGTCGCCGCCGATCCGCCCCACGCCCCGCGGTGGCACCCGACGCACGGACGCACCTCTTTGGCCGATCGCAACGCCGCGTTCTGGAACGGCACGTGACAGCCCGCGCACGCGACCCGCTCCGCCAGATCGTCGTGACACTCGACGCACCGCCCTTGCGACAGCTCGGCCGGTGGCTCGCCGGCGCCGAAGATGTCGAGGTGCATCTGAATCTTCTCGGTGCGGTGCTTGCCAGAGGAGAAATAGGTCAAATGCGTCTCGTGCGGAAAGTTCATCGGCTGCTGAACCTGCACGTCGGCTCGCTCGTCCGCACATCCGGCGGCGGCAACGAGCGCCAGCACCATGCACGCCGATGTCAGGCAACGCTGCACGGCGCCTCCTCACATAACGTTGCGCTCTTTTGCGAGCGCGGCGAGACCGGCGAACGCTGCGGGATTCATCGATTCCATCAGCGAGGACGGTACGACCATCAATGTGGTCTTCTCCTTCATCCCCTCGTAAAGCAGGTTCATGCTCCGCAGCTGGATGGCGAACTGATTGGCGTCGTAGACGCCGGCGGCCTGGCGAAACTTCGTCGAGATCTCCACTTCGGCGTCGGCCAGAATTACGCGCGCGAGCTTTTCCCGCTCGGCCTGCGCCTGGCGCGACATCGCGTCTTCCAGGGCCGGCGGGATGACGACGTCACGAATCTCGACGGAAATGACCGAGATGCCCCAGTCGTGCGTGCGGGTGTCGATCAGGTCCTTCAGCGCAACGTCGATCGACTCGCGTCCGACGAGCATGTGTGCGAGATCGGTCTTGCCGATGATGTCGCGCAGCGCTGTCTGGGCCGCCCAGGCGACCGCCTCGCGGTAGTCTTCGACATGCAGCGCCGCCTTCTCCGCGTCCTTCACCGACCAGAACAGCACCGCGTCGACGTTGACGGGAACCGTATCGGCCGTCAGCGTCTTCTCCGCCGCGAAGCCCGTGGCGCGCACGCGCGAGTCGAGCCACATCGTGACGCGATCGACGAGCGGAATCACCCAGAAGACACCAGGTCCCTTGAGCTCCGTGTACTTCCCGAGCCGCAGGATCACGGCCCGCTCCCACTGGTACGCGAGCCTCACCGAGAGCGCGGCATAAACGGCGACCGCGCAGGCCACCACGACGGCTGCCGCACGAACCATCAGCGTGCTCGCGCTCGTCAGTATCAGCGCGGCGGCAGACAGCAGGCCGGCGACCCCGACAAACAGCACCAGGCTCACCACGTTCAGGCCGATTTTCTGCTGCTGTTGGCCAAACCCCACCACTTCGTCCTGCGCACCCATCACTAACCCCCTTTCGCTATCCGCTGTGCACCGCGCGGCTCGCTGATCGGCCGCTGTTCGGCCAGCCGGCGCAGTTCGCGCACCCAAAGGGCTTGAAATGTCTCGAGGCGAACGCCGACGAGCTCGGAAATTCTCATGAAGAACCTGTACCCCAGGCGAGGCTCGCGCTCGAACAACTCGAGCAGGGCCCGCCGTGAAAAGCTGACGAGCTCGGTTGGCATGGTCGCCCGCGCGGACAGCGTGAACCGGTACGGCTTCACGAGCGCGGACCAGCCGAGCGCCTTGCCGACGCCGAGCGATTCGACCGAGATGTCCCTGACCTCGCCGCCCAGCGGCATCGGAAAACACAGATCCACGTTTCCGCTGGCGACGACGTAGAAGTCGACCGCGTCCTCACCCAGAAGGAAGAGATACTCCCCTGCGCGCAGCGTCCGATGCCGTCCGATGTCCGCAAGGCGTCGAAGGTCGTCGTGGTTCAACCCTTCGAAGAGCTCCGATCGCTTCAGAAGCTGGTCCATAGGCACACCCTTGCCGTGTTGGCGCGTCCCGCGCGCACCTCAATCGCTAGTGCATGGTTGGAAACGGCGGCGCCTGACGATACAAGCTGTCGAGCGAGGGCAGGTGCACGAACGTGTTGACTATCGCCCGCTCGGTTCTGACGTGCTCCTCGAGAAACGCAATCAACGCGTCATTGAACTCTGCGCGTGCGGGCGGCGGCGATTCGGCCCGCCCGACAAAGAACGCCGGGAGCGTCGCGACCGAGCGGACGGCCGGCTCCACTTCGTCACGGCGCTCTCCACGGGCGCCGAACCGCTCCGTGTCCAGGAGCTCCAGAATGACTGCCAACATGACGAAGCCGGTCACCGTGATGCCGACGAACCCGAAAAACTGCATCGCATCCATGCTCGACTCTCTCGCGGCCTGCAGGAGCAACACTCATTCCAGTACTGATCGAGAAAAGAGTGCGGAAAATGCCGGAAGTCGTGGAAGAGCCTGTCAGATCTGACAGGTCGGGCCCGTCTCAACCTGTCAAAGCAGTCAGGGGTGAGACTTGAGCGGCATGGAGGTCAGCCGGTGCTTCCGCAGGAGACGATAGAAGCGCCGTTCGCTCATGCCCAGCAGACGCGCCGCCTGCGCACGGTTTCCGTCGACGCGATCGAGGACGGAAAAAATGTGGGCGCGCTCGATGTCGCGCAGGGTCGGAACCGGTCCGGCGGCAAGCGCACGCGATTCCAGATTCGCGCGAACGGCCGCGGGCAGATCGTCCGCGCCCACGCTCTCGCCGTCACCGAGCGCGATCGCCTGCTCGAGCACGTGAATCAGCTCCCTCACGTTTCCAGGCCAGCTGTGCTGCATGAGGGCGTCGAGCGCCGCCTCGCTCAGGCGCTTCGATACCGAGAAACGGGCATTGAACTGATTCGTGAAATGCTCGGCCAGCACACGAATGTCTTCCCGCCGCTCCCGCAGCGGTGGAATCTCCACGGTGAAGGTCGAAAGCCTGTAGAACAGGTCCTCCCGGAAATGGCCGCGCGCGATCGCGTCCTTGAGGTTCCGGTTCGTCGCAGCGACGATGCGCACGTCGACGCCGATCTCCTCGGTGCCCCCAAGGCGCCGGAAGCGGCTGGTTTCGAGCACGCGAAGAAGCTTCGCCTGGACGTCTGCGCTGGTGTCGCCGACCTCGTCGAGGAAGATGGTGCCGCCGTGCGCGACTTCGAAGAGACCGTGCTTCTGCCGCATCGCGCCGGTGAATGCGCCTTTTTCGTGGCCGAAGATCTCGCTCTGCAGCAGCTCCTCGTGCAGCGCAGCGCAGTCGACGACGACAAAGGCCGCGTCGGCGCGCGGACTCTGAGCGTGAAGCAGCTTGGCGACGACCTCTTTGCCAACTCCGGTTTCCCCGAGCACCAGGGTCGTGGCATCGGTCCTGGCGATGCGCGCGACGTTGTCCAGCATTTTCAGAAACGCCGGACTGGTCCCTGCCAGTCCCGCTGCCACGTTCGGAGGCGCGTACCCGTCTTCGAGCACGCGCTGCCGCCTCACGAGGCGGACGTGCTCGTACGTCTTCTGAATGGCCATCTCCAGTCTTTCGATCTGGCAGGGCTTCTCGAGGTAGTCATGAGCGCCCAGGCGGATCGCCCTGATCGCCGTATCGATCGTCCCGTGTCCCGTGAGCACGACAACACCGGCCGCCGATGAGGCGTTCCGGTCGCGCAGACGTTGAAGCACGTCGATGCCGTCCATATCCGGCAGTCGGAGATCGAGGAGCACCACGTCGGCGTCGGCGCGAGCCGCGTGTTCCAGGGCTTCCCGGCCGGAAGCGGCGGCATCGACGGTATAGCCCCTGCGAGTCAGTTCCGCCGCCATCACACGGCGAAACGCGTCGTCGTCATCGATGAGCAGCACGACGGCGTTGCTGGCGGTCTTCCTCATGCCGCCTCGTACTTCGATCGCAAGAACGTGATCTCGACGCACGAACCGCAGCCGATAACGCTGTCGACCAGCCGCACGTCACCACCGAAGCGCCGCATGAACGTACGCGACAGGAACAGACCGAGCCCCGTCCCCCGCGGCTTCCTCGTCCGGAACGGCTCGAACAGGTGCCGCTGGACGTCGGCGGGTATTCCGCAGCCTGTGTCCCGAATCTGAATTCGAACGTCCGAATTCACCAAGAAGCGCACCGCGATCGTTCCTCCGGGGCACGAGAACGACTCAATGGCGTTCACCAGGATGTTCAGCAGGACATGCTGGACCACCTCGGTGTTGGCGGTCACGAGCGGCACGGGAACATCGTTTTGAATCGTGAACCGGATGCCGGCGCCGCGGGCGGTGGGCTCCGCGAGCGAGACGATGCCGCGGACGATCTGCCGGAGATCGATTGGCTCGATCGACGGCGGAATGCCGCGGGCGAACCGGAGAAACTGCGTCGTGATCGAGCGGCAGCGAAGCACCTGTTCCCGGATGATCGCCGCGCTCTCCCGAATAGCCTCCAGCGTTTGCGGGGATACAGCGCTATCTTCGTGTTCGTCGAGGCGCCCCAGGATGCCTTCCGAACAGGCAAGCGTCGTCGCCAGCGGAGTGTTGACCTCATGGGACAAGCCCGAGGCAAGCACGCCCAACGACGACAGGCGCTCGATCTCGGCGAGGCGTTCCTCTTCGCGAACACGCTCGGTGATGTCGCGCCAGACTTCCACAGCCTGTGCCACTGAACCGTCATCGGTGAACACCGGCGAGGCATATACCTCGTGAACGCGACCATCGTCATCACCGGATCTCGAAACCTGATAGATAGCCCGTTGCAGAGTGCCGGTCGAGAAGCAGCGGGCGGTCGGACACGATTCGTCGTCATGACACGGTAGGAGATGTCCCGCCACATCGCGACAGTTGCGACCGCGCATTGCCTCCGGATACGAGCAGACCCGTTTCGAGAATGAGCGATTCGCCGCGACTACCCGGAAGTTGCGGTCGAGCACGATCAATCCGTCGTCAAGACTGTTCAGGACCCCCGACATCTGCTGTTCCCGATCTCTTACCTCGGCGATGAGCGACGAGGTCGCATCAGCCATGCTGTTGAAATCGGTCGCAAGCGCGGCGATGACATCATCGCCAGCAACCTTGGCCCGCTCACCAATGGCGCCATCGGCAATCGCACGGGCGGTGCGGCGCAAGCGGGTCAGGCGCCCCAGAATGAAATGGCGAAGCAGCACGCCGACGCCGGCGAGCAGCACGAAACTGAGCGCGGTCGTCGTTGTCCCCGCGCGAGTCAGGTCGGCCTTCAACCGGGCCTGCATCGGCTCGAGAGACACATCGAGGATGAGAATGCCGTTCAACTTGTTCACCGCGCCGTGGCATTGATGGCACTCGGGGCGGTTGGCAATCGGGAGCACGCTGCGCAACATGTCGCTGCCGCCCTCTCGCATCACGATCGACCGCGGTCGTGCATCCGGCGTCCGGGCATGGCAGACCATGCACGTCGACGAGGCGCCCGACAGGCGGACGCCGATTTCGCGCTCTCGGCTCGACAGGCGGATCACGCCTTTGTGATCGAGGACCATTGCCCGCCGGACGTCTGCCTGCCGGCCGACTTCGCGAAGGATCTCGACCATCAATCGGCTGTCGGCCCTGACCATTTGATGGCGGAGCGCGACTTCGAGGATGCGGTTCTCGAGCTCAGCCGACGCCCGGCGGGCTGCGATGGTGTGTTGGGACTCGTACTGCGATAGCAGGCGAAGGCCGACCGCCAAGGGGAGCATCACGACAACCGTGATACCAATAGCGAGACGCGCCGTCAGTCGCTCCACTCTCGGGAGCTTTGGTCGCCTCATGGGCGGTCAGCCGTGTCGGCTCCAGGACTACAGGATCCGCAGACGCGCCTTCGCTTGCCGTGAAACGCCGCTCAACGAATGACCCACTGGAAGAACGCGACGAGCGCCGTCACCGTCAGCCCCACCGCGGCGGCCAGGACGGCGAGAGCAAATGTCCCCGCGATGGCCGCACCGGTAAGAGTGACGATGGCATCCATCAGGTCCCGCAATTTCAGGGGGCTCTGAATGTGCGCGAACACGCCGGCGCCAAATACCAACAGGCCCAGAATGCCAATGGCGACGCCCGCCGGAAGGAACACGACCGATGCCACGAGAGCCACGCCGGCGATCATGATCAAAAGGCCGACGAGCACAACGGCCGCATGCCCAATCGGAGATTCGCCAACCTCCGGCGAAATATAGCGTTGAAGAATCGGCTGCACTCTCATGGGGTTCCTCCGCCCGGTCGTAGAGCAATCGCTGTACCCGTTGGAGGCGGGCAAAATCTACGGAAATCTCACAAAGCGGCATCGAGGGCTGGGGATTTTCCCGCAGTCGATCGAGAATCTGCTCATTTTTCCGCAGTGGAATTCGTCAGCGGCGGCGAAAAACCTCCTGTACAATCGCAAACAGTGATTGGGCACGTCTTTTGCGACTCGTCCGATCATTCTCATGCTGAGGAGGATTGAATGCGGCATCGATACTTATCTGCTCTGATAATCGGGATCGTTTGCATGGCGGCCGCGCCGGCGCTCGCGCAGGATAAGGCGCTGGTCGAACGCGGGATGAAGGTCTACGCCGAATCAAAGTGCTCGATGTGCCATTCCATCGCCGGCAAGGGCAACGCAAAAGGGGTGCTCGATGGGGTCGCGACGAAGCTGTCGGCCGACGAGATTCATGAGTGGATCGTGAACCCCCAGAAGATGACCGAGAAGACCAAGTCGACTCGAAAACCGGTCATGAAGTCGTTCGCGTCGATGTCGAAGGCAGATGTCGATGCGCTCGTCGCGTACTTGTTGACGCTCAAGGGAAAATAGCGCGCGATGCCCGACCCGTCGGATCGCCGTGGTTTCCTCAACTCGCTGCTTGCCACCGGGTTCGTCTCGACGATCGTCGCCATGGCGTACCCGGTGTGGCGATTTCTGATTCCACCGGCGGGCGCCGAACCGGCCACGCAAAGCGTCGTCGCCGCGAAGGCGTCGCAGGTGAAGGCCAACTCGGGGCTGTTGTTCAAGTTCGGCAGCAAGCCGGGTTTGTTGATTCGAACCCCAGACGGCCAGCTTCAGGCGTTCAATGCCGTCTGCACGCATCTCGACTGCACGGTGCAGTACAAAGCCGACACCTCCCAGATCTGGTGCGCCTGTCACAACGGCTTCTACGACCTGGCCGGCAACGTTGTGTCGGGTCCGCCGCCGCGACCGCTCGAGCGCCTTGTCGTGAACGAGCGGGGTGACGACGTCGTGGTGTCCAGGGCGTGATGCAGGCCATCATCGACTGGGTTGACAAGCGCCTCGACCTGTCGGGCATCCGCCACTTCGTCCAGGAAAAAGGCGTACCCATCCATGCCCAGAAGATCTGGTACTACCTGGGCGGGATGACGCTGTTCCTGTTCGCCGTGCAGGTGGCGAGCGGCATCCTTCTGCTCCTCTACTACCGGCCCAGCGCGTCCGAAGCATACGAGAGCGTTCAGTTCATCGTGACGCAGGTGGAGTTCGGGTGGCTCATCCGCAACGTCCACAGCTGGTCGGCGAATCTGCTGATCGGCGCAGCGTTCGCGCATCTGTTCAGCGTGTTCTTCCTCAAGGCGTATCGATACCCGCGCGAGCTCACCTGGGTGAGCGGTGTGCTGCTCCTGTTCCTGATGCTCGGCTTCGGGTTCAGCGGGTATCTCCTTCCATGGAACGAGCTGGCATTCTTCGCCACGAAGGTCGGCACGGGGATCGCGGGCGCAGTGCCGTTGGTGGGCCCGGCCCTCATGCATTTTCTGCGCGGCGGCGAGGACGTGACGGGAGCGACGCTCTCGCGGTTCTACGCTCTTCACGTGGCGATTCTGCCGGCGATCACAACGGTGCTCGTCGGGCTGCATCTGCTCTTCGTGCAGCGTCAGGGAATGAGCGTGCCGGTCTCCGTCGCTCGCCGCCTGAAGCGCGGAGAGCGCCTGAAAGAAATGCCGTTCTTCCCCGATTACATCCTTCGGGATGTGCTCGTGTGGTATGTGGCCATCGCACTGCTCGCGGCGCTGGCCGCGTTCTATCCGTGGGAACTCGGACGCAAAGCCGATGCGTTCGCGCCGGTGCCGCCGGGAATCCGGCCCGAGTGGTACTTCCTCGCGATGTTCCACACGCTGAAACTGCTGCCGGCACACATCCTGGGGCTCGAGGGTGAAATGCTGGGAGTCGTGGCCTTCGGCGCGGCTGCGGGCTTGCTGCTGCTCGTGCCGTTTCTCGACAGGCGCGCCGCCCGGGATGAACCGAGCCCGCTGTTTACGGCGCTCGGCGTCGGCGCGCTGATCTATTTCATCGCGCTCACAATCATTGGCCATCTGGCATCCTGATATGACGCGCAATTCTGAGGTCACCGGCGCGATCCTGATCGGACTGATCCTGGTGCTGACACCGCAGCGCCTCGCGGCCCAGGCGCCCGCGGACGGCTGCGTCAGCTGCCATGCGGGCCTTCCGCAACCCGCGCTTTCCAGCCCTGCGGCAGCGTTTCGCGGCGACATCCACGATCAGCGCGGGTTCCGTTGCGTCGACTGCCACGGCGGCGATCCGACGACGCAGGACAAGGCGCAAGCGAAAGCGCCGGGGACGGGCTATCGCGGAAAGCCGGAAGGCCAGCAAATTGTCGCGACCTGCGCGCGCTGCCACAGCGACGCCGGGTTCATGCGCAAGTACGCCCCGGCGCTGCGCGTCGATCAGGCAACCGAATACGCGACGAGCGTTCATGGGATGCGTCTCGCCGCTGGCGATGCGAAGGTCGCGACGTGCGCGTCCTGCCATCACGCGCACGGCATTCGCCAGGTGAAGGACGCGCGCGCACCGGTATTCCCCACCAACATCGCGTCCCTGTGCGCGACCTGCCACTCCGACGCAGGTCACATGAAGGGATATACGCTGCCGGGCGGGTCGCCGATTCCAACCAATCAACGCGAGGAGTACGAGAAAAGCGTCCACTTCACCGCGCTCGCGAAGCAGAACGACCTCTCGGCGCCAACCTGCAACGACTGCCACGGCAACCACGGGGCCGCGCCGCCTGGCGTGGGCGCGATAAGCAACGTCTGCGGCACATGCCATGCGGTCTTTGCAGAGAAGTTCGCTCTGAGCGCCCACAGCCAGATATTCGACCGCGCCTGTATCGAATGTCACAGCAACCACGCCGTGCTGACGACTTCGGACGCCATGATTGGAACCGCGAAGGACGCGATCTGCTCGGAATGCCACACCGAAAAAGACGACGCCGGATTTGTCGGCGCCGAGAGGATGCGCGCGAGCATCGAACGGCTAAAGAGCGCACTCGACGCGAACACCGCGCTCATCGCCAGCGTCAGAAACGAAGGCATGGAGGTGAGCGATCAGGAGCTCGCGCTGAGCGAGCTGCGCACGAAGCTGACGCAGGCCAGAACGGAGATCCACGCTTTCGATCCAGCCGCGCTCGATCTGATCGTGAACGAAGGGATGAAGGGCCTCTCGGCGGTCGAACAAGCCGGCAACCAGGCTGTCGCCGATCTCCGATTCAGGCGGAGGGGCCTCTTTGTCTCGTTCGGGGCAATCCTGCTCGTCGTGATCGGGCTGGCGCTGAAGATCCGCCAGCTCGATCGACAGCACTGATCTCGACGCTTTTCGACGCCGGGGCGCCGAGACGCCGGGGCCGGCCCAACATCTGTTTCGACGCCGGGCCGCCGGGACGCCGAGCCCAACCGTTAGGTTCTTTTCGACGCCGGGACGCCGGGACGCTGAGCCCAACCCAACGATCTGTTTCGACGCCGGGACGCCGAGACGCCGGGCCCAACCCTTCAGGATCTGTTTCGACGCCGAGCCGCCGGGACGCCGAGCC
>Ga0105106_10001829_pt1 | contig 15192 bp, 16 predicted proteins | sample PPLLaktember2015_5_FD_79109 | JGI IMG/M metagenome (GOLD analysis project Ga0105106, IMG submission 79109) | Freshwater sediment microbial communities from Prairie Pothole Lake near Jamestown, North Dakota, USA - PPLs Lake P8 Core (1) Depth... | ecosystem: Environmental > Aquatic > Freshwater >...
AGGGCTAAAGAGCTTGAAGGTTCGGTATCAAGAACTGCGTATTTCTTGATGAACCGCCGGATGCGGACCCGCATGTCCGGTGGTGTGAGAGGGGGCGGTTAGTCCCCGCCCCCTACTCGATTACGGGTTACGGGATCACCAGGAATATCTTGTCGGCTAAAGAGCCATAGCAAAATACGTCTAGTAAATCAAGGTCATCATCGCGCAGGTAGGCGCAGTCACCATTATTGTTCCAAAACGGTGATGTTCGGCCAAGATAGTAATTGGTACTTGTGTTGGTTCCGACTTTGGACCAGATTGTAATGGTTCCATTGCCTGCAACGCTGATATTAAAATCGAGGTCCTCTGCCCCTTCCGAATCGGATGTGATTCTCCAGTCCCTCAAATCTACCGTGGTTGATCTGGTATTCCTGAGGATGATATTTTCGTCGTTCAGGTCACTGGTTGTGGCGCCGTTATTGATGTCATCTATATACACCCCTGGTGTGCGGGTTGGCGTACGGGTTGGGGTTGTGGTGCGCGTAGGCGTGGGTGTGACCGTTGGGAACTGGGTCTGGGTGGCGGTAGGGGTTATGGTTGGCGTCAGGGTGGGATCGCGCACGATCACTGGCAGGTAGATGGTGTCCGCCAACACGCCGATCACCCAGATTGCGCTGACCGCCAGCGCTAAGCTCAAGATGATCCAGAATTTTTTCGTCGTCATAGTTACCTCCTTCTATATCTGAAGAAACGACATTTCGATCATAACGCATATTTTATGATCTTGCAAGCCAGGCATGAGCAGTGCGAACCCTGGCAGGGCTCTCACGTGTCAGATCCAGCAAGTCTGCCACCAACTCGCCGTACGGCTCATGCAAGGTCTTGATCATCTACACAGGCTTGCTTGACAATTGTTATTTGTAAACCTACAATATAGACCGGAGAACACCTGAATGCTGGAGCTTTACTGCACGCCGGATTTTGCAGACTGTAACGACCTGGAAACACAATTGCGCGAGCTGGGCCTGGATTTTCGCCTGATCTGCCTGCCTGACGATTCGTGTTTGCCAGGCGCTGAGTCCCTGCGCCTGGCTGGCGTCGCCCTGCGCAACGGTGTGCGCCTGGTTAATGGAGTGTCCGCAGTGGCTGCCTATATCGAAGAGCTACGCTATGCCGTGGAGAACTGGAACTGGTTTGCCAGCGATGCCTGCTATGTGGACGACAGCGGGGAAAACTGCTGATCACCACGCCTTCTGCCCGACACCTGATATAAAACACCCCCAGGTTTTAATGTCGGGGGTGTTGCGCTTATCGGGAGTGTGACTCCTCTGCTGGTTATTTTACCTGCAGGTGGGCTTCCAGGAACCACAGCGATTTGTCCAGGCCGCGCGAGACCTCGGTGAATAGATCGGCGGTATCGGCGTCACTGGCTTTGTCTGCTGTATCAATCGCCTCACGGGTGCTCTCAGCCAGGGTGGCGTAGCGTTTTACCAGAGCTTCCACGCTAGCCTGGCTGTTGATTGGCCCGGCGCTGTACTCTTCCAGGCGAGTGTTTGCAGCAGCCATGCGAGCTGTGCCGGTGGCGCTCCCGCCCAGGATCACGGCGCGCTCGGCGATCAGGTCCACCCATTCCAGCACACAGCCTGCTAGCTCGTCGTACAGCTCGTGCAGGTGATAGAACTGCATGCCTTTCACGTTCCAGTGGGCCTGTTTGGTCTGGCTGAACAAGTCAAAGGTGTCCGCCAATTGAGTGTTTAACAGCGCCGCCATCTCCTGGCGGGTGGTAGCGGGTAAATCGTGGGACGTGGTCACCATTTTCATCGTTGCAGAGTTCGAATTCTTGGCCATAAAAGTACCTCCTCAGGGGTTATTGACCGGGTTGCGTGCGGTCTGCACACACACCGGTTGATTTTTCATCTATTTTTCTTGCCTCTATGATAATGGCTCAGCCGCAGCCTGCCAATGCGGGATTCCCCTACTTTTGGCTCAGGTTTAACCATACCTGCTTCGCGCTCAGCATCCATAAAAAACAGGAGGCCATTTGGTCTGGTGTCCGGCAGAGCTTAAAACGGGCGTTACCCGACGCGGGCTTAGTAGACGTCATTCACCGTGTTGTAAACATTGAATTTCCCGATGGGGGTGACTAAATCGGGGATGCGTTCGATCTCTTTCAGGGTGGCGTCATCGTAGATCATGATCTCGCCCGTCTCGCCGGGCAGGTGAGAAGTTAACCCCAGAATATTAGCAAATATGATCTATTTTGTCTGGTACTTAAGTTACATAAATGCCGCTTGTTAATTATTTCACAATTAATTTTGCCTGATTGTGAAGAATGTCACCCGATATACATGACAAAGGGCTAATTTGTCATGTGGCTTATTATGCTATGATCACAGTGTAAATAATTGATGTTCATCGCGGATCTATTCGAGGCGGATTGAAAGTGCCTGGAGGCAGGCCGGGATACATCTCTTAAACATCATTGCCGCAGACCTTGTGTCTGCGGCTATTTAATTCCCGGGGACAGCCAGGAATCACAAACCAGATTCCGGAATAAACCAGACAAGAAAAGGAGGCCCCAAAGCTCAATCTATTCACACGTCTATGACTCAAACTCAACCACCGGGATCAACCGCTGCTGCAAACTTAAACCGATGTGGCGGCATCCTCATCCAGACAAGAACCACAAAACCAGGATAGTGCTCATCACCCCGGAGTAAATATGGCTGGTGCATTGTTCTCTCCCCGTCCCTGTAATCTTCACCGATGACTGGGTGTAGAGTCTCAAGCGCCAGCGTTTGTTTTAAATCATCAACTCATTGCGACTGGCCTTCAAAAAGGAGGCAAATATGGAGTTCCAACCGATTGAGAAAGATCCCAAGTCCTGGTCTGTCCTGCCGAATTTGCTGGACTATCCAACAACGTATGCAGAATTTAACTGGGACCAGATTCATCACGAACTCGACGGCCTCCCCAATGGCGGAGGGATCAACATCGCCCATGAAGCGGTGGACCGGCATGCCAATGGCCCCCTGCGCGATAAGCTGGCGCTGCGCTGGCTGGGCAAAGACGGCGAGGTGATGGATTTCACCTATGGTGAACTTCAGGAACAAACCAACCGTTTTGCCAATGTCCTCCGCTCCTTTGGCGTGGAAAAAGGCGACCGGATGGCTGTCCTGGCCGGCCGCATCCCCGAGCTTTATATTGCTGCCCTTGGCGCGCTAAAAAATGTCAGTGTCTTTTGTCCTCTCTTTTCCGCTTTTGGACCAGAACCGATCTACCAGCGCCTGATGCGCGGCGATGCCAAGGTCCTGGTGACCACGAAGCAGCAGTATAAAAAGAAAATTGTGGAAATATGGGAGCGACTGCCCGCCCTAAAGGCAGTCTTAATCGCCGATATAGAAGAAGATCTGGGAGAAAATGTATATTCCCTGCCCAAATTGATGGCGCAGGCTTCCCCGGAATTCACCATTCCACCCACCGATCCGGAAGATATGTCCTGCCTGCATTTCACCAGCGGCACCACCGGCATGCCCAAGGGCGCCATCCATGTGCACAAGGCGGTCTATGTGCATTATATGACCGCCAAATACGCCCTGGATATGCACCCCGAGGATATCTTCTGGTGCACGGCGGACCCGGGCTGGGTGACCGGCACCTCGTACGGGGTGATTGCGCCTCTGCTGCATGGGGTCACCAATATTGTGGATGAGGCCGAATTTGACGCCGAGCGCTGGTACCAGATCCTGCAGGATCAAAAAGTGACCATCTGGTACACCGCCCCCACCGCCATCCGCCGGCTGATGCGCCTGGATATCAAACCCCGCGAAGTATACGACCTCAGCCACCTGCGCTTTTCTGCCAGTGTAGGCGAGCCGCTGAACCCCGAAGCCGTGGTGTGGGGGCAGAAAGTGCTGAACCTGCATATCCACGACAACTGGTGGCAGACCGAAACCGGTGGCATCATGATCTCCAATTACAACAGCATGGGCATCCGCCCCGGCTCGATGGGCAAGCCCTTGCCCGGGATCACCCCCGCCATCCTGCACCGCGATGAGAACGGCAAGGTGGAGATTGAGACACGCCCGTCTGTGGAAGGCGAGCTAGCACTCAAGCCTGGCTGGCCCTCCATGTTCCGCGGTTACATCAACGATTCGGAACGCTACAACAAATGCTTCGTGGGCGGCTGGTATTTCACCGGCGACCTGGCGGAGCGCGATGAGGAGGGCTACTACTGGTTCATTGGCCGCGCCGATGACATCATCAAGACCGCTGGGCACATGGTGGGGCCTTTCGAGGTCGAGAGCGCCCTGCTGGAGCATCCCTCGGTTGCCGAGGCAGGGGTGATAGGCAAGCCTGACCCCGTGATCGGCGAGCTGGTCAAAGCCTTCGTGGCGCTTAAGTCCGGCTACGATCCCTGTGATGAATTGCGCACCGAGCTGCTGGGCTGGGGGCGCAAAAAGCTAGGTTCGGCGGTGGCCCCTAAAGAGATTGAGTTCGTTGAATATCTGCCCAAGACGCGCAGCGGAAAGATCATGCGCCGCCTGCTCAAATCGCGTGAGCTGGGGCTGCCCGAGGGCGATACATCAACACTGGAGACGACAGGATGAGTAAACAAGCTGTCAAACCCAATCCAACCACAGCAGAGGAGCGCCAACATATGCTCCACATGCTGCGCCAGATGATCTTGATCCGGCGCTATGAAGAAAAGGCTGCCGAGTTGTACCAGGCAGCCAAGATCCGTGGTTTTCTGCACCTGTATATTGGCGAAGAATCGATTGCCGTAGGCATCATGCAGGCATTAACCCCTGCAGACGCCGTGGTAGCCACCTACCGCGAGCATGGGCATGCCCTGGCACGCGGCGTCAGCGCCAATGTGATCATGGCCGAGATGTACGGCAAGCTGGAAGGCTGCGCCCGCGGCCGGGGCGGCTCGATGCACCTGTTTGATGGTCCCACGCGCTTCTACGGCGGGAATGCCATCGTGTGCAGCCACCTGCCCCTGGCTGTGGGCCTGGCTCTGGCCGATAAAATGCAGAATAAACCCAATGTCACCGCCTGCTTCTTTGGAGAAGGCGCAGTCGCCGAAGGCGAATTCCATGAAGCGCTCAACTTGGCTGTGCTATGGAAAGTGCCGGCGCTGTTCATCTGTGAGAACAACCTGTACTGCATGGGCACCGCTGTGCGCTACCACGAGTCGAACACCAATATCGCCGAGAAAGCTGCCAGCTACAAGATGAAATCGGTCCAGGTCGATGGTAACGACCTGCTGGCGGTGGAGGCGCTGGCGAAGGAAGCCACTGAATATATCCGTGCTGGCAATGGCCCCTTCTTCATCGAGGCCATCACCTACCGCTTCCGGCCACACTCCATGTTTGACGCCGAGCTGTACCGCGATAAGGCGGAAGTAGAAGAAGCCAAGAAACGTGATCCGATTAAATTGTTCACCCAGGTGCTCGAAGAACGCGGTCTGCTGGAAGAAGGCGATATCCCAGCCATTGAGAAAGAAGTCGCTGGCATTGTCCAGGAAGCGGAAGATTTCGCCGAAGCAGCCCACTGGGAACCGGTCGAAGAGCTGACACGCTATGTGGTTTCCGAAGGGAGGCAGCCATGATCGGCGAGAAAAGCATGATTAAGATGGCTTACCGCGAAGGCATGCGCCAGGCGATCCGCGAGGCGATCCTGAAAGACGAACGCGTCTTCTTGATGGGCGCCGATGTGGGCCGCTATGGCGGCTGCTTTGCAGTCAGCAAAGGCTTGTTTGACGAGTTTGGCCCCGAGAAGATCCGCGATTGCCCGCTCAGCGAGTCGGGCTATACCGGCATCGGTATCGGCGCCTGCCTTGGGGGCATGCGCCCGATTGTGGAGATCATGACCGTCAACTTCAGCCTGCTGGCTCTGGACCAGATCCTGAATACAGCCGCCAGCTTCTTGCATATGTCGGGCGGCATTTTCAACGTGCCAATTGTCATCCGTATGGCGACCGGCGCCGGGCGCCAGTTGGGCGCGCAGCACGCCCACAGCCTGGAAGGCTGGTATGCCCACATCCCCGGGATCCGCATCCTGGCCCCCGGGACGGTGGAAGATATGCGCGGTATGCTGTGGCCCGCCATCGAAGACCCTGACCCGGTGCTGATCTTCGAGCAGCAGGTGATGTACAACATGGAGGAGATGGTGCCGTCCAATCCAGGACCGGTGGATATCGAGCATGCCAAAGTGCGCCGCCCCGGCAGCGATGTGACCCTGATCACCTATGGCTCGTGCCTGCCGAAATCCATGAAAGCCGCTGCAACCCTGGCTCAGGAGGGCATTGATGCCGAAGTGATCGATCTGCGCACGCTGCGCCCGCTGGATAATGAAGCGATCTTTAACTCGGTGGCGAAAACCCACCGCGTGCTGATCGTTGAAGAAGGCTGGCGCAGTGGCAGCCTTTCGGCGGAGATCAGCGCCCGCATCACCGAGCAGCACTTCTACGAGCTGGATCGCCCGGTGGAGCGCCTGTGCAGCGCCGAAGTGCCGATGCCCTACTCTCGCCATATGGAAGAAGCCGCCTTACCGCAACCAGAGACGATTGTCGAGCTGGTTAGAAAGATGGTGCAGTGATGGGAGAATTCCGCATGCCCAGCCTGGGTGCTGATATGGACGCCGGCACCCTGGCTGAATGGATGAAAAAACCTGGCGACGTCATCCACCGCGGTGAGATCATCGCCGCCGTGGAAACCGCCAAGGGCGTCATTGAAGTAGAAGTTTTCGAGGATGGCATCCTGGACCAGATCTTCTTCCAACCAGGCCAGGAGGTGCCGGTGGGGCAGGTGCTGGCGACGATCTGCGCCCCAGGGGAGTACCAGGTAACCAAAGCACCCCTAGAAGCGCCTGCCACGGTGGCTGAGCTCCCCACCGTGGAGATTGCTAAACCGAATGGCCCAGACGCTGCCCCAGCCGCACAGACGGCTGCAGCGCCCGTGGCACCCGGACCGGTGCGCATCTCGCCCCTGGCGCGCAGGATGGCGACCGATCTGGGCGTAGACTTGAACTTGATCCACGGCACTGGCCCGGGCGGCGCCATCCAGCGCGCTGATATCGAAGCGGCTGCCAAGGCTCAAAAGGCAGCTCCAGCACCAGCGCCAGAGCCGGTACCTACGCCGGTGCCGGTGGTAGAACCACCTAAGGCCGAGATCCCGCCTAAGGTCGAAGCTGCGCCGCCCACAGCGCCGGCGCCGGAAGCCAAGAAAGCTCCTGATTACCAGACTGCTATGCGCCAGGCGATTGCCGCGGCCATGTCGCGCGCCAACCGGGATATCCCACACTACTACCTGGAGACGCGCATCGATATGAGCAACGCCATGCGCTGGCTGGCAGAGGAGAATACCAAGCGTACCATCAAAGATCGCTTGCTGCCGGTGGTGGTGTTGCTCAAAGCGGTAGCGAAAGCGCTCACCGAAGTGCCGGAGCTGAACGGTTTCTGGATCGATGGGGCGCACCAGATCAGCGAGAGCATCCATATCGGCTTTGCCATTGCCCTACGCCAGGGTGGCCTGATCACCCCCGCCATCCATGATGTAGATACCAAGACCTTTGACGAGCTGCGCGAGGCCATGAACGACCTGATCTTGCGCACGCGGGGCAACAAGCTGCGCTCGTCTGAGCTGACCGACTCCACCATCACCGTCACCAGCCTGGGCGAACGGGGAGTGGAAAAAGTGTTTGGCGTGATCTACCCGCCCCAGGTCGCCCTGGTCGGGTTGGGGAAGATCATCGACCAGCCCTGGGCTGAGAACGGCATGCTGGGCGTGCGCCCCGTGCTGGTAGCCACCCTGGCGGGCGACCACCGCGCCACGGATGGGCACAAGGGCGGCATATTCCTCGAAGCGTTTAACCGCAACCTGCAGGAGGTAGAAAAACTATGAACACGAGCGAGCTAAAGCAAATCATCCTGGAAGAGCTGGGTAAGGTCGCCCCCGGCGCCGACCCGAACGACCTGGAGCTGGACGAAAACGTGCGCGAAGGCCTGGATATCGACTCCTTCGACCATCTCAACTTCTTGATCGGCCTGCACGAGCGCCTGGGGGTGGATATCCCCGAGAAGGACTACGGCAAGCTTAATACGGTCAATGAGATTCTGCAATATCTGTCCGCGGTCAAAATGTAGGGAAGCCCCGGCGAATCAAATGGGCTGTCTGGTTTTGATTCCAGACAGCCCGTTTCGTGAGTAGGGCGGGTGGGAGTTGAACCCACACGATATCTCTATCGGAGGATTTTAAGTCCCCTGCGTCTGCCATTCCGCCACCGCCCCGCTGGCCCTAATTCTACCTTAATCCAGAAAAGGGTCAAGAGATGCGAGCGGGCTGTTTCTCGATATTGGCGTTATGCCGCCTGGGCGGTTTCTGCATTCAGCGCTGACAGCAGCACCAACACTTCTGCCGTCTCGGGGATATCGCTCATCGACTTGCCGTAGTGCACAAAGCGCGCTGCCCCCTCCCGGTCGATCACTACCTGGGCAGGCATGCGCCCAAATTTGAACAGGTTGATTTCCTGCCCGTACAGCTTGAGCACGCTGTGTTCAGGGTCGGGCAGGCCGCGGAAGGGCAGCTCATTTTCCGTCCAGTATTTTCGGAAGGCGTCGGCATTCTCTGGCCCTACCACCAGCACTTCGCTGCCGGCTGCCTGGAATTGGTCGTAGTCCTGGCGCAACTGCGCCATATGCGCGCGGCAGAATGGTCAGACAAAGCCGCGGTTAAACACCAGCAGGACGTTCTTCTGCCCGCGGTAATCCGCCAGGCGCATCTTCTGGCCTTGGAAGTCCTCTAGCTCGAAATCCGGGGCGGGGGTATTCAGTTTGACTTGAGGCATGTGAAATCTCCTTTGACAAACGGGCTAATCCAGCCCGCTTAAAAATTCTTCGACTGCGCTGATAAATTCCTGCGGGCATTCTTCCTGGGGCACATGCCCGCAGTTTGGGATCACCACCAGCCGGGCATTGGGGAGCGCGTTTGCCAAGCGGATTGAATCAGCGGTGGGCACAATGCGGTCGTCGTCGCCAGTGATCACCAACACCGGCAGAGTGAGCTCTCCCAGGCGCTCGGGGATATTTTGCGGGCGGCTGGCTTTAGTCAGCTCCCACAGGGCGCGGTCCCAGTTCTCGGCCTGCAGGGGGCGGGTGTAGCCGGCCCACATCTCGGGCGTGAGCTGGCTGGGGTCGTGCCAGGCGGATTCGGCGAAAGCGCGCCCCCGGACCTGGATCTGGCGAGCGAGCAGCAATCCCACCCGGTCAAACCAGCCGGTCTGGAAAAGCGGCTGCAGGAAGGCCGGCGTGCCGCCGCCGGTATAGATGGCGGCATCCACCAGGATCAGGGCGCGCACGCGCTCGGGATGTTCTAGGGCAGTCAGGGCGGCAACAGTCCCGCCTGCCGAATTGCCCACCAGCACGGCCTGCTCGAAGCCCAACGCATCCATCAAACCGGTGGTGAGGGCTACCTGGTTCTCAGTCCCGTAAGGGCTGGGGCCGTCCCATTCCTGCGGGCGCTCGGTCAGCCCAAAGGCCGGGCGATCGAAGGCCACCACGCTGCGCTGCTGCGCCAGCCTGCTCTGCACCTGCTGCCAGGAGAAGCTGCTGGCGCCAAAGCCGTGCAGCAGCACCAGCACCGGCTCGCCGCTGCCCTGAGCTTTGTAGTGCACGCTCAGGTCGTTGACCTCGATGAACAGGCTGTCCGGGTCCGCCCGTTCCTGAGCGGGAAGCAGGCCTTCCAGAGGTGGAACCGGGATGACCTGCGGCAGGAGGATCACTGCTGCCAGCAGGATAAGGATCAAAATACCCAGGGTTTTAATAATAATTTTCATAGCTGTTCAATCCGAATTGATAAGGGTAAGGCGCTCCAATAGCGCCAGCGTGGCCGAGACGATCTGGGCTTGCTGCTCTGTGGGGCTGAGGCTGGCGGGGTTATCGCCTGGCTGCGCTCCATACCAGCCGAACTGAGCATGGTTGCCGCCATCGATTTCAGTCCAGGCAGTGTCTGCGGGGAGCAGGGTGGCAGCCCCGCTCACCGTTTGCGGATCCGCCAGCCCATCCAGAGAGGCGTAGATAGACGCCACTTCGAGTGCATAGCCCGATAGGTCGTCAGTGCTGGCGGGGTAAGCTGCCCACAGCACCAGCCCCTGCACGGCGGCAGGATTCTGGTAGGCGTAGCGGGCTGCCATGGCGCCGCCCAGCGAATGCCCGCCGATTGCCCAGGCTTCGATCTCCGGGAAAGCCGCCATGATCTCGCTGGCTGCATCCGGGGCAAAGACTGCCAGGTTGAGCGGCATGGGCGCGATCACCACCTGGTAACCGGCCTCGGCGATGGCGTGCGCGGCCGGGGCATAGCTGCGCGGGTCCACCCGCCCACCGGGGTAGAGCACCAGTCCGGTATTGCGGGGCTCCTGCCTGGCCGGGCTGAAGACCAGCCACGTTTCCTGGCTCACAATTACATCGGCGCTGCTATCCAGGGCAGCCAGGGCTGCGGGAGCCGGGCCGAGAGGCGTGTTGGCCCAGACCAGGAAGCCGGCAACGCCTGCCAGCAGCAGGAGCGCCACGACGAGCAGAGTAATTTTCAGGATCCGTTTCATTTATATGTTCTCTTTTATTCCAATGCTCAGCGTGCCTGGGGCTGCAGTTTGGTCGCTCGATCAGCTGCTTGCGCCAGCTCGGCGGCGCGCTGCCCGATGCGCTGCACCATGCCGCGGAAGATCAGGGCGTGGACGGGGTACAGCAGGTACCAGTATAGCCAGCCCGACAGGCCTTTGGGGGCGAAGAATGCCTTCTGCACCAGGCGGGTGCGGCCTTCTTCCAGCGGGGTGGCTTCGAGCTGCAGCCAGGCTTTACCGGGCACTTTCATCTCTGCCCGCAGGCGCAGCAGGCTGCCTGGCTCGATCGCTTCCACGCGCCAGAAATCCACCGCATCGCCCACGCGCAGCTCGTCGGGGTGGCGCCGGCCGCGGCGCATGCCCACCCCGCCCACCAGGCGGTCCAGCATGCCGCGCAGCTGCCAGGCAATATTCAGCACCAGCCAGCCGCGCTCCCCGCCCAGGCCGGAGAAAACCGTGAACACCTGCGCAGGAGTGGCCTGCACGTCCACTTCACGCCGCTCGATGACGATGCCTTGCTCGGTGGTCAGATTCACCGGGGTGCGGTCGCCCTGGCTGGTGGTGAGGGCGTCCGACCAGGCGGTTTCCACCGCTCCGGCTTCCAGGCGCGCCAGCGAGCGCTCCACCGCGCTCTGGTAGTCCACCGGCTGGATATCTGGGAAAATCTGGCGGGCGCGTGGGTCGTGCACGATCACTTCATTGCGCAGACCCTCGATCAGCGGGCGGGCAATGCCGGCCGGGATGGGCGTCATCCAATGCACCCAGTAAGACGACAGGCGTGGGGTGAGCACCGGCACGCGCAGCAGCCAGCGCTTGAGGCCGCGCGCGCGTGCATAACCCAGCATCATCTCGCCGTAGGTCAGCACATCCGCCCCGCCGATTTCGATGATCTGCCCGGCGCTGGCGGGCTGTTCCAGGGCGGCCGTCAGGTAGCTGATCACATCCCGGATGGCAATGGGCTGGATGCGGGTCTGCACCCAGAGCGGGGTGATCATCACCGGGATGCGCTCGGTGAGATAGCGCACCATCTCAAAGGACAGGCTGCCCGAGCCGACGATCACCGCGGCGCGGAATTCCGTCACCGGCACGCCGGCTTCGCGCAGCGCCGCGCCGGTCTGCTGGCGCGAGCGCAGGTGGGTGGAAAGCTCGGCGTCCGCGTCGCCCAGCCCGCCCAGATAAATGATGCGCGCCACCCCGGCTTCTTTGGCCGCTTTTCCGAAGTTGCGCGCCGCTTCCAGGTCGCGGGCGTGGAACTGCTCGCCCCCGCCCATGCTATGCACCATGTAATACGCCGCCTGGCAACCCTGCAGCGCAGTGCTCAGGCTTTCAGGTTTCAGGATATCGCCCCGCACCACCTGCACCTGCTCAGACCAGGCCCGCCCTTGCAGGCGCTGCGGGTCGCGCACCAGGACGCGCACCCGGTAGCCCAGCTCCAGCAGGCGTGGGGCCAGCCGCCCACCGACATAGCCGGTGGCGCCGGTGACCAGGATCGTGGAAGGTGTATTTGTTGAATTCACGGTTATTTGTTTCCAGGAAGAGGTATATCCGGCAGCGCCGGTGGAATTGAATTAATTTTCAGGCGCGGCTGGGTGGGGTTGCTCTTCAACAGGCGCCGCCCAGCTTCTGCCAGCGCACCGCTGAGGATGCGCGTGAAGACTAATTCGCGGTACACTTTGCCGGTCTTGCCATCCGAATCTACGGATGCCAGCCAGACCATTTTCTTGGCAGGGACCTCCGCCGGTTGGCCCCACATGCGCAGCACCGTCTCCAGGATCCTGACGCGCTTTTCATAGCCTGCCAGCACGTCCACCTTCTCTACCATCTCGGTGAACATCAGGCCTGGATTGTAGGCGAAGATATCCACGCCGCTGGCCCAGTACTCTTTTGCCAGCGCTAGGGTGAAGACGCGCATCCAGGATTTGGTGGAGGCATAGCCGTTCTGGTAGGGAACAGGTTTTTTATCGCCCGCGCCCAGCAGGTTGATCAGCTTGCCCTGGCGGCGCGGCAGGAAATGGGCCAGCGCCGCTCGTGAGCCGTGATAGGTACCCAGGATATTGGTGTTCAGCACGGCCTGGAAGGACTCGACCGGGATATGGGCGGTGGGGCCGTACGGGGCGGAGAGCCCGGCATTGTTGATCCAGATTTCAAACCCACCGAAGCGGGCAACGGCGAAATCGGCCAGCGCCTGCACCTGGTCAAAAAAAGCCACATCGCAGGCTGTCCCCGCCATGCGCCCGGCAGGGTAGCCCTGGCTGGCTAAGGTATCCAGCGCAGATTGGACTGCCTGATCGGTGCGCGAGCTGATGACCACATTGATCCCGGCATCCAGAAAAGCCCGGGCGGTTGCCAGGCCCAGCCCGCGCGTCCCACCGGTGATGACGGCTGTTTTACTTTGAAGGGTTTGCATGATTCTGCTTCCTTGCTTGGCGTGATTGTATCTTCCACACCCGGGTGGAATGATAGCATAATGTATAAATAATGTCAAGTAATTGTATAGATTAATGGTTGGGCTCAGGCCAGGGCTGAACCAGGGTGTTTGCGCGAGCTTCAGGTGGACAGGTAGAACGCGGACCGGCGCTGTAATTCATTTACAATGGCATAAGTCACCAGCTCGCTGCCCATACGGGTAAAGCCCCCATTCCAGCCGTGTTCGTCCGAGCCACCGCTGACCGCCAGGTTGAATTTGTCTGCCAGCGCCCTGAAATGCGCCCGCTCGACGGCGTTAAGGCGCGGGTGTTCCGTCTCCAGCCCGTCCAGGCCGGCTGCCACCATCTGGGCCAGCTCATCTGCCCCCAGCAGGCTGCTCTGCCCGCGCACTGAGACCGGGTGAGCCAGCACAGCCACACCCCCAGCGGCATGGATGGCGGCGATCCCCTCAGCGAATTTCAGGCGCGGTAGGGGGATTTGCGACCAGACCTGCTGGTACAGGGTGTAGCCAGCCATCCAATCCGCCGCCTGCCCATTCTGGATCAGCGCCTGGATCATCTGACCGGGACCCGGGTAGCGTGGGTTTTGGTCCAGCAGCTCGTGGAAGCTCAGGTAAATGCCCTGGTCAGCCAGCGCCCGGCAGGCTTGGAACACACGCGCATCGAAATCCTGGCGCGCCTGCCGGCAGGTCTCCACCAGCCTCGGGTGGACCGGGTCGAAGTAGTAGCCTAGCACATCGGCGATCTGGGCACCCGCGCCGCCCTCCCAGGTGGTGGTCAGCTCCACCCCGGGGATCAGCTCCAGACCCAGCTTGCCAGCTACATTTTGAGCCTCTGCCAGCCCTGCCAGGGTGTCGTGGTCGGTCAGGGCCAGGGTCTTGAGGCCCATGTCGGCGGCATAGTGCAGTAAATCGGCGGGTGAATTGCAGCCGTCCGAGTAATAGCTGTGCATGTGCAGGTCGCAGGTGGTATTGGGCATGGGGGAAACTCCAGGTTGGATAATACGGCGCGATTAAATTATAACCCCCTCCAGCTGGATTCCCACGCTTTCGGCTATTATTTACAGCGTTCTTCCAGGTCGCCGGCCAGCTCGGGTGGCACACCTGGTGTGCCAGGCACACCCACTGTACATACCACCTTCTCCGCCCCAACCATGCGCATCAGGCGGCGCAGCCCGGCTGCCAGGGCGGTACGATAGCCCTCGTCCACTGTCTCACCCGGCTCCACCCACAACCCCAGCAGGTGCAGCTCGCCCTCAGCCCGCTGCACGCGGGCATCCAGGCGGCCTGCCAGGCGGTCGTCGTACAGCAGGGGCAGGGTGTAGTAGCCCCAACGGCGCAGTTCGGCGGGCTTGTACACCTCCCAGACGTAGTCGAATCCGAACAGCGGTTTGGCTCGCCCGCGCGCCGTGCAAATTTCCAGTGGTGCCAGGGGGACCATCTCCTGGCGCGTGGTGGTCTCCAAAGGCTGCCACTCCGCCGGGAGTTCGCCCTTCGCCAGGATCTCCAGCGCCAGCAGGTATTCCGCCAGCATGTAGCGCGGCGTCTTTGGGTCTTCTTTCAAAATCACCGGCACCACCTCACCATTTTGCAGCAGGTGCTCCAGCCTCTGGTGCGCTTCGGCGGGGCTGATCGGGCGCTCGCAATCGCCCTGCCACCAGTTACGAAAGCCCCGTTCGGTGACCAGGCCCAGCTTGTGGAACAGCCTGCGGGCGAAATAAGCTTCGGCCTGTTCCACCGGGGAGGCGAAATCCAGCTCAGGCGGGGCGATCCGGCTGCGCAGGTCGAAGCGGCGCTGGAAATGCACCCGGCTGTGGGTCATCAGCTCGCCGCTGATCCACAGGTGGTAGAGCGCCTGCCCGCTGGCTTTGCGCGAGCGGTAGGTCCATTGCGTGGCTTTCTCGCTGCTGAACTCACGCCCCAGCATCGGTCCATTGGCGGCAATCGCCTGGTAGACCTCATCTACAACCGCCGCGAATTCAGACACGAATTTCTGGCGGCGCGGCTCCTGCGCTTTGCGCGCCATGACGATGCGCCAGTGGGGCAGCTCGCGCATCGGGTGCATGAAGACCGTCCCGCCGTAATCAAAGACTTGGCGCTGCTCGAATTGCAGGTTTTCCAGGATTGGGGGGGAATAATCCAGCACCCGCCCGAAGAGAGCCAGATCG
>Ga0105106_10001832_pt1 | contig 15172 bp, 14 predicted proteins | sample PPLLaktember2015_5_FD_79109 | JGI IMG/M metagenome (GOLD analysis project Ga0105106, IMG submission 79109) | Freshwater sediment microbial communities from Prairie Pothole Lake near Jamestown, North Dakota, USA - PPLs Lake P8 Core (1) Depth... | ecosystem: Environmental > Aquatic > Freshwater >...
CCGGCGTCGGCCTCACCTTCATCCACGGTTACGGCCTCACCGAGACCGCGCCGATCGCCGCCTGCAACCGCATGGCCGACAACGATCCGATGTCGGTCGGGCATCCGGTGCCGGGCGTCGAGGTGCGCACGGCCGGCACCGGCGAGCTGCACATCCGCGGGCCGATCGTGATGCTCGGCTACTGGAACAACCAGGCCGCCACCGACGCGGTGCTGGACAAAGACGGCTGGTTCCACACCGGCGACATCGTCGAGATGCGCGAGGGCCGCGTCTACATCCGCGGGCGCCTCAAGGATGTCATCATCCTCAGCAACGGCGAAAAGGTTCCGCCCGGCGACGCCGAACAGGCGATCGCGCGCGACACGGTGTTCGACCAGGTCATGGTCGTCGGCGAAGGCCGCGCGCATCTCGGCCTGCTGGTGGTGAGCAAGCTGGAAAACGAACGCGAGCTGTGCCAGCGCGCCAACGCGCAGCTCAAGGACTTCCCCGGCTACGCCAAAATCCGCCACCTGGCGCGCGTCAGCGAGGCGTGGACGGTGGAGAACGGCCTGATCACCCCGACCCTCAAGCTCAAGCGCAACAAGATCGAGGAGCGCTACGCCAAGGAGATCGAGGCGATGTACAAGCGCACGGATGTGTGCGGCGGTTAGAGCGGCCCTGTATATAAACGCGGCCTATCCCGGGTCACCTGACTTCTAGGAATAACCAATAACAAATGGATTTGTATAACGAAACTACCCAGTACGCCATACGAGTGCGGTATTTAATTACCGCACTTAGGCGGTCTATATCTAGTTAGAACGCATGGCCTTCTTAATCATCTTCGTGCTCGCATTCGTTCTGGCTCTTGTGCTCCAGCGCAAGGGCAAGCGCCTGGGGTTTTCAGTCACAGTGTCCGTAGTCTGCTTTGTCACATTTGTGCTGTTTGACGCCTATGTCTTGCCTTACCGTGGCGGTGGCGCCTCAATGTGGCCAATTGCAATCTTGTTTGGTGCACCTGTCGCGCTCGTTGGCGGGCTGCTCGGTTTTTTCATTGGGCGCCGGTTTTGGAAACCTAGGCAAGGTGGAGATAATGCGTTCTAACTCTTTGCTCGTGCCGACGCCGGAGACAGCGCGCCATGTTTTCTGGTGTTTCCGTGGCCGGCGCGGCACAGCAAGGCGTTAGGGGGTCAAGACGCGTGCTAGGTAAAGATCCAGAATCCTACCTTGCGGAAACCGAGCACGCCGTTCGTCACATTTTTGTGGGAATCGACTACTACGAAAACCTGTTGCGGGGAGTTACGCCTCCAACGCAAGCAAAAAAAATGAATGAAGTGACGCGTTATCTAGAACTCGCAAAGCAATATTTTGGCTACTCCATGTCCGAGGCCACCCTATGTGGAGCTGTGCTTCAAATAGCCTTCATGGCCGTTTTCCTCTTCTCAAAGAACAACTCAATTCCTGCCAACTCATCCGGGTTCGTCAAACCCAAGAATAAGAAAGCGATCCCTTTCTGCATTGGCCGTTTGGTGCACAACATTCCGATTGGACTGATCATCTATGCTGGACGCAATCAATTCAATCACTGGGAAGATGAAAGCTTCGACTATCCGACAACACAAGTATTTGAAGCCCTTATGCTGGCCTACTATGACAATCCCACGTTTGATATGGCATACCAGCTTGAGTTTCCTGCGCGAATGATCAAAGCAAATCATCTTGTGCTCAACGAGTTGAAATGGAAGAACTACGATCACTACAGTGCTGATATGAAAAGTCTGGTATGTGCTTAATGCCCTCTAACACTACGCTCAACCTGACTCGCCACGTCGGCGCTTCGCGCCTCGTGGCTCGCGGGTTAGCTTTGCGTTAGCCTCACGGATACTCATGGACGAATTCATAGAGAGCGTGTATCTCAGAGAGCTGATCCAGCAGTGCCAATGCGCCATTGGTGCTGTGGAGAAGATGAACGAGTGTCTATCGAACCGAAATCCGGGCGAGTTCTTCCGCGAGGCGGGCGATTTCTTGCAACATAGTAGCGCGGTATCCCGAATACTGTGGCCACCGGGAAGCAGAAACCGCCTCAAGAAGAAAAGAGCGAAACAACGTGGCACACATTTGAGAGAAAAGCTTGCTGTGCCTGAAAAACACGCACTACAGACTCGCAATCTCCGTGACCACTTTGAGCACTTCGATGAACGCCTTGACGAGTGGGCTGAGAGCACCCCTTATAAAAACATAGTTGATAATATGATTGGCCCGAGGAATGCGATTGCGGGGAATGTCATAAAGGATGAGGACATAATGCGAATGTACGACCCCGCTAACAAAGAAATCGTTTTTCGTGGAGAAAAATTCAACGTCCAGACTCTTGTTGACGGGGTTCGGGACATTCAGTCAAAAGTAACCGCAAGGCTTCACGATATCGAGGCTAACAAGCGCTTGCAGCGGACCGGCTACGCTGGCCGCTGAAGCGCAGCGTTATGTGTAAATAAGAATGAAAAACGTCATCTCAAAAACTGGGCAATCATGGAAATTCAAAGCAATGTTTGTTGTTCTGGTTATTTCTGGTGTTTCTATGGTTTACGGGAAAATGAACATTGACACTCTATCAAGTGAATCTTTTTTTTATTTTGTAGCTGGTGGCGCTCTTATTGGTTTGCTCTCATTTGTCTTCGCCTGTGTAAGTATCAAGTGCCCAATTTGTGGTTCAAAATGGTTTTGGTCTGCTGTTAGCGGAAAAGGTGATAAAGAGTGGTTATTTTGGCTTAATTCACTAAGCTCATGCCCAAAGTATGGGGAGCCCAAAAGTGAGTAGTATAAAAACACATAACAAGGCGCTCGTTCGGATGCAAACTACGCTGCGCTTCGTTTGCACCGCACAGCTTGGTCGTTGAGACTGTAGGAAAACTCAAAATTCGCGCCTGTTTGCTTAAAGAATAGTCAGTCACAAAATGTTGGATGGAAATGGTAATTCATTTCAAACCGCGTCAGAACCTTTACAGAAGGCTTTCTGCGCTGTCGTTGAATTCCACGAACACGGCGGCGCTTTAATCGCCCTGTGCGGATTCTGGTGAGACGGCATCCGAAAACAGAGTTTTTCTACAGTCTCGCTAGGCGTCATGTTGGAGGTCAGGATATGCGTTGGGTAGATGCCGCGGTGAGAGCCACAAGTACGGTCTTCACCTTCGCGGTGTTTCTTCTCGTCACGTCGGGCTGCACGCAGGCCCCGGCACCGGCAGTTCCAGAGCACTGGCCGACGGCCCGTTGGGATACGGCCAGCCCCGAGTCCCAAGGTCTCGACAGCGGCGTGCTTCTCGAGCTGCTCGCCTACGCGATGCACAATGACCTCGGTGTCCACAATTTACTCATCGTTCGTCACGGCCGTCTCGTCTTCGATGCCAGCTTTTATCCCTATGACGGAGAGACCCCGCACGACGTCGCTTCCGTAACCAAATCGGTAACCACCACACTCCTGGGGGCCGCGATCCACAACGGCAAACTCGACGGCCTCGATCGCCCCATCGCCGCACTGCTGCACCGCGATGGGCCGTCGCTGGACCGCGCGAAACGGGAGATCACGCTTGAGCACCTGGCCTCGATGCGTTCCGGCTTCGCGTGTGGCCTGGTGCCAGGTGAGCCCGAACTGATCGCGATGATGCGCAGTCGCGATTGGGTTGGCTTCACATTCGATCTCCCGATGTCGGATCCACCCGGACAACGTTTCGCTTACTGCAGCCCCGGTATGCATCTGCTTTCCGCGGCGATCACCGAGCTTACGGCCGGAAGTGAGGCGGACTTTGCGGCTCGCGTACTCTTCGCTCCCATGGGCATTGTTGCAGGGGACTGGCCACGTGATCCTGCTAAGCTCAACTATGGCTGGGGGGACTTGCGATTGCGCCCCCACGATATGGCGAAGCTCGGTCTCCTGATGCTCCACGACGGTGTGTGGAATGGGCAGCGGCTCCTGCCCGCTGGGTGGGTCGCGACGGCGACGCGATCACGTGGTCCGGCCGGCGCTGGGGATGAGTACGGGCTCGGTTGGTGGGTCTCGAGCGGGGAGCTGGCTGGCGCATTCGAGGCCCGAGGCCGCGGTGGGCAGCGAATCTTTGTGTGGCCTGCGCTCGATCTGGTTGTCGTTACCACCGGCGCAGGATTCGAGCCGCGCGCGCTCGTTCCTTTCCTACAGAGAGCGATTCGCGGGCAGAGGGCGCTTCCTGAGAGCGAAGTTTCCTCTCGCCGGCTTGCGGCCGCTATGGCCGCCGCACGTGTCGGACCTGAAGCCGTACCGACGCCATTGCCCACCCTCGCCAGCCGCATCTCCGGCCGGAACTACGAGATGCAGGCCAATCCGCTGGGCATCGAGCGCCTCGGCTTCGAGTTTCAGTCGGCAAGGACCACCTTGTTCCTCGAACTTTCTTCCGCCATGGCGGCCAGGGCAGCGGGTCGCTTCACGTTCGGGCTCGGGCTCGACGGGCGTTACCGGATCACCCCCGCCGGTCCGCGCGGCTATGCAATTGGTCTCCGTGGGGCGTGGCGCACTCCAAACGCTCTCGATCTTGACTATGTCGAACCGGCCGGCCAAAACGCCTTCACCATGCGCGCCGAGTTCGAGGCGAACCAGCTCCGACTTTCGATTCGCGACCGGACCGGACTGTACGGCGAGCACGTGATCCTGGGGCGCGCGCGAGAGTGATGAGCGTCCTGGGGAATCCGTCGCGCGCCGGTGTCCCGATTCGGGGTGCAGGGCAGTGGCATCTATGAGCGTAATGTTGCATAAATGAGGACGTTTATGGACGATGATGAAGGAAAAGAAGCAGTTGGTGGCCTTTCTAAACTGAAGGTGCTCTATGTGGCATTGCCCGCCGAAGCAAAAGGAGCCGTTGCATTTCTAATAATGTGTCTCTTGTTTCTTCCAACCATAATACTCATGGCGCCCATGGCACTTGAAAAACGCTGCTGGGAGTTTCAAGCCAAAGATAACAGGTTCTTTAAGTTTAATTCCTGCAATGGTGATGTAATCGAAATAACCGAGGAGTATCTTGCAAAAGCCAAGGCTCAAGGTGAGAAGCAAAACTGAGAAATCGCAACATAACACGTCGCTCGTGCCGACACTGGGGCCGGTGCGGCACACCTCTGCGTTGGGCGTAACGGAAGGCGACGAATGATTCTCGAAGTTGCAATGTTGAATGTTCACAAGGGGGAAGGCCCGGCATTCGAGCAAGCCTTCGGGCAAGCTCAAGTCATAATCGAGTCAATACCGGGCTACCTATCCCATCAGCTCCAGCGCTGCTTGGAGACAGAAGATAGATATGTACTTCTGGTGCAATGGGAGACCCTTGAAGATCATATGGTCGGATTTCGTCAGTCGGCGGAGTATCAAGAGTGGAAGCGGCTTCTTCATCATTTCTATGAGCCGTTTCCGGTTGTAGAGCATTACGTGCCGGTGTTCGGAAATATTGCCGCCCAACAAGGTGCTTCAGCCGATACCAAAAAACGGCGCGGCTGAGTGCAACGTTGGACGGACATCGACGAAGAGGAGGAGCAATGCGCGGAACCATCACGATTGCGACCCTGAAAGAATTCCTCGCTGCATTTAATGCGCACGATCTCGATGCGATCATGGAGTTCTTCTCCGACGACTGTGAATTTTGCATGCCCCGAGGCAAAGAGCCCTGGGGCACCCGCTACGTCGGCAAGCCAGCAGTGCGAGAGGGCCTCGCCACTCGGTTTGTGGGCATCCCCGACGTCCACTATGGTGAGGACAGCCACTGGGTGGCTGGTAACCTTGGCACCTCTACTTGGTTGCTCACCGGCACAACCAGGGCGGGTGAGCAGATTCGTGTTCGTGGCGTCGATCTTCTAGAGTTTCGTAATGGCAAGATCATCAAGAAGGACTCCTACTGGAAGATTATCGAGAAGTGAACAGGCAGCCGCCCAACAATGCGTTCAAAACGGCGATTCGAGTCCGGCAACCATCAGTGGAGGAACCGATGTCAACAAATCTGTTTGTTCGTTGTGTGTGTATCATCGCGTTCGGCATGTCTGCCGTCGCGGCCGAGGCGAAGGAAGTCACGTTTCAACACAAGGGGCTGACGCTCAATGCCAATCTCGAACTGGCCGCGGGCAAGACACTTGCCGACGGCGTCATCCTCATTACCCACGGCGGGCTCGCGCACCGCGACATGGAGATCATCACCTATGTCAGCAACCTGCTGGTCCAGGAGAAAGGCCACAACACACTCGCCATCAACCTGAGCCTCGGCCAGGACAACCGCCACGGCATGCACGACTGCAAGTCAACGCATCGTCACCGCAACGATGACGCCGCCGACGAGATCGGCGTCTGGGTGGACTGGCTGAAAACGCAGGGCGCGCGGCGCGTCACGCTGCTCGGTCATTCGCGCGGTGCGGCGCAGACGGCGCTGTATGCGGCGGAACGGCAGAACGCCTTGGTGAAGGCCGTGGTGCTGATGGCGCCGGCGATACGCGAGAATACCGATGCCGCCGCATACCAGGAGCGTTACCGGAAGCCGCTGGCGCCGGTACTGGAACAGGCGCGGAAGCTGGTCAAGGCCGGCAAGGGCGGCGCGGTGCTCGATCACGTCGGCTTTCTGAATTGCCCCGACACCACGGTCACGGCCGACAGCTTCGTCTCGTACTACGGGCAGGACCCGCGCCTCGATACCCCCTATCTCATCCCGAAACTCAAAAAGCCGACGCTCGTGCTGGTGGCCGGCAACGACGAAGTGGTTGTCGGCCTCGAAAAGAAGGTGGCGCCGCTCGCCGATGGCAGGCGCGTGCAGATGAAAGTGGTGGACGCGTCCGGCCATTTTTTTCGCGATCTCTACGCCGATGACGCGGTCGATGCAATCGATGCATTCCTGAAAGGCGCCGGTGACTAGTTGCCGGGCATCAGGCGCGGGATGGCCCTGAAAGCTGGACAGCCCGCGGGCTGCTCCACAATAATATCCCACAGTCTCAAGGAGGAGGTCGACCATGGGTAGGCGGATTGTGTTCCTGTTATTGGCGGTAACCGGTCTTGCCGGGTGCAGCTTCGTCCCGTTGTACGGCTACAGCAACCAGGAAAGCGAACGCGCTTCAGCCCCTGTTCCCCGTCCGGTGCAGAATGCCTATCGTGTCGTCTCGCTGCGACCGCTGTTGCCAGGCGACGTTCCCTCCAGCGCGAGCAAAGCATCCATCGCGACCGTTCCGTGGCAGATTAATGCCGCCTGCCGCACATCGACAGCGTTCCAGCCCGGAGAATTGATCCCGGAAAACTGCCGGGACGATCGTTTCGTGGCCCTGGCCATCTCGGGCGGCGGCAGCCGCGCATCCATCTTCGGGGCGGCGGTCATGCTCGAGCTGCAGCGTTACGGGCTGCTCCAGCACGTCGATCTCGTGTCGTGCGTGTCCGGCGGCTGCCTGACGGCAGCCTATTACGCCCTGAGCTGCGACGATCCTGAGGACAAGGCGGCCTGTCCGCCGACCACGAACGGCGCCGCGCGTTACGCCTGGGACGAGGACACAGTTTATCCGTTGTTGAAGCGTAATTTCCTGACGCGCTGGTTCGGCAACTGGTTTTGGCCAAACAACATCGCCAAATTCTGGTTCACGCATTACGACCGCACCGACATCATGGCGGAGACCATTTCCAGCAATCTCTATGACCAATCGATTCTCGACAATAACCAGTTCCGCTTTCGCGACCTCAATCCAAACCGGCCGAACCTCGCAATTAATGCCACGAACGTGACGGCCGGGCAAATCCGCGAATTTCCATTCACCTTTACGCCCGAGCAATTTCAGCAGCTGGATTCCGATCTGGACCGTTATCCGATTGCCAACGCCGTCATGGCGTCGGCCAGTTTCCCCGGCGCCTTCAACTACGTGACCTTGCGCAATTTCCGTGAACAGCGATATGTCCACCTGCTGGATGGCGGCGCGTACGACAACCTGGGGCTGAATGCCATCAAGACCGCCATGGAGACGCAGGCCAGCAACACAGGCGGGCCGAAACAGCGCGTGGTCATTATCATCGATGCCTACATGGCGCTCGATAACAGATTGGCCAGGGAAGCGGAGCCGCGCAGCTGGACTGATTACATCGTCGACAGCAACTTCTTCGTGGCCTACGACACGCTGCTCACCTCGCTGCGTGCCACGCAACTCCAGTTCGCCAATACCCTGCTGAGAAATCACGGTGGGACCTTGCTGCACATCAGCTGGGAGAATCTGGAGAAGGACAAGGACCCTAAAATCGCCTTGCTTGGCAACCGCCTCAACCGGATACCGACGTCACTCAATATCAGTTCGAAGCATGCAGGACGCCTGCGCGACGCCGCCAGTATCCTGGTGGAAAAAGAGCTGCGGCACATCCTGTGCGATCCATCACGCCAGGCCGATGCGCAGGCGCTGCGTGCCATGATGTCCGCCCAGGCACCGGCACTTTCCTGCGGGTAACCGAATTTTGCCGGGTATCAGGGCCGTTGTGATTCGACAAACGAGCCCGTCAGGGTCTGGCATGGGTATCGCGTATTGCCCTCCGCCAATGTTGCATCAAACGCCCTCTCCCTCTTGAGGGAGAGGGCGGGGGTGAGGGTGAAAAATCAGGCCGGCACGCGGCGTTTCGCCCCGCTGTCTGACCCTCTCCCCGGAAGGAGGAGGGGATGGTTGTTCGTAACGGCTTCTGACCCGCACGAGTGCCGGAAGCACCGACAATTATTTCGTTATTTCCCGGCCTGCATGTAGCATGTGCGTATCGAGGCAGTATCCGGGATCAACATCATCAACAGGAACACCTGCTAAAGGGGTGGCAACTTGGCAAAACCAAATTATCAGTTCGAGAAGCGCCAGAAAGATCTAGCCAAGAAAAAGAAGAACGAGGAAAAACGCCAGCGCAAACTGGAGAAAAAGGGTATCGCATCCGCCGAGACGCAGGATCAGTCCACGGACGAGAAAACCAAGACTCCGGAGTAACTTGCCGTGAGCGCCTCCTGTTGCAGCGGTAGAGCGTCGGGCCACGGCCTGCGCTTGCGCCGGCGCAAGCCGGCATGAAGTCATACCTCTGGCTGTGGATTGTGGCGGCACTGGTCGTGGGCGGCTGCAAACCGAAGCCGCCACCGGACGAACCTTCGCGCACGCCGCCGCGCACCGACTTTACCCCCGAAGAATTCGGCATCGGCCGCATTCACACGAAAAACAAAACCTGCAATCGCGAGATCGATCAATTGCTCGAACAACTGCGTGTTTGTTACGCTTCGCGTCCGATCACCGAGTGCGAAGCGCTGCAGCGCGGCAACTCGGACAAGATCGGAAGGCTCAAGAACAGCAGTCGTTGCCAGCGCTGAGAGCCCGCTTCGTCTCCCACTGCGGTCTCGGCCACCAGGTTGTTGAAAAAACACCTCAACCGTTCGTGTTGGGCCCTTCGACTGGCTCAGGACAGGCGTAGCGGCGGAGTTTGCCGCGAAGTCGAAACACTGCAATTCAGACGGTTATCGCAATTACCCTTCGACTTCGCCGCGCGCAGTTTATCCTGAGCAGAGCCGAAGGGCTCAGGGCGAACGGCGTTATTCAACAACCTGCTAGTGTAGTGCTTCATTCTGTTTGGTGCTTATAACTTCCCGGAGCCCCCTGTAGGTCGGGCTTTAGCCCGACATGTCGGCCTGAAGGCCGACCTACATTTTGAACAAGCAATGTTCCATCAAATGTGAAGCACTACACTAGATCCGGCGGAACTCCGTGTTGCGGCACTTCGAGCACGCCGGCAGGTGCGCCGGTGTATGCAGCACGACACGCTCGCCGCAGGCGGTGCATTCCAGCGTGCCACCCGCCGCCATATCGCCGCTGTGATAGGTCTGCGTCTTCAGCTTGTCGCTGGTTTGCTGCAGCCAGTCGCCCACCGCGGCCGTCGCGTCTGTCAGAAACCGGTTGCTGCGGTCACGCCACACCTGGAACAGGTCGGCGGTTTTTTCTGAATACGCCTCCCAACGCGTGCCGATATTCTGTGCGGCGTTGACCATGTCCTTCTCGACGCTCGCCGCGACCTTGTCGATGGTGTCGGCGGTGTGTTCGCCCACCTGTTTGAGCTGCGCGGTCGCCTGCGCGAGCGCCTGACGGATGTTCTCGGCGCTCAACGTTTCCTTCGCCTCGCCGAGCGTGTGCCGCACACCCTCGCGTAGCTTCTTGTAGGCAGCCAGTTCCTGCTTCTGCTGCTGCGGGTTCGGGAGCAGGCGTCCGATCTCGCGCTCGGCGGCCAGCCAGTCCTCGACCGGATCACCGCCGTTGAAGCCGCGATTCTGTGCGCGGAAATACGCCGCCTGCTCGATCATGCGGCGACGTTCCTTGAGGGATACGCTCTTGTCGGAGCGAACCGGTTCAATACTCGTCCGTCCCGTGCCACGGGGAGTTTTTTCCTTTGCCATAACAATCCTCCGGTCGATATCCTTGGAAATGGACCAACAATCCTACGGCACGCTGGTCAGGACCGCTTTGACATGCCTCAATATATTGCAGCCACGCCAGCAGTTTTGACGGCAACCAAAGCGGAAGTGGACACGAACCATTAGAATGAGTCTGGTTTTGAAATCGACAAAACAATAACTTGGAGAGTCGCCACCGGGCTGGCGCGGCGAAGCCGGCCCTCATTTCGCAACGGCGGTCACGCCGATCGTGCCGCCGCGGTAAAGCGTCCGGCATGGCGACCGAGTTCCTCGGCGGAAAGCAGGAACACGCTTTCATCGCCGCTGACACTGGTCAGCCACACAAACGCAACCTCCGGGAAGCGTTCGGCAAGTGCGACATGGCTGTTGCCAACTTCGGCGACCAGCGCGCCACCCGGTTCCAGGTGCGCTGGGGCGTGCGCAAGAATATCGAGAATGGCGTCGAGACCGTGCTGGCCGGAAGCCAGCGCGAGGGCCGGCTCGTGCCGGTACTCGTCGGGGAGCACGGCCATGTCGGCGGCCTCCACGTACGGCGGGTTGGTGAGAATCAGGTCATAGCGCCGGCCGGCGAGTCCCTGAAACAGATCGGACTGCACAAGCTGAACACGCGCGGCGAGGCCATGCCGCGCGACGTTAATGTGCGCGACCGCGAGCGCATCGGCCGAGAGTTCCGCGCCATCCACTTGTGCCTGCGGGAAGGCAAAGGCGGCCGCAATGGCGATGCAGCCGCTGCCGGTACACAGGTCGAGAATGCGGTGCACACGCGTGGGGTCGATCCACGGCTGAAACCGTTCGTGGATGAAATCGCCGATCAGCGAGCGCGGCACGATCACACGCTCATCCACGTAGAATTTCAGGCCGGCGAACCAGGCCTCGTGCAGCAGGTAGGCGAGCGGTTTGCGCGTGCTGACGCGCGCCTCGACGAGTTCGCGAACGGCCTTCTGCTCGGCGGCGTTCAGATGCCGTTCGGCCTGCGCGTCGAGACCGTCGTAGGGAATGTGCAGCGTCGCGATAACCAGCCACACCGCCTCGTCGCGCGCATTGTCGGTGCCGTGACCGAAGTAAAGCCCGGTCTTGTCGAAGCGCTGTTCGGCCCAGTGGATGAAGTCCCGCACGCTGCGCGGTTCGGCGGGTTTGCCCCTGGACATGCTGTGGCGCCTATTGGTCGGCCTGTTGAGCGCGCGGCGCGGACTCCGGCCGGTTCGACGGGCTCACGGCAGGCTTGAGCAGCGGTTCGAGATGCGGCCAGACATTATCGAGCAGGCGCGGCTGGGCGGAGGCGCGCGGGTGAATCCCGTCGGGCTGCATGAGCCCGGGGGCGAGTGCGACACCTTCGAGCAGAAAGGGGACCAGTGCCGTGTCGTGGGCGCGCGCCAGTTCGGAGTAGATCGCATGGAACTGGCGCGTGAATTCCGGGCCATAGTTGGGAGGTAAATGGATGCCGACCAGCAAAACCTGCGCACCGGCGGATTGCGCGGCCTTGATCATGGCGTTGAGATTGGCGCGTGTCTCGCGCAGCGACAGGCCGCGCAGGCCGTCGTTGCCGCCGAGTTCGAGAATCACGATCTGCGGGCGGTGGCGGTTGAGCGCCGCAGGCAGGCGCGCGCGTCCGCCGGCGGTGGTGTCGCCGCTGATGCTGGCGTTCACGACGGCGTGCGGGTAACCCTTTTTAACCAGGCGCTGTTGCAGGAGCGTGACCCAGCCATTGCGTATTTCGATGCCATAACCGGCACTCAAACTGTCGCCCACGACCAGAATGGAAGGCGCGGGTGCCGCGCCGGCATCGCGCGCCAGAAACAGTGTTAACATTAACCAGACTATTTTCATTCACCGCCATTACACCATGCCCATCATCGAGTCGCAAAACCTGACCAAGCAGGTCGTCAGTCCGGAAGGCACACTCACCATTCTCGACAACGTCAGTTTCTCGCTCGAAGCCGGCGAGGCGTGCGCGATTGTCGGCGTGTCCGGTTCCGGCAAGTCCACGTTGCTCGGCCTGCTCGCCGGGCTCGACACGCCCACCAGCGGACGCGTGCTGCTGGACGGCATCGATCTCGGCACGCTCGACGAAGACGGGCGCGCGCGCCTGCGCGCCGGGCGCGTCGGCTTCGTGTTCCAGTCGTTTCAGCTGTTGCCGAGCCTCACCGCGATCGAGAACGTGATGCTGCCGCTGGAGCTCGCCGACGAACCGGCGCCTGTCGAGGCGGCGCGCGAGGTGCTGGCGCGCGTCGGACTGGCGGATCGCGCCAGTCACTACCCCAGCCAGCTGTCGGGTGGCGAGCAGCAGCGCGTGGCGATCGCGCGCGCGTTCGCGGCGCGCCCGAAAATCCTGTTTGCCGACGAGCCGACCGGCAACCTCGACCAGGCAACCGGCGCACGCGTTACCGAGTTGCTGTTTTCGCTCAACCGCGAGCACGCCACCACGCTGGTGCTGGTCACGCACGACGAGGCGCTCGCCCGGCACTGCACGCGTCACGTGCGGCTGGAGGCCGGACGTGCGCAGGAGGCCAAGCCGAAGCGCGCGCGCCGCCCCAAGGTGCGCGCGTGAAGGCAACGATGCTGCGTTACTCGCTGCGCGCGCTGCGCCGCGACTGGCGCGGCGGCGAACTCAAGGTGTTGGCCGCGGCGCTGGTGATCGCGGTGGCGAGCATTACCTCGGTCGGCTTCTTTACCGATCGCGTGCGCCTGGCCATGAGCCAGCAGGCCGCCGAGCTGCTGGCCGCCGATCTCGTGGTGGCGGCACGCCAGGCACCACCGGCCGAATGGGAACGGCACGCGCAGGCACAACGCCTGCGCACCGCCCGCACCGCCAGTTTTCCGAGCGTGGTGCTGGCCGGCGACAACGCCCAGCTGGTGGACGTGAAGGCGGTGAGCGCGGGCTACCCGCTGCGCGGCGCACTGCGCGTGGCGGATGCGGCGTTCGGTACGGAGCGTGTCGCGGACGGAATTCCCGCGTCCGGCACGGTGTGGGTGGATGAACGCCTGCTGGGCGTGCTCGGACTCCAGGTTGGCGGATCGATCAAGCTTGGTGCACTGCGTTTCGGCATCGCCCAGGTGATCACGTTCGAACCGGACCGCGGCGGCAATCTGTTCAGCTATGCACCGCGCCTGCTCATGAACGCCGCCGATCTGGAGCGCACCCGCCTGCTCGGCCCCGGCTCGCGCGTAAGCCACGGCCTGCTGCTCGCCGGTGCGCCCGAGGCGCTCGCCACGACACGCGCCTGGATCGAGGCGCGCCTGGGCGAGGGCGAGCGCGTGCTCGACGTGCGCGACGCGCGCCCCGAACTCAAGACCGCGCTCGAACGCGCCGAGAAATTTCTCGGGCTCGCGGCGCTGGTGAGCGTGGTGCTCGCCGGTGTCGCGGTGGCGACCGCCGCGCGCCGCTACAGCGCGCGCCATCTGGATGGCGCGGCGGTGATGCGTTGCCTCGGCGCCACGCAGGGTTTCATCACCCGCCTGCATTTTCTGGAAATGTTCTGGCTGGGCGTGGGCGCCAGCCTGGTTGGCTGTGTCGTTGGTTTCGCTGCGCAAGAAGTGCTTGCGCAGTTGCAAGCCGGTCTGTTCGCCACCCAGCTGCCGGCACCATCGCTTAAGCCGGTTCTAGTCGGCGTGCTCACCGGCCTTATTCTGCTGCTGGGATTCGCGCTGCCGGCCATTCTGCGACTCAAGTCCGTGCCACCGGCGCGCGTGCTGCGGCGCGATCTCGGCCCGCTGCCGGCCGGGGTGCTATCCGTGTATGGCGCGGCGCTTGCGGCCGTGACCGCGCTGCTGTTCTGGCAGGCGGCCGACATCAAGCTGACCGCGATGGTATTGACCGGAGCCGTGGGAACGCTGCTGGTGTTGATACTGGCGGCATTCGCGCTGGTGCGTGTCTTGAACCTGTTGCGCGGGCAGGTCGGTGTCGCCTGGCGCTACGGGCTCGCCAACATCGCGCGCCGCGCGCAGGGCAGTATCACGCAGATTCTGGCATTTGGTCTCGGCATCATGGTGTTGCTGTTGCTGTCGCTGGTGCGGTCCGACCTGCTTTCTGCCTGGCAGTCAAAACTGCCGGTCGATGCGCCCAACCAGTTCGTGATCAACGTGCAGCCCGACCAGGTGCAGCCGATGCAGGCATTTTTCGCCGCGCGCGGCCTGCAGGAGGCGCGCCTGCACCCCATGGTGCGCGGGCGACTCACGGCGCTCAACGCGCACCCGGTGTCGGGCGCGGATTACCCCGAGGATCGCGCCAAGCGCCTGGTCGAGCGCGAGTTCAATCTGTCGTGGTCGGCGCAGCCGCCGGAGGGCAATCGCATCGTGGCCGGTAACTGGTGGGCGGAGGGTGCGCGCGCCGTGCACGAAGTGTCGGTGGAAAAAGGGCTGGCCGACACGCTCGGCCTGAAGCTCGGCGACGTGCTTACCTGGCGCATCGCCGATCGCGAAATGACCGTTACCATCACCAGCCTGCGCAGCGTCGAGTGGGACTCGTTTCGCGCCAACTTTTTCGTGATCGCGCCGCCCGGACTGCTCGAAGACTTTCCGGCAACGTTCATTACCAGCTTCCACCTGCCGGCCGAGAAGCGCGAATGGCTCGCGCAGTTGGTGCGCGCGTTTCCGAACGTCACGCTCATCGACGTGGACGCGCTCATGACCAAGGTGCGCGCCATCATGGACCGCGTGAACCTGTCGGTGCAATACGTGTTCCTGTTCACGCTGTTCGCCGGGCTCGCGGTGCTGTACAGCGCCATCCAGTCCACCCAGGACGAGCGCCTGTA
>Ga0105106_10001833_pt1 | contig 15157 bp, 15 predicted proteins | sample PPLLaktember2015_5_FD_79109 | JGI IMG/M metagenome (GOLD analysis project Ga0105106, IMG submission 79109) | Freshwater sediment microbial communities from Prairie Pothole Lake near Jamestown, North Dakota, USA - PPLs Lake P8 Core (1) Depth... | ecosystem: Environmental > Aquatic > Freshwater >...
CGTCAGCCCAGAGTTTACAGAAAACTATACCTACCGGGTTGTCGAGATGTCCTATTGGGATTTGAGCGAGTAATCCCCCGCTCACCTTATTTGAGATAACACATTCTAGGGGCTGTCCCAAAAGTTGTAATGGACAGCCCCTTTTTCGTCTCCTTTTATATGCTCGTAATTTTCATTATTTTGAAGCAGTGTGCAAGCGCTTTCAACGAAAGCAGCCACAGAAAATAATGCGCACCTGCTGTAGCCGGGATCAGTCAGTGCACCAAGAGAATGCAGGCAGTGAGCGCATGAAGACACTGAAGGCAGTCAGAGCACGAAGAGACTGCAGGCGAAGGTCCCGGCCGGAGATACGGATGTTGTTCAATACCCGTAGAGGAGCAGGGGAGGAATACATAATCTATCGCGTAAACACCTCCCCTGCTCCTTTGTGGATGGCTCATCACTTGGGCGAAGGGGAAGTTTTTAGGCGTACCTTGCTCAAATCCCACCCATTCCGGTCAAAGACCGACCGGACAGGTAGGCGTCTACATTTTCGATGTTCTACCTAAAGTTGTGATTTTTTGGAAAGTTGCTAGTTTGTTTAGATTTAAGATGTCCTCGCTAAGAATCTATTATACAAATTCTAAGGAAATCTACATTGTAGAATAATGCAGAACCTGATAGAGTAAAGAATTCAGTGCAAAAAGACGAATGGCGAGGACGAAATATTTATGGATGAGTGGTTTAGCTTAAGCCAGGCGGCAAAACAATTAGGAGTGCATCCAAGCACCGTCAGGGCATGGGCGGACCATGGGTATATCCCTTCGCAGCGCACACAGGGTGGGCACCGCCGTTTTCGCCGCTCTGATATCGAGGTGCGCATGCACACCCGCTTCGAGAGCTCAACTCCGGAGGCTACCTCCGTTTACGCCAGTGTTTTACGCAATACGCGTGTCCAGATCAGCGAAAGCCATCTGGAGCAGGAAAAATGGTACATAAAGATGGATGATGAGGCCCGCCAGCAGTACCGCCTGAGCGGGCGCTCTCTCGTGCTTGGGTTGATCAGCCATTTAACCTCCAACGATGACGGTCTGGAAGCAGAAGCGCGCTCGTTGGGGTACGAGTATGCCTCGCGCGGGCAGCGTGTGGGGCTCTCGAGTGTGGAAGCCGCGCATGCATTCCAATTCTTCCGGACTGCGGTCATGGACGCCATCCTGGCAGCCTACGAGAATGCTGATGTACGCTCGCCTCAAACGTGGTCTGAGCTTCTCCGCAAGATGAACACGTTTTCAGACTTGATCATGATCACGCTGCTCGATACTTACGAAGCGATCCAGCACGGAAACCATTGAACCATCCCAATCCCTGAACGCAACTTCCTCAAGGAGTATCGAATGCATTACCTGCCAATTCTGTCCACCATGATCACCTTTGCTTTTGCCGCCGGGGTATTCAGCCGCTTTCTGCGAAAGCACGGCGCGCATCTCCTTTTTTGGGGCATCGGGTTGGTTTTGTACGGTCTCGGGACATTAACAGAAGTGATTTCACTGTTCACGTTCAATGAATACGCGCTCAAGCTATGGTACCTGAGCGGCGCCATGCTCACCGCAGCCTGGCTCGGTCAGGGCACGATCAACCTGCTGGTGCGCCGGCGAGCGATTGCTCCGCGGTTAAACATTCTCCTCATCGTGGTGAGCATGCTCACCCTGGTGCTGGTGCTACTGGCTCCCATTACCCCCGCCGCGGCAAACTATAACCCCGCCGTGCCCCTATCCGCCCAATACAAAGAGATCCTGACACGCCCCGGGATCGTCGTCATCCTCACCATCCTTCTCAACACGTACGGCACGTTCACCCTGGTGGGCGGTGCAATTTACTCGGCTTACATTTTCTGGCGTAAGCATGTGCTGTTCAACCGTATGGTCGGGAACATCCTGATCGCCACCGGTGCAATCATGCCTGCCATCGGTGGAACCTTCCTCAAGATGGGATTGCCCGATTTCCTTTACTTGAGCGAATTCCTGGGCGTCATCATCATGTATATCGGCTTCCTGCGGGCAACGATGGCAGTACCGGTGAGAACCACCACCTCACCTGCCGCAGCAGACTGAGAGCCAGCCGGTCACTCCCGGCTCAAATTACAGGAGGGAATATGAAAACCACCAGCGCAACCTATTCGTCCATTGACGAATATATCGCCACCTTCCCGGAAGATATCCAAAAGAAGCTGCAAGACATACGGGCAACCATCAAGGCAGCTGCCCCTGAAGCGCAGGAAAAGATAAGCTACCAGTTGCCGACGTACTTTCTCCAGGGGAACCTGGTCCATTTCGCGGCCTTTAAAAACCATATTGGGTTTTTCCCGGTACCCAGTGGAATGGAAGCTTTCAAAGATGAGCTTTCTGCATACGAGACCTCTAAAGGCGGGGTTAGGTTTCCGTTAAATCAACCCCTTCCATTGGAATTGATCAACCGGATTGTCAAGTTCAGGGTGGCTGAAAACTTGAAACATGCTGAGCTCAAGGCGGGAAAGAAAAAGCGGTCGTAAACCTTGTTGACCGATCACCATCAATAACCACAGCAAGTTGCCGTTCGTTCAGAGAAGCCTGCTTCAGTGGAGCTGGAGTTGTTTTCCTTGAGAAACAGGATCAGGCGGAGAGATTACCGCCTGGTATTGCGCCTGAATGGCAAGGCTGGCAGCCTTACAGCCGCCAGCCTTGTTGGAGACCTCACCCTCCACGGGAGAGGTGCCGTTAACGCTTCATAAGCAACCCGTCTCAAGGACCGGGTTTGGAAATCTTGTACACCTTGCCAGTGCTCCCGGTCGGTCCAGTCATATCACTGGTCACCACGTAGATTTCGCCAGAAAGGTCCTGACCAAAGCCCAGGATAAAATGGTTGATCCGCCCATTGTCGCTATTAAAAACGCCAATTTCCTCGATCTTCCATAGATCATTCTTGCGCGGCTTTGCCAGGAGCAAGGTGCCGTCTGGAACCACGAAACTCGTGCTCCAGTCCGCAAAGACATAACGCCCGAACAGCTGGGGAACATCACGCCCGCGGTAGACAAAACCACCCACCACGACCGTCCCGATGCCATCTTCAAACGGGTTACGCTGGTTGGCGTATTCGATCACCGGGTCGATCAGCATGGCACCTTCATCGGGATGACCGGCGCCAACCGTGTCTGGGCAGCTGGCTGGGATGGAAAGGTTGTCTTCGGCATCGAAGCAGTGTGTGCCCTCTTTGATATTCCAGCCGTAATTGCCCCCAAGGACCACCTGGTCGACCTCCTCCCACAACCCCTGACCGGCATCACCCACCAGCAAGCCTAATTCTCCACCACTATCAAACGAGAAGCGGTAGGGGTTGCGAAAGCCATAGGCGTAGATCTCATCCAGGCCATCCCTGCCGATAAAGGGATTATCCGCCGGGATGCCATAAGGGGTCCCGCCGTCGACATCAATCCTCAGGATGTTTCCCAGCAGGTTTTGGGTGACGTCCTGCCCATTCCCGCCCCCATTATCAGCATACCAATCCTCCACATGACCCAGGCTGGTATCGTTCGCCCCGCCTCCATCTCCGATGGACAGGTACAGGTATCCATCTGGTCCGAAGGCAATCGAACCGCCGTTATGGTTGAACTGCGGCTTATCCACCTGGAGCAGGATGCTCTCAGAGCCCGGGTCTGCCAGGTTGGGGTCCTCGGAAACCTGGAATTCAGACCAGGTAGCTGTACAGTTGAACCCGGCGGGTGCACCCGCGCGCAATGGAGCGCTGTAATATACGAAGAAGCGCCCATTTTCTGCATAATTGGGATGAAAAGCCAGGCCCAGCAGTCCCCGCTCATCAAAGCCTGACTGCAGGGTGACGATTTTTGATCTCAGGTCAAGGAACGGGTCAGGCAGCAGCGTGCCGTCTGAGGTGAGGATATGGATCAGGCCTATCTGGTCGACGATAAACAAACGCCCTGTCTCATCAGGTGATTCAACCAGGGTCACTGGCGAGACAAATCCATCGGCGACCAGCTCCAGGCTCACCTCGATGGTCTTTGGCACAGCCCCTGATGGAGCAGCACTGGCAACCAGGCCAGGGACGAGCAGGATACCCAGCATGATGAGGAATGTCTTTCTAAACCTGTTCATTTTTAATTCGTCCTTTCGAAATCCTTTCGAAAATTTTATTGTGCCCCCTCGAAAGTGGTAATTTCCACCCATACGATATTCAGGAAGGGCATTCCATTCCTGACAGTCTATCCTGAATTAGACTGATATTGTCTAATTAATACGGATGTAGCAACAGGTTGGATTTATCGCCCAAGGGGAGAAACACCACTGGATAGGAATATCCCCGGGTCGGAGCAGGCATTTATTTTCTGCTATAATGATTTCAACCACGCCTTCCACCCATAAATATCTGTTTTTCCATTGGCTAAAATCATTCTGCCCCTGCTGGTTGTGAGCTTAACGGTCTGCGCTTGTACGCTGGGTACAGGCTTGCAGGCAGGCGATCCTGCCACCGCCACGCTGCCTCCAGCCATCATTGAGGACTGGTTCAGGGTGTATTTCACCGACCCTGCCAGCCCAGGTGCTTCCTCCTACCGAGGCGGCATCGATGAAGCACTGGCAACGTCCATTGACCAGGCGCGGTTGAGTGTGGATATGGCCATCTATGACCTCAACCTGTGGTCGCTGCGGGATGCCTTGATCAATGCCCACCGGCGTGGGGTGACGGTGCGCATGGTCACGGAGAGCGACAACATGGACGAGCTCGAAATCCAGGAACTGAAAGAGGCAGGCATCGAGGTGCTGGGCGACCGGCGCGAAAGCCTGATGCACCACAAATTTGTCATTATCGACCGCTCAGAAGTATGGACGGGCTCGATGAACTTCACCACCGGCGGTGGCTACACCGACAACAACAACCTCATCCGCCTGCGCTCGACCAGGCTCGCCCACGACTACACCCACGAATTCGAGCAGATGTTCGTGGAGGACCACTTTGGATCGAATAAAGCTACCGGCACGCCTTATCAAACGGTCACCGTGGATGGGAGCCTGGTAGAAGTTTATTTTTCACCACAAGATGGCACACGAGAGCATATCCTGGCAGCCATTGAGGATGCCCGCGAGAGCATCAGCTTCATGGCTTATTCATTCACCGCCGATGAGCTGGCAGCTGCCCTGGTAGAGCAGGCCACGGAAGGGATAACGGTGCAGGGGGTGTTCGATAAAGACCAGTACCACTCCAACCAGGGCACCGAGTTCGACTACCTGGTCAATGCCGGTCTCGACGTGCGCCTGGATGGCAACCCACGCCTGATGCACCACAAGGTGATCATCATCGATGGAGAGATTGTGATCACCGGATCGTATAACTTCAGCAATAATGCTGAGAACCATAACGATGAAAACACCCTTATAATACACAATCAATCCATAGCCAGGGCATATCTGGCAGAATTTCAGAAAATCTATGATCATCCACAAAGGTGAGTAAAGATGGAAACGAATGGGAAATTCTACATGGGGCGGATATTTGACGCCACACAAGGAAAAACCACCGACCAGCCATTGCTGTATGAGCCGGCCGACCTGACGACCCACGCCGTGGTGGTCGGTATGACCGGTTCGGGAAAAACCGGTCTGTGCATCGACATGCTGGAGGAAGCCGCTCTCAATAATATCCCCGCCTTGATGATTGACCCCAAGGGCGATATGACCAATACGCTGCTGCACTTCCCCGACCTGCTGCCACAAGACTTTCAGCCCTGGGTCAACCCCGACCAGGCTCGGCGGGCGGGCAAGACGCTGGAGCAGGCTGCTTCAGAGACCGCCGCACTATGGTCGAAGGGGCTTGCTGATTGGGGCATCGCTGCCGAACGCCTAAGCAAGCTCGGGCAGGCAGCCCAATTTGCCATCTTCACCCCAGGGTCGGATGCGGGTATCCCGGTGAACATCCTGGCATCGTTCAAAGCCCCCTCCATTGCCTGGGAAAACAACAAGGAGACGCTCCGGGAGAGGATCTCGGGCACGGTGACTGCCCTGTTGGGGTTGGTCGGCTTGCAAGACATCGACCCGGTGCGCTCACGCGAGCATATCCTGCTATCCAATATTTTCGAGCACGCCTGGAAGCAAGGCAAAGATCTCGACCTGGGAGAGCTGATCCTGCAGGCACAATCCCCACCCTTCCAGAAGCTGGGCGTGTTTGACGTCAACACCTTCTTCCCCGAAAAAGACCGCTTCGAGCTGGCCATGTTGCTCAACAACATCCTGGCGGCACCGGCGTTCCAGGTGTGGATCGAAGGGCAACCGTTGGACATCCCTTCCCTGCTGTACACTCCCGAAGGCAAGATCCGCCACAGTGTTTTCTATATCGCCCACCTGAGCGAAGCCGAGCGTATGTTCTTCGTCACGCTGCTCTATTCGGCGGTGGAGACCTGGATGCGCTCGCAAACAGGGACCACCTCTTTGCGAGCGATCGTCTACTTTGATGAGATCTTCGGTTACTTACCGCCGGTCGCCAACCCGCCTTCTAAGCAACCCATGTTGCGTATGCTCAAGCAAGCGCGTGCCTTTGGCGTGGGACAGGTGCTGGTGACCCAAAACCCCGTGGATGTGGATTATAAAGCCCTCTCCAACGCCGGCACCTGGATGATCGGCAAGCTGCAGACTGACCAGGATAAGCAGCGCCTGCTGGACGGGCTGGATAGCGCCATGTCTGGCGGTCTTGACCGGGCCGAGTACGACCGGTTGATCTCCACTTTGGGGAAGCGTGTTTTCCTGCTCCACAACGTGAATGCCAGGGCTCCTGTGCTATTCCAGACCCGCTGGGCGATGAACTACCTGGCTGGTCCATTAACTCGGCTGCAGATCCCCGGGCTGAACAAGATGGCCGGTGCGGTTGCATCGATCCAGCCATCACCTGCTGCACCCCAGGTAGTGACGCCGGGTCAAAGCACATTCGCCGGAGAAGTGCATCCGCCTGCTCCCATTGCTGCAACCGTAGCAGCTCCGGGCAAGCCTATCTCCGGGTTCTCATCCACCAAACCAACAGTCCCGGCAGGTATTGCTGAATATTTCCTGCCCAACAACATCACTTTTACACAGTCTTTCATGACAGCCGGGCGTGATTTTCCTCCCGAGGCTTACAGTCTGGGCCTGGTCTACCGGCCCATCCTGCTGGCTCAGGCCAGCACCCGCCTGGTTAGCCTCAAGTATAAAATCGATATGGATGTATTCAAAACCGCCCTGGTTGAAAGCCCCGACCGGCGGGGCGTTGTTCGCTGGGAGAATTACCAGTCGGCGCACATCGAACCTTCCATTTTGGACCAGGCACCCGACCCTCAAGCCCGGTTTACCACCCTGGAGCAGCCCCTGAGTGATGCCAAGGTGATGAATTCGCTTGAGAAGGACTTCCTCGACTGGGCATACCGCACCTCTGAGGTGATGTTACGCGCCAATGAGGCGCTCAAGGTGTATGCCGGTCCCGACAGTTCGGAGGGGGAATTTCGCACCCAGTGTTCTGATGCGGCGCGAAAAGCAAGTGAAGCGGAAGTTAAGAAGGTTTCGGCAACCTTCGACTCAAAGCTGCGCACCCTGCAAACCAGGCTTGAGCGGGAGCAGCGCGAACTCGAGCAGGATAAGGAGGACCTCAGCAACCGCAAGCTTGAGGAAGCGGGGACAGGTCTGGCAAACGTCGCCGGATTGCTGGGCTTTGGTCGCAAACGCTCCCTCACCACCTCGCTTACCAAGCGGCGCATGACCTCCCAGGCGAAGAGCGACGTGCAAGAATCGGTTGAAGCCATCAAGGACCTGGAGAAGCAGATTGCAGAGATTGAAGAGGGTAAAATGGCTGCCATCCAGGCGATGCATGATAAATGGGGTGAGGTGGTGAGCGATGTCACCGAAATCCCCATTACCGCGCAGAAGAAAGACGTGCTCCTGGATTTCTTCGGAGTGGCGTGGATGCCTTACCACCTGGTGAGGGTTGGCGATATGCAGGAAGAGTTGCCCGGGTTCGCCTCCAGGTAGCCTGCGGATGATAGAACAGAGCTTATCCATCCATGATGCTCATGGCAACACTATTGGGGTGGTCCTCAAGCGAGACCGCCGGCTGAAAAGGTCCTCCCATTGGGAGCGCCTGCCAGACGGCACCTTGCTGTTGCGGGTGCCTTATCGCTTCCCCAAGCACAGCCTGGGCACTCTGCTGCAGCAGATTACCTTCCAGCTTGATCAAGCTGATGCACGCCGCGCCAGCCGTACCGACGCCGCTTTGCAAGCGCGCGCAGAGCTGATCAACCGGAAACACTTCAACGGAGTCTTGCGCTGGAATTCCATCCGCTGGGTGAATAACATGCAGTGTCGCCTGGCAAGCTGCACCCGGGGAGGCAACACCGATGGCGAGATCCGCATCAGCGCCAGAATCAAGGATTGGCCTGGTTGGGTGGTGGATTACGTGATCGCACACGAATTGATGCACCGCAGGCACCCTAACCACTCACAATCCTTTTGGGATGAGCTGAGCTCAGCTTACCCGCTGACCGAACGCGCCCGTGGCTTTATTCACGGCATGGGTTTTGCCGCAGGACAACCGCTGGAGGACGATTAGACCTTGAGCTATCCTATTTACAGTACCATCACGTTGAGTAAACGATCGCCTGGCACGCAACTTGCATCATGGTGATAGTCATGGAAAACAAGCCATTCCCACCACCCGATTATCTGAATGCAGTCGGCTTGCTCAACCGGCGCGAGATCGAAGCCCGCTTGTTGGCACCGTTAATTGAGGCTCTCAGCGCCGAAATTGACCGCCAGCGCGTCTTGGAAATCGTCCGGCATGTCATCCGCCAGCTCGCATTCCAGCAGGGGGTCCAGCTTGCCCACAGTCTTGAAGTGAACGACCTGGAGCACTTTGCGGTTGTCCAGGAAGGATGGAAAAAAGACAACGCCATCCTCACTGAAGTGCTTGAGCAAAACGAAAAGCGCTTCGTGTTTAATGTGTACCGCTGTCGATATGCAGAAATGTATGCTCACCTGGGCATCCCAGAGCTGGGCAAGTTGCTGTCATGTGAGCGTGACTTTGCCTTGATTGAGGGGTTCAATCCCAAAATTCACCTTACCCGCACCCAGACCATCATGGAAGGTGCGGATATCTGTGACTTTTGCTTTGAGCAAACGGGGCCTTGAATAACTCTGGCGGTAATGCTTGACGCTGTATTCGGATTATGCTAGTATCACCTTATCAGCGTCTTCGTTCTTATAAAATGCACAGCCACCGTTCGTACGATAACGGTATGAAGGAGACAAGAAGATGATGGACCTCAAACGTTCGTTCCGAGCTCTCGTGCTGCTCCTGCTGGTGAGTCTGTTGACCATCGGGCTGGCATCCTGCCGGTTACCTGCATCCCAGGGACCTCAAACTGAAGGCACCACCTCGGAGGGGTTCCCGGTTCCAGGTGAAACCGAGCAGACCTCTGGTGAGATCGACATGACCCAATTCGCCACACAGACAGCCCGGGTGAGCCTCCCGGTGGTGGTTTCTCCCGGTGAGACACCGCAAAGCACCCCCCAGGCATACCCGAGCCCGGTTGCGACCAGTGCCCCCGTGGTCGTGGAGCCCACCGCCACCGAACTTACATATGTTCAACCCACGCCCGGTGGTCCGCCAGAGACGCACATCCTCCAGGAAGGCGAATATCCCTTCTGCATCGCTCGCCGGTTCAACGTGAGCCAGGCTGAGCTGCTTCAGCTGAATGGCCTCACCCCCGACACTTTATTGTCCATCGGGTCCGAGCTGAAGATCCCACAAACGGGAACTCCATTTGAAGGGGAACGCACCCTGCAAGAGCACCCCACCACCTATGGAATTAAGGCAGGCGACACCCTCGGCAGCATCGCCTGCTACTTTGGAGACGTGTCGCCAGACATGATCGCCCTTCAAAACAATCTAAGCACCTCCGACCTGCCCGTCGGAGAAGTATTGATCATCCCCTAAATATCGCCATGATCTCTGCGAAGGTTTAAACGCCAATCGTTTAAACCTTCGTAAATTTTAAGGAGCAATATGCCTGTTGAAGTGCTCAACCAAGAAACCGCTTACCGTGGACGTGCCTTCAATATTCGGCGCGACAGAGTGCGCTATCAGAGTGGCGCCGTGGTCTCCCTGGATATCGTCGAACATGCCGGCGCTGTCACCATCCTGCCTGTGGATGCTGACGGGCGCATCCTGTTCATCCGCCAGTACCGCCACGCCGCAGGGAAAGAAATGCTTGAGCTGCCGGCAGGCACGCTTGACCCAGGCGAGAGCCCCCTGGATTGTGCCAGGCGGGAAATTCGCGAGGAGACGGGCTTTGCTGCCCAGGAGCTGATTGAGATCGGTGAATTTTTCCTTGCCCCTGGTTATTCCACCGAGTATATGTATGTCTACCTGGCTACAGGTCTGTACCCTGATGCCCTGCAGGGAGATGAAGACGAATTTATCTCGTTGGAGCCGATACCCATCACCCGGGCTTATGAAATGGCACTGGTGGGAGAATTGCAGGATGGGAAAAGCCTGGCAGCGCTGCTGCTAGCCAGATCCTTTCTCGAGAAGGGATAATACACTTCTCAGGTTCGTTGATAAAAATTAGCTGTGGGGTTGAGGCCGGTCCAGGTTACCCGGAAGGGGGCGCCGGCGGGGTCGAGGTTTTCGACCCGTGGTCGGGCTGAGCAGCATGTTCAGCCAGCTCACCGCCCGCATGTCGTACTCGCGCTTGCCGCATACATCACAAACCCACGAAGGGAAGTTCGGCACAGTGATGAGCTCATCGTTCAGCCAGGTGAAATAAGTGAGGTACTCCAGGCGGAATACCCCGGTGTGGCACTCAGGACAGATGCGTGAGTATTCTGCTGTTGGCTCGTCTTGTAAATTCCCGTCAGCTTTGTTTGCTTCACCGTTCATTGTGCATTCGCCTCAGCTTCCTGAAGGATTTTAACACCCGCACTTGCACCCAAACGTGTTGCGCCCGCATCGATCATTGCCACTGCATCCGCATAGGTGCGGATGCCCCCCGCGGCTTTAATGCCCATTTCGGATCCCACCACTTTGCGCATCAGCTCCACATCCTCGACAGTTGCACCTCCCGGGCCAAATCCGGTGGAAGTCTTCACAAAATCGGCTCCGGCTTCCTTGCTGATCAGGCAAGCCAGTATTTTTTCTCCCCGCGTCAGGAGGGCAGTCTCGAGGATGACTTTGGTGATGGCGCCCTGATTGTGGGCTGTCTGGGTTACTGCCTGGATTTCATTCATTATCAATCCAAACGCTTCAGATTTCAAGGCCCCAATATTGACCACCATATCGATCTCTGAAGCCCCGGCATTCGTGCACGCCAGGGTTTCATACACCTTATATTCCGGCAGGGTTGCCCCGAGCGGGAAACCGATCACCGTGCACACCACTTCCGGAGCATCGCCCAGCAGTCCGCATGCCAGCGGGACGTAAGCCGGGTTGACGCAAACCGAGGCAAAATGGTATTTCAGGGCTTCCTGGCACAGCGTGCGTATCTGGGCGGCTGTAGCCTCCGGTTTGAGCAGGGTATGGTCGATCCACCCTGCAATGTGCCTGCCGCGTGGAATTTCACAACGCTCGGGTGCGGGAGGCAGCTCATGTTCATATTCCTTTGCCAGGGAGACAAGGCGGGATAATTCCATCACTGTAGTGTCCAATCGATGGCGGCATTGGCCAGTGGCACATGGTCCACCAGTCCCCAGGCAGGTGGAGGCCAATAGACCAGAACAGCTTTCCCGATCACGTACTCCATAGGAACCGTGCCCCAATCGTGAGAATCGGAAGAGTTGTTGCGGTTATCACCCAGGACAAACAACTGCCCCTCGGGTACCTTCCACGCACCGTTGTACCTGGTTGTTACACGCAGGTAGCTTTCTTCCAAAAGCTCCCCGTTGACGTATACCGAGCCACTTTTCACTTCCACCTCATCGCCCGGCAGACCAATCACGCGCTTGATGTACTCTTCTTCGGGGTTGCGGGGGAAGTGAAAGACGATGATGTCGCCGCGCTCGGGGTTCCCTAGGCGATAGCTAAGCCGGCTGACGACAACATACTCACCTGAAAGCAGCGTTGGCTCCATGGAAGCGCCGTCCACTCTTATGCGAGCAGAGATTATGTTAATACCGACAAATAAGACCACCGAGAGCACCAGCGTCTCAAGGACATCCACCAAGAATCTCATTAACCCTGAACGCTTCTCTTTAACAGGAGCAGGTTCAGGCCCATATTGCAATCGATCAGTATCCAAAATGCCTCCGTGTTTCAGGCATTATAAGACCGCTCTCCCTTCAGGGCAAGGGAATGGGGATTAAGGGATGGTGAATTCATTGCTGCAACCACATTGGAGTGGTCACTTGCGCCGCGGTCGCATCACGATGCGGATGGGTGTCCCCAAAAAGGGGTGCTCTTCACGGATGCAGTTTTCCAGGTAGCGCAGATATGTGAAATGCGCCAGCTTGGGATCGTTCACGTGCAGCAAGAAGACCGGGGGGTCGTTTCGTACCTGTGCGCCATAGTAGATCTTCAGTGCCGACCCTCCATGTGTGGGTGCGGGGTGGCGATCCTGGGCGTGCTGCAAAATGCGGTTGATTCGTGAGGTTGGCAGGCGGGTCAGGCGCTCTTCCTGCACGCGCAGTGCCATCGGCAGCACTTGCTCCACACGCTGCCCGGTCTTGGCGGAGATGAACAAGATTGGGACGTAATCCATGAAGTTCAATTCCTGGCGTACGCTCTGCGTGTAAGCCGTCATGGTATGGGTATCCTTCTCAATGGCATCCCATTTGTTCACCAGCACGACTGCGCTCTTCCAGGCTTCAAGGATATAACCAGCGATATGGGCATCCTGGGCAGTCAGACCTTGAGTTGCATCCAGGACCAGCAGGACGACATCTGACCTTTCAATGGCTTGCATTGCGCGCAGCACGCTATACTGCTCGACCCCCGGAGTGATATGCCCGCGCCGGCGGATACCCGCCGTATCGATCAACAGGATAGGGACATCACCGTAGGTGAGGTGGGTGTCGATCGCATCGCGTGTGGTGCCCGCGATCGGACTCACAATGGCTCTTTCTTCCCCCAGTATCTGGTTGAGCAGGCTGGATTTACCCGAGTTCGGTTTGCCAACGATGGCAATCTTTACCGAGTCATCCTCCACTTCTTCGCCCTGCTTTTTAAATGTAGCCACCAGCACATCCAGCATGTCTCCCGTGCCCGTGCCGTGCAATGCCGAGATAGGGTAAGGCTCGCCCAACCCCAGTTCATAAAATTCCATGGCTGCCAGGCGGCGCTGTTCGTTCTCGCACTTGTTCACCACCAGGATGACGGGTGGTTTTGGCTGCCCATCGACCTCACGCTGGTGTTTGCGCAGGATCTGCGCCACTTCGTAGTCTGCGGGTGTCACCCCGCTTTCCGCATCTGTGATGAACAGCACCGCATCCGACTCGTGGATGGCAACTTCGGCCTGAGCTCTGATCTGTTCGATGAAGTCAGCCGAGCCTACGGATAAAGGTTGCTGACTGCGACCGGGTCCCATCTGGGTGGGGTCAATCCCCCCCGTGTCTATGATGTCAAACAATACACCCGCCCATTCGGCTTCCATCACCAGGCGGTCACGCGTGGTGCCTGGGATTTCATCCACAACCGCCAGGCGCTCACCTGCCAGGCGGTTAAAAAGGGTGCTTTTCCCTACATTGGGTCGCCCAACCAGGGCTACAATCGGTTTTGCCATGGGATTCCTTTTAAGGACTGACTGTCGGCGTTGGAGTCTGCTGTGGTGCCGGGGTCCTGCTGGGCGTGCGCGTTTGGGTCGGTGTCAGCGCGACTGTGATGGTGACCTCAACCGTGGAAGGTAACATGGAAACTCTTTGCACCTGCTCGGGTAGGATGTTTACTTCCGGGATTAATTGGTAGGTACCCGCCTCGTACCCGGTCAGGTCCACGACCACCCTGACGTCGGTAGGTCCAAGCTCGTTCAGTACAGGCACGGGACCGGAAAGAATGACGTCCACGACGGTGGGAGACACACTTGCTTCCAGCCCCGGAGCAAGGCCGATCATATCCACGGGCAGCGAGATGGCCAGGCTGGAGACGATCGCCGCAATACTCACCTGCACCAAAACTTTTGGATCACCCACCACGGAAATCCCAGGTGGCAGATCCAGCTCCACCAGGGTCTCGAAATCGTCCTCTTGTCCGGTCAGGTCGATGGATTGAGTCTCCACGTAACCAGGTAAATTATTGACCAGCTCGGGGTCGGATGAGAAGACCACCACACCTACGGGCGATACAAAAATGTTGGTCAGGCGGTAACCGCTGGCTACCTGTCCCGTTGAAACCGCCCGCACGATCACATAGCGGTAGCCACCGAGCAGTGTGATGGGCTGTGTGATGGTCACCGTCTCCGGTGACACAGCCAACCCGTTGACGACCCTCCCTTCGCCATCGATGAGGAGAGGGGTTTGTTCCCTGACGATTGTCTGGTTGGCATTGGAGATATCCAGGGAGAGGCGCGCCTCTTCAACCGTGGAGATGAGCGATAGAGGCCCCGTCACCGTCACCTGGGCTGGCTCCAGCAGTGGAGTCTGAGCCTGGTATCCGGTGGGCGGGTTTCCCTGCACGATTAGCCGCACTGGAAACACCTTGGATATGATCGAATCGAGGGTGAAGGTCAGCTGTTCCGGCTCCCAGCTGATCAGACGGGCAAGCCGCGTTGTGACCTGCACCTGCACCGGCACTTGGTGCACACCTGCTCCCAGGCTCGATAAATCCACCCATGCCCGCACAGAGTTTTGGTCGTTGTTCAGCTGTGACCACACTGAGGAGGGAGCCCGGAGCACCATGGTGACGTTGCGGGGGACATCTCCAATGATCTGCAAATCCGGGTCTTGCCCGATGATTTCAATCTCGACAGGCCGCTCCAATAAGCGTTCTTCATTGGGGTCGGAGGCTACCACCGAAGAGACCCACACGATGACCGCCAGGATGAAGGCAGTCAGCAGGGTGCCGAAATATTTTGCCAGCCAGCGTAAAATGCTCACTTGATCGACTTCTCCTCCGATTTTTTCCCGCTAGGGGCAAAGCTCCTGAACACATCGGTCAACCCCTGGCGCTGGACGTTGGGGTTGAAGAAAGC